>Ga0187782_10001917_pt1 | contig 15306 bp, 13 predicted proteins | sample 0715_SJ02_MP15_2_FD_132454 | JGI IMG/M metagenome (GOLD analysis project Ga0187782, IMG submission 132454) | Tropical peat soil microbial communities from peatlands in Department of Meta, Colombia - 0715_SJ02_MP15_20_MG | ecosystem: Environmental > Terrestrial > Soil > Wetlands > Peat | place...
CGCGGTGGACGCCGTCGGTCACGAACAGGCAGTCGATCCCCGCCCGCGCCGCGCCCAGAAGGTCGGTCTCGGCGCCGTCGCCGATCGCGAGCACCTTGTCTCGCCTAAGCGCCGCGACGCTGAGCTGGTCGAGCGCGGCGATCGCCGCGTCATAGATCGGAGCCTCCGGCTTGCCGAAGATCTTCACCGTCCCGCCCATCGCCGCGTAGCGGCGCGCGAGCGCCCCCGCGCAATAGCAAAGGCGGTCGCCGACGCCGACGACGACGTCGGGATTGGCGCACAGCATCGGGAGGTCCCGCGCGAGCAGCGCCTTAAGCCGCGCGTCATAGTCTTCCGGCGTCTCGCGCCTGTCGTCGACGAGGCCGGTGCAGACCACGAAATCCGCCGCCTCGGGCGCGACGATTTGCACCGGCGCGCCGAGAATAGCCTGCGCCGCCAGGAACAGGCCGACGTCGCGCGGCGGCCCGAGATGAAAGCAGGCCTGGCCCTTGCGCGCGACGATCTCCTGCAAGGTCAGCTCGCCGGCCGAGACGATCGCGTCATAGCAGTCGTCGGGCGCGCCGAGCCCTTGCAGTTGCCGCTGCACCTCGGCGCTCGGACGCGAGGCGTTGGTGATGAGCGCCACGGAGCCGCCCAGAGAGCGAAATTCGCGCAGGGCCTCGGCGGCGTCGGGGAAATGGCGAAGCCCGTCGATCAGCACGCCCCAGACGTCGCAGAGGATGGCGTCGTATTTCTGCGCGAGGCCGGCGAGGCGCTCGATCATCGGCGTTTCGTTCCAGCCGCTCAAAACCTTGCTCCCCCAAGCGCCGCCGCGTGCGCGTCGCCGGCGATCGGCGCGAAGACGCCGGTCTCCTCGTCGAGCGCGAGCAGGCGTCCGTCCATCACGCCGAAATAGGCGCCGTGCAGATGCAGGTAATGGCGTCGCTCCAGCGTTGCGATCATCGGAAAGCTGCGCAGGTTGCGCAGGCCCTGCTTGATCGCCTCGAGCTCCAGCCGCTGCACATAGGCGCGATCGAGCGGGGCGGGCGGCGGCCCGGCCTGCTCGGCCGCGGGCTTCAAGAGCTTGATCCAGCGCCCGATGAAGTCGCCTTCGGACAAGGGCTTCGTCTCTTCCGCGCCAAGGCTTTCGGCGAAAGCCGTCACGCCGCCGCATTGCGCGTGGCCGAGCACGACGATGTGCTGCACCTTCAGCGCCATCACCGCATATTCCAGCGCGGCCGAAGCGCCGTGATAGTGGTTGTCGGGTTCGAAGGGCGGGATCAGATTGGCGACGTTGCGCAGGACGAACAGCTCGCCCGGGCGCGCGTCGAAGATCGTCTCGGGCGAGACGCGGGAATCGCAGCAGCCGATGACCATCGTCGTCGGACGCTGGCCCTTGACCGCAAGCTCGCGAAACCGCCCGTGCTCCTGCTCGAAACGGCCTTTGAGGAAGCTCTCGTAGCCCTCGACGAGATGCCCGGGCAATAGAGCCGCTTTGGGTTTCGCTTCGCGCGCGTCCGTCACGGGCTCTCCTTGGCGCGCGCGCCAAGAAAGCTCGGCGCGCAAAGATTCGCACAGGCGGCGCGGCCAAGCCCCTTGGCGCGGCGCTGCGGCCTCCCTTATTGTGGAGCCGTCGGCGGCAGGCAAGACCAAAGCCAAAAGAAAAAAGACCGCCCAGTCCCGCAGGGGACGGGGACAGGGGAAAGCGATGATGATCTCGAAGTTGAAGCGTAGCGTGCTGGCCATGCCCGGCTCCAATGCGCGGGCGCTCGAAAAGGGCAAGACGCTCAAGGCCGACGTGCTCATGCTCGAGCTGGAGGACGGCGTGGCCGAGAGCGCGAAGGCCATGGCCCGGGACCAGGTCGTCGCCGCCGTGAAGGGCGGCGGCTATGGCGAGCGCCAGATCGTCGTGCGCGTCAACATGCGCGGCTCGCCCTGGTATCGCGCCGACATCGCGGCGCTCGCCGCCGTCGGCCCGCATGCGATCGTGCTGCCCAAGGTCAACTCGCGCGACGACTTGCTGAAGACCGCAGGCGACCTCATCGCCCATGGCGCGCCGCCGAGCACGAGAATCTGGGCGATGATCGAGACGCCGCGCGCGCTGTTCGACGTGGAGAAGATCGCGAGCGCCGCCGACGATTCGATGTCTCGTCTCGAGGCGCTGGTGCTCGGGCCAAACGACATCGCCAAATCGACCCGCGCGCGCCTGACCCCCGGCCGCCCGGCGCTCGTCGCCTGGCTCTCGGCGGCCGTGCTCGCCGCGCGCGTGCACGGCGTCGAGATCATCGACGGCATCTACAACGACTTCAAGGACGAAGCGGGGCTGCGCGCGGAAGCGGAGCAGGGGCGCGACTTCGGCTTCGACGGCAAGATGCTGATTCACCCGTCGCAGATCGAGCCGGTCAACCAGATCTTCGCGCCGAGCGCGGAGGAGATCGAGTTCGCGCGCAAGATCATCGAGACCTTCGAGGCGCCGGAGAACGCGGAGAAGAGCGTGGCGCAGATCGAGGGGCGGATGGTCGAGCGCCTGCATGTGGAGACGGCGCGGCGGACGCTGGCGCTCATCGCTGCGGCGGGGTAGGGACAATGCTGAGCGGAGCGCCCGGACGGGTTCGGGGAAGACCGGGGCGAAGTGGGCTGGAGGTGCGAAAATCGAATGCGGATGCGAGTAGTTTTGAAAGTCGCCTGAAATGATCCAGCCAAGGCGAGCTAAACAGCGAAAATCGGCGCGAGCCATTCTTGTCCATATCCATCAGCGTCATACTGTGATACAGAATTTGCAAAAGCATTTCGCAATGTTTGAAGTGGTTCAGAAGCAGAGGATCTGATGGAGTCCCTCTATTTGCTTTCAGCTAATTGGCATGCGCCTTAAAAATCAGGGGCTTGCGCATGCAAACGATAGTTGCAAAAGACCGGCGCCCCGCATGACTTTTGGCGCGAGTCCAACCAATTCCACACGCCAAGCGCGCGAATAATCATTGACATCGACGCAATCACTGCCTACAACCTAAGAACGTTCACCAGCGAGCCCATCATGGCGAGTCTCACCATTCGCAATCTCGATACCGCAATAAAGGAACGGCTGCGCGTTCAAGCGGCCGAGCACGGGCGCTCGATGGAGGCCGAAGCGCGCCGGATTCTTCAGGATGCGCTCAAAGCGTCGGCGCAGCCGCCAGAACTCAATCTGTACGACCTCATTCGCGCGCGCGTCGAGCCGCTCGGGGGCGTCGAGCTGGAGCTTCCGCCGCGCCATCCCGTTCGCGAGCCGCCGACTTTCGAATGATTTGCATCCTAGACACCAACGTGCTTTCAGAGGTCATGAAGCCGACTCCGTCGGCGGCGGTCGCCTCGTGGATGCGCAGGCAACCGCTGAGATCGCTGTTCACGGCCGCCATCTGCCACGCCGAAATCCTCGCCGGCATCGCAGTCCTTCCGCGGGGCCGCCGTCGCGCCGAGTTCGAAGCCATGGCGACCGCCATGTTCGCCCATGACTTTGATGGACGCATCCTGCCGTTCGACAGCGAAGCGGCCACTTTCTATGCAAGCTTGTTCGCCGATCGGCGGCAGATTGGGCGGCCGATTGCGACTGCAGATTTGATCGTGGCGGCGACGGCGCGCGCACACGAGGCGATAGTCGTCACCCGCGACGTCGGCGGCTTCGAGGGGTGCGGCCTGACGCTCGTCAATCCTTGGGAAGCATGATGCTTGGAGATAGACCGTCGCGTCCCGGGGTTGTCAAACGGCGTGTCTTGCTCCCATCGCTAATACACTGTGTAAACAAAACATGGACAAAGCCGCGGTCGACGATCCGATCCTGACCCGCTTTCGCGCTGCCCTCAATGAGGCTTATGGCGGGCGGCTGGAACGCGTCGTGCTCTATGGCTCGCGGGCTCGCGGCGACGCCCGGCCGGACTCCGACTATGACATCGCCATTTTTCTTGCGGGACATGCCCGACCGTTTCGCCGAATTAAAGCGGCTCGCCGACATGTCGACCGCCATTCTCTACGATGTTGGCGCGTGCATTCACGCCATGCCATATCAGGCGGAGACCTACGATGATCCGCGCATGCCGCTGATGTATGAAATCCGCCGAGAAGGCGTTGATTTGTGAAGCGACAATCCGCTGATTTTCTCGAAAAGGCGCGGGTGCTTTTGGAAAACGCGACGACGATGCTGAGCGTGGACCTCACCGCCCAAGCCCTCATCTTCGAGAGCCAAGATCGCGTATTCAAGACGCATACAGGCGTGCAATCCGAATTTGCGCGCCTTGTGAAAGATGACCCGCGTATTGATAGTGAGCTTCGAGCTTTCCTTGGGCTTACCTAACAACTGAAGGCGATCGCCGATTACGAGACCGGCCCCGGCTCCAAGGTCAGCGCCGAGCACGCAATTCGCGCGATCGACACGGCGCGCCGCTTCGTCGCGGCGATCGAGCAGGTGATTGCAGCCTAAGGCGCTCTCATCCGCGTTCCCCGCCGCCCTTCCCATCCGCCCCATAAAATCGGATAAACGCTCCCGATTCCGTTCCAACCCGGGCGCGAGATGCTTGTCCGACTCTCCATCCGCGACATCGTGCTGATCGACGCGCTCGACTTGGAGTTTTCCGTCGGGCTCACGACTCTGACCGGCGAGACCGGCGCCGGCAAGTCCATCCTGCTCGACGCCTTCGTGCTGGCGCTGGGCGGACGCGGCGACGCCTCGCTCGTGCGCGCCGGCCAGACCCAGGGCCAGGTCTGCGCTGTCTTCGACGCCGACCCGAACCACCCCGCGCTCGCCGCCGCGCGCGAGCTCGGTCTCGATGTCGAGGGCGAGCTCTTGCTGCGCCGGGTGCAGAGCGCCGACGGGCGCACACGGGCCTTCGTCAACGACCAGCCGGTCAGCGCGCAGGCGCTGCGCGCGATCGGCAAGGAGCTCGTCGAGATCCACTGCCAGCACGACGAGCGCGCGATGGTCGATCCCGCCGCGCACCGTATGCTTGTCGACGCGCATGGCGGACTGCTGCCGCAAGTGGAGGGGCTGCGCCAGCTGCATCGCGCGATGCTGAACGCGCGGCGCGCGCGACAAGAGGAGGAAGCGCGCGTCAAGAAAGCTAGCGCCGACGCCGACTATCTGCGCCACGCCTGCGCGGAGCTGCAGGATCTTTCGCCCGAAGCGGGCGAAGAGGAGCGGCTCGCCGAACGGCGCCAGACCTTGCAGCGCGCCGAGAAGCTCGCTGTCGATTTGCGCGACGCCCTCTCGGTCTTCAACGGCGACAACGCCCCCGTCGCGAGCGTCGCGCAAGCGGCGCGCCGCTTGGAGCGTCGGGCGGCGCAAGCAGGAGAGCTGCTCGAGCAGCCGTTGCGCTCGCTCGCCGCCGCGCTCGACGCGCTCTCCCTCGCCGAGCAGGCGCTGGAGGCGGCGCTCGGGGAGACTGAGTTCGATCCAAGCGAGCTGGAAAAAAACGAGGAGCGGCTGTTCGCCCTGCGCGCCATGGCGCGCAAGCACCACGTCACGGTCGCCGAGCTGCCGACGCTGATGCGACGCTTCGCGCAGGACATCGCGCTGCTCGACGCCTCGGAAGCGCGGCTCGCGGCGCTCGCGCGCGAGGCCGAAGCCGCCAAAGCGGCTTACGACGAAGCGGCGCGCACGCTCTCTCACGCGCGGCGCGAGGCGGCGAAGAAGCTCGACGCCCTCGTCGACGCGGAGCTCAAGCCGCTGAAGCTCGACGGCGCGCATTTCCACACCTCGATCGCCAGCGACGCCGCGGCCGGCGGTCCCGAGGGCATAGATCGCGTCGAGTTCTGGGTGCAGACCAACCCCGGCTCGCGCCCCGGCCCATTGACGAAGGTCGCCTCGGGCGGCGAACTCGCGCGCTTCCTGCTCGCGCTCAAGGTTGTGCTCGCCGATCGCGGCTCGGCGCCGACGCTCGTCTTCGACGAGATCGACACCGGAGTCGGGGGCGCCGTCGCCGACGCCATCGGCCAGAGGCTCTCGCGTTTGGGCGGCAAGGTGCAGGTGCTGGCGGTGACGCATGCGCCGCAGGTCGCCGCGCGCGCAGCGCGTCATTTGCGCATCGCCAAGGGCGCCGCGGCCTCGAAGGACGGCGCGCCGCGCGTCGCCACGCGCGTCACGCCGCTCGCCGCCGGCGAGCGCCGCGAGGAGATCGCGCGCATGCTCGCCGGGGCGACGATCACCGACGAGGCCCGCGCGGCCGCGGCGCGCCTCTTGGCGAGCGCAGGTTAGGCGTCAGTGGGGCGCGGCCCTTTTTAGTCTTCCCCCGCGCCCTTTACATGCGAGGTGAGGCGTCGACAGGCGGCTTTGACCGAGGTTGCCTTCGGCGTCGTGAATATTGCCCCGGCTCAGCGTTGCAACATATGTCGATTTGGCTCATTCGGATTGCGGCCTGAGCTCGGCGCAAGGAAAGCGCGTCGGCCTGCTTGCGGCGCAAAGGCGAATAGCGCCGCGACGAAATAGAGATGGCGGCGCGCCGTAATCCCCGGCGCGAGCTGCGCAAAATCATCAGAATTGTCGGGCGCGCGACCCGGCGTTGAACTCCGCCCTGGAACCCACTTCTGATCGTGGGAGAGCTTTACCGTCGGAATTTTCGCCGCGGGAGCCGAGCCGGCGCGCGGTTCCTCCGCCGTTCGCAGCATCCTCTCGCGAGCTATAATTTCGGCAACTCGGCGCGCTTGCGGCATTGCGACGCAATCGCTTAAAATTAGAGTTCGACGGCGGCGGTTTGGACGAACATTACGGGCGTCCCGCCCGGCTCTTCAATAATATTTTTGCTCCGACCCCGATTTTAGGGCTTTATTAGTTGTAGAGAGCTGCGGAAAGAGTTAGATTTCAAAATATGAGGGCCCCGAATCGACGACCGGCGTCTTGGCGGTCGGGCGTATTTTGGCCGCGCAGGGCGTATGCGGCGGGCGAGCAGCTGAGTTCGGCCACAGAAGACAGAAGAGAAGGCGATGAGTGACGCACTGACCTCCACTAACAATATCGAGCTGGCGGCTGAGATCGTGTCGGCTTACGTGAGCAACAATTCCGTGCCGGCGGGCGATCTGCCGGGGCTGATCAACGAGGTCTACGGCGCGCTGCTGCGCGTTGGCGCGGGGGCTGCGGCCGCGGCTGCGCCAGTCGAGCCGCCCAAGCCCGCCATCGCGATCAAGAAGTCGGTGACCAACGACCACATCGTCTGCCTCGAGGACGGCAAGAAGTTCAAGTCGCTGAAGCGCCACCTGCGCACGCAATACGGCCTGTCGCCGGAAGAGTATCGCGAGAAGTGGAATCTGCCGGCCGACTATCCCATGGTCGCGCCGAATTACGCCAAGGCGCGCTCTAATCTCGCCAAGCAAATGGGCCTCGGCCAGCAGCGCCGCCGCCGCGCCAAATAAGGTCGGCCGCGCGCCGTTCGTCCCTCCGCATATTTCGACGCCGCAGCCTATCGGCGAAGCGCGCTCGCGCTCGCCCGTGGCTGCGGCGTCGTTGTTGTTGCGGATTTGCAACACTCCTAAACAAAAGCGCCGAGAGGGCCGAAGGGTTCTTGCGAGCGTGGCGCGGCTGGGCGAGACCTTGTCGTCGCACGTAAACTCGAATCGATGGGGAAAGGGATGCGGAGGCTTCAGCTTGTGCTTTCGGCTGCGATCGGCGCGGCGTCGCTTCTCGCTGGCGCTGCGGCGGCGCGCGACATGGATCCGCTGTCCGCCCTGTTCAATCCCGCCCCGGTCGAGGAAGGCCGCCCGCAGGCCAGCGCGATTGCGCGCGAGCTCATCGCCTATAGCGGTCCCTATGGCGCGGGCACGATCGTCGTCTCGACCGCCGAGCGCCGTCTCTATTACGTGCTTGGCGGCGGACAGGCTATCAGATACGGGGTCGGCGTCGGGCGTCCGGGCTTCGAATGGTCGGGATCGCGCTACATCACCTCCAAGCGTGAGTGGCCAGACTGGACGCCGCCGGCGCAAATGCTGAGGCGCCGCCCGGATCTGCCGCGCCACATGGCCGGCGGCCTCAGCAATCCGCTCGGCGCCCGCGCCATGTATATCTCCGGCACGCTCTATCGCATCCACGGCTCGAACGAGCCGGAGACGATCGGCCAGGCTGTGTCGTCGGGCTGCATCCGCATGACCAATGACGACGTGACGGATCTCTACAGCCGCGTTCATGTCGGAACGCGCGTGGTCGTGATGCGCTGAAGCCTGCGGCAATCGCGCTGCGCAGCTGCGTGGCGCGGCAGCGGCGAAGACGCCGACTGTGACGTATCTGCAACACTCCAGATTTTTTTGTTCCCACGCGTTGACTACGTTCCGCGGAGAGCGCCATGCTCCGCAGTATGAAAAAAGCGCGATAACCGCATATGGGCGGAGGGAGCATCCATGAACGGGCTTAGACTTTTGACCGGGATCTCCGGGGCTGCGCTGCTCTCCGCTTTACTTGCAAGCGAAGCGCGGGCGCAGGCGGAGCTTCCCACGATCGAGGTGGGCGCCGCCGCCAAGCGTCGGGCGGCCAAGGCGGCTCCTGCCCCCAAGCCGCAAAAAGTGACGGTCCGGCCCGTGGCTCCTCGTCCGCCTCCGGCGCCGGCGCCCCAATCTGCGGTTCAGCAGGCCGAACAGAAATTCAACGCGACGCAAGAGACCGCGAGCTCTAAATTCACGACAGGCGCAGAAATCAACGCCGTCCCCTTCAGCCGGACCGGCGAGGCGCTGGAGACGGCGGTTCCAGGCCTCCTGGTCACCCAGCACAGCGGCGAGGGCAAGGCGAATCAGTATCAGATGCGCGGCTTTCAGCTCGACCACGGCACCGACTTCGCCGTCAATCTCGACGGCATGCCGCTCAACATGCCGACTCACGGCCACGGACAGGGCTATGCCGACGCCAACTTCCTGATCCCCGAGTTGTTCTCTTACGTCGTCGCGCATAAGGGGCCCTATTTCGCGGAAGAGGGCGATTTCTCCGCGGCGGGCGCGGTTCACATCCAATACAAGGACGAGATTCCCGGCGGCCTGTTCGTCGCCACCGGCGGCAGCTTCGACTATGGGCGCCTGCTCGCGATCGAGTCGACCAAGGTGAACGGCGGCAATCTGCTCCAGGCCATCGAGCTCGGCATTTACAACGGCCCGTGGACCGTTCCCGATGAGGTTCACCGCATCAACGGCGTGATGCGCTGGACGACGGGCACGCCGGAGAACGGCCTCGCGATCGACGCCATGGCCTATGCCAACCGCTGGCACGCTTCGAACCAGATTCCCGAACGCGCGGTGACCGAAGGCGTCATCTCGCTTTACGGCAACATCGAGCCGGCGGATCGCGGCGACACGACGCGCTTCAGCCTCTCCACGCAGTGGAACGAGACCAACGCGCACGACTATTCGAAAGTGGAAGCATTTGCGATGCACACCACTCTCGATCTTTACAACGACTTCGACTACTTCCTGGCTCAGCCGCTGCTCGGCGACCAGTTCCGCCAGTTCGACCGCCGCACCATCCTAGGGCTCAGGGCGGAGCACGGCTGGGACTACACTTACGCCGGCTTCCCGGTCGAGACGCGCGTCGGCGTGCAGTCGCGCTACGACGACATTCGCGTGGGCATCCAGGACACTGTCGACAAGATGGCGTTCCAGACGCTCACGAACGACGGTGTCGACGAAGGCAATGTCGGTGTGTGGACCGATACGACGGTGCACTGGACGCCGTGGCTACGCACGACGACTGGCATACGCGGCGATTATTTTGCGGCGAGCGTCGGGGACTATCAAAATCCGCTGGAGTCGCCGTTCATCTCGTCGGCGCCGGGCGTTCCGCTCGGCATCCCGTCCTTCTTGTATAATCCCGCCACGCTCGCTCCCTATCCCTTGGCGGCCAATCCCGCCGTCGCCTGGATTTGGACCGGGCCGTGGAACTCCGGCTCGAAGAACGCCGCATTCGACAGCCCGAAGGCCAGCATTGTGCTCGGGCCCTGGAACAAGACCGAGTTCTTCTTCAACTTCGGCGAAGGCTACCACTCCGTCGACGCGCGCGCGACGGTCACCAATCTCAACCCCAGCGACGGCAGCGAAGCCGCCAAGCCGCCGCTGCTCGTCAAGGCGCGCGGCGCCGAGATTGGCGCGCGCACCAAGTTCCTCGAGGGCCTCGATTCCACGTTCACCCTGTGGTGGCTCAACTTCGACTCCGAAAGCCAGTTCGACGGCGACACCGGCACGACGCTCTTCGGGCGTCCGAGCCGGCGCTACGGCATCGAATGGACCAACCACTATTCGCCATACAGCTGGCTGCATTTCGACGGCGATCTGGCGCTGAGCCACGCGCGCTCGCGCGGCTGGGACGTGCCGCAGACCGTGACCTATGCGTCTCTCGTCACGCCGGCGACCTACCCGTACTTCCAGTTCCCCGGCAACGCGCCGGGCAACTACATCCCGGAAGGCCCGCCGATCGTCGCCTCGATCGCCGTCGAGATCGGCGACAAGACCGGATGGTATTTCGGCGGAAAATTCCGCTTCAAGGGCTCCTATCCTGTGACCGAGGACGGCACGATCCGGGCGCCGTCCAGCGGATGGCTGGACCTGCGCGGCGGCTATCGCTGGGACAACGGCCTGAAGCTGAATATCGATCTGTTCAACGTGCTCAACTCGAAGTCGGACCAGATCACGTACGGCTATGGCTCGATGCTGCCGACCGATCCGCTCTATGCGCCTTGCCTGGCGGGAACGGCGCCGACGGCGGTGTGCTCCAATGGCCAGCAGGACCGTCACTTCAAGCCGATGGAGCCGATAGCGGTCAGAGCGACGCTCTCCGGTCCGCTCAACCTGCACACCTTCGATCCGCTGCTCGAGCCCGGAAAGATGAAGTCGCCGCTCGAGTTGCTGGACCTGGCCTATGCCGAGGAGGAGCAGAGGCGCCTCGTGACCAAGGGGCCGCTCGCGCCGCCGGCCCGCTGGACCGGCTTCTATGCAGGTCTCAACGCCGGCGTCGGCTTCGGCGCCGACAACAGCGTCCATTACGCGAACACGCCCGGCGGGCCCGGCTTCGATCCCGGCCTCGCCTTCCTCGGCAACGGCGTCTTCGGCGACAGCAATGCGGCCTTCGTCGGCGGCGGGCAGATCGGTTACAACTACCATTTCGCGCAGCGCACGGTGGTCGGCTTGGAGGCCGACGTTCAGGGATTGGCCGGCGGCAGCGGAACGTCGGTCGCGCCGAGCGCGGGGTCGAGCTTCGCAGTCGCGGGCGGAACCCTGCTCGGGAGCCTGACCGCCTCGGAAAAGGTCGACTATTTCGGCACGGCGCGCGGGCGCCTCGGCTATCTCTTCACGCCGAGAACCCTGCTCTTTGCGACGGGCGGCCTCGCCTGGGGCCACGCCGCCTTCGACACCGCAAGCCAGCTCATCACCGTGAGCCCGGCGGGGGCGATCGTCAGCCTCGCGGGAGGCCAAAGCTCCTACGCCGACACGAAGGTCGGCTGGACCGTGGGCGCAGGCTTCGAATGGATGTTCGCGCCGAACTGGAGCTTCAAGGGCGAGTATCTTTATTACGACCTCGGCTCGTTCAACGTCTCCACGCCGGCGACGACGATCGCTGTTCCAGGCGGGGCCGTCTCGAGCTCCTGGGCCACGTCCTATCACGCGCGGTCCGACGGCCAGATCGTGCGCGCCGGGCTCAACTACCACTTCGATTTCGGCGGCGAGACGCCGATCGTCGCGAAATATTGAGCAAAGGGCGAGCGGGGGCCTGCGTCCGCTCGCCACAGTCCGTGGTATGGCTTTTCGCCAGGAAATGCATATCATGCCGCCGGCGCAAGGCTTCGACAGGAGCGCAGGCGCGCTCGCAATGACGAGCTTCTCCGTCACGGCTCGACTTGTGACTCAATAGAACCACTGGGCTGCGTCAGGGAATTCGACGGGTCGAAATGCGAGCCAGGAGGCTCGCGGTCCCAGAAGCGAATGGACCGCGAGCCTCCTGGCTCGCACGAAAGCCCATCAATTTCGACGACGCAGGACACTACATGGAGGTGCGCAAATGGAATCCGGCGCTTCGAGCAGGGCTCCGGAGCTGCGCGCCCGGCTGCGGGCGAAAATATCGGCGGTGTTTGCGCTGCTGATCGCGTTCAACATCGCGGCGTGGCTTTGGGCGCTCGCCGCTTCGCGCGAATTTCCTCTGCTGATGGGCGCGGCGCTTCTCGCCTATGGCTTGGGGCTGCGTCACGCTTTCGACGCCGATCACATCGCCGCCATCGACAATGTGACGCGAAAGCTCGTCTGGGAGGGACGACGGCCAGTCGCGGTGGGGCTGTTCTTCGCCCTCGGCCATTCGACGGTCGTGGTGGGATTCTCCTGCGTGGTCGCGCTGGCGATGACCGCCTTCGAGACGCGGCTCGACATGTTCAAGAGCGTCGGCGGCGCCGTCGGCGCAGCCGTCTCGATCCTGTTCCTCTCCGTCATCGCCGTCGCCAATCTCCTCGCGCTGATCTCCGTCTGGAAGACGCTTCGCAGCGTCAAGGCGGGTGGGGCGCTTGCCGAGGAGGACCTCGACCAGCTTCTCGCGCAAAGAGGCGTGCTCGGCCGCTTGTTCGGCCGGTTCATCGCCGTGATCGGACGAAGCTGGCAGATGTATCCGCTCGGCCTTCTTTTTGCGCTCGGCTTCGACTCCGCGACCGAGGTCGGCTTGCTCGGCCTGTCAGCGACGGAGGCCTCGCAGCGCCTGCCGATCTGGTCGCTCCTGATGTTTCCGGTCCTCTTCACCGCCGCGATGACGCTCATCGACACGGCCGACGGCGTCCTGATGCTCGGGGCCTATGGCTGGGCCGTGGCCAAGCCCATTCGCAAGCTCTATTACAATCTCACCATCACCGCGGCTTCCGTCGTCGCAGCGGCGTTCGTCGTGGCTCTGCAGGCGCTCAACCTAATCGGCCGCGGGCTTTGGCCCTCCGCCGACGGCTTCTGGAGCGCCGTCGAAGCGCTGAACGGCGACTTCGGATTGTTGGGCGGCGCGATCGTCGCCGTTCTCGCCGCCTGCTGGCTGATCTTCTTCCTCGTGTTCCGCGTCAGTCGCCCGACGCAGCGCGAGACGGCCAATGCCTGAGCAGGGCGGCGCGGGCGCGCCTCAATTCGAGAGATTGCTCGCGCCCGTAACGCCCGACGCGTTCTTCGCCCGATATTGGGAACGAGAAGTCCTCTATATCAAGCGCGGCGACGCGCATTTCTATGACGATCTGCTGACGCTGCGCGATCTGGAGCGGATCGTCGCCAGAGGCGGCTTGCGCTATCCGGCCTTGCAGCTCTCGAAGGGCGGGTCATTTCTGCCGCCCGAGGTCTTTTGCAAGGACGTGCGCGCGGGCGAGATCGTCTTCTCCGGCCTGCCGGACCTCGATCGCCTGCAGGCGGAATATCAATCGGGCGCGACGCTGTCGGTGCCGGGTCTCCATCGCGCCTGGAGGCCGCTGGCGGAGCTCGCCGGCGAGGTCGAGAGCACTTTCAATCATGGGGTCCACACCAACATCTACCTGACGCCGCGCCAGTCGCATGGCTTCGATCCCCATTACGACACGCATGAAGTGTTCGTGCTGCAGATATCCGGGCGCAAGCACTGGAAGATATGGGACAGCCTCGTCGAGCTGCCGCACCAGAGCCAGCCCTTCCATCCGTGCATGTATAAGCCCTCGGAGCCGGTGCTGGAGCTCGATCTGGAGCCGGGCGATCTGCTTTACGTGCCGCGCGGCGTGGTCCACACGACGCACACGCTCGACGAAGCTTCGCTGCATGTGACGCTCGGGATTTCGATCTACACCTACATCGAGATGCTGACGATCTGGCTTCAGGGCTTGAAGAACCACGCGGGCGTGCGACGCGGCCTGCCGCCCGGCTTCCTCAACCGGGCGGAGGCGAAGCGGGAGCTGACGCGGGAATTTTCTCAGCTCGTCGCGCGTCTGTCGCGAAGTCTCGACGCCGATCGGCTCGTCGACGCCTTTTTGGACCGTGTGCGCGCCGGCTATCCGGGCAAGCTCAACCTCGACGCAGGATTCTTCGCCAATCCCGAGATCGGCCCCGAAACTCGGCTGAGGACGCTCGACCGCGCCCATTACACGTTGAGCGAGGAAGGGGAGAGCCTCGTGCTGCAATTTTCTGGCAAGACCGTGCAGATGCCGCGGCATATGCGCAGCTTCGTCCGGGATGTCTGCGCGCGCGAATCGTTTCGTCTGCCCGAGCTTTCGTGCGGGCTGACCGACGAGGCGCGGCTGGCGCTGGCGCGACAGCTTCTCAAGGAGGGATTTTTGATTTTGAGCCGTTGAGCTATGTGAAGGGGCGATAGAAGTGCGAGCCGGAGGCTGGCGGTCCATTGATGCGGGCCGCGAGCCTCCAGGCTCGCGTTGAACCCTTGGGAAGACCGCCGTGGCTCACGACATCATCATCGCCCCTTCGATCCTCTCGGCGGATTTTTCGAAGCTTGGGCAAGAGGTCGCCGACGTGACGGCGGCGGGCGCCGACTGGATCCACCTCGATGTGATGGACGGGCATTTCGTGCCGAACATCACCTTCGGGCCGCCGCTCGTCAAGGCGCTGCGCCAGCACAGCGCGGCGCCTTTCGACGCGCATCTGATGATCGCGCCGGCCGATCCCTATATCGAGGCGTTCGTCGAGGCCGGCTGCGATCACATCACCGTGCATGCGGAAGCAGGGCCGCATCTGCATCGCTCCCTGCAAAGGATCCGCGCGCAGGGCAAGAAGGCGGGGGTCTCGCTGAACCCGGCGACGCCCGACGACGTGATCGACTATGTGCTCGACGACATCGACCTCGTGCTGGTCATGAGCGTGAACCCGGGCTTCGGCGGGCAAAGCTTCATCCCGTCATCGCTCTTAAAGATTCGCCGCATCCGCGAGAAGATCGGCCGCCGTCCCATACGGCTGGAGGTCGACGGCGGCGTCTCGCCGACGACGATAGCGTCGATCGTCGAGGCCGGCGCCGACACACTCGTTGCGGGCTCGGCGGTGTTCGAGGGGGGCGGCGGTATGGAGGCCTATGCGAGGAGCATCTTTGCGCTGAGGCGGGCGGCGGGACTGGCGGGGACGGTGGAGGTGTAGTTATCCCAGAAATTGCACTTGCAGCGCTGCAGATCGAGGCGAAAAATTAGAGAATGCCACGCCGGTCGTTCCTCACGAGCCGTCACGCGCTTCCACATTCTGAGGCGGCACATCTTCCCTCAAAAGGGAGAATCAGAAATAGCTTGCGTCGAGTCTCGGATTAGAACATAATGAGAACATCTCCTGGCCAGGTAGGCTAAGATGCCCAAGCAACGAATCCGCGACCCGCTGCATGACCTGATCGAGTTTTCAACCTCGGAGCTTGAGCGGACCCTGTGGAAG
>Ga0187782_10001919_pt1 | contig 15275 bp, 6 predicted proteins | sample 0715_SJ02_MP15_2_FD_132454 | JGI IMG/M metagenome (GOLD analysis project Ga0187782, IMG submission 132454) | Tropical peat soil microbial communities from peatlands in Department of Meta, Colombia - 0715_SJ02_MP15_20_MG | ecosystem: Environmental > Terrestrial > Soil > Wetlands > Peat | place...
GCCAACCATATCCGGGGTCGGAACGGTGTTAGCGCTTCCACCGACCGTGTTCTGCCGGAACCAGTCCAAGCTGACGTGGAAGAAAGTTTTGTTCTTACCATTGTAAAGTTTTGGAATCCAAACAGGCCCGCCGAGAGAAAACCCAAAGTTATTCTGGTTGATGAAAGGGACTGGGCCTTTTACGTATTCGCCGGACGAATTATAGTAGCTGCCGGGAGGGTTGGCACCCGCCGCGTTGAAAAAGCTGTTGCGGTTCAGTTCGAAGGCGTCTCCGTGCAGCCAATTCGTTCCCGACGCGAAACGGTAGGAAGCGACGCCTTGTGCCAAACCATACTGCGCCGAAAAATTGCCACTGATAACGTTGATCTCGCTCACCAACTCATAGGGAGGATTGATGTTGGACTGAAAACCCTGCGTCTCCGATTGGACGGCAACTACACCGTTAAACATGACCTCGTTTTGGTACCCTATACCGCCATTGATGCGATGCTCAAATTCGCCGCCCGTAACTCCGGGCGTCAAAAAGAGATAGTCGTCAATCTGGCGATCGCGGGCACCAACGTTTCCCGGTCCACCACCGATGAACGTGGGAATCTCGTTCACAAGCTCATTTTGAATCACGGTGCCGACCTGAGGCTGGTCGGTCTGAAGAGTAATTTCGGGCGCTCTCACTTCCACGGTTTCAGTGACCGTCCCTGCCCTTAGCGTCGCATTGCCAGTAGCTGCCTGATTGGCATATACGTTGAGCGGTGAGATTACCACTTTTTCAAACCCGGATTTCTCCACCTGCACAGTATAGGTTCCGGGGTTTAAGTCCGTGATGAAGTACGTGCCCACAGTGGTGGTAGTAGCAGTGTGCACGACGCCGGTGGCCACGTTTGTAACAGTGACTTTTGCGTCGGGAACAACCGCACCACTCTCGTCAAGCACAGTTCCAGTGATGCCGCTAAGCCCTTGACCGTAGAGAGCCACAGAGAGGAACGGGAGCAACACGGAGAGTACGAAAAACGGTATAGCGACCCTTAATGCCAAACCCCCGCGCTGATCCTTTACACGTGTCGAATCGAAATTCATGTGGAAACACCCCCTAAGCAAATGCCTCCACGCGCAAGCAGACCCTCGGCCTTTTTTCTGCCAACGCGTGGCAGACGCGACCTTTTGCCCCCAATCTGTCCCCATACCCGGACGAGGGTCAACACACCGCGATGTCATATCTATCTTCCCGCAAATCGTATTGATTACACGTCAATTAAGCCAAGGTAAGCCCTGATTTTTGACAGGCAAACAGGTGCAGTTTCATGGGCCTGGTTCTCGTCTTTCGGGGTACCGAAGCGATGGCAAAACTTGTCCAACGCGGCGATCTTGCTGAGGTCCACGAAACAGACTGGGTGGCCATCCACAAACCTGCCCGCCGTGATGGGACAAAAGGCATCCTTCGCCGGTGCCTGAATCCCTCCAGTGCTGACGCCCATGCCGTTGGTGGGCTGGTGGTCTTGACGGTTTGTGACTCTTCTTTTTCTTGTTTTTTGCAGAATGGGGCATCTCTGTTATCGCCCCGTATCTCAGTTCTGGACGAGCGGACAGCGCTCTCGACCAGTCAACTGCTTCATTGCTGTCTGCCCGTCAACGGGAGAGCGACGGCTATCCGACCGTGGATGATGAAGTTAAGTGGGAATACAGAGGAGACACAACGGTGTATTGACGAGCAGCGTGAGATTGAGTATGCGAAAGGGCATCGCTCCAGCAGACATAGTCGGCGGAGAATGCCTCCGCGTTTCCCCTTCAGATTCTTTTCGAATTGCGGATGCGCCCGGCGACATGACGAGGTAGCGGCCCCGCTGGCCGCAGATTAGTGAGGCTAGCATGTCTCAATGCTGGAAGAAAATGTTCCTGTGGTTTCTCCTGGTAAATGCCTTGGCAGGCTGCGTGGCGAGCGCAGGCCAAGAGGCGGTCGTCTTGGACCCCTACAAGGCAACGCTGGACCGGTTAAATTCGTTCACTGTTTTTCCATTGAAGGAGTGGCGGTACGCGTCAGACAGCCCTCACCCCGAGGATGTGGCCCTCGACGACAGTGCGTGGCCAACCATGCAGGTCGGCAACAGATGGTCGAACGGCACGCGCGTCCTACGGCGATGGATCGAAATCCCGGAGAAGGTCAACGGCTACCCCATGCAAAAATGCCGGGTCCTGCTGGACTTGCAGATCGGCAGCGAACGTAACCTGCAACTGACGTTGTTTAACAATGCCTCCATGGTGTATCGCGGCGATGAAGATATGCAGCAGCCCATTCTGCTGACCGAAAGCGCGCAGCCGGGCCAGAAATTCCTGGTCGCAGTGCGCGTGGATGCCGATGCCGTCCAGACGGGCCTTTATCGGAGCGAACTCCACATTGAAATTCCAAGCGGCCGGATTGACCCTGGATTCTTGCGGCAGGAGATTCTGGCCGCGCGACCGCTGATTGCGGCCTACTCCGAGGGCAAAGAAGAACGGCAGAAAGAGTTGGACGCGGCGGTGCACGCCGTCGATTTCAGTTCTTTGGACCGAGGCGATGCCGCCGCATTCGAAAATAGCTTGCGCAGTTCGCAGTCGCACCTCGACGCGCTGCGCCCATGGCTCTCTAAGTTCACTATTCGCGCGGTGGGCAACGCGCACATTGACATGGCCTGGCTTTGGCCCTGGACCGAAACCGTCGAGGTCGTTCGCGACACTTTCCGCAGTGCTCTTGACCTCATGCGCGAGTACCCGGATTTTCATTTCACCATGTCTTCAGCACGCACTTACCTCTGGATGGAGGAGAAATATCCGGACTTGTTCCAGGAAATTCAGAAGCGCGCCAAGGAGGGCCGCTGGGAGGTCATTGGCGGGATGTGGGTCGAGCCCGACCTCAACATGCCCGGCGGCGAGTCCCTTACCCGGCAGATTCTGGTGGGCAAACGCTACTTCCAGAGGAAGTTTGGTGTAGACGTAAAGATCGGGTGGAATCCCGATTCTTTTGGGTACAACTGGCAGCTTCCTCAAATCTACAAAAAATCGGGCATCGAATATTTCGTGACGCAGAAGCTTTTGTGGGCGCACGATTATACGACTTTTCCCTACAAGCTCTTTTGGTGGGAATCGCCGGACGGGAGCAAGATCCTGACTTACTTCCCCCACGATTACGCGGGAGGGATTGATCCAGTTTCGCTGGGGCAGGATCTGTCTGTATGGGCGCCTTCCATCTACGGGCCCAAATTGGCGGGGGAACCTGCCATTATGCACCTCTACGGAGTCGGGGATCACGGTGGCGGCCCGACGCGCACCATGCTGGACGCGGCAACCCGCTGGACGAAGCCCGATGCAGTTTTCCCGAAGCTGCAATTCAGCACGGCGACGCAGTTTTTTGATGAACTTGATAAAAAGCTGCCCTCACTGACTGTTCCGACGTGGCGCGACGAACTCTATTTCCAGTATCATCGCGGCGTCTTTACGACGCAGGCCGAAACCAAGAAGAGAATTCGCTCCACCGAGGAATTGCTGCTGAACGCTGAAAAATTCGCTTCCCTTTCCAGCACCCTTTACGCCCGCAGCTATCCGTCGGAGGATTTTGATACTGCTTGGAAGGGACTGCTCTTCGACGACTTCCACGACATTTTCCCGGGATCCGGAATTGGAGTGAATTACCTGGACGCAGAACGAAATCTCGAAACCGTTAGCCGTATCGGCAACGGTATACTGAGCGGCGCACTCGAGGAGATAGCCGCGCACGCGAACACGATGGGTCCGGGCGTGCCGGTCGTGATCTTCAATCCGTTGGCTTGGCCACGGCGTGAAGTCATCGAAACCCAGGCGCAGTTGCCTGGTCCAGCTAAGCAGATTGAAGTGCTGGATGCCGAGGGCAAGCCTGTGGAATCCCAACTGCTCACGATGGACGCAGCCACACATCGTGCCCGGATTCTGGTGACTGTCGATGTCCCGAGCCTGGGCTTCAAAACGTATTTCGTGAGAGAAGCAGTGGTGCCGAATTCGCCCCGGAATCCGGTGAAAGCTACGGGCGATTCACTGGAGAACGAATTCCTGCGCGTGAAAATCGATCCCCGCACCGGTTGCATGACCAGCCTCTTCGAGAAGGGCAGTAACACCGAATTGTTGGCCCTTCCCGAATCCGACACAGGGGGCCCCCGAAGCAGCATCTGTGGGAATCTCCTTCAGACGTTTGTCGACAAGCCGCGGCGGTGGGACGCTTGGAACATTGACGCCGACTTCGAGGCAAAACACTGGGATTTGGACATGGCAGATGAGGTCCGGCTGGTCGAAAGCGGGCCGTTGCGCGGCGTTATCCGTGTTAAACAACATTTTCAAAATTCCATTTTTGTCCGCGATATCACACTCGAACTGGGCTCTCCACGAGTTGATGTGAAAACGCAGGTAGAATGGCACGAACAGCACATCCTGCTGAAGGTTGGTTTCCCCCTGAGCGCTCACAATACGAAGGCCACCTTCGAGATTCCCTTTGGCAGCGTGCAACGACCCACCACTCGGCAAACACCGGCCGAGCGAGCGGAGTTCGAGGTACCTGCAATCCAATGGGCGGACATCTCCGATGAGCAGCACGGCTTCAGCCTGCTCAACGACTGCAAATATGGCTATGACGCGAAGGACAACGTTTTGCGATTGTCGCTGCTGCGTTCGCCCGTCTGGCCGGACCCGCAGGCCGACCAGGGCCACCACGAATTCACCTATTCGCTCTATCCTCATGCCGGGACATGGCAGACAGCGCGAACCGTCCGTGAGGGATATCAGCTGAACTACGGGCTTCAGGCTAGACAAGTATCCGGGCACGAGGGCACGCTGGGAGCAGAACATTCTTTTGTTCAAATCGAGCCGGTAAATGTCGTGCTAACGGCACTCAAGAAGGCCGAGGACGGTGACGATCTCATCCTGCGCTTTTATGAGTGGGCGGGGAAGGAATCTGAGGTCAAGATTCAGTTCCCGAAGAGCGCACGCACTGCTGCGGAAACGGACCTCATGGAGCGTCCACTGGAACAACTTTCCGTGAGCAACAGCTCGGTGGTAGTCCACACGAAGCCATACGAAGTCAAGACAGTTCGAATCGGCTTCTAGAAAAAGCAGTCAGGCGCGGCGTACGCACTCATGTGCAATCGCGAAGGAGGATGGCAGGGAAGAGTATCCTTGCGCAATCCTAGTCCGCGTGCCCCGCACGTATAGCCAAACGGGGTCTCGGTCGCCTGGTGAGATGATTCCTTGCATGGGTCCCTCCCACGTGTTAGGCTTCGGTCCCACTAAGGTGGGTTGCCATGCAAAGGGCTACAAGTGCTTGTACCGTCGCCCGGTTTGGTGTGTATGAAGTAGATTTCAGGGCCGCTGAAGTTCGCAAGCACGGAATCCTGCTAAAGATTCAGGAACAGCCCTTCCAAATTCTCTCGCTGTTGATCGAACGGCAAGGTGATGTGGTCACCCGCGAGGAACTGCGGCATCGCCTCTGGCCTGACGATACGTTCGTTGATTTTGACCGCAGCCTGAACAAAGCGATGACCAAGCTGCGCTCGGCGCTGGGCGATTCCCCCGAAAGCCCACGATACATCGAGACACTCTACCGTCGCGGGTACCGGTTACTTGTTCCTGTCGCCCTCCACACCCCTAGTAGGCCACCGCACCTCACCGAGCCTTTTCTAGCTCGGCCAGAGCAATTGACGGGTAGCTCAAACCAGAACTCTGGAAGCTATTCAGCGATTTCTCGGCCCCGCTCCATTCTCAAATATGTCGCACTGGCGTGCTTTATCCTGATCCTCGTTGTGGTCGTCTACGGAACTTATTTTCGCTCGCTCGCTTCCAGGAATGCGTCGACTTTGCTTGCCTCAAAGCGCTCTGTCGCGGTTTTGGGCTTCAAGAACCTTTCGCAGGATCCCCATCAGGCCTGGCTCTCGACGGCCCTTTCTGAGTGGCTGTCAACGGAATTATCCGTTGGCGAGCAACTTCGCATCATTCCCGCGGAGAGCGTGGCGCGGGTGAAGGTGGAGCTCTCGCTGCAGGATCTGGATGTGCTCCAGCCGGAAAAATTGAACCTGATCCGCAAGGACCTGGGGACCGATCTGGTCGTTCTTGGTTCCTACGCAATGCTGGATGCGAGATCCGGAGATCGCATTCGTCTCGACCTGCGCCTTTTGGAAACGCGCACTGGACGGATGCTCGATGCGATTTCCCAGACTGGCACCGCGTCGAATCTCTTCGAGCTCGTTTCCGAGATAGGGCAGCGCCTTCGTTCCTCCCTGCGCGTACCCGCCGTCACTCTGGAGGAACAGGCTCTGGTGGAAATTGAGCTTCCGTCGAATCTGGAAGCAGCGCGGCTCTATGCGGAAGGGCTGGAGAAGTCGCGCGAGTTCAATGCCCTTGCTGCCCGAGACCTTCTGCAGAAAGCAACATCGGTCGAGCCTACGTTCGCCCTAGCCCATGCGGCTCTCGCCGCAGCCTGGCAGCGCCTTGGCTATGATGAGGAAGCCAAGGCGGAAGCAAAGAAGGCGTTCGACTTATCGGCCAAGCTCTCCCGCGCGGACCGCCTCCTGGTAGAAGCACGTTACCGCGAGGCTTCCCGCGACTGGAATAGGGCGATTGAGATTTACCGGGCTCTCTTCGAGTTCTTCCCCGACAACCTGGATTACGGGCTCGCCCTCGCGGATTCCCAGGCCAATGGCGAAAAAGCTCCCGATGCCCTCGCTACAATCCAACTCTTGAGACAGCTCCCTCCGCCGCTTGGCAATGATCCGCGCATTGACTTGGCGGAATATTCCGCGGCTGAATCGCAAGGTGACTTCAGGCGATCCTTGATCTGCGCTACCCGTGCTGCGGAGAAGGCCCAGGCAAGCGGCGCCTCGCTTCTCCTCGCCAATGCGCTGCTGGATCAGGCCTGGGCTTCCGAGAATCTGGGGGACTTTGACAAAGTAACTCCTGCAATTGAAGAGGCCAAAGCCATCTCTGCCAAAGCGCACGACCTTGGCCTCGTCGCTTCAACGACCACGGTTGAGGCCATTGCTCTTCAAATGGAAGGAGATTTTTCGAGGGCTAAAGAAAGGTATCAGCAGGCTCTCCTGTTGGATCAGAAGATTGGAAACCTCAAAGGAGTCGCCGCCGGTTTCGATAATTTGGGCGACGCTTTCCTAGCTCTGGGCGACCTCGCTTCAGCGCACAAAAGCTATGAAAACGGAGTGACTATTTATCGGAAGATTGCCCATCAGGATGGTATCGGCCTCGCGGAAACTGGTGTCGGAGATGTTTTGCTCGCCATGGGTAAACCTACGGAAGCCCGCCAACGCTACACCGAAGCTCTGGAAATCTGCCGCCAGCTCGGGGATCGCAGCAAGGCCGCTGCGGCGTTGCTGGGCTTGGGAAGGGCGCAGCGCGCGGAGGGAGATTTGCCAGCCGCGGCACTCACCGAGTCGCAAGCCATGTCAGCGTTTCAGGAGATTGGAGATACGCTGAGCACCGCACGAGCCCAATTGGTGCTCGCGCAGATCGAGCTCGACAATGACAAGATTTCGAAAGCCCTCGCCTCGGCAAACTCCGCCAAGGATTCCTTTGACAGAGTGCACAGCTTCGCGGACGCGGGAAATGCTTACTTGCTGCTTTGCGAGATTCTGTTGGCACAGAATCGCGTGCTGGAAGCTCAAAGGATGATTCAGCAAACGATGCAAGCGGCGCAATCCTCCCGCACACGCGAATTGAGCTTAAGGGCCGCAGTGGATGCTGCACGTGTCCAAGCGGCATCCGGAATTCCCAGTGATGTTATGGCTGCGGAGAGGCAGTTGACACAAGCGCTCGTGGAAGCCGAACGCTTCGGCTTCAACCTGGTAGCCTTGGAAGCGCGGCTGGCCCATGGGGAAGTGGAGTTGAATTTCATCAGTCATACTGCTGGCGTGGCGGACCTGGAGGCTTTGCAAAAAGACGCTTCGCGCGCTGGGTTTTCCCTTATCGCTCATAAGGCGGCTCGAGCTTTTCGTCCGGAAGCGGAGGCCGTCGCCCTCACAGGAACTACGAATTAGGTGGAACTTGACGGCAGCCAACAGCTTTCTATCAGCTTCTCCCTCGTGGCGCTCCTGTTCCCTGTAGGTTTCTTGCGAATTGTCATCCGCGGGACGATTGCGTGCGTTATTGCCGTATCCTGGTTCGCATGCTACCTGCCGTCACGCCGTGTGGCCATCGATCCCGCTAACACGCTGCGGGCCGAATAGTAAGCAGTCAGGGGCCTAGGGGTGAGCCTGCTCATGGTGCTGGCCGAAGGGCGGGTTATGGATGAAGCCTTGTATTGGCTGATCTCCGTCCCCAACAATTATGTACTCATCTGCGGAGAGATCCGCCTTTTGTGCCTTCACCGTGCTCAGGGCGTTGTTGCCCGCTACGACGAGAACCATGTGAGTGGCGTCGAGGGGGTTTTGCGCCGCGAGAATCAGAGCCTCTCGTTCCGCCGCATGCACTTTGCCATTAATTTTGAAAGCGGCACCCTGGCAGTCCAGCCCGAGCCTTTCGGACCAGCGCGCCAACGCGGAATTGGACTCGGGGCGGCCAATAAAAACGATGTTGTGGTGTCCAAGCAGGTCCGCGGTCACCTCGAAGTCCTTATAGATCGGCACTTGGCTCTCATAGCGATCGAGAAAACGATTTTGCATCTGTTCGGCGGCGTAACGATTCGCGCCGGCGTCACGCATAGTGCCATAAACGATCACCGATGACGCAAGTCTGCCCCAGATGTCGCGAGTAAGATAGGCAGGGCCGTCGGGTGGATCGATAACATCGATCTTGGCAGCGGCTCGATCAAGAAAAGACTGCGCGGTGACTGTCTTGGTGGTGTTGGCCGCGAAATAGTCGCTCATGAGTTTAAGGAATGCGGCGTCGCCCATCTCCTTGCGGAGAGAATCAAGAAAGAGTACGCCCTTAGCCCGCTCCCGCTGAAAATGATTCGCAGGCGTATCCGGGATCAACTCCAGGCCGCGCCATGTGGCACGCTGGGCATCCAGCGCCTCTTCCACATTTTTCGACTGAAGCACTCGCTTGTAGGCGGCTGAACCCGCAACAAACCACATGTCCGCGTCCGTAGCGGGCAGCACCCAACCTTTCCAGAGACGCTCCGCAATAGAAGCCGGGTCTGCACCTGCCGAACCCGAAGTGTTGTGCGAATCCGACAAGGCTGCCAGCCGCGCCTTTTCATTTTCCTGAAGCGCAGTGCGCAGGCTATCAGAAGGTTCTTGCTGAAAAAGAGAGTAGCCCGACGGATAGAGCCCATCGTCCTTGGCAGAGTCCCACTTCTGGGGCAGCCACTCGCGCTGGTTGGGCTTCCCGATGGCGGCCCACACCATCAGGTGAGACGCCATATCTGAAGTTAAGACCTTTGCGTCCATGGTGGAGGAGCTGACCAAGGGCGCTGTACGAAATGCGAGGAATCCGAACTGCTCGTCAATTTGCCCACGATACTTGCGATAGAGATCCTGCCAGGCCAGATCGCGAGGACCCGGCACGTACGGAATGTAGTCGTCATCCCCCTGGGGATCGGCATAGTCCTCCAGGCGCACCATCAGATCCTTGGCGTTGTTATCGCCCCAGTAGAAGCCCGGCGCGTCGCCAAACCATTCGTTCTTCGAACTGCGCCACAGCCGGGTGTGGTTCGTGCCCAGATCGTAGATCGCGATCTCATTTGTTTTGGCATCGCCGATAATCCACTCGTTTGTGTACAGACCGTTGTTGCGCGTGCCCAGGCGTTGTACCACCTCGTCGATGTTGCTGCCGTACTGGATCGCAGTACGGGCACGAAAGGCCACGGACGTCCCTTCGATGTTGAAGGGTGTCTGGTCGATAGTGGTTTCGGTCAATACAAGTCCAGCATCATTCTGGTACCAGTCCGTGCCGCTCTCAATGCCGCCTGGGTAACTTTGAATGAGCATGTGATGGCCAGAAGCAGGCTTGATGTCGAGCATGACATTGGTTTGCTCCGCCAGGGTCAGCGGCCACCATGTGACATGTCCGATGACCATCTTGCCGTCCCGTGTCGCTGGGCCCGTGGCGGCAAACGCGCTGCAATGGTCCATCACAGAATCATGCTTGCCGTTCGCGTACGCCGGCACCTCAAGACTCAATCCTTCCAAGCCCGTGCGCGTTGTGGACAGGGCACGATCAAGTACGGCGATTTCGATGGTCGTGTTGGCCACCAGCACGTCGACGAGATCGACGCGGCGCTCCTGCCATCGCGCTCCGGCGTCGGACGCGCCCTCCGCGATCCCGCGCATCTCCTCCAGGAGTTCCTGATCGAACCCGCGGAGGAACAGAGAATTCGCCAGCTTGCGATAGTCGTCCCAATGTTCTTTGGAGCCCAGCATGGACGCGCAGCGCTCGAGGTATTCAGGAATCTCGCGGGCCATTAAATGGCCGTGCTGGTATCCGCGCTCAAAGGGCTGGCCTTCGATGTGCAAATAGATCCAACCGGCGGCAGGATACCGATAGGCGGGACCGAAGGTCTCGATGGCCTCCCGGACCGGCCACTCGTCATCCGAAGAGATTGCGTCCAGTTGTATGCCCTCGAACCAGGCCTTGCCAGTAAATGTGCCCCCAACGCCGACTGTCAGAAGGACTTCGTCCCGTTCACGCGTCGCAATGAATCGAAGCGTCAAGTGCGTCCACGGCTGTGTGCCACCGACCGATTCGGAATGGACATCGAAAGGCATCGATGCCATCGTGAGTGTTGCGCCGGAAGCAATTGGCGAACGATCGACGTCGCGTACCTGGAGCGCCTCGGTGCGGACCCAACCACCCAATTCATAGCGCTTCCCCAACGTGAGTGTCACCGGCCCGAGGCCAACGCACGCGTCCTGCGAAACCGCATCGCGTTCCACGCGCAGCGAAGTACTTTTGCCGTGCAAGACACGGGAATCTGCTGTGGCCGTGCCACGAATGACCGCCCATCCGCCATGTCCCTTCTCAAACGACGCCTGGAATAAGGAAGTGCTGGCCTGAGCTACTGACGTCATCAGCAAGCAGCTAGTGAGACCAAACATTTGCCACCTGCGATGTGAACTGCACGCGCAAAACGACGGGCTGCACGACGCGCTTTTGGATAACATGCCCATGGGATCCCTCGCGGTGGGGAGGAATCTTATCACTATAACTACTCAGAGTCAGCCATCCGCCAATGACCAAATCGAGCCGCGCAATCGCGAAAGTAGACGGCTTGATCGGCGTCAAACAAGGGCGTCTCAAGTTTGGTTTCAGCCCCTGCGTTCCGGGCTGTGCTCCAGGAGATCCTGGACCACGCAAAAATCCCGTTTTCCAGTTGGCGCGTGGATTGAACTGAAATCCCCAGACGCACGGCTACGATGGGGTCGCTTTCAGCAGGCTGCCTGGATTCAGGGCTAGGACTTGGTAGCCAAGCGGCGCGTTGAGCGGTTCAGGAAGTACACGTGCGCCAGAGTTACCGCAGGAATCAGGATGACGGCTCCTCGCCATGAGGAGGAGTGGTCGTACCCTGCAGCGACTAATGCAGCGAAAGCGACGCCACCCATGAAATATGGAAAAACCCAGGCGTCGCAAGGGCTGCAAATCTGCCTCCAGGATTGTCCTGACACCAGACCGATCACCAGCGCCACAAGCGCGGAGTTTAGCGGAAAGTAGATACAGCCGGCGAGAATGATCGTGCCGATAGAAGATTCCCAGCCGTTTCCGGCAAGCAGCAAATGGGTAAGCTCGTAGGCGGCGGTGGCGCTCAGGACGACCGCGGCCGCGCTGAAAGCCACCTGAACGAGGCGCGGAGACTTGGAACTTCGCCACAGAGACTGAACTAGCGCGGCAACGAGGCTGATGGCCACGACCTGCGAAAATTGGCAGACGTTTGTCGCCAGAAGCAGGAAGACGAAGTTGGGGGTAATCGTCGACTCGATGCCGGGGATGCGGATCTTGAAAGTCGAAGCGAGAGCGGCCAGGCCCAGGAAAATGAAGAATTGCGTGAGGTTTGCCGCGGACCAGGTTCGTGCCGCCAGCAGCAGGATCACGGACCCGGTCGCGATCACGAACGTGATGTAAAGTCTGGCGTTTCTAGGCAACATCTGTGTCCTCGCCCTTCATGAGGTTACTCACCCAGGGTGGCCGTCAATTGCCCCAGACCACGGAATTGCCCCAAACTACCGAGTTACCCCAGACGACGGAGTTGCCCCAGACTACCGAGTTGCCCCAGACGACGGAGTTGCCCCAGACCACCGAATTGCCCAGAACCGCGGAACCCCAAACGGTGGAGTTACTCCAATCGTTGGAGCTATTCCAAACGGTTCCAGGAATGGCGACGATGCTGACGGAGTTGTCGGAATTGAGCTGTGCGGTCGGAGAAAGTGCGGAGCCTACGGTGGCAGGCGCCAGGCTGGTATCGGTTAGAGCCGCGTAAGCATCAACGGCGCCCGCGCCGATCGAGAAGATGTCCTGCTCAATCGTGTAGGTAACTCCGGTGCCGAGGTCCGTGGCCGTAGTCGAGGGGCCGAATCCCTTCCAGGCCGTCTTCATCAAGCGGGCCTTCACCTGGTCCGGCGTGATCGAAGGATTCTGCTGCACGAGAAGCGCAGCGACCCCGCTAACCACAGCGGCGGCCATGCTCGTACCGCTCAATTGCATGTACTGCGAGGTGCCATAAGTGGGTCCGCAGTATGTTGCCGTGGGATCGCAGGGATAGACTGCAATCGCCGGATACGAAGTGACCAGCGTGCTGGTCTGGGACCCTTCAAGTGATATGACGGCATTGCCCGGCGCAACCAGGTCCGGCTTGACAACGTGATCGAACGTCGTGGGGCCCTTTGAGCTATAACTGGTCATGGTCTGGGCGGCTTGCGAGCCTGTTCCATGGGTGTTGCTCGCGCCGACGGTGATCACGTAAGGGTCGTTTCCGGGGGCGCCAATGGTGGCGTAGCCTTGCGTTCCGGCGGTGTAATACTCGCCTTCATTTCCAGCGGAAACCACCACCACGATGCCTGCTTGCCATGCCGCTTCCACAGCCTGGCAGAGCGGGTCCAGCGTGTAGCTCTCAACCACGCCGCGCGCCAAAGACAGATTGGCTACGCGGATGTTGTAGGTGCTTTGCAAAGCGACGGCTTGCTGTAAGGCGGCGATGACCGAACTGTCGGACCCCGCGCCGGTCGGATCCAGCACGCGAAGGTCGACGATGTTGACCTCCGGCGCGACACCTTGATAGGTGTTCGGGTAAGTCTGCAAATTCTCGGAATCGTATCCATTTCCAGCGATGATGCCGGAGATGTGCGTGCCGTGGCCGTAGTCGTCGTTTGCGCTGCTATAGTTGGGCACGAAGCTCTGGCTGTACACAACGCGAGACGGAGCCGTATTTCCATCGGAATTCAGGTCCGTAACGGCGTTCACGCCGCTATCCAGAACCGCGACGCCCACGCCTGTGCCGTTCCAGCCGTTGGAGTTGGCCAGGTCCGCGTTCACGGCGGTGAGCACCGTGTTCGTGGCGCCCTTCACCGGGCGGTCAGGGGAGATGTACGCAACATTGGCGTGCGAAGCCAGGATGCTGAGCAGCGCGCCCTTGGCGGTAACCAGTTGCGCATGGATGAGCGGCAGATCCGACTTAAAGGTAGCGCCGTCGGTCGTCAGGTCTGTGGCGCCACCTTTGAATTGCACGATCACATCGACGGGTTTCTCAGGGTCGACGTTCTTAAGGTCAGGAGCGATCTTCGCGGCCGCCGGGGTCGCGGGCGTTCCAGCGAGGGATTCCGCACTAGGTTGTGCGGATGGGCCAGTCTGAGGCGTAGTGCTGCGCTCATTCAGTCCTGTCACGGCGTGCGCACTGGTGGAGGTCCCAGCTTCCGCCAAAGAGGTACCCCTGCTCTCGGAGGGAGCGGAGAATGGGCTTAGTTGCGAGACCAGGTCTTGGGCGTGGGAGAACCAACCACCTCTGTTCGCCGAGAGGTTGCTAGCCGGAGCGTTGGCGGCCGGGGCGGGGCGGGTGGACGCGGTCTTGCTTTGCACTTGCGCAGCGTGTTGAACCGCAGGCGCAGAACCCGAAATTCCCCAAATGCCGACGGCCAAACCGAGGGTGATCAACGCTCCCCAAGTGGTGGTCTTCAGGAAGCCACCATCATTATTCTTGGGACTGTTTTTTGGAGCGGCGTTCATTTTGTCTCCTGGATGGAACAGTTCCTAAATGGCACCTGTACGGGGGACGGGGTGTTTCAACGTGGTTCAGTTTGCGGACAGTGCAAAAAAGCGTCGATGGTACAGGGGTAGGTAGTACCTAGTACCAAAGGTCTAGACGTTTTTGGAGGAAGGAAGTACCAGCCAGATTTGGGCGGTCTCCATTGCCTTACAAGGTAAGTTCAAAACCCTTTACTTAAGCGTCGTCGGTGAGCTGTTTCTATTTGGGACAACCCGCCCGTCAGTACCATTTGAGTCCCCCAAATATGAGGAGAAGCTAAGAACAGTGCGGAGTGCCGGGCCGCAGGGCGAAGTCCCTGTTTCTCCATGGCCGGGGCTCTGTGCAACGACGGGTGCGGTCTTCCCGGCATGGTTGTTATAGCAAGCGAGAATTGGAACGGCCTGAGACGGACGAAGAACACGATGGCAAAGTGGAAGAAAATTCTTTGTGTCCCGGGGAAAGAGGACCAATTCCTCGGCTGGCCCGCCATCTGCCTCATAGCCGTTCAGATTGTCTTAGGGATCGCGACGCTGTGTTATGCGTTCTTTCATTGGCGGTCCGACGATCCGCTGCGTTTCGCCTGTTATCTGGCTGTGGCCATCGCCGCATCGCTCTTCAAGGTGCGCCTGCCGGGCATCGAAGCGACGATGTCCGCAAATTTTCTATTCATTCTCGTCGGCATCATGGACCTCTCGCCGGCGGAAACGATCCTGATGGGGTCGCTCGGCGGGCTAATTCAGTCTGTTTGGCATTCCAAACCGCGTCCAAAACCCATCCAACTGGTTTTCAACTTTTCGAACATAGCCATTTCCATCGTGGCCGCGGAGCTTGTCTATCACAGCGGACGCGCGCAATCCATCGGCATGAAATGGCCGCTGCTATTGGCGGCGGCATCCACCACGTATTTTGCGGTTAACACTATGTCGGTATCGGCGGTGATTGCGTTCTCGGAGCGGCGCAGCGCCATCCGCGTGTGGAAGGAATGCTATCTCTGGTCGTTTCCTTATTATCTTCTTGGCGCGCTCATCGCCGGGGTGGTCAGCACCATCAACCATTCTCTCGGCTGGCAGGTAGCGGTTCTTATTTTGCCGGTGGTTTATTGGATCTA
>Ga0187782_10001920_pt1 | contig 15273 bp, 16 predicted proteins | sample 0715_SJ02_MP15_2_FD_132454 | JGI IMG/M metagenome (GOLD analysis project Ga0187782, IMG submission 132454) | Tropical peat soil microbial communities from peatlands in Department of Meta, Colombia - 0715_SJ02_MP15_20_MG | ecosystem: Environmental > Terrestrial > Soil > Wetlands > Peat | place...
GACACTGGAGTTGTGTTGCTCGGTGCTCGCTCACGAAGCGATGTCGAAGCGTGACGCCGAGCGCACCGCCCCGGTCCTCGCCGCCCTGGGTGACCCGGTGCGCCTGCGCCTGCTCTCCATCGTCGCCGCCGAAGGCGAGGTGTGTAGCTGCAACCTGGAAGGCCCACTCGGCAAGAGCCAACCCACCATCTCACACCACACCCGCATCCTGGCCGAGGCCGGATTGATCGTCGGGGAGCGACGGGGCAAGTGGACCTGGTGGCAGGTCGTGCCCGAGCGGCTGGAAGACCTTCGGCGGGTTCTCGGAGGCAGGTAGACCCCATCCGGTGGGGGGACTTGCTATCGGCGGTCGATATCGACTACCGATAAAGCGTGGACATTGTCCGTGACTTCAACCGCGGAGCCGTCCAGCTCCACGTCATGTACCACGCGAGTGTCGGCGAGGTGCATGGGACCGCCCTTATTGGTGAGTTGGCGCGCCATGGACACCGCCTCAGTCCAGGAACCCTCTACCCGATGCTCCACCGCCTGGAAGAAGCTGGCCTGCTCATTTCCCGAGAGGTGGTGGTGGAAGGGAAGCGCCGTCGCCTCTACTCGACGACGGCAGCAGGAAAGCGATCGTTCCGCCGGTGTCAGGTCGCTCTCCGGGAGCTTGCAGACGAGGTTCTCGGCTCATGAGCGACGGTGACACGAGGCTCGTGACGCTTCCGACGATCGCTCGGGAGTGGAGTCGGATCGGGGTCACCGGCTTCGGAGGCCCTCCGGCCCACATCGCACTTCTTCGGAAGCTTTGCCTCGAGGAAGAGGCATGGCTCTCGGCTAAGGAGTTTGAGGACGGGATCGCGGCCACCAACCTCCTGCCAGGTCCAGCTTCGACGCAGCTTGCGATCTTTTGTGCGTGGCGGCTCCGGGGTGTGCCAGGGGCGATCCTCGGAGGGTTGTGTTTCATCATTCCGGGCCTCGTGATCATCTTGGCCCTGTCCGTGCTTTTTCTCGGCGCCCATCCTCCACGGTGGGTGGAAGGGGCGGCTGCGGGAGCCGGAGCGGCCGTGCCCGCCGTCGCCCTCGGGGCTTCGCTGGGACTGCTTCCGGCGAGCTGGCGGCGGGCCGCTGCCCAGCGGGCCAAGCAGGCCCGGTGGATCGTCTACATGCTGGTCGGTGCGGGGTCGGCTGCCACCATCGGTCCGTACCTGGTGCTCGTCCTCCTAGTCTGCGGACTGGGCGAAATCGCCGCCGGGCATCTGAGAGACGGCCATGGAGGCCGATTGGGTGCCGCCTTGTTCCCGATGGCGACTCTCCCCGTCATGGCAGGGGGTCTCGCTGCCCTGGCCTGGGTGGCATTCAAGGTGGGCGCGCTCTCCTACGGCGGTGGGTTCGTGATCGTTCCGCTCATGCAACACGACGCCGTCAACACCTACCACTGGATGACCGGCACCCAGTTCCTCAACGCCGTCGCTCTGGGCCAGGTCACCCCGGGGCCGGTGGTCCAGACTGTGGCCGTCGTCGGCTACGCCGCAGCGGGCATCGGTGGGGGTCTCCTCGCCGCCGCCATCGCCTTTGCCCCCTCGTTCGTGTTCGTGATCGCAGGTGGCCCTCATTTCGACCGCCTGCGCCGGAGCGCGGTGGCGCAGTCGTTTCTCACCGGGGCGGGAGCTGCCGCCATCGGCGCCATCGCCGGAGTGTCGATACCGTTGGCACTTGCCCTCAACCATCTCTGGCAGCTCGGGGTTCTGGGCCTGGCGCTGGTGTGGCTACTTGTGTTTCGACGGCGCGTCGTTCTGACGTTGATCGGGTCCGGGGCGCTCGGTGTCATCGCCATGCTGGCCGGTGCCCCGGTGAGTCACTGATACCTGCTGACCCTTGTCGATGAGGGCGACTGCTGGGTATCGCACGGCCACCTTGAGCTGGGCGACCGTCGCGAAGTGCGAACCGTCGGTGGTGGCGAGCACTTGAGGATCGCCCTCGTTTCCGTCGTAGCCGCCCAAGATGTATGTCACCGGCCCCATGGAGACCACCGCGTCGTCCGAGCGAGGTGCTGGTAGACGGCCTAGCTGGTAGCGAGTCGAAGGCGTTGTGCTTTGCACTCCTTCGACGATGTTGTCGGTGAGTGGAGCACCTCCCGCGAAGACGACGTAGCTGCCGCCGACCGAACTTCCGCCACCGTCGTGGACAGGTGACGGGAGCGTCCCATCGGCTGCAAGGTGCCATTCGCGGTGTCGAGTTCGAACGCAGCGTTTGAGGACACACCGCTTGGCTCAAGGCCACCGAGGATGATGACGTGGTTGGCGGGTGCGGCCACGACCGCGGCTCGGCTTACCGGCACTGGCAAATGCCACGGCAACAGCCCCGATTCCACGGCTGAGATCGTTCTGGTCGGCTGCGCCGTCGTGGTCTGAGGAGGCGCACCTTGGTGCCGGCTGCCAGGAAGCGAGTACGGGGCACGCAGCGGCTGCCGTTGCCACCCACGGTGATCGTCTCCTCAATCGCGCTCCTTCCGGTGCCAGGCAGCAGAGTCCACCACCGTGGTCTAAGGACCATTCCCTTACGGGGACGTGAAGCTGCCAGCAGCCGCCTTCATGTAATTGAAAGGTGCAGAGACGACGATCGTCGCTGGAAGCTCTCCTTCGACCATGCCCTCTTCCCCACACCATCAGGCTCGCTGGCAGTCTCCTACTCCGAGCCGCAAACGCAAGCCGCCTCGGGCGGTCGAGCAGGCTCGGCGCCGCCAGTCTCCTCCTCCGGGCTCCACCTGGGCACTCCTCCCACTGCGGGTGTTCCTCGGCGTGACTTTTTGCTTCGCCGGGCTACAGAAGCTGGCGAACCCCGCATTCTTCGATCCTGCGAGCCCGATCTCGATCCAGTCGCAACTGGCAGCGGCTTCTCGGAGAAGCCCTGTCCACGCGCTGCTTGGACCGCTCGGACACTTGGCGACACCCATTGGTGTCGTGATAGCGCTCAGTGAACTCGCCGTCGGCACGGGCACGCTGTTGGGCTTTCGTGTACGGCTGGCGGCCGTAGGCGGCATGGTTTTGTCGTTCATGTTGTTCCTCACCGTGAGCTTTCATGCGATCCCTTACTACACAGGTGCCGACATCGTCTTCTTCTTCGCCTGGATTCCCTTCGTCATCGGCGGAGGCGGCGACCTGCTCTCGCTCGACAGCGCTCTATTCCGCGCACAGCGCCCAAGACCTGGCGTCGCAGGACAGAGAACGGTGACGACCGCCAACTTCGACCGGCGCGCATTTCTCAGGCGCACCGGGGCGACCGCCGCGGTCGCCACGCTCGGAGTGCTGAGTGCCAGCTTGGCTGCCGCAGCCGGCCGACTGGCCGGTCGGAGCCGAACCACTCCCGATGCTCCGTCGCTCGGCCAGTTGCCCACGACCGTTCCGACCTCGACGCCCAGCCCGAGTAGCACCTCTGCCGTTCAACAGCCTCCCAGCCCCGGGCGCCCGGCGGGCACTGCCATCGGGCGCGCTGCGGATGTGCCCGTCGGCGGTTCGGCGTCGTTCCAAGACCCGGCAACCGGCGACCCGTCGCTCGTCATCCAGCCGACGGCCGGGGACTTCTTGGCCTTCGATGCGGTCTGTCCCCACGCCGGGTGCGTCGTGCAGTACTTCCCCCCCCAGGGCATCTTCGTCTGTCCCTGCCATGGCTCGCAGTTCAACAGCCGTAGCGGTGCTGTCGAGCAGGGCCCGGCCGCGCGCGGGCTCACCCCCATCGCGGTGACCGATGCCGGGGGGGAGCTCTACGTGACATGAACGAAACGCCACACGAGGCCCCCGAGCCGGTGGGTGATCCGATCCGCCGAGGTGCCCAGGATGGAGAGACTCCCTGGTGGAACGCCACTTTTCTCTTGGCTTCGGGCCACGCTCGCACCGGAGATGGCCTGTGCCCGAAGTAGACAGTGGACATGCGGATCCTCGTGGCTGAGGACGACCCGGCCCTGCGCTCGGTGCTCGAGCGGGGACTGCGCGAGAGCGGATACCTCGTCGATGTGGTTGCCGACGGCACCGAGGCGCTCACCTACCTGCGCAGCTACGAGTACGAGCTCGCCGTGCTCGACTGGCGTATGCCCCGTACCTCAGGTCTGGAGGTGCTGAAAGAGCTGCGGAGGGGCGGTTCCCACCTGCCTGTGCTCATCCTGACGGCCCGCGACACTGTCCCCGACCGAGTCACCGGACTCGATGAGGGTGCCGATGACTACCTGGTCAAGCCCTTCGACTTCTCCGAGCTGCTCGCCCGACTTCGGGCGTTGCAGCGACGCGAGCCGGCCACGAAGCCACCCATCCTGACCCTGGGTGACCTCACCCTCGATCCGGCCCGACGCGAGGTCAGAGTCGACGGACGGCTCATCTCGACGACCGCCATCGAATACTCCCTCCTCGAGCTGCTTCTGAGACGCTCGACCGTCGTGGTAGGGCGCCGCGCAATCGCCGTGCACGTCTGGCAGCACGAAGCAGACGCCGTCGGTTCGAACACCATCGACGTCCACGTAGCGCGCCTTCGCGCCAAGCTGGTTGGCTCGACGGCGCGTATCGACACTGTGCGCGGCGTCGGCTACCGGATCGTCTCCTCATGACACAGCCGCGCCGCCAACACGTCACTCGATCCCTACGAGTTGCGGTCACGGCCACGGTGCTCGTGGGGCTCGTGTCATTGCTGGCGGTGGTCATTCTCGACGTCGCCGTCGCCCACCGGCTCACCGCCCAGGTCGACAACCGCCTGAGCCAGCGCCTCGCCCAGGCACGCCAGGAACCGTCGTCACTGGGCACGACCTCATCCGAGCCCACCGCCACTCTTGCGCCACCGCAAGTGACGGACCCCGACGACGCCCCGGTATTCACCTGGCGGGTGAGGTCTGCTGGCCACCTCGAAGCCGCCACGCCGGGGGCCCCAGCATTGCCCGTCCGCGGCGCTCTTAAGGCCGGCATCGCTACGGTGCCGACCGCCATGGGCAGCTACCAGGTGGACGTCGCAGCGGTGAAGGGAGGCTACCTCGTCGCGGGAGTGAGTCTCGCCGACGTGCACCATATAGAGAACCTGATCTTCCTGGCCGAAGCGGTGCTCGGACCCATCGGACTGCTCGGCATGTTCCTCGGAGCGTTCGTCATCGGCATCAAGGCGTCGGGCCCAGTGGAACAAGCCCGCATTCGACAGCTCGAGTTCACCGCAGACGCTTCACATGAGCTACGCACCCCGCTGAGCGTGATCGATGCCGAGGTTGACCTCGCCTTACGCACCGAGCGCAACGCTTCCAGTTACCGTCAATCACTCGAACGCGTGAAACACGAGAGTGGACGGCTACGTCGAATCGTGGAGGATCTGCTGTGGCTGGCCCGGGTCGACTCGTCCCCGCCGCATCGGACACAAGACCGCGTCGATCTGGCGACCGTCGTTGAGAGCTGCATCGGCCGATTCGCACCAGTCATCGCAAGCAACGAGCTCGAGGTGAGAACCAACCTCTGCTCCGACGGGAGCTGTTGGCTCTACGCCTCAGCCGACGAGATGGACCGTTTGGTGGGCGTCCTCTTGGACAACGCATGCCGCTATACCCCCAAAGGCGGTGTCGTGCAACTGAACGTCGTCCAGAGTGCTGGTCGCGTTCATCTCGTGGTCGAAGACAGCGGTCCCGGTATCGCTGCTGATCAGCGGCCTCTGTTGTTCGATCGCTTTCATCGCGCCACCAAGGAGCCGGGGGGCACGGGCCTGGGCCTCGCCATCGCCGACTCGGTGGTACGGGCTACGGGCGGTCGATGGCAGGTTGGGGACTCGCCGCTCGGAGGAGCACGGATGGAGGTGTCCTGGCATCAACCTGGGCGAGGCCGGGTCAGGGCGCCGGTTCTTCATGACCCCGTAAGGAACCCGTCGTAGCTTCGCTCTGTGCCCTCGCAGTCACCAACCCCTGTCGAACGGGCAATGACCGTCGCACGAGTGGACTTCAGCCCAACCCATCGCCATCCGTCAGCTGTCCGGGTCATTGTGGCCACCGCTCTCGCCGTCGCCGGCTCCCTGGCCGCAGATGCCATCCTCGTGGCAATCGGCACGGCGGTCTTCCCGGCGACCAACGGATACGTCCACTTCCAGTTCCATGACTACGCCAGGCTCACCGTCGTGGGGGTGGTCATTGCCTGCCTCGCCTGGCCCGTCGTCACTCGCTGCACTTCCGCGCCTCGCTGGGTTTTTCTCCGTCTGGCGGTGCTTGTCACGCTTGTTTTGTGGATACCCGACTTGTGGATTCTCCACAAAGGCCAGCCCGGAGATGCCGTCGGTGTGCTCATGGTCATGCACCTCGCTATAGCACTAGTCACGTACAACCTCATCGTCCATGTCGCACCGGTCGAATCGAGCAGATCTCAGCGTGGGGCCTGAAATCGATCGGGGACTGTACCGAGATCGGCCTCGCCATATCTCGAGTTCAGGCCCTGATGCAAATGCTACGCGCGCTGCGCCTAGCTCACGTGCAGCCCGCCGGGAGCAGTTGCGTGAACCCTCGAAAAGACGTAGGGCACGTCGCCGACGAAGCTTGATCGCGGCGCCCTTCCTTGTTCTGCTGTCATGGGCGATCGTTTCTTATACGGCCTGGATGCTTCGGCCCACGAGCCTGTCGTGGAACGTGGAAAGCGTCGAATGGGTGAGATACCAGGTCCCCTTCGGCAACTGGCTGGCCGACCACGTCGAGCAGGTGTATTACACGCACACTGCTCCGAGAAAGGGCGGGCCGCAGCTAAAGGCCCTGCCGAAGGTCGGGCGAAGCACTCCGGGAACCACCCCCCGGCCCGCTCCCTGGCCGCCGCCGATCACGCCGGTCTTCGCGAACCCGCTACCCGGCGAAGGGGTCTGGGAGCCCACGGGTCCCCCGGTCAGTGGCGGTCCACCTGTTTTGGTGACGACATATCGCCCTGACCCCGCCTACCCACAGATCGTCGCCTACGTTGCCTGGTTCGATCAGACGCGCACCGAGCTTGCCTACTATCCGGGCCGATACGAGCCGCCCAACGCGGCCGTACGTGGGCCGATGATGGTCCCTGACAACCAGCGCTGGCGACTGCTTGCGACTTTCAACGGCGGCTTCACCTATGTGGACGGAGACAACGGTTCGAGCGACAACGGCCTTACGAATGAGCCGCTCAAGGACGGCAACGCCACACTTGTGGGCTATACCGACGGCCGCGTCGACATCGTCAACTGGAGCGGGGGCCCGAACGTGGGTCCAGGTATCGCCTGGGCTCGCCAGAGCCTCGCTCCGATCGTCTGGGACGGACTGCTGAATCCCGCGTTGAACGACAACCCGAACAGCCCCCAGTGGGGGTACACGCTCGGTGGCCAAACCCGCGTGTGGCGAACCGGGGTCGGGATCGACGCTCGCGGCAACCTCATCTACGTAGCCGCCGACGGCCAGACGGTCATCACCCTGGCGCAGATGCTCCAGCACGTCGGCGCGGTGCGGGCGATGGAGTTCGATATCAATCCTGAATGGCACACCCTCATCACCTACACCCATAACCCCGACCTCGTACCGACCATGGTCGGGCCTAATCCGATGCAATCGGTCGACCGATACCTCGTCCCTGATGACCGTGACTTCTTCGCCGTCTACGAACGCCTGCCAGGTCCAGTAACCGTTCCCTTCGGCTAGGGTCCCACGCCTAGGACCGTAACGGTCCTGTCAGGTCGACGAGGTTCAATAGCACCGGTGATCGGCCACCTCGTTGTGTCCTTCGGCTACATGGCGGTCTTCGTGGCGGTGCTTCTCGAGAATGTTGGACTGCCACTGCCGGGCGAGACCACCTTGGTGACAGCCGCCGCCTACGCCGGTGCCACAAATCGGCTTTCGCTGGCAGTCATCGTGGTCGTCGCCGGAGTTGCCGCCATTGCAGGCGGATGTGCCGGCTATCTCCTTGGGCGCGTCGGGGGTTCTTACGTCATCGCTCGCGGCGAGCGCTTCTTCAGGATGAGCCCCTGGAAGATGGAGCAGGCAAAAGCCAGCTTCCAACGCCACGGTGCGGTGGCGGTCACGTTGGGCCGCTTCGTAACTGTCGTGCGCACGTATGTGGCGTTTGCTGCGGGCGTCAGTGGCATGGCGTTCGCACGTTTCTTCGTCTTCACCGTGGTCGGTGCGCTGGCCTGGGCAGTCCTCTTCGGCGTAGGCAGCTACGAACTTGGTAGCACGGTGAACCGTATCGGCACTTTCGCGACGCTTGGATTGGTGGTGGCCTTCAGCATCGCTTTAAGCAGCGCCATATTCATGATGCGTCGCCGGCATCTCCGCGTGGGATTCGACCCCTCTGACTCGGGTACACCGAAACAGTCTTACGAGGAAATCGCTTGACGTTAGGTGACGACGTGACGCTCATCCCGCCCACTGACAGCCATTCAACCACTGAGCGATTGTCTGCGTCGAGGCGCCTTACGCTTGCTTCCCGTGATCAGAACCGCTCAAACAGGCGTGGTGATTTCCGGGCCGGAACTGCAATCCGAGACCAAGACCGGCGCATTACCGATCACGCGGGCCACGGCCTTGTCATTGACCACGATAGCGGAGTAACCCTCCAGATCGGCCATGAACCGAGCACCTATCGGGCCGGCTGCGCACAGGCCGGTGGCGTAGGCATCGGCGAGGTCCAGTTCAGGGCCAATCACAGTCGCCGATCGCCAGCGGGCTCTGGGCCTTCTCTCGAACGGGTCGGTGATGTGAGCACCGCGTTCGTAGGTACCGGAGGTGGCGACTGCTCCCGGCGAGGCAACAACGCACAGCAGATCCGACCGATTGGAAGGGTCGGTGATGCCGATTCGCCAACATTCGCCCGGGACAGGTGCCCCGGCCGTGGCCACGTCACCGCCCGCGTTCACCATCACCCCCGCTATACCGGCGGAGACCAGCAACTCCATCGCCTGTCGAGCCGCCCAGCCCTTCACGAAACCCGTCGGGTCGAGTCCACCGGGCATCGCCCACGGATCGAACCAGCCGGCGCATTGCTCGCGAGCTTCGGCACAACGCTCGAGAACCTCGGCTATCTCCGGAGGAGCGTCGGCCACCGCGAGTTCTTCGCGTCGGATGCGGCTCATCGGGCTTTGCGGCTTCCAGAGGCTGAAGACGGCATCGATCCGCGCGAGCGCCACACACGCACGGCGTAGCGCCATCCCGGCATCAGCCAGCCGGACATCACCAGGTCGGACGTCGAAGGAGACCACTGTGCCCATGACGCGCTCGTCGTGGCGGAGAACCGGGCCTACGGACGCTTTCACTTCAGTGCTGGGCTCGTTCATCCGCTGAATCCGATCGAACTCAGCGCGCTCTGCAGCGACGTCGCAAAGGCCTGGCTCGTGTAAGTGGCACCAGAGACTCCCTGTATTTTGGCGCTTTGTGCGGAGAGAGCCTCCGACCGCAGGATCGGCAGGGATTCGTCGTCGATCTGCTGTGAACGCGGATCGGCGCTCTGAACCTGCGTCGAGATGTTCGTGATCCGTCCGCCCGAGACCGTGGCGGCGACCTGAAGGACGCCGAAGCGGTACTGGGTCACCTGGCCGCTAGCCGTGCCCTTGGCCCCTGTGGACCGGGGGGTCGTGGTCGTCGGAGCTGATGCTGCCGATGTCGCTGCCGTCGACCCGGCAGCGGGCGGCGCGCTGGAGGTGGTCGCTCCTGCGTTCGTCGATGAGCCACCGACAGCGCGGGTGCCCGGTGTATTGAGGGTTGCAGCGCTGGGTGTGACATGGGGGTGGAAGACGACGATCCCGGCTATCCCCGCCAAGGTGGCGCCGATCACAAACGGTGCTCGCATCAGGTCTCTTTACGCGGCAAAGGACTCTGTGTGGATCTGGCCCCGGTCGACGCCGAGGGCCCGAGCGGCCTTCATGACCTGGCGCGTGAACCCATGGGGCCCGCAGACATAGACGTCGCGTCTGTGCAGGTCTGGCACCAGCCGCCTCAGGGCGTCGGCGTCGATCTTCACCGTCGATCGTGAACCGACGAGAACCTCGAGTTGTCCGCCACGGGACTGGAGAAACGAGTGCATCTCTTGCGCGAGGACTGTCTCGTGATGGCTCGACGCCCGGAGGAGGGCCACGACGTCTACTCCATGGGGAAGGTCCTCGATCAGAGCCCGAAGTGGCGTGACCCCCACCCCCGCTCCGAGCAAAGCAACCCGGTCAAACGAACGGGCGTGCTTGGTGAAGGTGCCGTACGGGCCCTCGATGGCGATGAACGTCCGCGGACGAATCCGCGACAGCTCGGCGGAGTGGTCGCCCAGCGCCTTCACCGTGACCCGCAGGTGCGGCGGACGCGGCATCGCCGAAAGCGAGTAGGGGTGGGCTTGCCACCACAGACCTCGCCGCAAGAACCGCCACTGGAGGAACTGGCCACCTTCGACGGGAAGCCGCTCGAGATGGCGGCCTTGGGCGACCACGGAGATGACGCCGGGAGCTTCCTCGTACACGCTGAACACCCTCAGGCGGTGATACAGGGTCCGCCATATCGGGAGCAGGACCCGGTAAGCGACCACCAGTCCGAGCGTGCTACACCAGAGGGTGGTCCACCACAACCGGGCGAGCGGATGGCCCACGAAGGCTGCTCCGGTGGTCACCTGGTGCGCAAAGGAAAGTGCAAGGCCTAGGTAGAAATAGAGGTGCACGGCCCACCATGTCTCGTATCGGAGGTGGCGACGGGCGACTCGCCAAGAGGTGAGCGCCGCCATGAGGAGCAGCCCAAAGCCAGCCGCCGCCGCAAGCATGTTGGGGACACCCGAGATAAGCAACCAGAGTTCGCGCCACGCTCCCGTCTTCGCCGCCTCGGCGTAGCCGAGGGTGATGGTGACCACATGCACGACGATCAGCGACAGCGGCCACGGTGCTAGCCGCCGGTGCCAACGCACCAGGCGGTCTTGTCCGATGGCCCGTTCAAGGGGACCAAACCGCGAGACAAACACAACCATGACCAGCAACAGATAGGTGCCCATCAGGGCGCTCACCCGCCCGACGGCGTCGAGCAGTCCGCCCGGTAGGGCGAGGGTGGCACTACTGATCTCGGACAAGGCGAGGGCTACGCTGAGACCGAATCCGATACCCAAGGCAAAGAGGATCCGATCGGCAACAGCTTTCCGGTCCCGACGCACGCGGATCGCCGAGAGAGCCGACTGGCTCCGGGGCGCGGCGGCTACCGACATGGGCTCGATCGTGACACCGGAGGCTTCGAACCGGCTGTGAGCCAGCTGTCCACCGGCTTGCAATTCAGAGGTGCTTGCATGACATGGGTCATCGGCACCTGTCCTACCCCGTGCGCCTTACACGCTCATGAAGCTTGTCTTTCACGAATGAGCAATTATTGAGGCAACGGGAGTCGGTCAAATCGTCATCGCAATCCTCGGAAGGGGTCGCCCACGAAAGACACGATCGGGTCGAAGTTCCCGCCGGAGACCGAGCCGAACATGAGGATGATGGCGAAGAGCCTGGCCGCGGTGGAAGCAGCATTCTTGGATGTGCCGGTTGTGATCGGTGCGCTTTCTCCGCAAACCGTACGGTATCGCGCTTACTCTCGCGTTTGCCGAGATCCATAACGACAAGAACGAGTTTCATGCCGTCGTCCGCCACTCCTAATCGGCGTTCGGCGCTGACTTGGAAAGCAACGCGACCGCTCGAGAATTCCAATTATGTGCGGCCTCAGAGTCGATGCGGACCGCCCGGGTATGCCGGTGGTCGCCCGGCCTGGCCAGGGCCTCGTCAGGCAGCCCGAGGTCCGACCCCGCCCTGGTAACGCGGACCAGATCGTTCCCGGATGGTCGGCCGGAACGCCGGGGCGCGAGATACCGGCACTTACCGACTACCCCTGTCAAGGGTTGCGAGCGTACGGGAATTTCCGTTATCGCGCGGACTGACGACCCTGGAGCGCACGCCGAGCCGTCGATATGGGCAACCTTCGCGGCCGCGCGAACCCTCACCGCTGGACACCGCTGGAATCCAATGCATGACCCTCCTACTTCGTTCAACCGATCTGTTCCAAGAACGGCGTGACTATCGAGAGAAAGGCCTCGGGAGCGGACGAGAAGGCCACATGGCCGGTGTCGAGCACAGCGAATTGGGAGTCCGACAACGTCTTGTGGACGGCTCTGCCCTGTCTCAGAGGAATCGCCGCATCCTTTGCACCCCAAATGATCAATGTGGGGCAGGTGAGATCTCCAGCGCGGTCACGGAGGTCATGATCCTTGGTCGCAAAGCTCCTCCACATGGATGTGACGATGGCAAGACCATCGGAACGGCTGGCGCGTGCGATGGCGGCAGCCTCGATCTGACGATCGTTCTCCGTTGTCGATCGCATGTACCTATGAATGAACCTTGGATAGATATGGCGGGCGATCGACGGCATGCCCATCAATCGACAAAATAGATGCGTCGCCAGGTTTTGTGGCAGGAACCCCCCGGCATCGACGAGAACGAGTCCAACAACATGGGAGGGATGGCTGATCGCGAAACGGGCAGCGGCGAAGCCTCCGACGGAATTTCCGATGAACGCCATGGACCTGATGCCGAGTTCATCGAGGACGTCCTCAAGGATGTCAGCGACGAGTGACGCGCTGAGTTTTAGGTCCGCGGGCAGCTCGGAGCTGCCGTGTCCGGGCCAATCAATCGCAAACACTCGGAACCGCTCGCTCAATGCGGGCAGGATCGGATCGAAGTCGTGGTGGTCGTGCAGCGTGGCGTGTAACAGCACCAAGGGGAACCCGTCACCCTGGACCTCCACGGCGACGGACCCAACACGTGTCTGGACCCGCTCCATGACGGGCAGACTAATAGTGACCGACCAGATATCCGGCGTTCCGACCCGTGCCATCAGGTGTGAGGGTGCGCGGTCGGCTCACCCGTGACGGCCGTCAGACCTCCGGGGACACTCGAGGCCTGACGGCCCTTTCCGACTAAACGTGTCAGCTCATGTGATGGAGTCGGCCCAGGCGATGGCTTCAGAGTAGATCGGTATCGCGTCGGTGATGTCGAGAACCGGCACGATCTCAAACTCGTTCACCGCTCCGAACTTGGCCGGACCCTCAGCCAAGAGTACGGCCGCGTCGTTAGCCTCTACCACCAACGTTCCCCCACGCCCGTCTGCGCGAGCGTGAAATGACTTGATCTCCAATCCAGCAGGTGGCGACCACTTGCTGAACAAAGCAAGCGCCCTCTTCGCGGAGGCCTCATTCTGCTGCGCCGAACCACCCTCGCGGGTGGAGTAGTTGATCTGAAACAGCATTCGTTTCCCCTTCCCTGGGCCAACTCAGCCCTAGCTTGTGAGCGGCGTCCAAAGCATCACACCGAGCGGATAACCAGTCAACAGGTGTGGCGCCTGTTGGCAGGTTCACGAAGCAACGCGGCCTCGGCCCGCAGCAATACCGCCCAGGTCCGCCAAGCCGAGGCCGGTCGGGATCAGCAGCCCACCGGACACTTCCGAAGAGCTAGCCACCCCGCGCCGAAATAGCGCATCACGGCACCTATCGGGTGGTCGAAACGCCCCTGTGGTGCCCGTCGACATGCTCCTGCCACCTCATCTCTAGGTCTCCCGGCCAGTTCAGCCGCAGAACCTTGGTGACCTGGATGCTCCGCTCTAGAGTCATCAAGCCCGCTGACACCGTGATCGACGGTGACAACAAAGGAGAGGTACATGCCCGAGATGAAGGTTATCGACCCTGCAGGCCCGACCGCGACCGCAGCGCCAGAGCGGCTGTCATTATTCCAACGCGTGGCCGACAAGGTCAGCTACGGAATGGGGACGCCCCTCAATATCTTCGTCTGGGTAGTTCTGGTGGTCGGTTGGGTGCTGATTTTCGCACTTGACCATGCCAAGAGCGTCCAAAGCGGCTCATTCATGCCGGGCTGGTTCACCTCCACAGGGTTCAACTTCCCGCTCAACCTGGTGACGACGGTCGCAGAGCTATACATCGGCTTTCTGGTCGGGGCTTCTTCCAACCGCTCCGAGCGCAACCTTGAAGCCACTCTCGGACGGCTCAGCGCGCAGGATCAGCAGATCTCTGATGTCGAGGCCAAGCTGTCCAAGAGCCTTGAGCAGAACACAGCTCTCACGCGGGAAGTTCATGAACTCACAACGCTCATACACGCTACGGTCTGCCCATCCAAATGAGAAGCTCAGGACTAACGCTTAGTCGTCAACGACCGACCTGATAACGCGGACCGGCGTGATCCCGGCTGCTCGGCTTTCGGTGGCGTCACCGTCGAGGCCGACCGGGTGCGGCACATCCAGGACGCGACATCCAGATACACATCTCGACCGGAACCTGCCGCTATAGGGCGGGCAGGTCTGCTGGAGTTCGTTAGGTCTGGGCCAGCTCGCCGTAGAAAAATGAGGCCGTCACGCCGCCATCCATGAGGAAGTCGCTGCCGGTGATAAAGGCACCCTCGGCGCCCATGAGAAGGGCACCGACTGTACCGACTTCGTCAGGAGTTCCTGCGCGTCCCACAGGCGAGTGGTCGACCATGCGGCGGTACCCTTCGCCCCGCGGTCCGGTCAGCTCGTCTCGGGCAAGCGGCGTGATGATGATGCCGGGACTGATGGTGTTGACCCGCGCGCCGCGCTTGGCCCACCGAACCGCCTCGGCCATCACCCGCAGCGAGTTCCCACGCTTGGCCAGCTGGTAGGCGTGGAGGGTGTCGGTGACCTGCTCGGGTTGGAGCATGGGCAACTTCAGCAGGTCCTCAGTTGCAGTGGTGGCTAGGGCCGCATCTTGATCGGCGGTGAGTGCTGGCAGTCGGTGGCCCGATTGTGAGGCAATGACCACTCCTGCGCCGCCGCTGGCGATGACGTTGCCGAACTCCTCGAGCACCAGGGCCGTCCCGTAGAGGTCGACGGCCAGGATCGTCTCCACCGATGCTTGGCTGGGCGAAACCCCGGCTGCGTGGATGACTCCGGTCACATCGCCCAGTGCGGAGGCTGTCTCCACGAGGGCGTGGACCGACTCACGAGACGAGACGTTGACGACAGCCGTGGTGACCTCGAATCCGGCGTCGGCGAACACCTCGGCAGCGGCGTCGGCGTTCTCCTGGTGCAGGTCGGCGAGCACGACACGCTTGCCAGCGCTGATCCGGCGGGCGATGGCCTGGCCGATCTGTCCGGCGCCGATGACGACGGTGACTTGGCTCATGGCAGGGTCCTTCCATCTTTGACCGGCAGGAGCCGGACGGTGACAGCGTGGGCGGCGTGGCCGGTCACGTGGCCGACGACGGTCGGGCCGTAGCCGTCGTACTTGGCGTGGTAGGCGGCGTCGATGGCCTCCTGGGCGC
>Ga0187782_10001922_pt1 | contig 15270 bp, 11 predicted proteins | sample 0715_SJ02_MP15_2_FD_132454 | JGI IMG/M metagenome (GOLD analysis project Ga0187782, IMG submission 132454) | Tropical peat soil microbial communities from peatlands in Department of Meta, Colombia - 0715_SJ02_MP15_20_MG | ecosystem: Environmental > Terrestrial > Soil > Wetlands > Peat | place...
CTCCCCGTTCATGAGGCACAGCTTTTAACGTATTTGAAGCTGACCGGCACACGAGTCGGATTGATTTTGAACTTCAATGTGTCGATTCTGACGCGAGGCGGAATCATCAGAAAGGTTCTCTGATCCTCCGTGTCTCCGTGGTGAAATCATTGGCTGATTCCGTCAAATTGATCGAATGTCCGCGGGACGCCTGGCAGGGGCTGAAGGGAATGATCCCTGCCGACCTGAAGGCCGATTATCTGAAAGCCTTGGTCAGCGCGGGATTCAAGCATATCGATGCGGTGTCGTTTGTGTCGCCCAAGGCGGTGCCGCAGATGGCCGATTCCGAGCAGGTGTTGAAAGAACTGGATCCGCCGGACGATGTGGAGATCATTGGGATCGTGGTGAACGAAAAGGGCGCGCAGCGGGCGATCGAGACGCAGGCGGTGGCGACGCTGGGATTTCCGTATTCGATTTCGGAGACGTTTCTGCGCAAGAATCAGAATCAGTCGCCCGAGGATGCGCTTGACGAACTGGAAAAGATTCAGAAGAAGGCGGACGGCGCGGGACTGAACGTGGCGGTGTACATTTCGATGGCTTTCGGCAATCCCTACGGCGATCTGTGGAGCGCGGACGAGTTAGTGGAGGCGGTCGCTTTGCTGGAAGCGGAGGATCTGCATGCCATATCGTTAGCCGATACAGTTGGGTTGGCCATTCCACAGCAGATTCGTGATGTGGTGGAAGCGGTGATCTCGAAATACGACTACCTCGAGATTGGAGTCCACTTGCACAGCCGTCCCGAACAGGCCGCGGAAAAAATTGTTGCTGCTTACGACGCGGGCTGCCGGCGCTTCGATTCCGCGCTGGGAGGGCTGGGCGGCTGTCCCTTCGCGCAGGATGCGTTGGTCGGCAATATTCCGACCGAGAAGGTGATTGAGGCGCTCAAGCAGCGTGAGGCGGAGTTGCCGGCGTTGAAACCGCTGGATGCGCTGTTGAAGGCAACTTCCGGCCTTGCTGCGAAATTTTCGGAATCGCATGCCGCAGATTAGAACAACGAGCCGGCCAATTTTCTATGAGCTATCGCACAATTGAACTCGCATACGAGGGCGGCATCGCGACGATCACGCTGAATCGTCCCGACAAACGCAACGCCATCAGCTTTGAGTTGATTGAGGATCTGATGGGCGCGCTCCATGAGGTTGCCAAGTCCGATGCGCTGGTGCTGATTGTGACCGGCGCGGGCAAGGCGTTTTGCTCGGGTCTGGACCTCGACAACCTAAAGTCGCTGCTGGGGCGCTCGCCGGAGCAGAATTTGCAGGATTCGAAAACCATGGTGGGACTGTTCCGGTCGCTGTACGAGTTTCCGAAAGTCACCATCGCCGCTGTGAACGGAGCGGCCATCGCGGGGGGCACTGGACTGGCTTTGTTGTGTGACTTCACCATCGCAGTGCCGGAGGCAAAGTTCGGATATACGGAAGTGCGCATCGGCTTCGTGCCGGCCATCGTGTCAACGTTTCTGCTGCGCCAGGTCGGCGAAAAGCAGGCTCGCGATCTGCTGTTGACCGGCAGAGTCTTCGGGTCCGATGAAGCGATGCGGCTGGGCCTGATCAACGAGATTGTGCCGCCGGAGTTCCTCATGACGCGGGCGCGGGAACTAGCCGCCGTTCTGATGGAAAACAGTGCGGCATCTCTGCGCGCAACTAAGAAACTGCTGACCGATCATGCGCGCGCCGAACTCGACCTGCAGATCGAAGCGGCGGTGCGAGAAAACGCCGCCATCCGCTCGACGGCGGATTTCCGCGAAGGAATTTCCGCATTCCTCGAAAAGCGCAAACCCGTGTGGACGGGCAAATGAGCACGAATCTTCAGGCACTGAACGAGACCCGCTTGCGGGTGCGCTATGCCGAAACCGATCAGATGGGAGTGGTGTACCACTCCAATCATTTCATTTGGTTCGAGGTGGGACGCGTGGAACTGCTGCGGCAGATGGGATTCTCTTATCGCGACATGGAACGCGACGATGGCCACTTCATTGCCGTGGCCGAGGCCAAGTGCCGCTACCGCGCTCCTGTGTTTTACGACGAAGAAGTGGTGGTGCGAACGCGCCTGAAAGCGGTGCGCGAATCGGTGATCGCGTTCAGCTACGAATTGGTGCGCGCCGAGACCGGGGAAATGCTGGCTGAAGGCGAGACTACACACATCGTGACTGACTCGAACATGAAGGTCGCAGCTTTGTCCGACAAGTATTTGAACGTGTTTCGCGCCGCCATGGGCAAGTAAGAACGAGGACTGAGTGAACGCACTGCACATCAACGGAAACGATCTTACGCTGGAGGCGGTGCGCGAAGTTGCCGTCGACCGCCGTGCCGTGCTGCTCGCTCCCGACGCGCGCGAAGCCGTGAATCGGGCGCGGGAGATCGTCGAGGAGATCGTCGCCAGCAATCGGGTCGCTTATGGCATCACCACCGGCGTGGGCAAGCTGAGCGACGTGCGCATTGCGGGCGAGCAGATTTGCGAACTGCAGGTCAATCTGGTGCGGTCGCATGCGGCAGGTGTGGGCGAGCCGCTTTCCATTCCCGAGACGCGAGCCATGATGTTGTTGCGTGCCAATTCGCTGGCGAAGGGGCACTCGGGCGTGCGAGCGGTGGTGATTGACACGCTGTGCGAGATGCTGAATCGCGGCGTGACTCCGTTTGTGCCGTCGCAGGGAAGCGTGGGCGCGAGCGGCGATCTGGCTCCGCTGGCGCATCTGGCGCTCGCGTCGATCGGCGAAGGCGAATGCAGGGACGAGAATGGCGGGCGTATACCGAGCGGTACGGCGTTGCGGCAGGCGCAGATCAAGCCGTTGGTACTGCAGGCGAAGGAATCGATTTCGCTGATCAATGGAACACAAGCGATGCTGGCGGTGGGCACGCTGGCTCTTCTGGCGGCGGAACGGCTACTGGATTCCGCCGATGTTCTGGGCGGTCTTTCCTGCGACGCCCTGCTGGGCACCGATGTGGCGTTCGATGAGCGCATCCACCAGGCGAGGCCTCACAGCGGGCAATTGAAGACTGCGGCTAACCTGCGGCGAATGCTGGAAGGCAGCCAAATTCGCGAATCGCATCGCGCATGTGGGCGCGTGCAGGACGCCTATTCTCTGCGCTGTATTCCGCAGGTTCACGGCGCGGTGCGCGATACGCTCGCGCACTGCCGCAGCGTGCTGGAGACCGAAGCGAACTCAGCAGTCGATAATCCCCTCGTATTTATTACGAATACGAAGAACGCGGAGGGCGACGTGATTTCGGGCGGGAACTTTCACGGCGAACCGCTGGCGTTTGCCTTGGATTTCCTGGCGATCGCCTTGAGTGCGCTGGCTGGGATCAGCGAGAGACGGATTGAGCGGCTGGTCAATCCCGCCTTGAACGAAGGCCTGCCGCCGTTCCTTGCATCTGACGCCGGCCTGAACTCTGGATTCATGATGCTGCAAGTCGTGGCCGCGGCCCTGGCGAGCGAGAATAAAGTGTTGGCGCACCCGGCTTCGGTGGATTCGATCACGACTTCGGGAAATAAAGAGGATTTCGTTTCGATGGGTATGACGGCGGCGACAAAACTGAAACGCGTCGTCGAAAATACGCGCAACGTTTTGGCGATTGAGGCTATGGCCGTGGCGCAGGCGCTCGACTTCCTGCTTCCGCTGAAGCCCTCAAAGCGCGGACAGGCGGCCTATGCCGCCATCCGGTCGGCATGTCCGGCCGTCGAGAAAGACCGCGTCTTTCATGGCGATATGGCACGCACGGCAGAGATCATCGCAACCGGCAAAGTCGCCGAAGCCCTTCGCTAGAGCGCAGCGATACTTTCACCATGAAAACTCACACCGAATACCTGAAGTTTCATACCAAAACGCATCGCGCCTACGTGCACATCACTCCGCAAGTGGAGCAAATTGTCAGCAAGAGCGGAGTGAAGGAAGGCATGGTGCTGGTTTCGGCCATGCACATCACGGCGGGCATTTATGTGAACGACAACGAGAGCGGCTTGATTGAGGACATCGACCAATGGCTGGAACATCTGGCTCCGTTCCGCCAAAATTACAAACACCATGAAACCGGCGAGGATAACGGCGATTCGCACCTCAAAGCGCTCCTGATCCATCACGAAGTGATCGTGCCGATTACGGCGGGAAAGCTCGACCTGGGAACGTGGCAACGCATCTTCTATGCGGAGTTTGACGGGCAGCGCGACAAGCGCGTGATCGTCAAAGTCATGGGCGAATAGGCCGCAGCTCTAGCGTTGCTGGCGCGAAACCGTGTCAGCGTGATCGACTTTGTCCCCGGCTTTGTCTTCCGTCGTTTGCTCCGGCTTCGCCACCAGAAACGGGCCGACTGCCAGAACATCCATGCGCGTGCGCTGGAAGCAATCGATCGCTTCCTCCGGAGTGCACACAATCGGCTCATTTTCGTTGAAGCTGGTGTTGAGAATGACGGGAATGCCGGTGCGCCGGTGAAACGCGGAGATGAGATCGTAGTAGAGGGGATTCTCTTCGCGCGTGACCGACTGCAGGCGGCCGGTATCGTCCACGTGGTTCACCGCGCAGAGTTGCTTGCGTTTTTCCGGGCGAACCTTGTAGACGTGCAGCATGAAAGGCGAAGGATGAGTGTGCTCAAAGTATTCGTGCTGATGGTCGGCAAGGATGGAGGGCGCAAACGGACGGAACCATTCGCGATGCTTGATGCGCGCATTCAGAACGTCTTTCATGTTCGGAAGGCCCGGGTGGGCAACGATGGAACGATTGCCGAGCGCGCGCGGGCCCCATTCCATGCGGCCTTGAAACCATCCCACGACCTTGCCGGCAGCAATGTGCTTCGCCGTTTCCTCAAGCAGCGCCGAAGGCTCGAGTTTTTGATAAGCGAGCCCCACTGACTGCAGTGCTGATCGGATACGCGATTCCGAAAACTCCGGGCCCAGATAGGCATCTTTCAATTCGTGGCGGCGGGGCTGTTTCAGCACAGAATGGTAGGTGTGGAGCGCAGCGCCGATCGCCAGCCCTTCGTCGCCCGCGGCCGGCTGAATGTAGGTTCGGCGAAACGGCGTGCAATCGAAGATCTTGCCGTTGGCGACGCTGTTCAGCGCGCATCCACCTGCCATCGCCAGATCGTCCAGCGGAACGCGCTTGTGCAAGCGATGCAGCAGATGAAAGAAGATTTCTTCAAAACGATGCTGCATGGCGAAAGCCAGGTCCATGTCGCGGCGCGTGATCTCGGTGTACGGACGACGAGGTTCGCCGAACAGCTTCTCCATGCGGTCGGAAAAATGGCGGGCCAGCCTCACGGTTCCGTCCGGCAAAACCTGCATTCCCTGATTACTGCCCAGCGGCTTGAAGTAACTCAGGTCCAGGTGAAAACCGCCATCTTTGAGCGCAACCACCTTGCCGATTTCGCCGCAATACGTGGTTTTTCCGTAAGGCGCGAGGCCCATCACCTTGCCTTCATCGCCGTATTTGGTGTAGCCGATGAATTCGCAAATCATGGTGTAGAAGCTGCCGAGGGAATGCGGCAGAAACACGCGGTCGAGCACCTCGATCTCGTTGCCTTCGCAGCGCGCCATCATGGTGGAAACGAAATCTCCCGATCCGTCGTAACTGAATCCCGCGGCCTTCTCCCAGGGCGAACAGTAGTAAGCGCTGGCGATGTGGGCGATGTGGTGTTCGAGATGATGTTCCTGAAAGCGCAACTGCGCCGGGTCAACGTCGAGGGCTTTGGCGAGTAAGGACTGCACGTCGCGCATGGCCTCTTTGCGCTGGCGAAGGCGGATGAAATTGAGAATCTTCCCTGGGTTCGCCAACGCGTACTTGACTTTTTTCGCGAGGTTGGCGTCGCTGTCCTGGCCGACCGCCACGTGCTCGACATCAGAAATCTTCGCGCCCACCGCATCCAGGCATGCCTTCACGGCGAGTGCGGGAAATCCGCCAAAGTGCTTGTGGCGATTTAACCGCTCCTCGGCGATGGCAAACTTGACTTCTCCGTCCACGAGGATCGCGGCGGAGGCGTCGGCATGAAACATGTTGAGGCCTAACACGAGCATGAACTAACTTGTTCTCCGTTCTGATGTCTGGTGTATGGGGATCACCCGATCTCGAAACTGGACGGTGCACAGGCGGTATCGAGAAAGTTCGCGGCGTTGACGGCAACCGGCTTTCCGGTGGACAACGATTTCTCCAGACGAAAGGTCGCCAGCATGGAACAGACAATTTCGACGAGCGGAATCGGCGGTTCAGTCGCTCTCTGCACGGACTCCGCAAACGCGGCCCACTCGGCGCGATGCCCTTTATCCTGCCGCCAGCGCGAGCGAACAGTCTGTTTGCGGCCATTGTGCGCGAGCTCGAGACGGCGGAAATCGTCCAGCACCGCGGTGCGGCCGCCGCCGAACACCTCGATTCGTTCTTTGGAAAAAGATCGGTCGCCGCTGGCGAGATAAGTGATGGTTCCCACCGAACCGCTGGCGAAACGGAGCGTGGCAATTAGATTGTCTCCGCTGTAGCGCGCGGAACCGCCCACCGCGCGGGCTTCGACCTCGATGATCGGCGACGCCGCCAGAAACATGAGCAGGTCTGCGAAGTGACAGACCTCGCCCAGAATACGTCCGCCACCCTGTTCGCGATCGTTGACCCAATGGTCGGGTGAAAGATATCCGGCATTGATGCGGTAGGCGAGGGCCAGTGGTTCAGAAACTGGTGCGAAAAATGATTTCAACTGGACAGCCATAGGTGCAAAGCGGCGGTTGAAACCCACCATCAGACGCGGGGTCCCGCTGGACGAGGATCTGATCGCCCGTACAATCGTGGCCAGCTCTTTTTCCGACAAACACAGCGGTTTTTCGCAGAAGACGTGCTTGCCCGCCGCCAAGGCTTGCAGAACTTGCCGGGCGTGCAGATAGTGGCGCGTGGCGATGACTACCGTATTGATCTGCGGATCATGAATGAGCGCCGCATCATCGGTGCAGCAGCTCTGAAACCCAAACTTCGATGCGGCATGCCGCGCGTGCGCGCCCGTGGCCGCGCATACCGCAACTAGAGCGCTGGCGGACGAAGCTTTGATCGCGGGGATGAGCGTGGAAGTGGCAAAGCTTCCGGCTCCCAGCAGGCCGGCGCGAACGCTGGTTGCAGATGCGGAACGTTCGACGGAACGCGGCACCAATGAGAGCGTTGCAGACTGGTCGCAAGTCTCCGCATATTGAATGACCACTCCGAGGAATGGTTCACGCGAGCGGCCGGTGATTAAGGCGTAGGCGTTCTGCGCGCGTTCGATGGGGAAACGATGTGTGATCAGCGTCCCAAGGTTGATCTTCTTTTCGGCGAGAAGCTGGACAAACGACTCCATGTTGCGAGTCTCGGTCCAGCGCACGTAACCGATAGGATAGTCGCGCCCCTTCTGCTCGAAAGCCGCGTCATAGCGTCCGGGCCCGTACGAACGCGAAATGCGGAAGTCGAGTTCCTTTTCGTAGTACGCTTTGCGCTCGAGGTCGAGACCGACAGTGCCCACGGCAACGACAATCGCACGATCGCGCGCAATCGCTCCAGCAAGGTTGACGGGATCGCTGCTCGGCGTTTCCGCCGTGATGAGGACGGAATCCACGCCGTGGCCGCGCGAACTCTCCGAGCACAGATCGCGAAACGCAGGGGCGGAGCCGGCCACGGCATCCGCGCCCATACGCTGCGCAAGATCGGCACGCGAGTGATCAATGTCCATTCCGAGAACGCGGCAGCCGGCAGCCTTGAGCAACTGCACCGTGAGCTGGCCAAGCAGCCCGAGGCCGATGACCGCGACCAGATCTCCGAGCCTTACTTCTGCCGTGCGGATGCCGTGAAGTGCAACCGCGCCCAGGGTTGCGAACGCAGCCTCGTCGAACGAGACCTCATCACCGGAACCGGGTTCGCGGGCGGGAATGCGCGCGACGAGCAGTCGAGGAACACAGGCGATTTCAGCATGCACGGCGAAGCCGGCGCCGGCACAGGCAACGCGATCGCCGGGCTGGATGCCGGTCACGCCTTCACCAACAGCAATCACCGTTCCGGCGCTGCTGTAGCCCGGACTCTGCGGCTGATCGAGCCGGCTGCGAACCGTCTGCAGCGCGGAGAGAAATCCGTCCCGCTGAATCTTGCTGATCACATCGCGAACCAGGTCGGGCCGGGCTTGCGCCTTTTGCAGCAGGTTCTTGCGCGCGAACTCCGTGGAAGCACGCTCGGTTCCGGCTGAGACCACGGACGCGGCGATTCGTACCAGGACGCATCCCGGGAGAAGCTGCGGGGCCGGAACTTCTTCGACCGTGACCTCGCCGGTGCGCGCGTGTTGGAGAACCTGTTTCATGCGGTCGCTGCCTGCCTTGGCGAGATCAGGTCGGCTTCAAGCTTGCGCGCTCCGCCATCGAGAAATGTTCGCATCCATAATTCCAGCGTGAGGAATTGCCAGAGCTGCATCGACCAGTCGTGACGGCCGCGGCGGTGCTCGTCGACATACCTCTCGACAATTTCTGGACGAAACAGGCCGCGCTTGCGTAACTGCGCCGGGCTGAGCAGATCATCCACCATGGATCTCAAATCGTGGGCCAACCAATAGTCTACCGGAGCGGCAAAGCCGGCTTTCGGTTGCTGCAACACTTCACGCGGGAGGATGTCGCTCATGGCTCGGCGAAAAATGTATTTCGTCGTCGGACGGGCGCGGCCTTTCAACTTCAGGTGCGGCGGAATGTTCCAGGCCACGAATTCGGCCAGTTCGCGATCCAGAAACGGAACCCGCACCTCGATCGACGACGCCATGCTCATCTTGTCGTTATAGGTGAGGTTGAGGCTGGTCATGAAAATCTTGCTGTCGAGGTAGAGCATCTGGTGCAGGAAGTCGGCGTGGGCAATTTTCTCGAAGGCAGCGAGATGTTGCTGAGTTGGGTCAGAATCCCTGACTGCTCCCGCCAAGTCTTCGGTGTAGAGTTCCGACTTGCTGGATTGATCCAGATAAGTGGCGTTCGCGATGAAACGTTGGACGGGATCGAGCGAGGCGCTGCGCGCCATCTTCTTGGCGAGCCGGACTTCGCCTTTGAACGCTGTGCCGCGGAATCCGGGTAAGGCTTGCATCCCTGCTTCGGCTAGCTTGCGCGCCAGAGACGGAATACGCCGGTAGATTTCCGCCCAGTAGTGAGCGACGTGCTTGCGGTATCCGGCAAACAGTTCGTCGCCGCCCACTCCCGAAAGAAGAACCGTGGCCTGCTTGCGCGCTTCGCGGCAGACAAGGTAGGCGGGGATGATTGCCGGGTCGGCCGTTGGTTCATCCATGTGCCAAACAAGTTTCGGCAGCAGATCGACCACGTCGGGCTCGACTACGATGCGTTCATTCTCGCAGCCGAGGTGGTGGGCAAGTCGCGTGGCGACTTCCGGGTCGTCGAGCGTGGTCTCGCCCACGCGGTATTTTCGCGGAAAGCTGATGGTGTAGGTTCGGACCGGCTGCGCGGTCGCCCGCCGCGCCGTTGCTGCGACCATCATGGCGACGATGCTGGAGGAATCGAGCCCGGCGCTCAGAAATGCGCCGATGGGAACGTCGCTGATCATCTGTGATTCGACCGAACGGCGGAAGCGCTGGCGAATCTCTTCTGCGAGATCCTCTTCCGAGCGTGAGTACGCTTGATCGGCGGGCGGAAACGCGAGGTCCCAATATTGCGTCAGTTGGAATTGACCGTTGCGGAACGTCGCGTAGTGGCCCGCAGGAAGTTTCCGGATGCCGCGAAACACGGTTTTCGGATCCGGAACCCACAGGAACGTCAAATACTGGTGCAGCGACGCGGGATCGAATTCGGCTTCGACTCCCGGCACCTGCAACAAAGCCTTGATTTCCGATGCGAAAGCGAAGCGAGCCCCGTCATGCCGGTAGTAAAACGGCTTGACGCCGAAATGATCGCGCGCCAGAAACAGCGTGGGAGTGGACGAGCGCAGATCGCAGATGGCGAAGGCGAACATTCCATTCAGGCGCTTCACACAATCCGCGCCCTCTTCTTCATACAAGCGAAGCACGACTTCGGTGTCGGTGTGGGAAACGAAGCGATGGCCGCGGCTTTCGAGGTCGCGGCGCAGATCGGCGAAATTGTAGATTTCGCCGTTGTAGGTAATCCAAAGCGTGCGGGCTTCGTTGCCCATGGGCATGTGGCCGGCGGGCGAGAGATCGAGAATTGCCAGCCTGCGGCTGCCCAGCCCAATGTAGGTGCCGTCGGGAAATCTTCGATCCCAGACGCCGTGGTCGTCGGGACCGCGATGAGCCTGCACGAGCGTCATGCGCTCCAGGATTTCGCGATCTCCGCAATTGACCACGCCGCTAATGCCGCACATTGTTTTCGAAAACCGCTCCTGGCGTACTTTCCACCCAACTTTCCCGAATGCCTTTCGGCTTTTGGTTCACACTCCGGAACCCGCTCTGCCGTCACTTCCCTGCCGAAGTTCGCGCACGCTTTTCCGCTTTCAGTTCATATATTTTGGCCTTGGTGTGGAACATCTGCACGGCTTGAAAACCGCAGTAGATCAGGCCGGGGATGCCGTCGAGGAATCCGCCGCGAAAGAAATAACGATAGAAGAAAAGCAGAACCGGCGAGCCCGGCAGTGCATAGAAATTCTTCTTGAGCCAGCGGCGGCGCTGCGCCTGCGTGCCGAACAACGATGGCGGCAGTTCCGCACTGTTCTCCGCGCCTTGCAAGAGCACGCGCGACTCCCAGTTGGAATATTCGTCGTGTTTGCGGATGTAGCGGGAAAGCGACTCCACGTTGTGATGGATGAGCGGATGTTGGAGCCGCGCGGTCGCGCCCTCGACGACCACGTGCTCGTGAATTTCCATGTCGGCCATGGACGAATCCTGATCTTTCAGGCGGCATTCGTAACCGCCCTTTCCGCGGCGAAACAGAGAAAGCTTCCAGAAACTGGCGTCTCCATGCCGCAAAATCCGGCCGAGAAAGTGCATGCGCAGAGAAATGTAGTAGCCGTTGATGCGCTCATTGCGAATGGCATGCTTAATCTCCTCTGCGAGTTCCGGGGTCAGACATTCATCGGCATCCAGCAGGAAGATCCAGTCAAACGCTAGGGGCAGATTGTCCATCGCCCACTGACGCTTCTTGGGCCAACCTCCCTGATAGTGAAACTGCACGACCTTCGCGCCGAATGAACGCGCAATCTCCGGCGTGGCGTCGGTGCTGCCGGAGTCGACTACATAAACTTCTCCCACCTCACGCAATGTTTCCAGGCAGCGCGGCAGGTTCTTCTCCTCGTTGCGGGCCGCGACGATCACGCTGACCGGCAGCCTGGCTGTGGACAGAGTGGAGTCGTGCACCGCGATTCCTTGCACTTCCTGCATAAAAGGATGAATCAACAATGAAGTTCGCACCAGCATTGCAGCACGTAAAGAGACCATGGACGCGTCCAGGAAATGGACCGGCCGAGAAAATCCTGCCATACCTTGAGCACTTCCCTGGCGTGCAGGAAGTCTCCGAGCGGCCCGCTGGCCAGGCGCGTTGCGTCGAGCACCGGTTCAATCTCGCCGCGAAGTTCCTGCCGCATCCATTGCTCAAAGGGCAGCGTGAAGCCGCGCTTGGGGCGATGCACAATTTCGTCCGGCAGCGAGGCACCGAGCGCTCCCACCAGGAGCGGCTTCGGCGTTGGGCCGAGTTTTTGCTCTCCGGGAATCGCCAGCACTGCCTTGGCCAAACGATGATCGATCAGGGGAACGCGCACCTCAAGCCCCTGGGACATGCTCATGAAATCGGCATCGCGCAACAATGTATTGAGCATATAACAGCGCGACTCGAGATAGGAAACGCGATTGACGGGGTCGAGCGGGAGGGCGCGCTGGAGACGGTCGAGTTGCGAAGCGGACGCGCGCGCGGAGATAGCGTCGTCATGTTTGCGAAGCAGAAGATCGCGTTGCGCAGGCGTGAACAACGTGCGCGCGAGAAAATAAGGATGCGGAATGCGGCCGTTGTTGTACGCCAGGGATACCAACTTTCGATTGTGATCGCTCGACGGGGCAAGAGCGTGGAAAGCGGAGGCCAGCGGGGCACGGACCATTCCCGGCACGTGCTTCCAGAAATTGGAAAAGCGCTCCATGCGCGGGACGGTGCGGAACGTGGAATATCCCGCGAAGACTTCGTCTCCGCCCAGTCCTGATAATGCGACCTTGACGCCCGATTTGCGGGTTTCACGCGAAACGAAGAACGTGTTGACGCCGTCCATGGTGGGCAGGTCCATGGCGTGCAGAGCATCGGGTATGGCCGAGAGAACGTCGGCTTGAGAGACATTGATTTCGTGATGGTCGGTGTGGAACTTCGCTGCGATGGCGCGCGAGTGTTGCGCCTCGGAAAAATCCGCCTCGCGGAAGACGATGGAGAACGTGCTTGGCTTCACTCCGCCCCGGCTGAGAATGCTGACCAGCGCGCTGGAGTCGATGCCCCCGGAAAGAAACACACACACGGGAACATCGCTGACCAGTTGCAGGCGCACGGACTCTTCCAGAAGCGGCTGCAGATCTGGCTTCTGGTGAGTTGTTTCGGCCGAATCGCCCACAAGGTCCCAATACGACGTTTGCGTCAGCGAGCCGTTCTCCCAGGTCAAGCTGTGGCCCGGGGGAAGCGCCTGCACGCCTTCGATCAGCGTAAGAGGATCGTATGCTGAACCGAACGCCAGATAGTTCTCAAGTCCTGCGGGATCGATGCGAGCGGGCACGAGGCCGGTTCCGAGCAGAGTGCGCACTTCGGATGCGAAAAGAAAATACGAGCCTGCGTGAGCGTAGTAGAGTGGCTTGATGCCCATGGGATCGCGGGCGAGGAAGAGGCGATGGCGAGCCGCATCCCACAAAGCGAAGGCAAACATTCCGCGAAATTTCGTCAGACAGGCTTCGCCCCACTGGGCATAGGCCTTTAGAACGACTTCAGTGTCGGAGTGGCTGACGAAGCTTGTGCCGGCGCGTTCCAGTTCGGCGCGAATCTCGCGGAAGTTGTAAATCTCGCCGTTGTAGACGATGCAATTGCCGGTGTCGGGGTCGCGCATCGGCTGATGAGCGAGCGGAGAAAGATCGAGGATGGCGAGACGGCGATTTCCCAAGCCGATTTCGACCGGGTCGGGCACGGAATCGCGCAGAAGGATCGTTCCTGAATCGTCCGGCCCACGATGGGCTAGCGATTGCGTGGCGCACTCGAGCAAACCGGCAGGAATTGCTGTGCTCTGGGCGGCGATGCCGAAGATTCCGCACATGGGGAAGTCTCATACTACAGCAGCTCTGGGGCGGGCAATTAAGGGCAAGTATATTCTTGCCATTTTTAGCTACGTATGTCGGAAAGCCCGGCGTAAGCTGGTTGCGTGAAAGACTTGGAGCGGCATGCCGGGATCACGATGCATCGCATTGCCGTGGGCGGCGGCATCATGGGGATCGTCTTTGCGCTCGGAAGCGCTGTGATCTTCCTGGTTGGACTGCCCGCTAGTCGTTGGTTCTTGTTGGCGAGTATTTTTGCTGGAGTAGGTGTTGCCGGGCTGCTCTGGGTGTGGCACAAGAGGCATCCGGTGGAATACACCGACCTTTACGAACCGCCTCGCCGCAAAACCGGAAAATGAGCGCGGGCGCCCTTGTGCACGTTTGATGTGTCGATGTGCGCTGTCGCCTGATTTCGTAAATTGACTATTGCAGCTTCGCGTACTCGGCTTTGGCTTGCTTGAGGATCGGGATGTCGGGGTCGGCGTCTTTCCAGAAGCTGAAGAAGTCGTTATAAGCGGCCTTTGCCTTTAGGTTGTCGCCGAGCAGAAGATACGCCCGCGCGGAGCCAAGCTTTGCCAGCGGAAAATCAAACGGAGCGACGCCACGGTGATCCAGTATCTTCTGGAACTCCTCACCGGCACTCTTCCCGTTATGCATTTGGAGATAGGCCTCGCCGCGCACCTCTGCCGGCACCAGAAATTGTTCTTCGCCAAATTCGTAGTCAGAACTAGGTTGAAGCAATTCAATGGCACGCCCTGGATTGCCGCGATGTATTTCCACGAGGGCCAGGACCACTGGAATATGAACTTTGTTCTCGAAAGTGTCTAAGGGAAAATGCTTGGCTATGTCGCTGGCGAGGCTCGTCGCTTCGGTTGATTCGCCTGCACGTGCAAAAGCCAGAGCTGCGTAATATTCGACATGCTTGCCGTGTGCAATCTTGAGGGCTTTCATTGCTTGGTCACGTGCCTGCGAGTAACTTCCTGCCTTAGCCTCTAACGCCGCCTGAGTCGTTATGAAGGCCGCTGTGGCTTCGCTAAGCTGACGACCCTGCGCGAGGTCGACGCCGCGGTCGGTGAGCTCCCGAGCCTTCCGAATCTGTCCGTATCCGGCCGCTCTTGCGATCTCCAGCTGCACCATTACTATTTCAATTTCGGGCGCCTGGCCGTGAGCCCAATCCGCTTCCTTCTTCAAGCCAGCATCGTCGTTCTGCGCGCAGGCGATCGTGTAACGAATCATGTGAAAAGCCACGGAAGACATTCCACGGGATTCAGCCTGCGTCAACGCCGCTTTTGCTTCATCGAAGCGATCAAGCTGCATGTATGCGTATGCCATGCTTCCGTAGGGGAACACGCTGTCTGGATTGATACGGATGGACTGCAAGGCTTCGCTGATCGCATCCTCAAATTGGCCGGTCATCCGATACATGTAAGCTAGCTCGGTGGGGGGCAGGTCGTCCTGGGGATAGGTTTGAGCCCAAAGCCGCAAAGTTTCGATCAGCTTATTCACGTCCCCTGTCACGTGGAAGTAGTACTCACAGGCAAGATAGAGCTTCTCCCGCTCGCTGACTTGATCCTTCAGAGCAAACGCCTTGCCCGTATATTCATGGCCGGTTTCAGTCTCCCCCAGCTCTTCAAAGAGCGTTCCTAACTTTGCATACGCCATCGCGAAATTGGGGTCCAATTCGACCGCGCGCTTATAGGAAGGTATCGATTCCGACTCCTTTCCGTCGGCCCGTTGTTCTTCACCCAGCGTGAAGCTTCGCAGAGCTTCCAGAGATGACGTAGTGACCTGCGCGAGCGGCTTATCAAATCTCTGCAGGGAAACCAATGATTCACCCAGTTCGCTGCGCAGCTTTGACGCTGCTTGTCCCAGCGCATTCAGAACTTTTTCTTTGCCGTCCGCCGTCTCCTGCTCTTGCACCATCGTGTCTTCGCTCTGGCAGTTCACGACTTTCAATGACAGCACATATTGGCTGCCGAGAGTGGCAATCGATCCGGCAATGTACGCCTTGCTTCCCGCCCGCTGGCAAACTTCACGAGCA
>Ga0187782_10001923_pt1 | contig 15261 bp, 11 predicted proteins | sample 0715_SJ02_MP15_2_FD_132454 | JGI IMG/M metagenome (GOLD analysis project Ga0187782, IMG submission 132454) | Tropical peat soil microbial communities from peatlands in Department of Meta, Colombia - 0715_SJ02_MP15_20_MG | ecosystem: Environmental > Terrestrial > Soil > Wetlands > Peat | place...
ACAGACTACGGCAAATACCAATACCAGCTGAACAAGAAAGCCCACGAGCAGCGCAAGAGCAGCCGTGGCTCGCAGCTGAAAGAGGTCAAGTTCCGTCCCGCGACCGCCGAGCACGATTATCAGGTTCGCAAGAATCAGATCATCCGGTTCCTCGGAGAAGGGCACAAGGTACGAGCCATGATCTTCCATCGTGGACGCGAGATGGCTCACCAGGAAGTCGGGCGCGCGAAGATGACGCGGCTCCTCGGCGAAATCGGCGATTACGGCCAGATCGAAACCATGCCCCGGATGGAAGGCAACGTTCTGGTAGCGCTCCTGGCCCCGAAGAAGGGCGCAAGCGCTCCGTCCCGGCCGGCGAACGCGACGCAAGCGAACGCCTAACTGCAGCACAGGGAGGTCGCCGTTTGCGAGCTCTGCGGTCGGACGGAAGATTTTCAGGGCCTGTCTGCCACGGCTTGTAGAAAGAGGATTCACAGCAATGCCACGCAATTCACTGAAACCGAAGAAAAAGCTGAAGACCCATCGCGGCGCAAGAAAGCGCTTCAAAGTTACCGCCAACGGCAAGATCCTGCGAATGCACTCCGGCAAGCGCCACCTGCTCGGCACCAAGGCCGCCAAGCGCATGCGCAAGCTCAAGAAGCTGACGCAGGTTGACGCGCACGACGTCGCCGCCGTGCGGCAGATGCTCCCTTACGGAGCCTGAAGTTTCGCAGGGGCACGATACATCCTGCCCCTGTACCGAAGTTGCGGACAAACGTCCGCAGCAACGCGCCAGGCAGCGCTTCACGGGTGCCTGCCGGCCGTTCACCCGTTCGCGGGGTCTTGGCGCTGGCTTTTGGGCCGGCGTCGATGCAGCCAGGGCGAGAGTCCGCGCTGCAAGAAATCACACCGGAAACAAACCCGTTGCATGAACGCCTCGCTGCGTCTCAGAGCAACCTGTCTTGTTTCTCGGAAAAACTGTGGCTCATGTCGTCTGCCGTGGCGCAGGGAAAGCGCTATCGGGAAGCTTTGCAGCTTTCTCGGTGCAAAGGGGATGAGCTGCACAAGAAAGAAGGAGAAAACCCATGCCACGCGTAAAACGCGGCACAAAGCGCCGGGCTCGGCGCAAGAAGTATCTCAAGAGGACCAAAGGCTTCTTTCTCACCAAGAGCAAGCTTTACCAGTCCGCACAGGAGGCCGCGAATCGCGCGGATCGCTACGCAAAACGCGATCGTCGCGTGAAGAAGCGGCAATATCGCCGCCTGTGGATCCAGCGTGTCGGCGCCGCCGCTCGCCAGAACGGTTTGACTTACGGCCAGCTCATTCACGGCTTGAAGGCTTCCGGCATTGCGGTCGATCGCAAGGTGCTGGCCGATTTGGCGGTGCGGGACGCCGCCGGGTTCGCCCAGCTTGCGGAGAAGGCCAAGGCTTTTCTGCCGAAGCCTGCCCGAAAGGCATAACGAGCAGGTTTGTCATTGCGAACGAACTCCCCGGAGTGAGGAATCTCTCCTCCTGATCGCTCCGTGGCCCCCGGATGGCCCATGGTGGCGCCTTTTCTTCCGCAGGGGTGCGATAAATCGTGCCCCTGCGTTGTATTCTTTCTAGATACATGCCTACACCCGACTCGAAGCACACCCAGACCCTCGCTGCTCTCGGCGTCGCCTCCGCCGAACAGGTCCATTCCCTTTTTGCCGAATTGCGCGTGAGCTTTGACGCGGCGTCGGGCAGCGCCACGGATGAGAATTCATGGAAGGCCCTGCGCGATGCGTGGCTTGGCCGCAAATCCGGCGTTCTCACGCTTATCACCGACAACTGGTTGAAGCCCTCCTCGCCGGAACTCAAGCGCGCCGTGGGTGCCTCTTTGAACCAGTTGCACACTCATGTGGATGCGCAGATCGAAGCGCGGCGCACGGCCATCGAAGCGGGAGCCGCGGCCTCTAGCGCCAAGGACCGCATTGATCTTTCTCTCCCCGGCGTCATGCGGCCGATCGGTTCGCACCACCTGATTCGCCAGGTGTTTCAGGAAATCGAGGATATTTTCTTTAGCATCGGCTTTTCGGTCGTCGAAGGCCCGGAAATCGAGACCCCCTACTACAACTTCGAGGCGCTGAACATTCCGGAGCACCATCCCGTGCGCGACGACATGGACACCTTCTACCTCGAACTGCCCAAGGGCGCGCCGGGTCCCCTGCTGCTGCGCACGCACACCTCACCCGTGCAGATTCACACCATGGAGAAGCGCCAGCCTCCGGTGCGCGTCATCGTTCCGGGCAAGGTGTATCGCCGAGACAATCCCGACGCAACGCACTCCTTCATGTTTCATCAGATCGAGGGCCTGGCCGTCGATTCGGACATTACATTTTGCGATTTCACCGGCACGATCGATTATTTCGTCAAAGAATTCTTCGGCGAAGGCGTTACCACGCGTTTCCGCCCCAGCTATTTTCCGTTCACGGAGCCTTCTGTCGAGTTCGATGCGTCCTGCGTTTTCTGTGGAGGCAGCGGCACGGCCAAGACCGGCGGCATCTGCGGCAAATGCAAAGGCGCCGGCTGGATTGAGCTTTTCGGCGCTGGCATGGTCGATCCCGCCGTCTACGGCTTCGTGAATTACGATCCGAAAAGAGTCAGCGGCTTTGCGTTCGGCATCGGGATCGACCGCCTGGCCATGCTCAAATACGGCATCGACGACATTCAGGTTTTTTTTCAGAACGACGTGCGCTTTCTGCGGCAGTTTCCATGAGACGCGGCAAATCGGGATTCCTCACGTCCGTTCGGAATGACCGATTGCTCTTAGGCAGATCTGCCCGGGTTGTTTTGTTTCCGCGGATGACTGATCGCTTTCGATGACCTTTGCTGACGCCAAACAACGCTTTTCGAATCGCGTGGAGGACTACGTCCGCTACCGGCCCGGCTATCCGCTTGGCCTGTATGATCTGCTGAGCAAGGAGTGCGGCCTGCACCCCGAACACGCCATAGCTGACATCGGCTCAGGCACTGGCTTCTTGAGCAAGCTCTTTCTCGACCAGGGCAATGCCGTCTTCGGCGTCGAGCCTAACGGCGAAATGCGACTGGGCGGAGAGCAATACCTGCGCCACTGCCCCAAATTCACGAGCGTTACAGGCTCCGCCGAAGCAACAACGCTCGGCGATGCCTCCGTCGATTTTGTCACTGCCGGCCAGGCATTTCACTGGTTCGATGCGGTTGCCGCGCGCCGCGAATTCCTTCGCATTCTGAAACCAGCCGGCTTTGTCGTTGTCGCCTGGAATGATCGCCGCATCTCCGAATCACGTTTTGGCAGGGAGTACGAAGACCTGCTGGTTCGCTATGGAACGGATTATCGTCGCGTTCGGGAAGCGTATCCGGAGGCCGACGCCATGCAGAGCTTCTTCGGCGACAACCCCCTGCATTCTCGGGAACTGCCTAACTTTCAGGAATTCGATTTTGAAGGCCTGGCCGGGCGTCTCCGCAGCAGTTCCTACGCCCCCGAAGAGGGGCACACCAATTACGAACCGATGATGGCGGGGCTCAAAAGACTCTTTGCCGAAAACCAGGCAGACGGCCGCGTGCGCATGTCCTACACCACGCAGATCTACTTCGGGCAACTCAAAACGCAGAGGAAATCGGGATGAAAGTCGGCTACAACTGGCTAAAAGAGTTCGTGGAAGTCTCCGCTTCGCCGGAAGAGATTGCTTCGCGCCTCGCACTTGCGGGAACCAACATCGCCGGCATTGAAAGTGGGCCGTACGGTCCGATCATGGACGCCGAAATCACCTCCAATCGGCCGGATTGCCTGGGAATGCTCGGGATCGCACGAGAGGTTGGTGCGATTTATCGCCTGCCCCTAAAAGGCATCACGCCAAAACCGGCGGAGAGCAGTTCGGCAAAGGCAGGCGACGCAGTGAGCGTCAAAATTGATGCGCCCGAACTTTGCGGCCGTTTCACGGCCCGCGTCATTCGCGGTGTGAAGATTCAGCCTTCGCCTGCCTGGTTGAAAGATCGCCTGGAAGCCGCGGGAGTCGCAACAATTAACAACGTTGTCGACATCAGCAACTACGTGATGCTCGAGCTCGGCCATCCGCTGCACACCTTCGACTACGATCTGGTCTGCAATCGCAGCATCGTCGTTCGCCGCGCAAAAGCGGGCGAAAAAATCCGCACTCTCGACGCCGTCGAGCGCACCCTCGACGTCAACATGCCCGTGGTCTGCGATGGTGACGGTTCACGCGCCGTCGGCATCGGCGGCATCATGGGGGGTGCCGAAACGGAAATCTCCTTCTCCACAAAAAACGTTCTGATTGAATGCGCCTGGTTTGATCCGATTGCCGTGCGCCGCGCCGCCCGTTTTCTGAAGCTCCATACCGAAGCCAGCATGCGCTTTGGCCGCGGCGCGGATCCGGAGACCGCCGAAGTCGCCTCCCGCCGCGCCGCGGAGCTGATCCTCGAAGTTGCTGGCGGAGAGCTTCTTGCCGGCGTGGTGGATGTTTATCCAGGCAAACCCCCTGCGAAGAAAATCACCCTCACACGGGCTGAATTCCTGCGCGTGATGGGCGCTGACGTTCCCGACAAGGATGTGGAAGCGATTCTTTTCGCCCTCGGCTTCGCGCCCATGCGAGTCGATCAGAATCGCGGCGCTGCCGACTCTCTTCTGGCGGCGTGGCAGTGCACACAACCTTCCTGGCGCGCGGAGGTCGCGCGCGAGATCGATCTTGTCGAAGAGGTCGCGCGCATTTATGGCCTGGACAAATTCGCCCCGCGCCTGCCCGCAGCTCGGGCCGGCGCGGCCCGCTTGCCGCACCAGGAAGCGGAAACGCGCTTGCGCGAACGCCTGATTGGCCTTGGCTACCACGAAATTCTGACCATTCCGCACGTCTCGGAAGAGCGCAACGAACTCTTTCGTCCCCCGGATGCGGTCCCCGCCAAACTTGCGAATCCGCTCAGCGAAGAAGCCGGTGTCCTGAAGTCGACTGGCGCGGTAACGATGGCAGCGGCGATTGAATGGAACCTCAATCACGGCCAGCGCAACGTACGGCTCTTTGAAATCGGGCATCACTATCGCTTCGTCAACGGAAAATCCGCGGAATCGCGCGTGCTGACCATCGGCGTCACCGGCACGGCCCGAGCGCAAGGGCTCTACGACTCTCCCCGCGATTACAACTTCGGCGATCTGAAGGGCGATCTCGATGCCGTCGGTTCGCTTTCGGGAGGCTTGCGTTGGGAAAACGGCGGGCCCGACTGGCTAAACGCAGCCCGGCGCGGCACGATTCATCTCCGCAAGGAAGGCAATCAGCCCTTAGGGGTTGCCGGACTATTGGCCAAGCGCGTCGCTGACAAGCTGAAATTCCGCCAGGAGGTTTACCTCGCGGAAATGGCGCTCGGCCCGTTCTATTGCATGTATTACGGTGTGAAGAACAGCCGTCGCTACGATCCGCTGCCGCGCTTCCCGGGCGTGGAGCGCGATTTTTCGTTGTTCCTGGCGGATGGCGTGACTTTCGCGGAAGTCACGAAAGCGATCGAGTCCCTGCACATTCCGGAGATCACTTCGGTTGAAGCAGCCGACCTCTTCCGCGGCAAAAACGTTCCGGCGGGGAGATACTCTCTTCTCGTGCGCGTCACGTTCCAGAGCAGGGAATCGACATTCACCGACGCACAGATCAGTGACTTTTCCGGCCGCATTGTCGCCGTGCTCGAGAAGGATCTCGGTGCCTCTCTTCGTTCCTGATACTCCCGCTTCGAGTCGGGCGAGGAATCTTCCTCGATCGAAAACAGATGGAAAGAGAGATTCCTAACGCCGGGGACTCGGTTCGGAATGACGCCTTCGCCTAGTCCGACTGTTTCAGCGCACGTTCTACCAGTGTGAGGCAGCGCTCCGCCTGTTCTTTCAATAGCTCCTCGCGTTCGCCCCGTTCCTTGCGCAAGCTGTGCAGCTCATCGGCGATAGCCATGGCCGCGAGAATGGCCACTTTTTGTGTGTCGACGGTTGGCGTCATGTCGGCAATGGCGCGCATCTTTTCGTCCACGTATTCTGCCAGCTTATGAATGTACGCCTCATCGAGCTCGCCCTGGATCGGGAACGTCTGGCCGAAAATCTGCACTTTGACGGTTTTCGCCATAAGCACCAGCTCACTGCGACCACGAGGTCGGGTTGCGATCCCAGCGATGCCCGCGCAGCTTCTTATGCAGATCGCCCGGAAGCGGGCCGGCGGCGCTGGCCGCGCAATTCGTCTCCACGTTCCTGATTTTCCGCATGCCGGGGATCGTCGTGCTCACATCTCGGTTATTCAGGATGAAGCGCAGTGCTATTTCCGCCATCGTGCTGCCGGCTGGTATCAATGGCCGAAGCGCATCCGCGTGGGCCACGCTCGACTTCAGGTTCTCCGGAACAAAGTAGGTACTGCGCCAATCGTTCGGCGGCCATTTGGAATCCACGGTCAACGTCCCTGTGAGCGTGCCCTCGTCAAACGGCACGCGGGCGATCACGGCCGTTTCCTTCATCCGGCAAATGGGGAACAGAGCGTCTTCGGGGTTCTGATCAAAAATGTTGTAAATCACCTGGACGGCATCGGCATAGCCTTCCAGCACGGCGCGCATTCCATTCGCCGGCTCCCAGCGGTTCGTGCTCGGCCCGAACGCACGCACTTTGCCGCTCTTCTTCATCTTTTCAATCGAGCGAGGCAGCCGTTCGTCGTTCAGCCAGCGGTCTTCCCAGGTGTGAAACTGCATCAGGTCGATGGTGTCCACGCCCAGGTTTTTCAGGCTCTTCTCTATGTACTCCTCGACGTGGTCCGGGGGAAAGCAATCGTCGAGCGTGAACGTGCGCATGCTCGGCCAGCACCGGTTTTTTGGCGGAATCTTGGTCGCGACGTACAGATGCTTGTCCGGACCGCCCGCGCCGGCGTTATTCCTATACTCCTTCAGGATCCTGGCCAGCATCTGCTCGCTCTTGCCGTCTCCGTACGCCCACGCGGTGTCAAAGAAGTTGCATCCCAATTCCACGGCCCGGTGCAGCGATTCGATCGTCTCTTTCTCGTCCGACCCGGTCCATCCCGCCAATCCCCACATCCCATATCCGACCTCGCTCACCTCCCAGCCCGTCCGCCCAAACCGCCGATAGTTCATGAATCTCTCTCCTCAGGATCCCGTGCCATTGTAACGGAGAAAGCAGCCAGGCGGCTGCTGCTCAGGTTGGCGCGTCTTCCATGGCTTTCAAGGACAAGCGACCGCTATTCTACTCTCGCCCTGTTCCACGGTCAGCTGAAGCTGTCTTCCGTTGTCTTCAGTGGCCTTCACGGCGGTTGGACGCCAAGCCGGGCCAGGAGGATAATAGGCAGTGGAGCGGTACTTCAAAGCAGGTGAGGACGCGAAAGCCGTTTGAACCGTAACGAATCTCTGGGGTGCTGCGGACAGTCAGCTTGTGTGCACGCCCTGTCCCGTCGGCGAGTCCCTCAGACTCGCGGGCGGGGCAGGTAAGCCTAATGGTTGGCTCGTGGCGCCCACCTATTTCAGAGGTTCACGGCCTAGCTTCCCACGGCCGAGCAGTCCGCTCCATTTTCGTTTCTGGTCATAGGTTTTCAGTTTGGTGCCGACCCTGGCATGGAACCGGTTCCGTGTCGCGAGAGAGAAGGTCGAACAGAGTCTCGGAATGAACTGAGAACTTAGCATTTTCCTGGCCGTGCCCCGCCGTGCTCCCGGGCGCTGAAAACGGTAAACTGAGAACTGAGGACTGACCACTTCTTCCATGCGTGTACTTTTTATCGGAGACATCGTCGGCTCGCCCGGCCGACAAATCGTACGAGAGCGTCTTGCCGACGTTGTCGAGCACCAGCACATTGACCTGGTGATCGCCAACGGCGAAAACGCCGCAGCAGGGTTTGGGATTACCCCACGGATCGTCGAGGAGCTGTTGCATGCCGGGATTGAAGTTATTACCGGCGGCAACCACAGTTGGGATCGCAAGGAGATTTTCGATTTCATCCCGCACGAACCGCGATTGCTGCGCCCGGCCAATTTCGCCGAGGGCAATCCGGGCTCCGGCTTGTACATCGGGACCGCAAAGAATGGCGTGAAATATGCGGTCCTGAATCTGCAGGGCCGCGTTTTTCTGGCGCCGAGCGACGACCCCTTCAGGAAAGCGGAGACGGAACTGGCCAAGGTGCCGGACGCGGCATTCGTTCTGGTGGACATTCACGCGGAAACGACCAGCGAAAAGATCGGATTCGGCTGGTACCTCGACGGACGTGTAACGGCGGTCGTCGGCACTCATACACACGTCACCACCGCAGACGAGCACGTGTTACCGGAGGGCACTGCCTATATCACGGATGTGGGTATGACCGGCCCTCACGAGGGCATCATCGGCATGGAGCGCAGCGCGATCATCAAGAAGTTCATCGATGGCTTGCCCACACGCTTCGAGGTGGCCACTGGCGACGTGCAGATGAACGCCGTGCTCATCGAAACGGACGACGCAGGGCCCCGCAACCGCGCGGGCCGGTTGCGGGCGAAGTCCATCGGCCGACTCCGCCTTAGACTCGACTGATAGGCGAGCAACCACGGCATTCCTGATGTAATCTGACTGACCATGCGCAAAATCCTTGGCTTCCTGGCTGTTGCGGCGGCAATCCTGTCTATCGCTGGTGCCCGCTCGGCCGGCAACGCCGAGATTGATGCGGACCTGTTCGCCACGCGACGGCTCTTTCCCGGCATCGGGCCAGGCCTCCGCGCTGTCCGCCACTCCTCGAACGGCAATTACTACGTGCTGGCTTCGCCTTCGGTCGGGGTGGTCATCTTCGATGCCCAGGGCAAGCAGATCTCCGTCATCGGTGCTGCCCCTGCCGCGCCTGGATCCAATGCGGCCGGGCGCGCCGCGATCGCGTTTGGCGAAGATTGCGACGTCGACGCGCAGGGCAACGTGTACGTTGCCGATAGCGGTTACAACCTCGTTACGGAGTTTGCGCCCGACGGCAAGCAGTTGCACTCTTTTCGGGCGAATTCGTTGCTTTCGATTGCGGTGCTGCCAGAGGGCGAGGTTGCCGTCTCGCAGCTGCAGGACTCTCATCATGTCACCGTCTACGGGCCCGATGGCAAGGTCAGCCGCGAGTTCGGTGATATCGAATCGGTGTCCAGCCGTGAGGACATCGACCGCTACCTGAATATGGGGCGCGTCGCGTCCGATCCCGAGGGCCACATCTATTACGGCTTCACCTACATGCCCGAACCGCTCGTGCGCCAGTACGACCGGTACGGCAACGCAACCGCGGATATTACGTTTACCGGTGTGGACGCGTTTCCGGAGGCGTCAGCCATGCGGAAGGCCATCGTGCGTCAGGAGGCGGACTCGAAGCCGCTTCTGTTTCGTCCGATACTCACGGCATTTGGGGTAGACCCGGTGGGCGGGGACATCTGGATGGGATTACACAATCTGCTTGTTCATTTCGACAAGGACGGCAACCGGCGCTCCGAATATCAGATCTACACGCCGAAAGGAGTGGCGGTGGACGCGGCGGTGATTCTGGTGGAGGAACAACGTCTTTTGGTTGGTGCGGACCCCATTGGGGTATACGAGTTTCTTCGTCCGGACCGGAAACGCTAGAAAATTTCCCGAGTTTTCCTCAGCCCGGTTTGCCTCATTTTGGTGCAATCCATCCGACCCCTGTTTTTCCGTTCTTCAAATTTCCCAGCTTTCCTCGAATTTTTGCGGCACTTGCACATTTTCGGTGCTTGTGGAAAAGTTGTGAATGGCGTGTGAACGTTGGTACTGGTCTTCGTTCACTTTTTGCTTGCTCCCGCGGGGACAGTGCGCGAGAATCCAACAAGTTTAGGTGCAGTGGAACGTGGTCCTGCAAATCTGAATAGGCTGCGTGGAACCACAGGGGCACAAAACATTCGTTCCAGCGCAGGCAAGAACTCCAAGGCGTGATGCTTTAGGGCCGAAATTCTCTTTCCACAGGTTATGCACACCTGTGGAAATATATTGTTTTTTGACTTTTTTCATGACGATGACAACTGCGACCCAAGTAAGCCGTGAATCCGAAACTCTAAACGTCTGGGACAAGTTTCTTGATCTGATCAAGTCCAGGGTCAGCATCAACACCTACTCCACGTGGTTCCAACCGACCCGGTTGAGCCGCCAGGAGGGGGAGCTGCTGTACGTTCAGATCCCCAGCGCTGTTTTCCGCCAGGTCCTGACGCGGACCTACGGAGAAATCATCAAGGCCGTGTTCCACCAGATGGGCACGCCCAATACCAAGGTGCAGTATGTGTGCACCGAAGAAGAAAACATTTCTCCCGCTCCCGCAGCGGCAGCGGCCAAGCAATCGAAGCTTGACTTTGAAAGCAGCGATCACCAACTGAACCCCCGCTACACGTTCGATACCTTCGTTGTTGGCAAGTCGAATGAGTTTGCGCATGCTGCGTCCCGGGCCGTGGCCGAGCAGCCTTCGAAAGCGTACAACCCGCTGTTCCTTTATGGCGGGGTGGGCATGGGCAAGACGCACTTGATGCATGCCATCGGCCACATGATCAAGAAGCGCAACGCGGCCATGCGGCTGAGTTACGTCAGCGCAGAGAAGTTCACGATTGAAGTGATCAATTCACTACGTTTTGATCGCATGATCAGCTTCCGCGATCGCTTCCATACCGTGGACGTGCTCCTGGTCGACGACATCCAGTTCATTGCCGGCAAAGAGCGTACCCAGGAAGAGTTCTTTCATACCTTCAACGCGCTCTACGAGCAGCAGAAGCAGATCGTGATCTCCTCGGATTGTCTGCCGAAGGATATCAACTCGATCGAAGAGCGCCTGCGTTCGCGTTTCGAATGGGGCCTGATTGCCGATATCCAGCCACCCGATCTCGAAACCAAGATCGCTATTCTCCAAAAAAAGGCGGAGAACGACCGCTTCCACCTTCCGGATGAGGTGGCCGAGTACATCGCGCGCGCGATCAAATCAAACGTTCGCGAACTGGAAGGCGCCCTGACCCGCCTTATGGCCTACGCCTCGCTGACAGGTACGGCAATCTCGCTGGCCACGGCTCAGCAGGTTCTGCGCAACATCATTGCATCCCAAGAGAAGCGGGTCACAATCGACTTGATCCAGAAGCGCGTCAGCGAGCATTTCAATCTGCGGGAACAGGACCTCAAGATGCGCAGCAACACGCGCGCCATTGCTTTCCCCCGCCAGGTTGCCATGTACATCGTGAAGCAGTTGACCACGGCTTCCTTGCCGGAGATTGGCCGACAGTTTGGCGGCAAGCATCACACCACGGTTCTTCACTCCATCAACAAGATTGAGGAGTTGCGGCGCTCCGACAAGGAATTGAACCGTACCATCACCCGTTTGATGGATGCACTCCAGTAGTTCGTTTCTGCGAATCATCCCCAGGCCTGCGTATTTCCGCGGGCCTTTCTTTCTTCAAACCCTGCAAATCCCGGAACAAACTGGGCTGCGGCCTCGCGGTAGTGCACATAGAAATTGTGGAAATGTCGGAGCCGTTGCACGTCCAATTGGTCAAAATCCGTTGCCAGGATGCATGTGGAGAAGGTGTGGGGATTCCGTGGGAAGAGCGCGGATGAATTGTTTAAATTTTTGAGTGAGCGGATCAGGTCTTCAGAAAGCCAGTGGGATTTCCGAAGACGCGCAAAGAAATCCACGACAGCAATCTTGTAAAAAGGCAGTCAGGACCTGGCTTCCGGTAGTTTTCCACCAATCCACAACGCTCATCACAACAACAAGGTTCATTTTTTTTCCAAAAGAGAATTCCTGTGAAAGATGTTGTGATTGTCTCTTCTGCTAGGAAATTTCATTTGTGGAGAACTTCGAACAGTGCGGCTAAAATCCTCGAGCGACCCGCATTTCCACAGGACTTTTCCCGTTTGTGCCCTTTATACTTGGCGAAAAAACGAGTACAGTACGCTAGCGGCACTTCTGCACCGGAGAAACCATGACCGCAACCGGAACCGGAACCGTTCGCGAGGAAACCCAATCGATGGAATTCAGCGTAAACAAGTCCGCGCTGCTCAATGAGCTGACAACAACCCAGGGTGTAGTGGAACGCAAGACGACGATCCCAATTCTCTCGAACCTCCTGGTGGAGGCAAAAGGTAATCGCCTGGCCATTACCGCCACCGATCTCGAGCTGAGTGTACGTACCTCCTGCGAGGCCAAGCTCAAGAAAGACGGCGCAGGCACCATCCCCGCCAAGAAGCTTCTGGAGCTCGTCCGCCTCCTTCCCGAGGGCGAAATCAAGTTCAAGCTCCTCGACAATCATTGGGTCGAGATCATCAGTGACAAGAAGAAGTACAAGATGGTCGGCATGGCCAAGGAGAACTTTCCGGCCCTGCCGGCGATGCCTCACACCCTCGTGAAGATTCCGGCCGCCGTTCTGGAAAGCCTGATTGCCAAGACCAAATTTGCCATTTCGATGGAAGAGTCACGCTACACGCTCAATGGCGGCCTGCTCATCCTCAAGCCCGATACGCTTGCCATGGTTGCTACCGACGGCCACCGCTTGGCGCTGGCCGAGACAGACCAGAAACTTGCTGGCCTGAATGGTGAAGTTCGCGTACTTATCCCCAAGAAAGCCATGGATGAGGTGGAGAAGCTTTCCGCCGCGGCGGGTTCGGACGCGCAGATGGAGTTCGCCAAGGACGAAAGCCACTTGTTCTTCCAGGTCGGCCACCGGCTCCTGATCTCCCGAATTCTTACGGGCCAGTTCCCGAACTATGAAGCTGTCCTGCCGCGCGAGAACAACAAGACCGTCGTTTTGGAGCGCACGGAGCTCGCGGATGCGGTTCGCCGCGTTTCTCAGTTGGCCGATCAACGGTCGCACGCCGTAAAGTTTTCCGTTTCGCCCGAAGGCATTGAAATCTCTGCCTCCAGCCCGGAATACGGCGAAGCCAAGGAGTCGATCGACAAGGAATACAAGGGCGATCCCATCGCCATCGGATTCAACTCCGCCTACATGCTGGATTTCCTCGCGGCCGCCGCCGATGGGCCCATCAGCATCGAGCTCAAGGACGAGCAGTCGGCGGGGCAGATGCGGCCTCTCGCCGACGAGAGCTATCGCTACCGCTACGTAATCATGCCCATGCGCATCTGATCTGCTGCTCCGATTGCCGCTTCATGGATTCCCAATAAGTAAATGAGTACGCATAAGTAATAAATATAGCAAGCACAAGCGAAATTTTCGGCTGCCGCGTTGGCGCGCGATCCATGAAATACCCGGCTAGAGGCTTTCTGTAATACACTAAAAATAATAGACTTATTTATCCACAAGCCCTCTCCATTTCCTTGAGAAAATCCCCGTTTTCCAGTAAAATTTGAGAGGTTGTCGATTCGCGGTTTTCCTCCAAATCGACACGTCCGCCAGGAGTGGTTGACCGGAAGAGCCCTGCGCCAGGGGCTGGTCAGCAGGCCTGGAGAACATAAGTCTTCGCCACGTCCCGGAGCGCGGGACGGGATGAAGCAGGAACCCTACGAGCTTCGGTCTTGCCCAGCAAGATCGCGGTCAAAGGGTGAGGCGACGAATGGGGATTCCTACATCACGCCTTTCCTGGCTTCACAAAAACTGGTTCTGGACCATCGCCGCGGGCACCCCACTGTGCGCCGGGGGACTCGGTGTGCGATCGGGTTGCTGCAGGCACACACGCTTCACTCGCGGGGCGAGTTTCGTGCAAGGGAGATGACATGGGCGACAAAGAAACCGTGACGGGCAAGGGCGGTCACCAGTACGACGCGAAATCCATTAAAGTGCTCGGCGGCCTCGAAGCGGTGCGCTTGCGCCCCGCGATGTACATCGGCTCGACGGGAGAAATGGGGCTTCATCACCTGGTATGGGAGGTGGTGGACAACTCTGTCGACGAGGCGATGGCCGGTTTCGCGGATGAAGTGAACGTTACCGTCCATGCCGACAACTCCGTGACCGTTCTCGATAACGGCCGCGGGATTCCTGTCGACATGCACGCCACGGAGAAGCGTCCAGCGGCTGAGGTGGTTCTCACGGTTCTTCACGCCGGCGGCAAATTCGACAGCGACACGTACAAGGTTTCCGGCGGTCTTCACGGCGTTGGCGTCTCGGTTGTCAACGCCCTCTCGGACTGGCTCGAACTCGAAATTCAGCGCGAGGGCGCGGTCTGGGAGCAGACCTACGAAAAAGGCAAGCCCACCAGCAAACTGAAGCAGACCGGCAAAACGCGCAAGACCGGCACGAAAGTGACATTCCATCCCGACGCCACGATCTTCGATAAGATCGTCTTCAGCTACGACACGCTGGCCACGCGCCTGCGCGAATATGCCTTTCTGAACAAAGGCCTGAAGATTACGCTCACCGACGAGCGCACGGAAAAGTCCGCGGAATTTCGTTTCACCGGCGGCATTGCAGAATTCGTGAAGCACCTGAACCGCGGCAAGGCCACATTGCACGATTCGCCGATCTACATGGAAGGCAAGAAGGGCAACGTGGAAATCGAAATCGCCCTGCAATACAACGACACCTACGGTGAGAATGTCTTCTCCTTTGCCAATACCATCAACACGGTTGACGGGGGTACGCATCTATCCGGCTTCCGTTCCGCGTTGACCCGCTCCATCAACAACTTCGCTTCCGCCAACGGCATGTTGAAAGAGCAAAAAGACGAAGTCAGCATCACCGGCGATGACGTGCGCGAGGGACTGGTCGCGGTCGTCAGCGTACGTCTGCCGCAGCCGCAATTCGAAGGGCAGACGAAGGGCAAACTCAACAGCGACATCAAGGGCGACGTCGAGCAGCTGGTCAACGAAAAACTGGGCGAGTGGTTTGACAAGCATTCCACCGTGGCCCGCCGCATCATCGGCAAGTGCATTGACGCCGCCCGCGCCCGCGAAGCCGCACGCAAGGCCCGCGAACTTACGCGCCGCAAGTCCGCCATGGATTCGGGCGGCCTGCCGGGAAAACTCGCGGATTGCCAGGAGCGCGACCCGGCTCGCTGCGAGCTCTTTGTGGTTGAGGGTGAGTCGGCCGGGGGCTCGGCGAAGCAGGGCCGCGACCGCAAGTATCAGGCCATCCTTCCGCTGAAGGGCAAGATCCTGAATGTCGAAAAGGCGCGTTACGACAAGATGCTCGGCCACGAAGAAATTCGCGCCATCATCACCGCGCTCGGCACCGGCATCGGCAAGGATGACTTCGACGCCGGCAAGCTGCGCTATCACAAGATCATTCTCATGACCGATGCGGACGTCGACGGCTCGCACATCCGCACGCTTCTCCTCACTTTCTTCTTCCGGCACATGAAGGAGCTGATCGACCGCG
>Ga0187782_10001924_pt1 | contig 15257 bp, 12 predicted proteins | sample 0715_SJ02_MP15_2_FD_132454 | JGI IMG/M metagenome (GOLD analysis project Ga0187782, IMG submission 132454) | Tropical peat soil microbial communities from peatlands in Department of Meta, Colombia - 0715_SJ02_MP15_20_MG | ecosystem: Environmental > Terrestrial > Soil > Wetlands > Peat | place...
CTTGGAAAAGCTGGCGGAAGACGTGCTCGATCACTTTTGCCGTCAGGAAGTTTTCGGCCCGTTGGGGATGTCGCACACGACTTTCGATCCCCCTTCTCACTGGTGGGCGCTGATTCCGCCGACGGCGGATGACCGAACGTTTCGCCAGCGCATTATCCAAGGCGAAGTGCAAGACGAAAACACCAGTGTGATGGAAGGCGTCGCGGGACATGCCGGGCTGTTCTCGACCGCCGAAGACCTCGCAATCTTCGCTCAGGCGATGCTGCTGGGAGGTCGTCCCATCCTGCGCCCCGAAACCCTGGCGCTCTTCACTCGCAGGGAGGCGCCGCCCGCAGGCGGGTCGTACGCCTTGGGTTGGGATACACCCTCGCCTCCGTCGCAGTCAGGCAAGCACTTCTCCGCTCGATCGTTTGGCCACCTCGGCTACACCGGGACCTCGCTTTGGATCGACCCCGCACGACAACTTTCGATCACATTGCTGACCAATCGTACCTGGCCGGACTGTGCCAATCAGGCGATCAAGCAGGTGCGGCCTGCATTTCACGACGCCGTCATCGAAGCGCTGGAGGCGGGTCGGTGAAGCGCCCGGGCGACGGAACAAGGATGGATCGACTGCGCACCGAGCACAACAACCCCGCGTCCACCGATCTGGACCGCAAGTCCTCGCTCGAAATCGCTCGCATCATCAATCGAGAAGATGCCAAAGTGGCCCCTGCCGTCAAAGCTGCTCTCCCGCAGATCGCTGAGGCCATAGATCTCATTGTCGCTGCCCTCAAGCGGCGTGGGCGGGTCATCTACGTGGGGGCCGGCACCAGCGGCCGAATTGCTGCGCTCGATGCAGCGGAGTGCCCGCCGACATTCAATACGGATCCAAGAACCGTTCAGTTTGTGATGGCGGGCGGCACCAGAGCCCTGTCCTCTGCCGTTGAGGCCAACGAGAATTCGCGTGCATTGGGACAACGGGAACTCGCCAAGAGGAAGCCCGGCAGCAACGACGTCGTCATCGGAATTGCCGCCAGCGGTCGCACTCCGTTCACGATTGCGGCGCTCCAATACGCCCGGCGCCATGGCGCCAAAACCGTGGCGGTTACCTGCAACCGAGCGTCGCCGCTGGCCAAGGCGGCGCATCTCGCGATCGTGACCGAGGTCGGTCCTGAGGTCATTGCCGGCTCGAGCCGCATGAAGGCGGGCAGCGCCCAGAAAATGGTGCTGAACATCCTTTCCAGCGCTGCCATGGCGCGGCTGGGCTATGTGTACGGCAACCTGATGGTCAACGTGCATCGCAAAAACCAGAAGCTGGCCCGACGTGCCATCGCCATTCTCGAGCGTGGCGCAGCGGTCGACAAAACGACCGCCCGGCGACTGCTCCGATCGGCTGGGAACAGCGTGCCGGTGGCATTGATCATGAGAAAAGCCAAGGTCGGGCGAAGCGAGGCCGCCCGCGCGCTCAACTCAGCCCAAGGTAATGTGCGCCAAGCCATCGCTCAGGCAAGTCGGTCGAATGCTGCGCATCGACGGGACTCGGCAAAGACGGGATAACATCGAAGCGCAGAAGGTCATCGGGATTCGGATTTCCCGCGACGGATGTTCCTGGCTTGGCCCGTACCCTTCCGATTACCACGGTGCAATTCCCACTGCGCTGTTCCCGCTACAATAGACGAGCATCGCTGATAGGACCACTCGATGGGCTTCGACCGAGTTGTCCTCGGAAGTGAAGTTGCATGGACAAGTTCGTAATTCGCGGCGGTAACCCGCTGCTTGGCACCATTCATGTCAGCGGAGCCAAGAATGCGGCGCTTCCCGCTATGGCTGCCGCCCTTCTCAGCGAAGAGCCCGTCATCCTGGAAAATGTTCCCCAAGTCCGCGATATCGAGACCACGCGCAAGCTCCTGTCCGCCATGGGTGCCGAAGTCGAGCTCGGCTACGGTCGCGCACAGCACCGCACGACGATTTCCTGTCGTGAGATCGCCTCCCCCGAGGCAGCCTACGAATTGGTCAAAACGATGCGCGCCTCGACCCTCGTACTCGGGCCACTGCTTGCCCGCTGCGGACGGGCCCGGGTGTCGTTGCCCGGCGGATGCGCCATCGGAGCACGACCGATCGATCTCCACATCCAGGGCTTAGAGCGATTGGGTGCTGCCATCGTTCAGGAGCATGGCTACGTTGAGGCGAGTGCCAAGCGGCTGAAGGGTGCGGAGGTTGTCTTCGATCGGGTGACCGTGACCGGCACCGAAGACCTGCTCATGGCGGCTACCCTGGCTGAAGGCGAAACCGTGATGTTGAATTGCGCCCGCGAGCCCGAAGTCGTCGATCTCGCCGCTCTCTTAAATAGGATGGGCGCGCGCATCGAGGGGGCAGGAACTGCGACCATCCGCATCCTGGGTGTCGATCGCTTGCACGGCGCCAGGCATCGCATCATTCCCGATCGCATCGAGGCCGCGACTTTCATCATCGCGGGAGCACTCACTTCCGGCGACCTCAACGTCACCGGCTGTGATCCCGGTCATCTGGGGGCCGTGTTGGACGCGCTGCGTGCCGTGGGCGTGAGAATTGCTCATAGCCAGGAGTCGGTTCGCGTGATCGGCGGCGATCCTCTGCAAGCCGCGGACGTAGTCACCGAGGAGTATCCCGGCTTTCCGACAGATGTGCAGGCGCAATACATGGCTCTCGCTACGCAAGTGGAAGGCAGTTCAATCATCACCGAGAACATCTTCGAGAATCGCTTCATGCATGCCCAGGAGCTCGGGCGCATGGGAGCCAACATCAAGATCGAAGGCCGGCGTGCGATTGTCCGCGGCAAGTCGCCCTTAAGCGGCGCCGCGGTTCTAGCTTCCGACCTGCGGGCCTCCGCCTCGCTCGTCCTGGCTGCCCTGGTCGCCGACGGCGAGACCATTATCGATCGCGTCTACCACATCGATCGCGGATACGAAAATATCGAAGAGAAGCTGCGCGCTGTCGGAGCCCAAATCCGGCGCATCGGCGAAATCCTTCCCAAAAAAGCCATGGCCCCCGCCGCCCGAGCCTAACCCCGGCGCAGTCTTCGGCTACGGGCGAATCTGTTTCTGGGGCACCGGCAAACTTCATGCCGACTCACACGGACGCCGGCACAAGGGCGTGGCGTATTTGCTCCCGGGACGATGATCCCTGGGAACACCAGCGCTGGCAGGCCATTTGCTAGGGAGCAGCCGGAATTCGCGAAGGGCGCGTCTTTTCGGACACAACTCCTCACTCGAATTGACTTGCATGGCGAGCGAGAGATGGTCGGTTGAGAGCTGCTATTTGGATCGCCGCGTCCGTCGGCCGAATGCGAAAGGCCAGCCCTTGGCAACTCGCGCCCACCAGCGTAGGATCGGACGACCGCCTGATGTTCTGAGCCAAAGGAGGGCGCCATGATTTTGGGTATGAGTTTACAGACTTTTACTCTGCTTCACGTCCTGATCAGTCTGGCCGGAATTGCTTCCGGACTCTTTGTGATGTACGGGTTTCTCACCAACCAACGCTTCAACGGATGGACGGCAGTGTTTTTGACGACGACCGCATTGACCAGCTTAACCGGCTTTCTGTTTCCATTCATGGGCGTCACTCCCGGGATCAAGCTCGGAATCATCTCGCTGGCCGTGCTGGCGATCGCGTTTGTGACGCGCTATCCCCTGCACCTTGCGTGGCGGAAAACCTACGTGATCGCCGCCTGCGCGGCGCTCTATTTCAACGTTTTCGTGCTGGTTGTGCAATCGTTTGAAAAGGTGCCGGGGTTGAAAGCCATCGCCCCGACACAAAAAGAGCCGCCATTCGCGATTGCTCAAATCGTAGTCTTGGTGTTTTTTGTGATTCTGACAACCATGGCGGTGAAGAGATTTCGCATCGAGCCGGCGCCGCTAGGCAAATCCAGGGCCAAGATAGCCTAACGTTTCAAGTGTAGGTTGATGAGGTTCACCCCAGGACTTCCGATTCCGATTTTTCGCAGAACAGCGACTCCCAGGATTCATCGAGATGCATCCATTGCGCTGGGTCGAGCCAGGACACGTCGCTTTCGGAAACGTGCAGCAGACCGTGGCCTTCGGGGCATGCCAGTTCGATTACCGCCCAGTTCAACAGCACGCATCCCGGGCGGCCAATGTGGGCGGGCAGAGCGAGCCTCCTCAGGCAAAGCCGGCAGCGGCATTGCTGATCGGCAAACGCCCACCACAGCACCACCACGCAACCAACGGAAAAAAGCCACAGGGATGCCGATTCCACCAGCAGCGTGCTGGTTGCAGGAGGAAAAATATAAGGCTCCGGCGTCCATTCCACCACCACCACCAGCAGGATTGAAAGGAGCAGAAGACATTTGGCCGCAAGAAAGCTCCACCAGCGGAAAGCCCGGGCTGCCGCACATTGCGGGCGCAGATTCAGCCGCCCCGACCATATCACCATGCTCATGATCGGCAGCGAGATCGCCAGAGCCATAAAGTAGGAATTCAGCGGCTGTCGAATTCGTTCCTGCACCGGCCACACCTGTAGCGTGGAACCCGAAAACGTTTCACCGGTCGCATTCTCAATGTCGCGCTGCAAAGTCGACTCAGCGCTGGCCTCGGAAACTCCGGGTCGCAGCCGCGCGACGACGCCCGCTTCTTCTCGGCGGAATGTGGCCGGGCCTGCCAACTTCCACACCCCGACTGAACTCGAAGGAAACCAAAATCGCTCCGGCAGAACGCCCGCGATAATCGCCTCTTGGCCCTCAATCGTGACCTTCTTTCGAATAACGCTCGGATCGCTCGCGAAATATCGCCGCCAAACCGCGGAGCTCAGAACCACACAGTTCGGGCAGGTTTCAGCATCGCCGGGTTGAGGGGTGCGCCCGAGAAAGAGCTTTACCCCGAAAACCTGGAAGAGGCTGTCTTCCACAAGAACCGATCGAATCGTAGCGCGTTCCCGGCCGACTCGCATGACTGCTTCGCGCGATTTCGAACTGTAGGCTGCGACACCTTCCAAACAGGGCTCCCTTCCACGCCAGACTTTAACCCACGCGTACGGAATCAGCCACTCAGCGGAACTGATCACGCCGGTGCGGGAGATGGTCGCAATTCGTTGCCAGTCGTTGTAGGGAGGGTTCAGCAAGATTGCCTGCATTCTGGGCAGATTGCCGCTCGCCCCAACAAACAATAGCAGCGCCAGCGACAGCAGGAAGAGGAGAAAGGCAGGCGTCTGGGACCACTGCCGGCCCGCACGGCGAAGGTCCTCCTGATTGCAACGATGCCACGCCGCATCTACGAATGCCCCGCAGCAGCGGCGGCGCAGCCGCGTCAGCTCCCTCTCCCCGCTGCCCTGCGCCGTGCGCCAGAAAGTTTCCAATTCCGCTTCCCACTCCCTACGCCACTCGGCACGAGCCCGCCGCGGCACAATCCAGCTGGCAGTCCGCAGGAGCATGCGGCATTGGTCGAGAATAGTGAGCCGGGCCTTCACGGGTTGTCCTTTACTGCCCCTTGGCTTTGACTTCCGGTGCTAGTCGCTCCAGCAGCGGGTAACGTTTGAGCGCATTCGCCAGAACCTCGTTCCCGAGACGAGTAACCCGATAGTACTTTCTTGCCGGCCGCTCCTGCGCCAGCAATCCCGCTTCCCATTTGGATTGCAGCAGACCGTCCCGTTCCAGGCGGCGTAATGCCGGATAGACGGTGCCGCTGGGCAGGCCGGTGACATCCATGATGTCAAAGCCATAGCGATACCCCTGGCTGATGGTCTGCAGAATCAGCGCGGAAGTGTGCGAAATCTTGGCGGGAGCGTCCATTTCCTATCTATGTAGAATTCTACTGCATAACCCGGTGATTTGTGCTAGGGTAGTTTTCTACATAGGGTGGGAGGCCCCATGAGAAGAAAATTACCCCCATTTTTCCTCGCCGCTTGCGCGTGCTTGCTTGCCACTAACTCCGGTGTGGACGTGACAGGCAACTGGACCGAAGCAGGCAAAGATCTTGGCCGTGGCCCTGGGCGAGTAGGAGGGAGTTGCCGGAGTCTCGATGGCTACACTCGAATCTGAGGTTCACCGGGTTCGCATGAGACCCATCAGCAAGATATCGATCATGGTGCTGCTGGCTTGTACGCGCTTCCTTGCGCAGCGTAATCCGCACGATTGGCTACACGATGCCTTGGTACAGGAACAGCTGGGACACTTCGAGATTGCCATCGACCTGGCAAAGCTAGCGGTCGATTCTCACCAGTTGAGTGGGGTCGAGCTCGGCCGCGGCTACGTGTTGCTTGGCGTCGCCTACCACCAGACGGGTAAATTCACAGAAGCAAAAGCAGCCTTCGAAGGCTCGTTGCGTATTCTGGGGCACGACCCCGAACATGTGAGCGATTACGCAGCCGCGCTCAACAACTACGGCGGGCTCTATGGCGACGTCGGACAACTAGAGGTTGCCGAAGCGATGTGGTTGAAAGCACTGCATTTGCGTAAGCAGACGGGCGACCATGCTGCGGCGATGCGGTCCCTCACCAATCTGGCCCAACTGGCTCTGGCGCAAAGACGCACACGTAAAGCTAAGCAATACCTTCAGCAGGCGTTTGGCGAGATGAAACTGGCCCCCGATCCGATCGGCGACGATTTGGTTCTCCTCGAAGAAACTCAGGCCTCGGTGGCCCTCGGCGAAGACCACTCTTCCGCAGCGGTGGCAGGTTTTCAACACGCTCTCGAACTCTGCCGGCAAACGCGCGGGGACAAGCACTGGCTCACGGGATGGGAACACATGTTGCGTGGCAAAGCATATGCTCAATTGGGCGATATCAACCAGGCGCTGGCGGATATGCGGCAAGGCCTGGCCATCCTCGAGCAGGCGCTGGGGCCCATCAACACGATGTATCTGGGGGCGCAAATGGCCTATTCGCAGATCCTGGACCGGGCCGGATTGCACGCCGAGGCGCTGCAATGGCAGGCCGCAGCCACCCGGGCCAGCAAAGACCTCGTGGGTAGGCAATGCTTCGAGTGCACGATGAACGTGGTCGGTTTTAGGTAGGAGGTCATGGTCCCTCTCGCTGGGCAGGAGCTGCGCGGGCCTGGTGCTGCGTTACCACCGAACTCATGCAGGGCACACGATCCGGGGATAACTCCTGGACCTTGGATCCCTCCTGGGCTTGCGAGAAGTAACCCGCGTCCAGGTTGCCGGTTCAGAAAGGATTTGTGCTACAGGCAATCGAACTCACCAAGAACTACTCGTCGGTTCCCGCGGTGCAGAATGTTACGTTCGAATTGAGGGCGGGAGAGATTCTGGGATGCCTCGGGCCGAATGGTTCGGGAAAAAGCACGACGGTGAAAATGCTCACCGGCTTGCTCCAACCGAGCCACGGCCGGGTTCTTTTTCGTGGCGAAGACATTCGCAAGGATCTGGTCAGCTACCGCAAGTACCTGGGTTACGTTCCCGAAGAGCCCAATCTTTATCCTTATCTCAGCGGGCGTGAGTACCTGGAGATGGTAGGCATTCTGCGGGGCATCCCCGAACCACGCCTGGGCAAGCGCATCGACTCCCTCCTGACGCTGCTCTCTCTCTATCCCAGCCGCCATTCCGCCATGGCGGCTTACTCCAAGGGCATGCGTCAGCGCATCCTTCTGATTGCCGCGCTCTTGGATGACCCCGAACTCCTTATCCTCGATGAACCACTGTCCGGCCTCGACGTTTCTTCCGCGCTGATTCTTAAAAGCCTGATCCGGTCTCTGGGCGGGCAAGGCAAGGCGGTGTTCTACTGTTCGCACGTGCTCGAGGTGGTGGAGCGCGTCTGTTCTCACCTGCTGATCCTGCGCCGCGGCAGTGTCCTGGCCTCCGGATCCATCGCCGATGTCCGCCAAAGAATCGGCCACTCCTCGCTCGAGCGCGCTTTCCATCATCTCGTCGAGGACGTCGATCCTGAACAAGTGACACGTGACATCATCGCAGCTATGAGCGCGCCATGAGCCGAAAAGCTTCTTTCGCCGATCGACGGGATGCCTTGGTTCGCCGCCCGTTTCCCCTGCTCGTCGCCCTGTCCATGAGCCGTATCTTTCACGGCAGCAATGCCGGCGAGGAGGAAATGAATCTCAGCATGGGTGTGGTGCTGGCATTGCTGGCGCTCCCCGGCGGCTTCGTTTCCATTTTTCTGTTCGACAAGTACGGCTCGTTGCTGCAGTGGCTGCGCGGGGAAAGCGGGTTCGATCCACTGGCTGCCGCTTTTCCGGACGAGTACTTTTTTATCGTCCTCTCGATGGTGGTGACCGCCGGCGTGGCCGTCTGGTGGTGGGATAGCATTTTCCCCGATCGTCGCGATTTCGCCACTCTGGTGCCACTTCCCCTTCCCCTTTCCCGAATTTTTCTGGCCAATGCAGTCGCCATTGTGATCCTCACCTGCCTGTTCGCCCTGGACGTCAACGCCGCCTCATCTCTTCTGTTCCCTGTCGTGGTCGGCGCATCGCAAACCAGGGTCGAGTTCATCCTCCAGTTTGCGTTTGCCCATGCCGTGGCTGTTCTGCTCGCCAGTATCTTCAGCTTCTTCGCTGTTTTTGCAATCGCAGGCCTTCTCATGCTGCTCTTGCCCAGCACCCTGTTCCGCCGCATCTCCCTCTATGTGCGCACGCTGCTCGTCACTGTCCTCTTGCTGATGCTCTCTAGCAGTTTCGCCGTTCCGTCCTTGATTCTTCCACTGCCACATGGTTCTCGCTCTGTCCTTCGCTTTCTACCCCCGGCCTGGTTCCTCGGATTGTGCCAGTGGCTTCGCGGAAGAGCCGGCGGTGCCCTGATCGATCTCGCCCACACCGCCGTATTGGCGTTGATCGTGGCGAGCGTGACTGCGGTAGCGGCGTACGCACTCAGCTACCGCCGGTGTTTCATTCGTCTGCCCGAAATCGCCGACATTCCTCACGGCCACTTGGGAACCGGCAGCCGCTGGATCTTCCGCGCCCTCGATGGCATCTTCCTGCGAACACCGCTGCAGAGAGCAGGATACCGATTCGTATGGAAGACGCTGCTGCGCAATGAGACGCACGCTCTGATGCTCGGCGGCTTCGCCGGCCTGGGCGCCGTATTGGCTTCGCAGACTCTATTCTCAGCGTTTAGCCCTAGCGGCCCGGCTCCGTCCTTAACCGCAGACACGCTCTCCGTTCCACTGACCCTGAGCTATTGTGTACTCATCGGAATTCGCTTCGTCTTTGACGTTCCGGCCCATCATCCCGCGAATTGGATCTTTCGTTTTTCGCCGGCCGGCGGCATCTCCGAAACTCCGGGTCTGGCTCTACGTGTGATGCTCAGCTCTACCCTGCCCTGGATTTTCCTCGTAGTGTTTCCGATGGCCTTTCATTTCTGGGGTTGGAGAGTCGCGCTTCTCGGCACCATCCTGACCACAATCTGGGTTGTGACTTTGAGCGAAATTCTGCTCATCCGCTTCGGCAAGCTCCCCTTCGCTTGCCGCTATCCCGCATTTCGGCACTCGGCAGTCGTGGTTGTGCTGGCGTGTGTACTGGGGTATTTTGCGTTCGCAGGAGTAACCTCGGAAGTAGAGGTGGCAGCGATTGCAAGCCCCGTAGCCGCCTTGCCACTGGTGGTGCTGAGCCTGGGTGTTGGCTATGCCGCGCACCGCATCCGTCGGAAGTCGATGCATTCCGATGAACGCATGCTCTTCGAGAGCGAGCCGGACGCGAGTTTCGCCGTTCTCCACCTCAGCGACGGCAACTGAAGCCTAGCGCACCGCCGCCGCAAGCTTCCTGTGCCCGTGTGAAAGCATAAATAGAGCATTGCGCAGCGAGGAGATTTCAAACCCAGTCCGACGAAGAAGCTACCTACCGTATCTCGGGCACGAGGCAGACGGGCTCAAGCAGCGCTCCGCAGTTTTGCGCAGAGCCGCGACTGTGGATGGGCCGGGAAGGACCCTGGCAGCGCAGTCTACAACGTCCCTGCGCTGATCAGCGGGGAGGGAGCCCGTGTCCTCAAATATTGACGATCGGGGCGGTTTGTCGTCTCGGCTCCTGCATCCGCCCGTGTCCGACGAAACCCTATAGAATCAAGAGCTCGCAATTCCGGCGCAACATATTTCTCTCGACCGAGTTCTTATACGACGAGGCATCCAGTATCTTGAGCTGAATGGGGAGGAACGTTAACCTAAGGGCTCTTATGAATATCACTCGACCAATACGCTATTTGCTCACTGCAGCTCTTCTGCTGGTCTTCTCAGCTGTTGGCTCGGCACAGGTCTTCCTTTCCGTAAACTTCGGACCACCTGCGCTGCCAGTTTACCCACAACCGGTTTGCCCGAGCGAAGGCTACATGTGGACACCGGGATATTGGGCATGGGGGCCTTATGGCTATTATTGGGTACCGGGAACCTGGGTTCCAGCGCCCCAGCCTGGCTTGCTGTGGACGCCGGGCTATTGGGCCTTTGGCGGCGGCCTGTACTACTGGCATCCCGGCTACTGGGGTCCGGTCGTAGGCTTCTACGGCGGCATTCCCTACGGTTATGGTTACACCGGAACTGGTTATTATGGGGGTTATTGGCAAGAAAACCATTTTTACTACAACCAGAGCGTCAGCAATGTGAACGTCACCAACATTCACAACGTCTACAACACGACGGTGATCAACAACACGACCAATGTTACGCGGGTGAGCTATAACGGCGGCCCCGCTGGAATAGTCGCGCAGCCAACTCCAGAACAGGAAGCCGCTGCCCGAGAGAAGCACATCGAGCCGACAGCGCTGCAGATCCAGCATGAAAACGCCGCCAAAGAGAACCCCCAGTTGCGCGCTTCGGTGAACCAGGGACGGCCATCGATTGCGGCGACTTCACGGCCAGCGGACTTCAGCGGGCACGGGACGGTCGCGGCGACTCGAGCTGGCGCGCCATACCGGGCCCCCGAAAATCGTCCTGCGTCGGCGAATGACGTAGCCCGTCCGGGCAACAATGCACACCCGGAAACGGAAAGCGGGAACGCGACACCGTCGCGAAACAATGTGCCTCGCCCACCGAGCGCAGCCGACCGCAGCGCATCGCGGACAGAGGCAACACCGGCGGCAGGAGGTACATCTCGTGACGAGAGCGCTCCGCGCAGCGTCCCTCGCCCCCCCAGTTCCTATCAACCTAACTCGTCATCGCACGCCAGCACCTTGCCCAACGCGGGCACGGACCACCCAGGAAATGCGTCTCGGGAAGGAAACGTCCCTCGGCCCGAGACCGCTCCTCGGCCAGAGAGCGCCTCCCGGCCGGGATCGTCGCAGCCGCACGAAACTAGTCCGCACCCGGAAAATGCTCCTCGGCCGTCCTCTGCGCCGCCATCGCAGCCCAAAACCCAGCACGAGGAGGCGCCTCACTCGCAGGCCGCGCCGCGGCCGGAATCGACGCCGGACAATCGGCACGAAAATCCGCCGCAGCGATAGTCTTAGGAGGGGTCGTTCGACGCTCGCGGAGGCCTGGTGACATCCTGCGCCCGGCCCTTCCACCAACCACCCTGGCCCAGCCAGTATGCAACGGCAGAGTAGAGTGTTGCTGCCACATAAAAGGCAGCTGTAAGTGGGAGGAACAACACCCAGATTGGTGATAGGCCATAGAAGCGCAGGATCGGCCGGTACGCCTTCGCCATGAGGAGCCACGCCGCAAATCCAGTAGCGGCCGCCCATCGGCCGGCAATGAGCAAAAGGACGGGAGCGAGATAGGTAAGGGTCATGCCGGCAATGACTGCGCACAGGAGCCACGGCGAATGATGCAATTGGGTGAAAGCCGTACGTGCAATCATACGGCCGATCTCACGAAAGCCTTGATACTCGCGAAGAGCTTTTGATCTTGCGGTGAGACCGAGCCAAACCTTGCCATTGTTCTTTACCGCACGCGCCAGCGCGCAGTCATCGATCAGTTGTTCGCGGATCGCGGCAATTCCTCCCATGCGTGCCAGCGCCTGGGGCCGAACCAATATGCAGCCTCCCGCAGCGGCGGCAGTCCGGCTCGGCGGGCGATTGACCCATGCGGGCGGATACAATTTGAAAAAAAAGAAGACAAATGCCGGAATCAACATTCGCTCGGCCAGGGATTGACAGTGCAGCTTCACCATCAGGGAGACCAAGTCGAAATCTCCGGTCTCCGCACGTGCGAGCAAGCCACTCAGGACCTCGGGCTCGTGGGCGATGTCCGCGTCGGTCAGCCAGATGTAATCAGGAAGAAACGACGCCGCCGCTTCGAGCCCCTCGGAGACCGCCCAGAGCTTTCCCGTCCATCCCGCAGGCAGCGCCCTTGCCTCAAGCAAGGTAAAGCGCTCGGGCGATGCCCCGTGCTGAGCCGACTGCCGGGCAATGTCTACAGTTTGGTCGGCGCTATGATCATCCACTAGGAAAATGTGAAGGGAGCCGATAAAGTCCTGACCCAGCAACGATTCGACCGCGCGCCCGACGACCGCGGCCTCATTGCGGGCGGGAACGATGACCGCAACCTTGCGATCATCTGACCCTCGAGGTGTAGAGCCTGGATCGTCGACCGTCATGCGCCAAAACCCGCCGCGCCCAAGCAGCAGGTAGATCCATATCAGCAATGACGACACGCCTATGCATATGACGATCATGTGCAAGTATTATCGCCTGGACAAAATGTCTTGCGCCCTGCACGATTGCTCTCGCGGAATTCTCTACTGTCCTGTAATCTTCTGCCAAAAAGGATCTCCGCATCATGGCTAGCAAGAGAAGCTCAACCACCCCGAGGCAGCCTGAGCTCCACAGAAAGTGTCTTCCCAACCCAGAATGAAAGCACCTTTGGTCAAGAGCACCATGGTAGCAGCGTTGGGAGGACTGCTGTTCGGCTTTGATACGGCGGTGATCGCAGGAACCACCAGCTCGCTCATCGAGACCTATCAACTTTCACCTGGGCTCCTCGGAGTTACGGTTGCTAGCGCGCTTTGGGGAACCATCGTCGGAGCCGTACTGGCGGGAGTTCCAGGTGAGCGATACGGACGTCGCGATAGCCTTCGGATTATGGCCGTGCTCTATCTGATGTCTGCTCTCGGCTGTGCCGCCGCCTGGAGCTGGTATGCACTAGTGGGCTTTCGATTTCTTGCCGGCCTGGGCATTGGAGGGTCGTCGGTGCTCGGACCGATGTACATCGCAGAAATCGCCCCGGCGAAACTCCGCGGCCGACTGGTGGGCTTTTTTCAATTCAACGTGGTCTTTGGAATCCTTGTGGCTTACTTCTCCAATTATGTAGTCGGTCTCGGGCACTTCGGGCTGAGCGAATGGCGCTGGGAACTTGGGGCGACCGCGATCCCGGCGGCACTTTTTTTTGTGATGCTGTTTTCAATTCCGCGCAGCCCCCGCTGGCTGGTAAAGAAAAACCGCTTGTCCGAAGCGAGACGCGCACTCGAGATGACTGGGGAGGAAGACGTCGAGCAGCAATTGCAGGAGATTGTGCAATCGATTCACGTCGAGCAGGAGCAAGCTGTGGAAAGGTTGTTTTCTCGCAAGTATCGGCTGCCAATTTTTCTCGCCGTGAGCCTGGGAATGTTTAATCAGCTCTCCGGCATCAATGCGATTCTTTACTACCTGAACGATATCTTTGCCCACGCCGGTTTCAGTAAGCTGTCGGGAAATCTACAGGCAGTTGCGGTGGGCGCCACGAACTTGCTGTTCACCGCCCTTGCCATGTCCGTCATCGACCGCGTGGGGCGCAAGATCATGCTGCTGATCGGCGCCCTGGGAACCGCACTGTCGCTGGCCGGTGTGTCAGCAATTTTCTTTACGCGAGAGCATCAGAATCTTCTGCTTTGGCTGTTGATCAGCTTCATTGCCTTTTTCGCGTTCTCCCAGGGTGCGGTGATCTGGGTTTATCTCGCAGAAGTTTTCCCCAATAACATCCGCGCCAAGGGTCAGAGCCTTGGCAGTTTCTCGCACTGGTTCATGAACGCCCTTATCTCTGGCGTGTTCCCGTTGATGGCTGCTTCCTCGGGTGGATACCCGTTTGCCTTTTTTTCCGCCATGATGGTGCTGCAGTTCTTCGTGGTGTTCGCGCTGTATCCGGAGACCAAGGAGTTGTCTCTTGAAGAAATGCAGAGGAAGTTGGGAATTAGCTAGAACGACGCCGGGTCAGTGCTGGTCGAAGAGCTCGGAGCGATCGATGCGCTCACCCTTGAACACCACCATGGAGATTCGTTCCGTGGCAGAGATGTCTTCCAGGGGATTACCATCCACCACTAACAAATCCGCATCGTTCCCCGGACGAATGGAACCGATTTGTTTCTCCGCGCGCAGCAGACGAGCGGCACCTACGGTTGCAGCCCGCAATACAACGGGCGCAGGAATGCCGGCTCGCACCCACAGCTGCAATTCGTGATGCAGGCTGGGGCCGTGGATCAGAAGAAGATTCCCTGCCCCGCTGCCGGTGACGAGGGACACTCCATGCTGGTATGCGCGCCGCAGATTATCGTTGGCAATGCGCATGTCGATCGAGTACTGGGCCATGGCCTGGCGAATCGGCTCTGTGTCCTTGGACGCCAGCGCCTCCTCGGTTCCGCGCAGCAGTGCCGCCGGCCCCACCTGCTCGACCAAGGTGTGATGGAGCAACTCGCTCTTGCCCGCGGCAAAGTCTTCGAAAGCCTCGCCGACACTCAACGTCGGATCGTAGAACGCTCCCTGCCGAGCCATCTCGTCGAATACGGTATCGGGGATTTCTTCGCGAAAGGATCCGTGTTCAATGGAAGTAGCCTGGGCCGCGAGCGCATCCGTCACATCGCGCACGTCCGCGGCGTCAACCACCAAGGGCAAATCATCCGCGTGGACCGCGTGGGCAACGGCGTTGAACAGAGCTGTATCCAGCCGCTCGAGATGGCCCATGGCGGTTGCGAGATCGGCTTGGACGCAGTCCACGCCTCGCTTTTTTAGCTCCGCAACCTGCTGCCGGGCTTCGTCTGGGGAACTGGGAATGCGAGTCGACTGGGTTCGCGCGGAGTCGCGGCCCCCCGGCGCAAGCTGCCCCTGTCCCCCGGCAGCGGTGAAGACCGGGCCACAGGCGAACAACTGTGCGCCGAGATACTCTCCGCTATTGACGGTCGAGCGAACCTTCAAGATGCTATCCGCACCGTCGCCCAGGCTTCTCACCGTGGTTACGCCGCTGTACAGGTACGCAGCCAGAGCCCGTGACATGTTCGCTTCGAGATCGTAGTGTGCCATGTCGCCATAGAAGCCGCCCGGAGTTCCGAGATGAATGTGAACATCAATCAGACCAGGCAGAATGGTTTTCCCGGAGGCTTCCACCACTTCCGCCTTGACTGCCTCCGGGTCCGGCCCTGCGCCCGCGTA
>Ga0187782_10001925_pt1 | contig 15253 bp, 15 predicted proteins | sample 0715_SJ02_MP15_2_FD_132454 | JGI IMG/M metagenome (GOLD analysis project Ga0187782, IMG submission 132454) | Tropical peat soil microbial communities from peatlands in Department of Meta, Colombia - 0715_SJ02_MP15_20_MG | ecosystem: Environmental > Terrestrial > Soil > Wetlands > Peat | place...
ACCGCTGACCGTCTCGACCAGCCGCTTGCCTAGTTCCTGGCGCAGAAAGCGGACTACCTTCCTCATGCGCTGCAGCGAGAAACCCTTGCGGCGAAGCTCGGCAATCACCGCTACCTCGGCGAGGTCGTCGAGCGAATACAGCCGACGGTGGCCCTGGCGCGCCGGCACCACCAGCCCGCGCTCATCCCACCACTGCAACTGGCGCAGCGAGATACCGGTGAGCGCTGCGACTTCGTTCGAGGTGAGGAGATTAGCCATCTTTTGATAAAACAATTTTGGCTTAGATTGTTTGAAACATTTTAGGTCGGGTCTGCGGAGAGTCAAGCAGCTTATTTGTGGAAAAGAACCGGAGAGGGCAACAGCGATCGCTTGGCCAAACTCAAAATGTCATTCTTCCGTCGACCAACGAAAGGCGGGAGAATCTGATTGTGATGCTGGCGCACCCGGCCACGGTGGCGTCGGCAGTATCCTCAGATCCTCCGCTCGCTTTCAGCTCGCGAAGGATGACAGCCTCCACTGTGCAGGGAGATCTGCAGGGGACGGGTTCTGGCTCGCAGCACCACCCCCGCCGACGAAGTGCACGACCTCCAGACGGTCGCCCTCGCGGAGCTTGGTCGCGCCCCAGGCATCGCGGCGGACGATGATCTGGTTCAGTTCGATGGCGACGCGGTCGGCCTTGACGCCCAGTTGCTCCACCAGCGCCGCCAGCGTCAACTCGCCGTCGAAGCTCCGCTCTGCGCCATTGATAACAAGTTTCACCCAGAAAGATTGTAGAAGCTTGCCGGCGACCGGGACTACGAAAAATGCTTTGGACGCAAGAATCGGATAGCCCGCGGAATCATCCAAACCGTATCGTCTGTTCATGAGCGATACGATAATCAATCCTCTGATGAACAGCGCAAACCACGACCGGCGGTGGCAGGCGGTGATGGCGCGGGACGCCAGCCGTGACGGTGTGTTTGTCTTTGCCGTGACTTCAACCGGAGTTTACTGCCGGCCGTCGTGCCCGTCGCGGCGTCCGCGGCGCGACCGGATACGCTTTTTCTCCCGGCCGGATGAAGCGGAGCGTGCCGGCTTCCGCGCCTGCCTGCGTTGCCGCCCGCGCGACCCCGACTCGCGGATGAAGACGGTCGAGAGCATCTGCCAGTTCCTTCAGCAGCACGCGGATGAGCCGGTGACGCTCGCCGCACTGGGCGAGCGGTTCAGCATGAACCCTTTTCATCTGCAGCGCGTCTTCAAGTCGGTGACTGGGGTGAGCCCGCGCGAGTATGCGGACACGGTCCGCATGAAGTCGTTCAAGGCGCGGCTCCGCTCCGGACGGTCGGTGACCGAGGCCATCTACGAAGCAGGCTTTGGTTCCAGCAGCCGGCTCTACGAGCGCAGCGGCCCGCAATTGGGTATGACGCCAGCGACCTACCAGCGTGGCGGCAAGGGCATATTCGTCCGCTATACGACGCTGGATTCTCCAGTTGGACGGATGCTGCTGGCAGCCACGGACCACGGGGTGTGCGCGATTTCTTTCGCAGATTCGGATGGCGTCCTGCTGGATGGACTGCGGCGCGAGTTTCCGGACGCCACACTGCGCCGCGGCGACGTGGTGTTGCGGCGCTGGGTACGGGCGCTGCTCGAACAGCTTCACGGCCAGCATCCCCTGCAGCAGTTGCCACTTGACGTTCAGGCGACGGCGTTTCAGCGGCGTGTGTGGGAACACCTGCGATCCATCCCTTACGGGCAGACGAAGTCGTACGGCGAAGTCGCCCGCGCTCTGGGCAGCGCTACAGGTGCACGAGCTGTCGCCCGCGCCTGCGCCAGCAATCCTGTGGCTGTCGCGGTTCCCTGCCATCGTGTGGTACGCGGGACGGGGGATCTGGGAGGATATCGCTGGGGTACTGAGCGCAAAAAGGCGCTGCTCGCACTGGAGGCCGGGAAGCAGTCCTGAGCTAGGACTTCCGCAGGCGAAACTTGCGCACCGCCGAACGTCCGCCGTGGATAGCCTCGACCAGGATGTCGCTGTCCCGCAGCGCGGCTTGGTCAAGGGCGACTCTCATCTCCGCCCTGCCGGCAGCATCGGTGATGGCCTGCGAGTAGATCGGCTCAGCCTCCTTAAGGCGCAGCCGCGAAGTCAGGCTGGCGCCGGGCACCCCTTCTCCGCCGGCGGTAACCCGGAAGTGCATCACCACGGCGTTGTCCACGAACACCGAATCGGCGTTGAGAAAGTGGAGCGCCAGTTCGGCCCGCGGACCGGCGCCGCCCAGCACTTCATCCAGACGCCCGTCGCGCGCGGCCTCGACCACCAGCCGGTGTTGCTCGCGAAGCAGCTCGTGGAGCTGATATTCGATCGAGCCCGGCTGAAAGAAGACCTCGTCGTAGGGTGAGGCCCGCTTGCCGATGCAGCGACCTCCGACGAAGACCTGGGTTTCCAGCATCCGCTCACGTTCGCGCGGCTCGCTCTGGATCTGATAAAGGGTGTCGCCGTGTTTAATGGCGGTGTTGAAGCCAAAGATCATGGTGGCGCGCTCTCATCCGTCCCTCCCAGCCCAGTTGACAGTGGTGGGAGCGAAACTTACACTCAAATGTTTAGCAAGCTGTCGTTGTCGCGGACCATGTAGCGCCCCTTATTATGCCGGACAACTACTTCGCCCGCTACCTCCCGATTCTGATTCATGTGCTGTTTGCGCTGGCGCTTGCCGTTGGGATTGTCGTCCTTTCCACCCTGGTGGGCAAGCGTCGGCCCTCCCGTGCCAAGCTCCAGCCCTATGAATGCGGCATCACGCCGCTGGGTGACGCCCGCCAGCGCTTCTCCGTGAAGTTCTACCTGGTGGCCATGCTGTTCATTCTGTTCGACGTAGAGGCCGTGTTCCTATACCCGTGGGCAGTGATCTTCTATGACCTGAGGATGTTCGGCTTCCTGGAGATGCTGGTGTACATCCTGGTGATCCTCGCCGGCTTCTACTACATCTGGAGGAAAGGCGTGCTGGACTGGTCGAAACCGGAAGGGAGCGGATTGTAGCTCGATGCCGCTCGCGCCCGCCATCACCGACCTCGAACAACTGAAAGAGCGCCCGGCCGTGGCGCGGCTGCTGGCCTGGGATCCGGGCGCGGTCGAGGCTGCGAAGTTCGATCGTGACGAACTGACCATCGTGGTGAAGCGCAGCGCGATCCGAGAGGCTTGCGCAATCCTGCGTGACGATCGTGAACTGCAGTTCAACTTTCTTGCCGACGTCACCTGCGTGGACTGGTATCCGAACGAACCGCGCTTCGATGTCGTTTACCACCTGCTGTCTATTCCCCGGCACCAGCGGTTGCGGCTCAAGGTCAGGCTCAACGGAGATGATCCCAGCCTGGAATCCGTCACCTCCGTGTGGCCTTCGGCTAACTTTTTCGAGCGCGAGGTTTACGATCTGTTCGGAGTACGCTTCGCGGGCCATCCCAACCTGCGGCGCATTATGATGCCGGAGGACTGGGAGGGCCATCCGCTGCGCAAGGACTATCCCGTCGAGGGCTATCGCTGATGCCGCAGATGTTCACCCCCACTCCGACGCTCGAGGCTACGGGCCCGCGCACCATGACCCTCAACATGGGTCCGCAGCATCCCTCCACGCATGGCGTGCTGCGCCTGCTTCTGGAGATTGACGGCGAGACCATCGTGCGGGTGATGCCGGATATCGGCTTCCTGCACACCGGAATTGAGAAAACCTGCGAGGCCAAGTTCTACCAGCAGGGAGTGCCGCTCACTGACCGCATCGACTACCTCTGCCCGTTGACCAACAACCTGTGCTATGTGCTGGCGGTGGAAAAATTGCTGGGGCTCGAGATCCCGCCGCGCGCGCAGTGGCTGCGCGTCATGCTGAATGAACTGACGCGCATCAACTCCCACTTGGTGTGGCTGGCCTCGCACGCGCTCGATATCGGCGCTATGTCGGTGTTCCTCTACTGCTTTCGCGAGCGCGAGGATGTGCTGCGCATCTTCGAGATGGTCAGCGGCCAGCGCATGATGACTTCCTATTTCCGCATCGGCGGACTGGCCCTGGAGCCGCCGCTAGGCATGTTCGACGCAGTCAAGAAGTTCGTCGACCGCTTCCCTTCCCACGTGGACGAGTACGAGAACCTGCTGACCGCGAATCCCATCTGGCTGAAGCGCACCAAGGGCGTAGCGGTTCTCTCGGCGGAGGATGCGGTCGCCCTCGGCGCCAGCGGGCCCACGTTGCGGGCGAGCGGCGTTGATATCGACCTGCGACGCGATATGCCGTACTCCGGCTACGAGAAGTTCAAGTTCAAGGTGCCGGTGTCGAATGACGGGGACGTGTTCGCGCGATACATCGTGCGCGTGCAGGAGCTGCGCGAGTCCAACGAGATCGTCCGCCAGACACTCGAAGGGGTGCCCGAAGGGCCGATCAAGGCGGACGCGCCCAAGATCATCTTGCCCGACCGCGAGAAGATGAAGACGCAGATGGAAGCGCTCATCTATCACTTCAAGATCGTGACCGAGGGCTTCCCGGTGCCGGCGGGCGAAGTCTATCAGGCGGTGGAATCACCGCGCGGCGAGATGGGCTACTACGTAGTTGCGGACGGCAGCCCGAAGCCCTACCGCGTGCATGTGCGCGCGCCGTCCTTCGCCCATCTGCAAGCGCTCGAAACCATGTGCGCGGGAGGATTGATCGCGGATGTAGTGGCGGCGATCGGGAGTATCGACATCATCCTGGGGGAGGTGGATCGGTAGCGGGCAATTTGTAATTGGTAATTTGTAATTTGCAAAGTGGAACTCTTTGCGCCGTACTTTAAAAATTACAAATTACAAATTGCAAATTACAGATGAAGTTTTCCGACCAACTCGAAAAGCGTTTCGCCGATCTTGTGACGCACTATCCCATCAAGCGCTCGGCACTGGTACCGATGCTGCTCTACGCGCAGGACGAGGTCGGATGCGTGAGCGACGAGGTCGTGCACGAGATCGCCGCGCGGCTGGGGTTGACGGACCTCGAAGTTCGCAACGTGGTGAGCTACTACTCGATGCTCCATACCAGGCCCATCGGAAAGTACAACATCCAGGTTTGCACCAACATCAGCTGCATGCTGCGCGGAGCGGAGAAGGTTTTTGACCACATTCGGCAACGCCTGGGCATCGGTCACAAACAGGACACGCCCGACGGTCTGTTTCACCTGGAAGAAGTCGAGTGCATCGGCGCCTGCTGCTGGGGCCCGGCGATGCAGATCAATTATGACTTCCATGAAAATCTAACGACGGAAAAGGTCGATGAGGTGCTGGAAAGGTTGAAGAGGGATTTGTAATTGGTAATTTGTAATTGGTAATTTTTCGCGGGTTGAGATGGCAAGCACACCGGAGCAGCTTCGGGAACGCACGAAGTCCTTCGCTATAAGGATTGTGCGCCTGTTTCGGTCCTTGCCGAACACGCGCGAGGCCCAAGTAATCGGCAATCAAGTCTTGAGGAGTGGCACTTCAATAGGCGCTAACTACCGGGCGGTGTGCCGGGCCCGGTCTCGTGCCGAATTCATTTCCAAGCTGGGTGTAGTCGTCGAAGAGGCGGATGAAACCATATTCTGGCTGGAGCTACTGGCTGACACTGCTGTCGTTCCAACTGACAAGCTTAAGGACTTGATCACGGAGACTCACGAGCTTACCGCGATCTTTACGGCGGCGCGGCATACGTCGCGCGGGCGATGAAAATTACAAATTACCAATTACAAATTACAAATTTGAAATGGCTGACCTGACATCCCATCCTGACGAAGTAAAGGTCGTCTCGAAACGCTTTGGTCAAGGTGCGACCGAAATCGACCGCTACCTGGCGCTCGATGGCTACAAGGCCACGCAAAAGGCGCTCGCCATGGGCGCAGACGCGATCATCAACGAGGTTAAGGCTTCGAACCTGCGCGGGCGCGGCGGCGCCGGATTCCCTGCCGGCATGAAGTGGTCGTTCGTGCCCAAGCAGTCGCCGAAGCCGAAATATGTGCTCTGCAACGGCGACGAGAGCGAGCCCGGCACCTGCAAAGACCGCCTGATCTTCGAGCACGATCCGCATTCGGTGATCGAAGGCGTGGCCATTGCTGGGATCGCCGTCGGCGCGCACCAGGGATACATCTACCTGCGCGGCGAGTATCGCTACCTGATCGAGATCATGGAGAAAGCTGTGGCCGACGCCTACGCCCGCGGCTTCCTGGGCAAGAACATCTTCGGCAGTGGTTACGATTTCCAGTGCGCAGTGCAGACCGGCGCCGGCGCCTACGAAGTCGGCGAAGAGTCGGCGCTGATGGAATCGCTCGAGGGCAAGCGCGGCATCCCGCGCATCCGTCCGCCGTTTCCCGCGGTGGTCGGGCTCTATGGCGGGCCGACAGTGATCAACAATGCCGAGACGCTGGCCAACGTGCCGCATATCATCCTCGGCGGCGGCGAGTGGTATGCGGGTCTGGGCACGCCCAAGAACGGCGGCACGCGTTTGTTTTGCCTGAGCGGCAGCGTCAACAAGCCCGGTGTTTACGAGCTGCCCATGGGCTACAACTTGCGCAAGATGATCGACGAGGTGGCGGGCGGCATCTGGAATGGACGCAAGCTGAAGGCAGTGCAGCCCGGTGGGTCGTCGGTGCCTGTGCTTACTGCGGACGAGGTCGACGTGGCGATGGACTTCGATGCGGTCATGAAAGCGGGTTCGATGCTGGGCTCGGGTGGCGTGGTGATCATTGATGACTCCACCTGCATGGTGAAGTATGCCCTGCGGGTGATGAAGTTCTACCAGCACGAGAGCTGCGGGTGGTGCATCCCCTGCCGCGAAGGCACTGACTGGCTGAAGAAAACGCTCACCCGATTTCACTCCGGCGGGGGAGTGCGGCGCGACATCGACAATATCCTGTATTTATCCGAGAACATGCTGGGGCGCACTTTCTGTCCGCTCGGCGATGCGGCTGCGATGCCGACCATTTCCATGGTCAAGAAATTCCGCAAGGAGTTCGAGGAGCATCTCAAAGGCAAGCCCTGCCCGTACGAAGATCACGGCAAGATCGAGCGCCTGCCGGTGCTGACCGCGTATGATCACCGGACGGCCGATCCCTGGACGCACGCACATTGATTTATGGCTGACGTTAACATCACCGTCGACGGCAAGAAGATCACGGCGCCTGCCGGCACGCTGCTGATCGAAGCCTGCAGGAACGCCGGGATTGAGGTGCCGTTCTTCTGTTATTACCCCGGGCTCTCGCTGCAGGGCGCGTGCCGCATGTGCCTGGTAGAAATCGCCAAGATGCCCAAGCTGCAGACGGCGTGCACCACCGTCATTCAGGAGGGCATGACCGTCACCACCACCAGCGAAACCGTTCACCAGGCGCGCAAGGCCATGCTGGAGTTCGTGCTGCAGAACCATCCGCTCGATTGCCCGGTGTGCGATGCCGGCGGTGAATGCGAGCTGCAGGACATGACCTTCAGCTACGGGGCCTCCGAGTCCAAGCTCATCGACTTCAAGAACCACAAGGACGAGGAGCAATGGTCGCCGGTGGTCTTCTTCGACCGTCCACGCTGCATTCTGTGCTATCGCTGCGTGCGCGTTTGCAATGAAGGCATGGACGTGGCGGCGCTGGGCATCCAGAACCGCGGCTCGCTCTCGTTGATCGTGCCCAACCACGGCGACTACCTCGAGTGCGAAGAGTGCGGCATGTGCATCGACATCTGCCCCGTGGGCGCGCTGACCTCGGGCGCCTACCGCTACCGGACGCGTCCCTGGGAGATGAACCACGTCTCCACCGTCTGTCTGCATTGCGCCGACGGCTGCAAGACCACGCTGGGCGTGCGCCGCCAGGGCAGCGGCAACCAGATCGTCCGCGGCGACAATCGCGACAAAAGCGGCATCAACGGTGACTTCCTCTGCATCAAGGGGCGCTACGCGTTCGACTTTGTCGAACATTCCGACCGCCTGAAACAGCCTCTGGTGCGGAAAAATGGCACGCTTCAGCCAGCCTCGTGGGAAGAGGCACTGGAACTGGTGGCGCGGCGCTTCCGCGAAGCGCGGGACGGTGGCAGCTCATCCATTGGCGTGATCGGGTCCAACCGCACTACGAACGAGGAGAATTATCTCCTGCAAAAGTTTGCGCGTCTGGTGCTGCGCACCAACAACATCGACCATCACCGCACCGCCGACTTTCCGGCATTTGTTAGCGCCCTTGCCGGGCAGGCCAATGCCACGGCCAGCATGCGCGACGTGCTCTTCGTGCCGGCGGTGCTCCTGATCGGCAATGATCCGACTTATCAGCATCCGCTGCTCGCCTGGCAAATCCGCACCAATGTCCGCCTGCACGGGGCGCGGCTGTACGTCGTGAATTCTAGGCCTATCAAGATCGCCCGGCAGGCAAAGGAGTTCCTGCACGTCCCCGCAGACTCGGGAAGCAAGGCGGCTGCGTTTCTGGCCGGGGACGATTCTGCCGCTGATGCGCTGGTCACAGAGAACACAACCCGCGAGAAGCTGCTGAGCTTTCGCGAGAAACTGCAGAGTGAGAAGAACCTCGTCGTCATTTTCGGATCAGAGCTGCGCGGACGGGAAATTGCCCCATTGCTGCACGCCGCCGCTTCGGCGGGGTCAAAGTTCATCTGCCTGGGCGATTACGCCAACTCGCGCGGCGCTGCCGATATGGGCCTCTATCCCGACCTGCTGCCGGGATACCTGCCGCTCAGCGAAGCGCCGCGCTTCGGAGAGCAGTGGAAGGCGGTGCCCCAGCAGCCAGGCCTGGATCTGCGAAGCATGGTGGCCGCCGGGAAAGAGCGCAAGTTGCGAGCGCTGTATGTCGTGGGGTCGAATCCGGTCGCGCGCTACGACATTGATCCGTTCGCACTGACGGAGACCTTTGTCGTCGCGCAGGACTTGTTCCTCACGGAGACAGCAAACATCGCCGACGTGGTGCTGCCGGCGGCCTGCGCCTATGAAAAGTCCGGCAGCTTCACCAACACCTGTGGCGACCTGCAACTGCTGCGCAAGGCCGGCGACTGTGAAGGCGTGAAGCCGGATTTCGAGATCATCGTGCGCATCGCCGAGCTGATGGAGTTCGACGTTCGCCAGTTGGTGCCCGTGGTCCCGGGCGGAATGCGCGCCGACTTCGGCGAGTCACGCGGTGTTCAATCGGGCGAAGCGGACCGGCAGGCAATCTGGAATCGGCGCCAAGGCCATGAGGCGCGTGTCAGCCCGTTCAACCCGTTTGCCATACTGGAAGAAATCCAACGCCTGGTGCCGGGCTACGGCACAGGCCGACTCGACCTGCTCTCCGGCAACGACGTTCACACAACCACCGCGGGGCTGGCCCCTGGCAGGATGGAAGCAGACGGATCGGTCCTGCCATCGAACGACAACCTGTTCAGCTCCGGCACGCTCGGCCGTTATTGCGACGTGCTGGGCAACGTCATCGAAAATCGGCTCGGACTACCCAACGAGAATGAAGAAGAGGTCGCAGCAGACTGAGGCGCGGCTTCGGGAAGGCTACTGCTGACTGTGGGCCTAAGCATCACCACCTTCATTGTGGTCACCGTGATCAAGATCGTGATCGCGCTGATCGTGATGCTCACCGCCATCGCCTACAGCACCTGGCTGGAGCGCAAGGTGGTCGGCCACATCCAGAATCGCTGGGGTCCGCAGCGCGTGGGGCCGTTTGGACTGCTGCAGCCGCTGGCCGACGGGCTGAAGTTCATCTTCAAGGAAGACCTGACACCGCCGTACGTTTACAAGCCTCTTTACCTGGCTGCGCCTATCCTCTCGCTGGTGCTGGCGCTGACCTCAATCTCCCTGGTGCCCATTGGCAACTGGGTCACGATCCGGGGCGTGAGCACGCCGCTCGAGATAACGGATGTCAACATCGGACTGCTGATCATTCTCGGCATCACTTCGCTGAGCGTGTACGGCGTGGCGCTCGCCGGATGGTCGTCGAACAGCAAGTACTCGCTGCTGGGCGGTCTGCGTGCCAGCGCCCAGATGGTGAGCTATGAGATCGCGCTGGGGCTGTCGCTGGTGGGCGTGCTGATCATGTCCGGCAGCCTGAACCTGCGTGAGATTGTGGACATGCAAAGCGGGCACATGTGGGCGTGGATTCCGCGGTGGAACATCTTCCGCGGGCAGATTGTCGCTTTCTTTGTGTATCTGGCGGCCGCCTTCGCCGAAACCAACCGCGTGCCCTTCGACCTGCCGGAAGCCGAAACCGAACTGGTCGCCGGCTACCACACCGAGTACAGCTCCATGAAGTTCGCCATGTTTTTCATGGCTGAGTACGCCAACATGATCACCGTGGCCTCTATCGCCACGCTGCTGTTTCTGGGAGGCTGGCACGGGCCGCTCTTCGGACCGACATGGCTGCAAGACGTTCTGCCCGTGTTCTGGTTCGTGCTTAAGGTGTTCTGTTTTATTTTCCTGTACATCTGGATACGCGGCACGCTGCCGCGCTTCCGCTATGACCAGTTGATGGCCTTCGGGTGGAGAGTGCTGTTCCCCATCGCGGTGGCCAATGTGCTGGTTACGAGTTTCATTGTGGCATTGAAAAAATAGATGCTTCAGCTCGTCCTATTTTTCGTCTTCGGGATTATCGCTGTGGGCGCGGCGGTGAACCTGCTGGCGCAGCGACATCCCATCAACAGCGCGCTTTCGCTGATCGTGGTGATGGCCTCGCTGGCGACGCTCTTTTTGCTGATGGGAGCGGAATTTCTGGCTGCCATCCAGGTAATCGTTTATGCCGGCGCCATTATGGTGCTGTTCGTGTTCGTCATCATGCTGCTCAATGCCGGCGTGGAGGACCGCACGCCCGGCAGCCGTGTCGCCATGCTGCTGGGAATCCCCGCGGTGGTTCTGCTGGCCGGATCAGTGGCTTGGACGCTGGTTGCGCGCAATCCCTACCCGGTCGGCGTGAATCTCACCGGGGGCTTCGTGGGTTCGCCCAGCGCTATCGCGGAGCTGCTCTTCCGCGATTTCCTGCTGCCGTTTGAGGTGACGTCAATACTGATCCTGATCGCCATCATGGGCGCGGTGGTCCTGGCCAGTCCGGCGGGAACTACCGCCGGAACCGGCAGCCCGGAACAACCGCCGGCAAAAGCGGAGGAATAGAGGAATAGATGGTCCCGGTCGCTTACTACCTCGTCCTGAGTGCCATCCTGTTCGGGCTGGGCGTGCTTGGCTTCCTCGTCAAGCGCAACCTGATCACCCTGTTCATGTCGATCGAACTGATGCTGAACGCTGTCAACCTGGCCTTCGTGGCCTTTGCATGGCAGTGGAAATCGCTAAACGGGCAGGTGTTCGTGTTCTTCGTGATGGTTGTGGCGGCGGCCGAGGCGGCGGTTGGCCTGGCCATCATCATCGCCGTCTTCCGCACGCGCGAGACGCTGAATGTGGACAAGGTGAATCTGCTGAAGCTATGAGACCGCACCTCCATCTTTGGCTGATTCCGCTCCTGCCCCTGGTGGGTGCGGCGATCAACGGCCTGCTCGGGCGGCGGCTTTCCAACCGCGTCGTCACTCTGGTCGGCAACGCGTTCGTGGGCGCGAGCTGCGCGTGGGCGTGGTGGGTGTTCGTACGCTTCCTCAGTCTGCCGCAGGAAGCGCTGCCCTATGTGCACGACTACGCCACGTGGATCCGGTCCGGCAGCTTCGCCGTCAGCTACGGTGTTTATCTCGACCAGCTCTCGATGATCATGGTGCTGGTGGTGACGAGCGTCGGATTCCTGATCCATATCTATTCGATCGGCTACATGGGCGGTGAGGGCGGCTATTACCGGTTCTTCGCTTATTTAAACCTGTTCATGTTTTTCATGCTGACGCTGGTATTGGCAAACAGCTATCTGGTGATGTTCATCGGGTGGGAGGGCGTCGGGCTGGCGTCGTACCTGCTTATCGGGTTCTACTTTCTGCGAGACTCAGCTGCGTCGGCGGGCAAGAAAGCCTTCATCGTCAATCGCATCGGTGACTTCGGATTCCTCATCGCGCTGTTTCTGCTGATCAAGCATTTCGGCTCATTGGACTTCAGCCACCTTTTCCCCCTGATCAAGGACCTGGGCGTCGAGAACGCCGCGCCCGGCCTGCTGACCGCCATAGGTCTGCTCATGATGACAGGCGCCGCCGGCAAATCGGCACAGCTCCCCCTGTACGTCTGGCTGCCGGACGCGATGGAGGGCCCCACGCCGGTCTCGGCTCTCATCCACGCAGCAACCATGGTCACGGCGGGCGTGTACATGGTGGCGCGCTCGCACATCATCTTCAGTCGCGCACCTTCGGCGATGCTGGTGGTAGCCGTCATCGGCTGCCTGACCGCCCTGTTCGCCGCAACCATCGGCATGGCGCAGACCGATATCAAGAAAGTGCTTGCCTACTCGACCATCTCGCAGCTCGGGTACATGTTTCTGGCGTGCGGCGTTGCGGCGTACTCGGCCGGGATCTTCCACCTGATGACCCATGCCTTTTTCAAAGGCCTGCTGTTTCTGGCCGCCGGCTCGGTGATCCATGCTCTGGGCGGCGAGCAGGACATGCGCCGCATGGGCGGACTGCGCAACCGCATCCCGTGGACTTTCTGGACGATGACCGCCGCGACCTTTGCCATCGCCGGCATTCCGCCATTCGCCGGCTTCTTCAGCAAGGACGAGATCCTGTGGAGCGCGTACTCGAGCGAATACGGAAGCTGGGTTTTCTGGGCGATCGGAGTGCTCACCGCATTCCTGACGTCGTTCTATATGTTCCGGCTCTGGTTCATGACCTTCTTCGGCGAATTTCGCGGGGCTGAATCCGGCGCGGGCGAGCACGGGCACGGCCACATCCACGAAAGCCCAAAGGTGATGCTGATTCCGCTGGCGATTCTCGCCGTGCTCTCAGTAATCGGAGGCTGGATCGACTGGCCGGAGTCGCTCGGTGGAACGCAGCGCTTCGACGCCTTCCTTGCCCCGGTGTTCGGCGCGCACGCTGAAGCGGCTGCGGCGGCCGCTGAGCACAGCAAAGAGCTGCTGCTGGCGGGGACTTCAGTGCTGGCGGCGCTGCTCGGACTATTCCTCGCCTGGCTGCTCTACCAGAAGCGTCGTGACCTGCCCGACAAGATCGCCGCCGCCCTCGGCGGGCTGTATAACGCCGTCCGCGACAAGTACTACGTGGATGAAGGTTATGCCGCCGCCTTCGTCCAGCCGCTGATCAAGGGCTCAACCTACATCCTGTGGCGCGGGATCGACGCCGGGGCGATTGACGCAACGGCAAACGAATCCGCCGAAGGCGCCGAGCACGTCAGCGACGCTCTCCGACACATGCAATCGGGTAACGTTCGCTCTTATGCGGGATGGGTCGCCGCCGGAGCGGCTGTGGTGATCGCCTACATGGTGTACCTGGGGGTGCGATGATGAACGACGCCATCCTCACCCTCGTCACTTTCGTACCGCTCGCCGGCGCACTGCTGCTGATGTTTTTTCCGCGCAAGGATGATTTGGCTCGCTGGCTTGCCCTCGTCGTAACCCTGGCGACCTTCGTTCTGTCGCTGCATCTGCCGGTACACTTCGTGCGCGGCGCGAGCGGCTTCCAATACGAGATTAACCTCCAGTGGATTACGAGCCCGAACATCCACTACCACCTAGGGATCGACGGCATCTCGATGTGGCTGGTGGTGCTGACCACCTTCCTCAGCCCGCTCTGCGTGCTGATTTCGTGGAAGTCGGTGCACGAGCGCGTCAAGGAATTTTTCATCCTGCTGCTGATTCTGGAGACTGCCCTAATCGGCGTCTTTGTCGCGCTCGACCTGTTCCTCTTCTATTTTTTCTGGGAGGCCACGCTCATCCCGATGGCGCTGATCATCGGCATCTTCGGGCACGAGCGCCGTGTGTACGCCGCGGTAAAGTTTTTCCTGTTCACGATTATCGCTTCGATGTTCATGCTGGCTGCGATCATCTGGTTGTATGCGCGCACCGGAAGCTTCGACTACACGGCCATCCAGGCTGCGGTGCAGGGCGGCCAGATCGGTTGGAGCGCAGCTTTGTGGTGTTTCCTCGGCTTCTTCATCGCGTTTGCCGTCAAGGTGCCGATCTTCCCGCTACACACCTGGCTTCCCGACGCGCACTTCGAAGCGCCGACGGCGGGGTCGGTTTTGCTTGCAGGCGTGCTGTTGAAGATGGGAACCTACGGCCTGCTGCGCTTTAACCTTGGGCTCTTTCCTGAACAGGCGCGCGAACATGCCCCGTGGATCATCACGCTCGCCATCATCGGCATCATCTACGGCGCGCTGGTGGCGATGGTGCAGCCGAATCTCAAGAAGCTGGTGGCGTACTCGTCGGTGAGCCACCTCGGCTTCGTCGTCCTCGGCATCTTCAGCTTCACACCAATGGGCGTTGACGGCGCGGTGTACCAGATGCTGAACCACGGCGTCTCCACCGGCGCGCTGTTCATGCTGGTCGGAATTCTGTATGAGCGGCGGCACACTTTCGAAATTTCCGAGTTCGGCGGCCTGGCCACACCCATGCCCATCTATGCTGCCTTCTTCATGGTCATCATGCTGTCTTCCATGGGACTGCCGTTGCTCAACGGCTTCGTGGGCGAGTTTTTGGTGCTGAGCGGCGCGTTCCAGGCAAAGGCGGCATACGGGATCCTGGCGGCGACCGGCGTCATCTGGAGCGCCTGCTATCTTCTCTGGATGTATCAGCGCGTGTTCTTTGGAAAAGTGAACAAGGACGTCAACGCCGCGCTGCCCGACATCGGCGCGCGTGAGCGTATCGCGCTCTGGCCGACGGCCCTGGTGGCGCTGGCCATGGGAGTCGCGCCGCTGGTGTGGTTGAATGCGATCGGGCCGGCGGTGCGCGGCGTGCTCTCGCCGCTGGCGCAGATGGCGGAAGGCCTGGTGCGATGATCCAGGCCGTCGATTACGTCCGCATACTGCCGGAGATTGTGCTGACGTTGTTCGGCGTTGCGGTCATGATGGCGGAAGCCACACTGCCCCCGCGCGCCAGCCGCAAGCCGCTGGGCTGGCTTGCTTTCATCGGAACGCTCGCCGCGCTGGCCGCCACGGTTTACCAAGCCGGATATCCGGGCACGGCTTTCTTCGACATGGTGCGGGTGGACAGCTTCAGCGTCTTCTTCCACGTTCTGATCACGGTCATCGCCGCAGTAGTAGTGCTCTCATCCTTCGAGTATCTCGATGAACAGCAAATCCGCGGCGGTGAGTACTACGGGCTGATCCTGCTCGGCGCCGCCGGCATGGTGCTGATGTCGTCGGCGGTCGAACTGGTGCTGATTTTCATCGCGCTGGAGATTTCGTCGATCTCC
>Ga0187782_10001926_pt1 | contig 15248 bp, 8 predicted proteins | sample 0715_SJ02_MP15_2_FD_132454 | JGI IMG/M metagenome (GOLD analysis project Ga0187782, IMG submission 132454) | Tropical peat soil microbial communities from peatlands in Department of Meta, Colombia - 0715_SJ02_MP15_20_MG | ecosystem: Environmental > Terrestrial > Soil > Wetlands > Peat | place...
CGGTCCCGAATTAAAGCGGTCGTGAGAAGCAGTAGGAAAGTTGTTCATGCCAACGCCGAAGACCGGGTTTTCGACGGTGATGATCAAGGCCCTCACCAATAGTTCCTTGCGCTGTTCTTCCGAGCCAAGCGCCGAACCTGCGGCAGAATTGCGATCGAGCTTGTTAATGTCGTAGCTCCCGAAAACCGTGGAAAACCGTTCCCAAAGACCCTTCGGAGCGAGAGGAAGGAACAGCACTGCGGCTAATATCACAGCCCCTACAGTCTTCACGAGGCTGACGCCCCAATCGCGAAGCATCCAAAAAGCCATGATCACAACGAGGATCTCGCCGACCATGCCGGTACGAGATTCGGTCATCATGTTGGCGACAGTGAAAGCAGCGACCACAAAGCCTGCAAAAATCCGAATTAAGACACTGCGGTGAAGAAAGAAAAAGAATAATGCGTAGGGAAGTAACAGGATCAACGTCATGGAAAAGAAATTGGGACCGGAATAAAGACCGCTGGCGTCGGTGACAAGGCGGCCTTCAGACACGCTTTCACCTAAGAAAACCTTCAACCCGATTGCGATTACGCTAATCCCGGTGGCTCCTAGAATGCAGGTCCAAATGGCCTTCTGTACGTTCCTGGCTGATTCAAGAACATTCGCCAACAAGAGGAACAGGATGAGCATTTTGGACCAGTCATTGTATAAACCGCGAAGGCTCCCGTGTATCCAGACTGCAAAGGGAACCGTGATGCCCATCCAGACGGTCATGACCGCCAGAACTCTTGTAATCGGCGTGAAGGGGAAAATCGGCCGACCCGAGGTAAAGCGGCTGGCAATATAAGAGAACAAGCAGAGAGCACCCGCAACCATCGGCAAGTGAAGGACTTTCAACGAAGGCACAAGGTCGAATGGACGGAAGAAGATAAGAAAGAGGTAAAAAATCAGCATGAAATAACCGAACGTCCCCTTCTCCTTCTTCTCGACCCCGCCATTTACGGATGCATTGCGCCCGCGCTTACGCTTCACGAAAGAGAGTCACCTCCGGGAAAGAATTCAGGACATCGATCAGATAAGTATACAGCCGAGTTGTAAACCGTGGGCGAAGAGGCTTCTTCACAACGATTTTCATAGAATTTGAGAATTAGCTGTGGAGGAGGCCGCCTATGTCTGTGGTGCGGCGGTCCGCTGTGAAATGCAAAATCGAGATAAACCCACCAGGAAGCCCGTACCCCAGGAAAGGTGGATTGTGGCGAAGGCAACTGGAGCAAGAAAGTAGCTCCAGCCCTTGTCAGCCAAGATTTTTCCTGAGACAACAAGATTGCTAAGGAAATAGATACCTGGAACAACCAGCACGAGAACAGGTGAAAACCACAGAAACGCAAAGGACAAAAGAAGGCCCGCTACAAAGGCCGGTGGTACCATTTGCCTCCAGCTCAGAGAAGCCGGGTGAGCAACGAAGGTTTTCGCTCTCCACATTCCATATCGAAAGCGCTGCACTGCCAGGGCCTTGAGGGTGCTTCGAACATGGTAGGAACAGTGCAGATCTGCCGAGAGGTAAATCCTGCCACCAGCTTTTCGCAGACGGTGGTTGAATTCTGAGTCCTCATTAACAAGCCAAGTTTCATTGAACCCGCCGAGCTCTGTGAGGGTCTTCCTATACCATGTGCCTAGATAAACGGAGTCATCTTCTATCCAGCAGGAGTGCGTCCCGTAATGGTAATAGGAATTGCCGACACCGAAGGGGGAGTTGGTTGCGGCAGCTATTCCGCGTGTTACCGGCGTATCTCCGGAGGGCGGTTGCATTGCGCCGACCATTGCGGCGCCACTTGATTCGAGAGTTTCAACGGCGCGTCGAATGAAATCCTTTGAATAGGTGGTGTGGGCGTCCATGCGGACAATAATCTCTCCGCGCGCTTCCCTTATGCCGATGTTCAATGCGGCAGGGATGATTTGCCGGGGATTCTCGAGGATGCGAATAAATGGATATTTGAGCCTGAAGTCTTCGACGGTTTCCCTCGTCCTGTCTTCGCTCACGCCATCAATCACCAGAATTTCCAGGCGATCGTGTGGGTAATCATTGTCCAGGATCGAAATCAAGCAGCCACGAATCCATTTCTGTTCGTTGCGAGCGGGAATGACCACAGAAACTTTGACTGTGTTATTCATGGGTTATTTGGCGGTGCGAACTGCTAGGCGTTGTTCTTATACAAGAACCAGTTATTCCCCAACCCTGGCTCCGTTTTGATGTTGGCAAGAGTAAAAGCAGGGAACTCTCTCTTCATGAAGGTGAAGACTTCTTCGACGGTTGCGAATTCGTAGGGATAACCGCCGAGCCAGTCCAGCATATCGGTTCGCCAGTGCATACCCCGTCCGCCGCCATAGTCCCGTAAGGCCTTGAAAGGGTTCCTGAATTTCAGGAGATTACGCCCGACCGGATGGGAAAGGGTGTAATACCATTCGATGAGTCGCTTCATCGGTGGGCTGGCTTCGTTGTAATGCTTCTTGACCTTCACCCAATGCTCGGATCCGGACCGGCCTCCGAGCCGATTGTAGAGGGCTATGTAGTACAAGCCCTTGCTTGCGACGAGGCGCGCTGAGTTTCCCACCGCTTCCCACATGCTCCCTGTGTGATGCAAGACTCCCCAGGAGTAAACTATGTCGAACTTCTCAAGGGGTTTCAGAAAATCCTTATCTAGGACAGAACCCTGAAGAACAGTCCACTGCGTAGGATCGCCGGCCTTTTGACGTAAGTAACGAGCACAAGAAACAGAAAACGGATCCGCATCGAAGGAGACAACGCGCTCCGCGCCTAATTGGACGGCCGCATAGGAAAAAAGTCCGCTGCCGCAACCGATGTCAATGAAGGTCTTCCCCGCCAGATCTTGAGTGCCCAAAAATTGGGTCAGCGACTCGCAAGCACGGGTAATCCGTCCTTCGTCGATGCGAGCAAGAAATCTCTCCCAGTTCTTGCCGAAGGGAAATACAATCTTCTCACCATTCCGAGAGCCGGTATTTTCCGTGCCATCCGGGCATGGAGATGCGTTATCCGCCCTTCTAAGTGAGTGCTCTTTCTCCCGGCGGGGCGAGCTAACTTTGATATTCAAAGCACCGTTTTCATTCATGGTGGCCTACGGTGGATTTCATTTCTGGCTAGTGCCCTGAGTTCCCGCTCGCGGGCTTCTTTTCGTCAATGACACGAACTCCATCCGGTTGTTGAGGGGAGAGAGGAAGTTTTCCTTCGTCCTTTGGCTGGCCATTGGATCCGTAGGAAGCGTGTTCGTGGTACGTTGTGAAGCTGGAATCGCGGGAGTCGAGGCGGTTCAAAACAATTCCCAAAACGTTTTGGCCATCCAGGGATTCCTGGGCTTCCAAGACGAGATGGCGTGCTGTCAGACCGGCACGCACTACCATGAGCACAGCATCTGTTACGGAAGTCAAGAGCTTGGAATCGATGGTCCCCAGGAGAGGCGGAGAATCGAGGATGATCAGGTCGAAAGCCGGCGCCACTTGATCCAGCAGCGTTTGAACGCATGAGATGCGTGACGGTCCAATAGAATCCAGCGCCGCTGTGCCTCCCGCCATCACACAGAGCCCTGTGCGCTTGATCTTCCTGATTGCTTTCCAAGGATTGCCGCCACTGAGCAACCAGTCCTTAAATCCCCACGAGTTGGAAATTCCAAGGGCTGAGTGAACGGAGGGGTTTCGCACATCGGCGTCGACAAGCAGGACTTTGCGGTCATCCTCGGAAGCAAGAGTCAGGGCCAGATTAGCGCAGACATGAGTTTTCCCCTCTCCGCGGCTCGCACTTGTGATCAGCAGTCGGCTGAATTGCTGCTGGCCTCGGAGTTCTGCGAGATGCACCTGCAACATCCTGATCTGTTCGATTCCGAGGTTGCCGCCCTTCCGCTTCGAATACAGGCGGGATTCAGGCCCAGCGGACAGGGAGATCTCCGACTGGAGAACTTCCTGAGGGAGCTCTTTGAGGAGCTCGGTTGGCATACTCAAGCGATCTCTGGTCATTTCGCTCATATTTGTCAGTGCCTCACGACATAGAGATATAGATTCAGCCCGGCGAACACCAAGGCTGTGACTGCCGTGCCTGTTACCCACCTGAACTTATTCTTCCGGGCGTTCTCCGATTCGGACGGGTTCGGAAAGTCGGGGAAGAGCGCCAAAGTGGTCAGGCCCGTATAGAATTCCGCGTCCCGGTCTGATTTGAAGGATGTGTCACGCAATTCCATGACAGCTGCAAACAACAGCCCCACAAAAATCGCTCCACCCAGGCCGCCAAGATTGATCTTCCAACGCACAGGTTCGTCCGGGGTGTCAGGCAATGAGGCGAAATCCTGTATCCGGAAATGAACTCCCTTATGCTGTTGGTAGACATCCGTGGATTGTTCTGCGTCACTTACCTGATCCCTCAGGGTTTCATAATTTTTCTTTGCCGACTCATACTCACGTTCGAGTTCGGTATATTCCTGCGCTCGAGAAGGAATCGCGCGCAGGTTTGCTTGAGCTTGAGAAATTTGTTGCTCGATCTGGGTTTGCGCTTTCAACCGTGACGCCAACTCAGCTTTACTGTCCTCGATGCGGGCCGCAGAGGCAGGCGAGAGATCGGGTGTGGTCTTTGCGGATTTCGAAGACTTGCTCTGCGCACTTTCTGCCTCTTGTTCCTTTAACTGAGCCTCCAAGCGCTCGATTTCCTGCTTGGTCTTGATGACATCTGGATGGTTTGGCTTGTACCGACTTTCCAGGTCGGCCAGCTTTACCTTCAGGCCTTGAAGATCTGTTTCAAGACGTGCGAGCTTCGGGTCCTCAGGACCCGTTGAATCCTTCCCACTATCGGAAGAGGAGGTTGGCGCCGTAGCTTGAAGATCAGTAATGGTTTGGCGCGCACGCTCAATTGCTTGGCTATTCACATCGAGCTGTCCCTGCAAGCGGGAAAGTGTCTCAATCGTAAGCTGTTCCTCGATAGGAAGTTGGCCCGCGTGTTGCTTTTTGAAATCTTCCAACGCTTGACTCTTTTCCTTGACCTTAGCTTCGGCGAGGGTGAGCTGAGAACGGAGGACGGCGGTTGTTTCCTTCGCTTGGTCAACCGTCATTTGGTCGGCTTGCTGTACGACCAAGGCTGCCAACTCGTTGGCCCCCTCCTGGGCGACTTTGGGGACGCTATTGCGAAAACTGACCTTGAGACCGTAAGGCTTACCCGCGGGGCGGCGAGGATCAGTGTTTTCCCTCAAGACGTCGATGCTGGCTTCCTTGAGAATGTCCTCGAAATCCTTCTGAGAGATTTCTGCTCCGGCCTTGAACATAGGGAGCCGTTGAAGCAAAGTGTGTGACAACACCTGTTGAACCAGCGCGGATATTTGCTGTTCGCTGTCCGGAGCGAACATGGGCTTGACATAATCCTGAGAAACCGCCGGCTGTTCGATCAGGATGAGGGCGTCGGACCGATAAGAGCTCGGCCAAAAGCCAACGACTACGCAAGTGAGCGCTGCAAGGAGGGCGGAGGTCCCCAAGAACCGCCATTTCTGCCGTCCCCAAATATCAGCGAGATCCTGCCCTGTGATTGGCCGTATAGCGGGTGTGTTTTCCATTGTTTATCTTCCGATTGAGATTGGTCGAAACTTATATTCGACTTGCGTCGTTACCTGATTGCGGTCGAGAGTTCCCAGCGAAGCCAGTCCCTGCACCTGGCCGAAAGAACCTCTCACGGAAATCCTCAGGTGTGGAGTCAGGTCGTAGTGCACCGATGGCTCCACGTAGTATGTCTCAAAGCTTGAAGAGGTGGTGCCCAATTGTCTGTTGTTGGTGTAAATGCCCACAACACTCATTTCAAGGCGGCGTGTGAAGGAGCGGGAGAAAGTGAGGTCGCCGGTTTGGCGAAGGACAGTCGTGAGAAAACCCGATCCGCCCGTGACAAGTCTTGTATATTCGGCCCGGAATTTGTTGTGTCCAAGAGTCGCCTCGAATTTTCCTCCACCGACAGAGCCGCGTTCTGTAACTTTTGCATTTGACTCCGTGTTTATCGCCGTCGTGCTGGAACTTCCCGGGGAAATGACGACCTGGGCAGGGCCTGCAAAAGCTGAAAACCCCAGACTATGGGTCAACTGATTGGTGTACGTTACCAGTAGATTGTCAACCTGAGAGCTTTCCAAGCCTTGGGAGAAGTAAATCCACTGGTGGGCATACATGACGCCAATATTCTGGCGACGGGTAAACTGATCGCTGATTCCGCCGTAGACGTCCTCTTCCTTGGTGTCGATGAGGCCCAAGCCATAATGTTGAACGGAATCGTAATTCCCACCGACGACCACCATGGCATGTGAGGTGAGGTTATATTGATAAGCGGCCGTGCTTTCCACAAGCTCGATCCGCTGTTGCAGGAAGCTCGCCGACAATTCATTTCCTCCGACGAGGGTGAGAATCTGGCTGGGATTGCCGGTTTCGACCGCACCTTCTGGCAAATCGGCCCAGCGGAACGTGAAGGAGAGCTGGGCCCGCTTCGAGAAATTGTGCTGCCATTGAAAACGTGCGTCTTGAATCGAGGTGTTGAGATTCGTGTACGCGGGATAAAATCGGCCTCCACCCAAATAAGTAAGGAGGAACGAGTCGTTTCCGGTCTTGAGGCTGTACCGACCCTCGCCCTCTAATAGTGAATACATGGTCGACAACTGAGCGAATTGGCTCGACAGCACGTTGGAATCGTAGGTTCCTTCTGTTCGCAATGTCAGGAGCAGGACACTGGGCTCTTTTTGATTTATTTTTTCCAATGACGGAGTAAAGACCGTCCCCTCCCATTGGCCAAGACTTCCTTCTGTCCCTTGGGCCCTTAGCCCCGTAGCCCAGCCAAGAAGCAAACAGCAAGCCAACAAATGTCGAGTCAAGAGGAAAAGCGTAAAAGCAGAGGAATTCCTCGGCAGAATTTCTCGACCTGTGCCAGCACTTGAGGGTCTTGGAAAGATTTGAATCACGGGCGTCGCAAAAGCTGTTTGTCTACTCTTCAAGATATCCCAGGCTTTGCAAGCGGCTTCGGATAGCTGCTTCTTCTTCTTCGGAATAAACGTTCTCACCTTCGCGGGCAACGACTTCCCGGGGGTCCCCAACGGCAACCGAATGCCCGGAGCGAAAATCTGAGCGGAAAACATCTTCCAGCACTCGCCCGTCCATATTTTGGGGGACGGCCTGATCGAGCGAGTACAGCAGTGTCGGTGCGACATCGAGGAGCGACGCTTGGGGCAGGAACCCCGTGGCTTGGATATCATGGCCGGCCGCCACGAAAATTCCATTCATGTCGTGCTCCCCACTCAGGTCATGAAACTCGGCGGAAGGCGTGTTCTCCCATTCGTTTGCTCCGAAATCAGTCCGCACAATGACATCGGGTTCGAGCGTCAGAAGGATATCGGGGATACGTTGAAGATATGGACCTGAAAATATATCTTCTCGGCGCTGGACGTCATGGACAATTTTGCGCCCTGTGATGGGATCCGTGATTTCCCTCAGCTCCGCAATCAACTTATCACGTAAGTGTTCGTATTCTGCCCCAATCTCGACAGCACCTTGCGTTTCTCGGCCCCGGACGTTCAACTGGATGCCGGCCGTGGGGCTGCATGGCAAGACGGCAAACGCTCGAGTGTTTGCCCAATCGACAGCGTCCACACTGTTTCGGACTCGTGCGGAAACTTTTCCGAGACCTAGCTTCCCTTTGATGTTTTGCAGCAGATACCACGAAAATAGAGGCTTGAGAGTCTTTACAGCGTTGTAAACGATGCGCTCAAAGCTTCCTAGGACACTTTGCTTCAGATTCAGATATCCGCGCCGGGCCAGCCACGTGTTGAGGTAGAGTCGCCGCCGGCCCATGGCTGTCCCGCCATGATCAGAAATCAAGAAATAGTTTGCTTCGGGTCGCGATGCAAGAATCCTCCCGAGTGAGGCATCCAGTTCTTTGTAGATACTCTTAATTGGATTACCGATCTCCTTCGCTTTCTTTGGGTCATAGCCAGGGCAACTAGGATCGAGGAACCGCCAGTAGAGATGATGGAAATCATCGCTTTCCCGGAAATATACGGTCAAGAAATCGTAACCCACTTCAATTTGTTCGCAGCAGATATCCGTCAGCTTGCGAATATGGAATGTGTGGCTTTCGAAGAGCTCCTGGTACGACATTTGAGGGCTCATCTTGCCCGGACGGAGGGGCCCGAAGTCCCGGCCTGGAGGGTAGGCATAGCTCAATGAATCATCAGGGTTCGGGATGCCTGCCAACATCAATCCGTTGATGGGCCAAACGGGGTAAGTCAATGGGAGTTGCAGGGAGCACACTTTCAATTCGCGGTCACCGAGCAGATCCATGATGGTTGTGCCCGCCATATGGGTTGAATTGATCAGCCTTTCCTTTTGCAAATAATCCGTGGCGTTGAACTCGTTGAAATCAAGCACCCCGTGCTTTCCTGGGTTCATGCCCGTCAGAATTGAGATCCAGGCAGCTGGAGTCACCGGAGGGATGACTGATCGGAGATATCTTGCGGAGCCTCCGGAAAGCATCGCAGCGAGATTGGGGAGCTCACCCTGCTCCACCCAAGACAGTAGCAGGTCAAAGGTTGCGCCATCCCAGCCGATCAAAACACAAGGATTGGTTCCTGACATCAGGTTATCTTCCTAGGGTTGAATTCGCCTCAGGGACAGGCGGCTTTCCACAAAAGATCTTGCTATTCATTCACAGGCCGATCGTCGCGGGTTGCGTTTCGTTATGTGTCGGCGGCAAGTATGCGGGATCGGCATCCACGAAAACTCTGTTCCACAACTCCAAATTCAAGAGCCGCCAAATCCGATTGGAGTGGTCAACCACTCGATGCCGATGTTGCGAGAACAGATGCCGGATAGCATCGGGGCGGAATAGATTTCGTTCCTGGCAGCGTGGCTCCAGCAGCAGGCGCTCGATTTCGTCCAGCCTTCCGCCTGAAAGCCATGTTCTCCAAGGAGTAGGGAAGCCCCGTTTTCGTTGCGAAATAACATCATCGGGAAGCAGGCCCTTGGCTGCCTCCTTCAAAATTCTCTTTCCGCTCAATCCGCGTATCTTGAGATGCGCAGGAATTCTCAGCGCGTACTCAACTACAACGTGGTCCAGAAATGGCACACGGCTTTCGATCGATGAGGCCATGCTCATCCTATCCTGTTTCCGGAGGAGCTCGACAAGATAGGTCCGTATATCCATTTGAAGTAAGCGATTCAAAAATTCACCTGTCGATTTTTCCCAAATATTGTTCACATTCCAGTAGGCATTCCCGGTCATGCCTTCCGCCAGCAACTCCTCTTGCTCTTGCCCCGAGAAGGCGGCGTAGAAATTATCCAAGTAGATAGATTCCAACGAACGGCCGTCCCGCGCGAGAAAAGTATGGCCGAGTTTTCGGCGGAAAGGCGCGCCGAGCCAACTGGCGTCTGCCATGTGGTGCGCCAGCCAGGCCCGGCCGAATTGCGGCACGAGCGACCGGTAGACCTGATCGAATCTCTTATTCCACAAGGTCCAGGCGTAACGGTCATAACCCGCCAGAGTTTCGTCGCTACCTTCGCCAGTAAGTACGACCTTGACTCTTTCGCGTGCAAGTTGGCAGACGAAATAGAGGGAAACGCTGGAAGGCCAGACCAGTGGCTGGTCCTCATGCCAGATCAAGTGAGGGAGGGCGCGGAAGAAGTCGTCGGCGCTTACTTTGACTTCGTGATGCTCTGTTCCCAAGTATTGAGCCACGCGGCCGGCCATGGGAAGCTCGCTCGACTCGGTCTCCGAGTAGCCTACGGAGAACGATTGAATGGAGCCGCCGCGACGCTTCTTAAGCAGAGCCGTTACGACGCTCGAATCAAGCCCTCCACTCAGTAACACGCCCAGTGGAACATCGCTCATCAAGTGGCTTTCCACCGCTCCTTCAAGCAACTCGCGATAGCCCTGTACATAGCGCTCAAATGACAGATTCTCCCGTTGACCTTCGCCTGAGGGCAGATCCCAATATCGTTCCGTCCGTACTCCACACTGCTCATTGGCAGTCATCCGGTGACCGGGCTCCAGCCGCTGAATTCCCGCAAACAGAGTTCCCGAGCCGGAGGTATGCCCAAAAGCGAGGTATTCAGGCACGGCGCCGGACTCGATCTTCGCGCGCATGCCCGGATATGCGAGCAGCGCTTTGATTTCCGACGCAATGAGAACATGGCCGTCCTGGATGGCGTAGTAAAGGGGCTTGATCCCTAAGCGATCGCGAGCGCAAAAAAGCGTCCGGCGCCGGCTGTCCCAGATCGCAAATGCAAACATTCCACGCAGATGCTTGACGCAATCTTCGCCGTATTCCTCGTACAGATGCACGATTGTTTCTGTGTCGCTCTGAGTGCGGTACTTGTGACCACGTGCTGCGAGAACAGGCCGGAGCTCCGCGTGGTTGTAAATCTCCCCATTGAAGACTATCCAGACGGTTTCGTCTTCATTGCACAGCGGCTGATGGCCAGTCCTAAGGTCAACGATACTCAGCCGCCGCATAGCCAGTGTGATGTTTCGGTCTATGAAGCTGCCGGAATCGTCCGGACCGCGGTGCAAAATCTGGCAATTCATGGCGTGCAGCGCCTCAGGCTTCACCGGATCATCCCGGTCAAAATTGTAGATGGCGCAGATGCCGCACATGATCGAGTCTATTGTGCCCGTTCGTTGCCGAGGACCAGAGCTCTCTGGTCCTGCTGGTTGGGTTCTCGAGGCGTGAATTCTGCTCGCTCCCAAGTTTTCTCGACGTGTTCTTGGGGTGATTTCAAATCGACTAAGCGGATGCCGTGAACAGATAGGAAGCTACCCATCCTAAGGAAAACGCGTAATGGTTTTCCTTCTGAGTCTTCTTCCCAGTAACAAAAGCGGGCATCACTTTCAACATCGTTGAGGCGCCAGGGGTGGGGACCACTCGCCAAAGCCCAGGAATGCCTTTGCTGTCCATGCGAGTACCAATACCCGCGTGCCTGCCGAAGATTGCTGGAGTCCGCGATACGTTCGAATTGTCCCGTGAATTCTTCCAGTCGGGGAATTAAGAGTGTAGCAAATTCGGTGGGCAAACCGGCTTGTGTTGAGCATCGAAGCGCGGGGGCGGATTTCTTGCTCCCGTAAGATTCCGAGTGCCATCCATCAACAAGCTCAACCTGCCAATCGGAGTCCCGCACGGGCAATACGCCGAACCGATCACCATGCGCAGTTGTAAGTTGCAAGCTGGAAGACAGCAATCTCGCAGGTTCGGGAGGGAAGTGCCAGAAGAGCTCCAATTGATGGGAACCTCGCCCCTCAACCGAGTCAATTACGACCCAAAAGCGAGGCTTTACAAAGAACACCAGTCGTTTGTGCGCTACGGGTGACTTGAGGCGGCGATACCCGTCGTGAGACGCGACCAGCAGGTCAAAATGCTGGCCTGTCCACCAATCCTCAGTTCTTGCGATCGGGGTATTCTTCCAGAGAAATGGACTAAATGGATCGGCCTGATCGATGCCATCAACCCGTAGAGTGTTATGCCCCGATGTACCACGGAAAAATTCGCGCCATTGAACCGAGCCGGTATAGGTAAACGTTCCAGAATCGGTGAGCCATTCACGACCGTCAGTTGCTAGAGTAATGCTCAATGCGTCCGAATGGGCGTGGCCACAATTTCCCGCGCCGAAAGGGCCGGCGTCTATAACCATGCGCAACCCATCTCCGACCATTGTGTAGATTCCAGAAGCGCGGAGAGCTTTTGAATCCGCCTGAGGCTTTTCCTCAGGCAAAGCGTCGAAGTCGGCCGCTCCCGCGGGACCAAGCAGCCAGATCGTCTCCTCGACAAGGCCGTTGGAAGCCGCTTTCCAATCACTCCGTCGGAAGAGAGCAGCACCGGTGGAAAGCGGGTCCGATAGCTGGTCGCTCCGGTTTCGGCTCGGATCAAATAGGCGGCCGCCATCATCGTCGCCAAGCTGAGGAACTGGGCCACCAACACTCAACGCCGCCAAATAATCCATCATGTTTGAAATTATCTGATCGAACTTCGCGGGTACCCGAATTTCATTTCGCCAGGCCAGAATGCGGCCATGAAGTAGCATGTCCAGCGCGTACGTGTGGTAATAAGTCGCCTGTTCGAAATAGCCTCCGTCGGAGCGTACTTGACGCTCCGATTCCGAAAGTAGGATGTGCCACCCAAGCTTTCGCCAATGTGTCGCTCCCTCCAGGCCGGGGCAAAGGACCCCGATAAAGAAGAGCGCCAGGGCTTCGCCGAGCAAATGTGTGTTCGGGGAAAAATAGGTCGATAGGTTGCGCTCGATGAACTTGGCGTTGCGCTTGAGTCCCCCTGCTAGGTTTTGCTTCAGGCGGGTTGAAAGAGCTTGCGAACCCTCGAACAACTCCCTCGCCCAGAGCCAGGATAAACTTCGCAGGGCAACCTCCAAACTACTCGCCCAATTAATTCCAGTCAAATAGGGATTCTGCTCCAGCCAGCTGTTAAACTCCTCTGCAAATTCCTCGGCGTATCTTTCGTTGTGCGTCAATTGATAGGCTTTGCCCAGAGTAATGAATTGCTGGTGGCGGTTCAGTTCCCAAGTGATTTTTGAATCACCCACAGTTTCAAAATCGAGATAAGGGACTTTGAAAAAAGCCACAGCCGGTGCTTCTTTCAGGTGAACAGGATCCAGATGCCAGTTGATTCGTTTTCCCAGATCGAGGTCGCGGTAGCCGAGCAGATTGAACCGATGGCCGCAGATCCGGTCAGCCCATTCGATCGTCTCTTGGGCGACTTGGGGCAAGCGAGTCTGAATGACCTTTGTGAGCAAGGGCAATTCTGCAGTTGAGAAAAAGAATCGGGGCGCTGGCACAAACGAATTCGGGCGTTGATTAGGTGCTGCATCCGGCGAGGATTCCAATCTCAATCCGCAGCGAATTGCCTCGCAGCGATTCCATGCAAATTGCCGACCACGGAAAATGAGCTCTTTCCGGCTCATTTGCATGAGGCGACGTGCCAGTAGATTAATTTTGTGTTGAGTAGGCATGAATAGATTTTGGACCGCCGTCATCCTGCGCCAACAGCCACTCGACAACCGTATCGATGTTATCTTCAATTCCCTGAGGGCGAAGTCCGGCTTTCACTGCATCGTAATTGTCCACGACATAGGTAAGCTTAGAAGAGAGGTCGTCTGCGTCCTCGAATTGATACGTTACGACTCCAGGCGGCCGCATTCCATTGTCCGCGGCGACTATGGGAACGCCCAGGGCAAGGGCTTCGAGAACGGAGGCAGAGACCCCATCGCGCACATGGGGGCGCAAATAAGCGAAGCAACGAGACATCAGAGCCAAGAAAGAATCATGACTGAGATTTCCGAGGAGCAAGAGATTGGCAGGTCTACCGCCGGGCTGAGAATCAAGAAAAGCCTCGACAGGCGGCACTTCCTTCGCCGGGAAGCCAAGCCAGATGAACCCCGCGCGGGGATGCTTCTCGGAAAATTTCTTTATTCCGGCCAGGACTGTCTCGAGTCCATACTCGGGGCGGAAGCAGACAAAACAAAAGAAGACCGGGTTTCGCTGAGCGAGAAAAGCCTCAATTCGAGGTTCCAAAGCGCGTTTTTGGAAACTCAAGTTTTGCATGGAGAAGCACGGAACTGAAACGATGGGCATGCCATTGATATTGTAGGACCTGATGGCTCGTTCGATTTCAATGCTGTCGCAAGTAATGCTTCCAGCGCTCAAGAAGAGCATCCGGAAGGCCGTGTGCAGAAACTTCGAATCGGGCCGCGGAAAATAAGTCTGCGGGAGGCCGCCATGAAAAGTCATCACGGCTGACCGCCCTGCGGCACGGCCTGCCAGATTTGCCGCCAAGGCGAGAAGATAGCCCTTGGTGGACTCGCCATTCACGTGCGTGTGCGGACGGTAGCCCCGGAGGACGAACCCAATTAGCTTCCGGAAATAGTCCAGCCCATTTTGCACATCGACGTATTCCGGGCTCTTGACCTTTCTGCTTTCATTGATGTTCATGACCTCGCAGACAGCGCCTCGGCGCCGCAATTCCTCGGTGAGGAGCTTAGTCTGCATCGCCCAGCCACACTGTGGAGGCGGATAATTTCCCACTTGAAGAATCTTCGTCGCAGGCTTGACGCCATGCCGACTGAATCCGGATACAGAGCTGATAAATTCACTGAAGGTGTCAGCGGAGTTGATCGCTGAGCGATTCATCAAATATCTGTCAGAGTGCCGGTCGACCGGACCCGGCTGAGCAGTGAAAGCACACTTGTAGTCCGATTTTTCGGTGAGGTGGCGCACTTCCGCGTCCCAATTTCCATTCGGGTAGGCGAAGGCATCGACGCGCGTGCCCAAGCGGGACTCGATTTCGCGTTTGGAACTCTCGAGCTCAAAGGAAATTCTTTCCACCGGAAGGCCCGGAAGGATGGTGTGAGTAACACCATGTGATCCGATTGCGACGCCTTGATTGAGTAAATTTCGCAACTCGTCCCATGTGAGACGGCGCTCTGTCGGAGGCCGATTTCCTCCGGTGTCTGGAAGCTGGATTTTTAGTTCCTCCCATGCTTGTTGGAACTGTGACGGCCCGAACATCCTGAGATCATCCGAAATCTTTCGAAAAGCCGACTGGCGCTCGTCATGCGATCGCAGGCACAGCAATTCGCCAGCCCAGGGAACGGCAAGGGTAGCTTTTGAAGCAATCCGTTGCTCGAGCTCCTCTGCCCAAAAGATTTGGGAGCGCTCGATAAAATCGGTCGGTACAAATAGAACCAAGGGAATTCCGAATTCTTTCAGGATTGGCCAGGCAGTTTCCATTGTGTTGCGGTAAGCGTCATCGAAAATCATGAGGGCAGCTCGCGGCGGGAGTTTTCGTCCATTTTCGAGGGCGTCTATTACTTCATTAAGGGAGACTGGCTTGAAATTTTTTCTTAGCCACTTCATCTGGCGGCGAAATCTCTCGACTGGCACGTGCAAATTGTCGAGATGGGACGCGGGGTTGGCAGCGGTGACGCCATGATAGAGAACAACAGTTATCCGGTCACGGTTCAGGTAACGAAGGAGAGGGAAAAAGCCGGCTAGCTCGAGGATACTGAAGGCAATCCGCTTGAAGTTGCGGCCCCACAATTTCAGACGGCTGCGTAGAAACGCCCTCAAGTCTTCCCATCCGGAAAGGTACAATGCGAATTGAGACTGGGAGAGACCTTCGGCGCCAAGGCGGCGCAGTGCTGTCAAATCCGCTCCAGCAGGATTGAAGCCGCCTCCTTTTGTGGCGCAAGCC
>Ga0187782_10001927_pt1 | contig 15236 bp, 14 predicted proteins | sample 0715_SJ02_MP15_2_FD_132454 | JGI IMG/M metagenome (GOLD analysis project Ga0187782, IMG submission 132454) | Tropical peat soil microbial communities from peatlands in Department of Meta, Colombia - 0715_SJ02_MP15_20_MG | ecosystem: Environmental > Terrestrial > Soil > Wetlands > Peat | place...
ATGACCGGGGCAGCACTGCCGTCATTGACCCTGGCTCCAGGCCACCGAGCATGGTGGACGTACCCTGGCCACGGGTATCCGTCGTCATTCCGGCGAAGAATGAGGCACGTAACCTTCCGTACGTTTTCGGCCTGATACCGCGCACTGTTCACGAGGTGATCCTGGTGGACGGTCACTCGGTCGACGACACGGTGGCGGTCGCCAGGGAGCTATGGCCCGACGTGCGGATCGTGGAGCAGAACCGAACGGGTAAAGGGAACGCCCTGGCCTGCGGTTTCGCGGCAGCGACCGGCGACATCATCGCCATGGTCGACGCGGACGGCTCCGCCGACCCGGGCGAGATACCAGCGTTCGTCACGGCCCTGCTCCATGGCGCCGATTTCGCCAAGGGGACACGCTGCGGTCCGGGCGGGGGCAGCGAGGACCTGACCAGGGTGCGGCGCGCAGGCAACCGGGCGTTCAGTGCGCTGTTCAACGCGTGCTACAGGACAAGCTATTCGGATCTCTGCTACGGCTACAACGCGTTCTGGCGAAGGCTCGTGCCCGTGCTCGGCCTGGACAGCACCACGCCCGCGCCGGATGACGGGCAGGGAAGGCTGTGGGGCGACGGGTTTGAGATCGAGACCCTGATCCATATCCGGGTCGCCCAGTCCGGACTCAAGGTGACCGAGGTCCCCAGCTTCGAGCGATCCAGGATCCACGGCCTCAGCAACCTGAATACCTTCAGCGATGGCTTGCGAGTGCTACGGACAATCCTCAAGGAACGGCGCCAGAACCGGCTTCCCGACGTCATCGCGACGGTCCAGGAACCGGCTTGCCTGACCATGCAGTCAGCCGGACCTGACCTGTAACGGCCGGGGAGCGTCAGGCCGCCGGAGTAAGGAATTCACCCATGAGGATTGCGCAGGTTACTCCGTCGTACCATCCCAGGATCGGCGGGGTAGAAACGCACGTGAGACGGCTGGCTCTGGGTTTCGCCGAGGCCGGTGAGCAGGTGACGGTCATCACTCACCAGTTCGGCGGCGCCCGAGCCGAGGAGTGGGACGGCAAGGTACGAGTGCTGCGCTTCCCGCTAGCGGCCAGGTCAAGAAACTACCCGATATCGCCGGCTATGTTTCACTACCTAAAGTCGCATGCCGCCGGCTTCGATGTCGTCCACGGGCATAATTACCACTCGATTGTCGGTCACGCGGCGGCCGGCAGTCGCCTGCCCTTCGTGTTTACGCCGCACTATAACGCCACCGGCCACACCTGGTTCCGGACCAAGCTCCACCGGCTCTACCGTCCTATCGGCGCCCGGCAGTTCGCTGCCGCCGACGCGGTCATCTGCGTCTCGGATGCCGAGCGCCAGCTACTGATCAGGGATTTCCCTGGCGCCGCCGCCAAGATGGTGACCATACCCAATGGCACCGACCTGAGGCGGCCCGCTGCAGGCCGCGATGCCGACCCGGCGCAGACACCGGTATTGCTCACCGTGGGGCGCCTGGAAAGGTACAAGAACGTCGACCTCGTCATCGATGCCTTTCGAGCGCTGCAAGACGAGGCCACCCTCGTGGTCGTGGGAGACGGGCCCGACCGGGACCGGCTCGAGCGGCATGTCCGGGCCACCGGGTCAGGCGGCCCGATCCATTTCACCGGGAGAGTTCCTGACCCGGTCCTCGATGACCTGTTCGCCCGGGCCAGCGTGGTCACGTCGGCCAGCGACCACGAGGCGTTCGGGCTGACCCTGGCGGACGGTTTGGCGTCCGGCGCCCGGGTGGTGGCCTCCGCTATCCCGGCCCATGTCGACCTGGCCCGGCGGGCGGGCGCAGGCTCCCCTGTGGCCCTGGTCGACCCGAGGAACGCCAGGCAGTTCGCCGCCGCGCTGGAGACCTCGCTGCGCGCTGGCCGCATTCAGGCCGGGGACGTCACGTTGCCGACTTGGGCCGAGATCGTCGCAGACACGCGGGAACTCTACTCGCGCGTAATCGCGGAAGGGCAGTCAGCCCGGGCGCGCGGAGCCGTCTGACATGCCCGAACACGTCACTCAAGCCCGGCCCGTCAGCGCGGCTCCCCGCACGCCGGGCACATCGCACGGGCGGTGCAGGGCATGACCGGACAGCACGCCGTGCCCGCTCGTGGAGTCCCCGGCCTGCTGCGCCGCGCCGGATCGGACAGCCTGGTCCGCAACAGCGTTTTCATGATGGCCACGACGGTGGCCACCGCGGGGCTCGGCTACGTATTTTGGGCGTTCGCGGCGCATGTCTTCAGCAAGCAGGAAATCGGCCTGGGCAGTTCGGTCATCTCGCTGTGCACGACGGTGGCGCTGCTGACCAGTCTTGGGCCTTGCGCCACTCTCATCGAGCAGCTCCCGGCCAGCGAGCGTTCCTCGGCCTGGACGGCCGTGCTCATGCGGATATGCCTGCTCACCGCCGGAGTCACCGTCGTGCTGGCCGCTGCCATCGTGCCGGTGCTGCGGAACTTCAGCCAGTATCGCCCGTTTTTCGGTACCACCATGCCCGCGCTTCTCGCCGTGGCCGGCGCCACCTCCTGGACCCTGGTCGACTTGTTCGGTGCGGTGTTCATCGCCGCGCGTCGGGCCGGCAGGCTGCTGTCGATCCAGACATTCATCAGCGGGAGCAAACTCCTGCTTGTCTTCCCGTACGCGGCGGTCGGCGCCAGCGCGGCAGGCGTAGTGGGGGCCTGGGTGGCCAGCGCCATGATCGGCGTGAGCGTCGGAACCGTATGGCTCATCCCGCAGATGGGACTCGGCCGGCGTCTTGGCCATCAGACACGCCGGAGAACAGGCGAGGCGATTGACCGGCGTTCGCGCCCTGCCGTCCACTGGCCCCGCCGGGCCCAGCATCGACGGCCTTCTGCTCCCCCGAGCAAAGCCTCGATGCAACGGATGCTTGGCCAGCACATGACCAGCGTCGGGGGTTCGCTGACACCCTTGCTCCTGCCGATGCTTGTGGTCGTCCGGCTTGGTGCCATATCGAACGCGTATTTCTACATCACCTGGATGGTGGGAGGAGCGTTCTTCATGGTCAGCCCGTCGGTGGCGTCATCGCTCTTCGCGGAAGGGATGCGGGTTGGTTCTGACCTGCGGGACGTGACGGCCAGGGCGATGAAGGTGATCGTCATGCTGCTGGTTCCGGCGATGGCCGTGATGATCGCGGGCGGACGACTCGTCCTCGGGCTGTTCGGAGCCTCGTACGCGACCGCCGGGTACGGACTGCTGGTCCTGCTGGCAGCCTCCGCGCTACCGGACGCGGTGTCGAACGTCGCGGTAGCGATTTGCCGCGTTACCAATCGCCTTGGTTACTCGACCATGCTCAACCTGGGCATCCTGATCGTCACCTTGGTTGCCGCCTGGGTGCTGATGCCGTCCCTGGGGATCGCGGGTGCGGGCGCAGCCTGGCTGGGGGCGCAGGTAATCGGGGCTGTCGTAAGCTTGCCGGCCTACCTTCAGATCATCAGGCATCCCTGGCCTAGCAGGGTTGGAAGGCGGATGCACGCGGTTCCCGCGCCGGGCAGGACCGCCGCATCACGCGCCATTCACGCCAACGCGGTGACCGGACCGCCCCACTCCCACGCGGTGACCGGACGGCCGCGTTCATCTGAGGTCGCATGATGTCTAACAGCAATGCACCAGCCATGCTCGCGAGGCCTGCGGCAGCATCGGCGCCACCACTTGCCTCGCCGGAGCCGACGGGCCGACGGCATCGCCGGAAGGACTGTTCCAGCCTGTCCATGGAGCGGATCACCACGCTGGCGGCAGCCGAGGAGATCCTGCCTGCGTGGCGTGACCTTTATGACCGCGGCGGGTCGTGCAATCCGTACGCCTCACCGGACTGGCTGATCCCGTGGGCGCGGCACTTCGTTCGCGAGGATCAGCTGGCCCTGCTGGCGGTTTACCGCAGCGGGACGCTGATCGGAATGGCTCCTTGGTACGTCCGCCACGTCGGTCCGCTGCTCAGCCAGGTGTACCTGCTGGGCAGCGGTGGGCATGACGCACTGACCGAGCTGCCGCAGGTGCTGACCGCCCCGGGCGAGGCCCGGTCAGTGCTGCGAGCTGCACTGCAACACTGGTCCCAGGTTCCCGATACGTGGGACTGGCTAGAGCTGCCGATGCTCGAGGAACAGGGTTGGTTTGAGCCGGAGTGGCTGGCCGACGCGGTCGGGGACCGCAGCTTCGTCCAGCACAAGCTGACTAGGCCTTCAGTGGTGCTAGCCCTGCCGCCGGATGTGGCGACGCTATACCAGACCATGAAGCGTAACCTGCGCGAAAGCATTCACCGCGCCCGTAATCGGCTCGACCGGGCCGGGAGGCCATGGGCGGTTACCGCACACGCCGAAGAGGATGACATCCGCAAAGCGCTGACCGTGCTGGCTGAGTTGCATGCGGCGCGAGCCGATCTAGCCGGACGGCGGCGCCACAGCGACCACCTCGCGGCACCTAAGCACAGGGATTTCCTGGCCGATGCGCTTGGCGCACTGGCGTGCCGAGGACAGGCAGAGATCCTGACCTTGGATGTAGAAGGCGTGCCGGTGGCTGCTCAGTTGGTGCTGCGAGCACCCAATTCCACCTATCTGGGGCAAAGCGGCGTGGATCCGGAGTGGTGGAACTTCAGTCCGGTAACTCTGCTGCAGTTGTGCGCGGCAGAGAGCGCGGTCGAGCGCGGGCATAAGGAATTTAACTTGTCCACCGGGCCGGTCGTCGCGAAGCTCCGCTGGAGCGAACAGGTCGTGCAGAATCCCGAGTTCATCGTGTGCGGACCTCGCCGCCGGTCGCGAGCGGCCTTTACCGCCTACCGTGCAGCGTCTGCGGTTGCTGCCGTAGAGCGTGACGCCGCATTCCATCGGACGAAGACCCGAACCAGGGACATGGGCATGAGCAGGCGTCTGCGACGAGGCGGTGCTCCAGCCGGCGAGGCTCGGTCCCGCTCGGCTGTGTCGGGGGGGCGCTGATGCACATTGTTCAGCTGACCGACTTTTACCGGCCGGTAATCGGCGGACTTGAGCGGCACGTGGAGACGCTCTCCGCCGAGCTGATCAGCCTCGGGCATTCAGTCACGGTCGTAACCTTCCAGATTGGCGACCAGCCGGCCGAAGAAACCACAGCAGGCGTGCGCATCATCCGCATCCGCGGATGGAGCACTCATCTGACCGCCTTTCACGCAGATGCCAGGCGGCCCTTTCATCCGACGATCCCCGATCCTGGCGCGATGGCAGCCCTCCGCCGGGTGGTACGGCGGGAGCGTCCCGACATCGTGCATAGCCACAGCTGGCTCATGTACTCCTATTTCCCGCAATATCATGCGCACCGGGGACCCGGTCATGTCGTGGCGCTCCACGATTACGGCTTGGCGTGCCCCAAGAAGACACTTCAATATTCCGGTCGTCGAGCGGCAATTGGCGCTGGCGCGTGGCCGGCGCAGGCAGCGCCGACTATAAGCCAGCCGTGCTCGGGTCCACAGCTCGCCAAGTGCCTCGGCTGCGCACCCGGACAGTATGGGCTACTCAAGGGCACGGCTGTGACGACAGGGCTACGAGCCAGTCGCGTGCTGCATGGGCGCGCCGACCGGTACATCGCCAACAGCGAGGCTGTAGCCAGGAGTTCGCGCGCCATGCTGCCCGGCGGCTCGCGGGTCGTCGTCATTCCCTCGATGGTGCCGAACGGCCTGGCAGCGCTGGCTCGTAAGACTCCCCGGCCGGAGTTCTTGCCAGAGCAGGACGGCTACCTCATGTTCGTCGGGGCATTCGGCCGGCATAAGGGTGTGGATGTACTGCTAGAGGCGCGGCGCCTGATGCGCAACCGACCACCACTTGTGCTAATCGGCACTTCGCAGACAGCCGCTCCTTGTGTCAAGGACCCCGGAGTTGTCGTTGTCCGCGATATTCCGTCGGCGCAGGTGATGGCAGCGTGGATGCGCGCCTCAGTCGCCGTGGTTCCGTCAGTCTGGAATGAACCGATGGGGCGCGTGGCGGTAGAAGCCATGCTCGCAGGCCGAGCCGTCGTCGCCTCGCATGTCGGAGGGCTACGAGACATCGTCACGCCCGGCGTGACGGGTTTCACGGTCCCGCCCGGCGATCCGGGAGCACTAGCGGCGGCGCTTGACAACCTCCTGGATGACCCTGCCACACGACGGCGGCTGGGTGAGACAGCCCGCTTGCACGCGCGAGGGTACGAGGCGGCAGTGGTTGTACCGCAGATCGTCAAGGTCTTTGAGGACGCGATACTCGGACGGGCTAACAGAAATAGGGAGCGCGGGTGACAGCACAACCGACCCGGGATGTCCAAGGGGAGACGCTTACCTTTGGCGAAGATCCGCATCCGGCCGTTAGTGAAGCGCCAGTTACTTCGCCCGGCGCCACGCAACTAGATCACCCGGCGGCCCCGGCGGATGCCAGAAGGTTTAATCCGCGGCGCGCATCTGCGATAGCCCACGTCGCCCTATTCATGGTGCTGGGCCTGATCCTGGTCGCCGTCGCCGACGAGACAAGCCTCCACGGCGCCAATTACAGTGACAGCGTAGCCATCTTCTTTGCGGGACTTGTTGCCATCTTTGTCCCGGCCGCTATCCGCGCGCTAACGCGAAACGTTGCCCAGCAGGAACGCCTGGCGCTGGTCATCGCACTCGGCCTGGCCTTCTACGCGGTAAAGATTATGGGGTCTCCCACCTCATTCACCTTCATCGACGAGTACATTCACCTGCGCAACACCGAGAATATCCTTACCAGTCACCATCTCTTCGGCCTCAACCCACTGCTGCCAGCCGCCGCATATTACCCGGGACTGGGTGCGGCCTGCGCTGGTCTGGTGAACCTCACCGGCCTTAGCCCGTTCGTGTCAGGATTGCTCATCATAGGGGCCGCGCGCCTGCTGATCTCCGCCTGCCTCTTCCTGATCACCGAAAAGGTCACGGGATCCGGCGTAGCGGCCGCGGGAGCCAGCCTGATATATGCCGCAAACCCGATGTTCCTTTTCTGGAGTTCCTCTTTCTCCTACGAGAATCTCGCTCTTCCCCTGGCGGCGTTCGCAATCTGGTGGATTTCCCGTACCCGTCATGAAGACAATCGCCTGGTCACTGTCATTACGGTCGTCGTCATCATCGCTGTCACTGTCACCCACCATGTCGCCGCCTTCGCGCTCGCCGCATTGCTAGGCGTATGGTGGCTAGCCGAGCACCTGTTCAGGCGATCCGGCCCAAGCCGCCGCGAAATCGGAGCGATGGCCCTGGTAGCCGGCTCGGCCTCCCTGGCCTGGTTCTTTTTCGTGGCCGGCCCGGCCGCGCACTATCTGTTCGGCGAAAATATCCTGCCTACGATGCAGCAGGTGGGAGCCCTGCTCTCCGGCCACGCACAGCCGAGGCATCTGTACGGACCTGTTGGCGGGACAGGAGATCCTCTCTGGTACGTGTTGGCTGGCTTCACCGCCATGGCTCTCATCGTGCTTGCCCTGCCCCCTGCGCTCTATCGGGCTTGGCGGATCGCCGTCGGGCGGCGCGCAGGAAGCGCTGGCAGGCCTCACGTACGCAATGTGGCACTCATCATTGCCATGGCAATGGCCGCCGCTTTCCCGGTCAGCCAATTGCTGAGGCTCACCACCGACGGCGATACTCTAGCCGGCCGTTCCTCGGAATACCTGTTCACCGGGCTGGGATGCGTCCTGGCACTACTTGCCGAGAATCCAATCCAGTCGACACGTGTCAGGACGGCGCTGCGCACCCTGGCAGCCACCGGCCTGGTAACGGCGGTCCTGATCGGTGCGACCACCATCGCCAATACATATACCGAGCTGCTGCCGGAGGTATGGAATCCGCACGGTTATCCATGGACGGTGCAGCCGGACGTCATCAGAGCATCGGAGTGGGCCCGCCAGCACCTCGGGATCAATCAGGTTTTCGCCGCAGACTCCATCGACTCCGAGGCCCTCGCCACGTACGGCGAAGAGAATACCATCTCGTATAATGCATGGCCCATATATCTCAGCAGCACCATGAACGATGCCGTTGTGAATACCATCAAGACGGAAAAGGTGCGCTATCTGTTCGTAGACTGGCAAATGACACAAGGCATCCCGAACACTCCGGGTGATTACTACTTCAGTCCCTGGGAGCCGCAAGCAGGTGAGTATATCCACCCGCTGCCCGCTATAATGCTCCGGAAGTTCGCCACCACGGACTGCGCGCGCGCGGTCTACAACTCCGGTCTTATTCAGATCTTCGATGTAACCCACATCGAGAATGGGTCTTGCCTGCCGGCGTCGGCCACGCCAGGACTCGGCGGATAGGTGAATCATGAAAATGGGACGTCAAGCAGCGCTTGTCAGCACTCTCTTCGTCGCGTCATTGACGATGATCATACCGTTTACTGCTGAGATTCCGCGGATCACTCTTGCCGTTTCGGTCCTGCGGATCGCGCTCGGCATGTTGACCGTCTTCTTCCTGCCCGGTTTTGCCGCCATATCAGCAGTATTCCCTGCTGGGCAACTTCAGCGTACCGACCGTCTGCTCGCGTGCCTGGGCGTCAGCCTCGCCGCCACAGTATGCACAGCCGTCCTGCTCGCTGCCCTGCCTATCGGCCTTACCAGGGACTCGCTTTCAATCGTGCTTGGCGGAGGCACGATCATAGCGTCTGCATGCGCTTTGTTCCGGAGAGGTTCTGGCCCCGCGCCCAAGGAAGCCAGGAATTAGACGCACCCGCGGCAGACCCGTGGAATGAGGAAAGCTTGCCATGGCCGATTGCAGCATTTCTGTGGTCATCTGCGCCTATACCGACAAGCGGTGGATCCAGATATGCGCCGCTGTCAACTCAGTTCGCGCGCAGAGCATGCCTGGCGTCGAGATCATCCTCGTCGTTGACCACAACCCGCGACTCTACCAACGGCTTTCGGCCGCCTTGCCGGAGGCGACCGTCGTGGAGAACCGCGAGGCACCCGGATTGTCTGGCGCCAGGAACACAGGCGTCGCCATCGCTCGGGGTGACCTGGTGGCTTTCCTTGACGACGACGCGGCAGCCGAGCCCGACTGGCTGAAATTCATCTGCGACTCATACGCCGATCCGGCCGTCATGGGCGCTGGGGGGCTTATCCTGCCACGGTGGGAGACCAGCCTCCCGCGCTGGTTTCCGCCCGAATTTTACTGGGTGGTCGGGTGCAGTTACCTGGGTATGCCGGGCCCGCATGTTCCTGTCCGCAACCTGCTAGGCGCGAACATGTCGTTCCGGCGAGAAGCCTTCGAGATAGCCGGCGGCTTCCTTACCGGCGTTGGTCGTAATTCAGGCAAGCGCCCGCTCGGTTGCGAAGAGACCGAGTTCTGTATCAGGCTCGGTCGCAGATCCCCCGACTCGGTGCTACTCATAGAAGACCGTGCTGTGGTATCGCACCTGGTACCTGAATCCCGCTGCCGATTCTCCTACTTCACGTCGCGCTGCTATGCTGAAGGACTATCCAAAGCCCTGGTCACCACTATTGCCGGCCGCGTCCGCGGGTTGTCTTCCGAGCGCCATTACGCCACCAGGACATTGCCGAAAGGCATGGCGCGCGGTGTCGCCGACTTGTTCCGCGGTGACCTCTGGGCCCTAGCCCGGTCAGCGGCAATCGCGGTTGGTCTGGCCGCCGCGACAGCTGGCTATATCGTGGGTTCCGTGCGTCATCGCGCCGGAGTCAGAAGCCGGGCAACCGCGGGCGAGCGATGACTACAAGCCGGCCGGAACCTGGCGTCATCCTGGCGCCCCTGAAGTCGCCCGGCGACTGGGACGCTGCCTGTGCGACCTTTCCGAACTCCACGGCATTTCATCGTTATGACTTCCTCGACACCGTGGCGCCGCCGCTGAACTGCAGCTTCGTCCCGCTAGTCGTCCTTCATCACGGCGAGCAGGTCGGCCTGGCCCCGCTACTGGTGAAGAAGCTCGGCCCGTTCTGCACCATCAACTGGGTCCCGTATCCTTATCTCGGACCCTTGGTGCCGCAAGAGCTGATCCCTGCTACGTTGCAGGCGCTCAGGCAGGAGGCAAGACGGCGGCGGGCGCTCAACCATCAGCAGTCCTTCTCTGAGGTGAATGCGGGCCGTGAATTCGAAGGGTTCACGACTTCCCTGGACCGAACGTTCGTCATTCCCCTTAGCGGCCGCTCAGACCAGGATTTGCTCGCGGCGATGCATACTACCCGTCGCAGGGACATAGGTCGCGCGCAGCGCTCGGGATTCGAGGTCTGCGCAGCCGAGCTTGGTGATTTCGCCCTGATGGATGCCTGGCTTGGCCAGCTATATGCCGCACAGGGCATGCCCGCAATGTATCCTGCCGGTACATACGCACGGCTCTTCGGTGTTCTCAAGGACGCGCCGGGCTCAATCTTCTCCGTGGTACGACTCGGCAGTAAGACGGTCGCCGCGCAAATCGCCTTCTCAACTGGCAGGACTGCCTTCGGCTGGCAGCTGGCAGCGGATCCATCCTACCGGTCGAAATATCCTATAGACTTGCTGATCTGGCATGCGCTGGTACGCGCACGTGATAATGGCGCTCTGGAATTCGACCTCGTCGGAGCGCCCAACGAAGGCATCGCGCTCTACAAGAGCAGATTCGGTGCGACCGAACGGCACTATACGGTATTGCAAAAGCAAGCCAAGGTTCACGCCATCGCAATGGGTGCCCGCTCTGGTCTGGTACCGAAGTTCGTGCGGGGCCGTAAATAGAAGTCAGTCAGTTCTGCCGCTGAGATACCGTCGGCCGAGGAGTCGGCGAAGGTAGCCGGGCCGAGACCAGCCAGCACACTCACACAGCGCGCACTCGTCTCCCTGGCGATAGTGTCGATGAGCGTCACGGTCATGCCCGCAACGGCACAGCAGCCTGCGGCGCTGATCCCTCACGTGGCACCGGTAGGTGCTTGGCTGGCTTTCGTCACCGTGGGGTCTCCGAGGTGGGTCTCATCGTGTTCAGCCCAGGATTTTACGCGACAGCGCCGCACCCTGCGTCGCCGGCCACCGCCTCGCTGTCGCGCGGATGCTTCCCTCGGACTTGCCGCGCGAATGCTTTATCCGGGAAATGTGCGTCAGGATGAGAATTTAGTGTAAATCTTATCGGAGCCCGGTATGGGCGCTGAAAAATTGTGCCTGTTTGGGACGCTCCAGCGCTGGACGGCCCGACGGGGCCGCAGGACCCCGTGCGGTCTGTGCCACTGCAGTAGCTGGCCCGCAACGGAGTCGACCACTCGATACGTGACGATGACGTCTCCCCTTCCCCACCACCGAGGAAGGCCGGGCCACGTAGCGGACCTGACATTATTAACGACTACGCGCCCGGTGGACAGAAGATCGTCATGCTCCCACGGGTGCTCATAGACAATATGCAGGATCCGCGGATTACGGTCGTAAGACTCAAAGATCTTCGACATCACGGCGCTGAAAGTCTGGCCGACGAACGGATTGAACATGAAGATCACGGAGGCGTCATCCGGGATCGGCCATTCGAGAACGCTCGCAGTAAGGGATTCCACCTGATCGACTCGGAGCCGCGGCCTGGCCCGATTTATGTTCCGCGTCGCCAGCCGGGAGAGTTCCTTATCTATCTCTACGCCAACAACGCGTTTATAGGGCAGCAGGCCGGCGATCAAGAGGGCCTTTCCCTTACCTGATCCAAGGTCCACGAAAACGTCCGATGCACTGGGATTGAGATCCTTGAGCGCACGGCGCAATGGTAGCCATCCACAGCCTTGGTAATAGCAGTTGTCCCCGCCTGCGCCGAAGTTGGCGTCGCCGGGGGCGGCGGTGCCTCGCGTGGACACGCCCAGCAGGAGGTCGAATAGGCGCTGCTGCGCGCCGTAGAAATTTCCCGCGCAGAAGTCTGTCAGCCTGACCGCCGACCTCGACCATGCCGACCAGGCACGGCTCACTCGCCCCGAATATCTTTCCCTCGGCTCGCCCACGCATAGATCATATTGGAGAGTACACCACGGGACGGCCATAGTAGCTAATTTCTCGCTTATGACATGATCCGCGAAGTTTCTTGCTTGTGATCATGCTGCGTTGCTGACCAGAACAGGCCGGTATGACCCGCCGACCGCAGCATCCGCCGGAAACCGTGATCAACCGAATCTGCGCGGACGAACTGATCTATATCGCCTGAGTCCCGTTACGATATCAGATGTCGCAGCAATGTGTCTTTTCATATCGGCGGCCCGGCTCAGCGCAAAGTTTTACCCGGCCGCACCGGGGGTACGGTGATTAGGGGGGAGTGGTAGGACATAGGGCTAATAGGGGGATAGGTTATGGCGTGTGTAAGGTTCAGGGCGGCCGCGATCATAGTCGCCGTAGCGGCAACCGTAACGGGCATAACCACGCCGTTCGCGCCAGCGGACGCCAGCACTACGGTAAGCGCACCGTTTACCTGGGAGGGGGCCTCATGGTGCCCCAATTACTATGGGAGCAAATACGGGGGCACCTGCGGCGCGCCCACGCTATCTGGCACTGGTTCCAGTGCCGCATTTTACCCATCGCAAGTCATCTATTCGGGAAGCTCGAGTCCCATATACCTGCAGATGAATGCGAGACATACCGAGACGGGCGCCTTCAACACGCAGACGCAGGAGACATGGAGCGCGCCCGCGGAGCTGTCGGAGCAGATCAGCCTGCCCTGCAATAATTCCAGCCAGGTCGAGAACTGGCCGGCCTTCTGGCTGGTCACAACCGGCGCGTGGCCGGCCGGCGGCGAAATCGACGTGATGGAAGGTCTCAATGGCGCTGTGCAATGGCACTACCATTACCTGACCGCCTCAGGCGCAGACGGCTCGGTCGGCGGGCCCGTCCCGGGGTTCACCGGCTGCGGCACCCACACGTACGCCGTCAACTGGACGACGTCGGCCATCACGATCTACTACGACGGCACGCAGGTCGCAACCGTCACGCCCGCTGAGATCGGCGTCCCGATTGCTTCGGGTCCGATGTTCGTCGTCAATGACTACGCGGCGTCATCCCAGTACGGCGGTCCGACGGTCGGCAACGTGAGCATGGAAGTTCTCCAGTTCGCGTCCGGCTCGCTCACGGCCGGTCCTAACCAGGCCAGCACGAACCAGCAAAGCCAAGGCCCGAACAGCCCGTGGCCGTGGTCGGGCGCGGCCCCGGCCGACGGTCCCGCGCGCCGGACCTAGCCGGCGTCCTCCGCCTGGCGCACCAGGTAATCGCTGACCCCCGGGCCGTCGTGGCTCGGGGGTCAGCGTCGGTCGCGCCCTACCTCCACCAGGCCGAGGATGTCGTCGCCGCGGGCCTGGCGGCCGAGAAGAGACTGAGCCCGGAACCCGCCACTCGCTGGATGATCTCGCGCGCCTGGCGCAGCGGGCGGCCGATGGACAATAGCGAGATATAGGTCAGGAAATTGCAGGCTAACGCCGCAGCATAAATGCCAGGCGAAGCGAAAGGCAACCCTACAAGGAAAAGGCGGCGGCGGGCCAGGGTAATTGGTTGGGTTATCGGGAATTGATTGGGTTATCATTGGTCACGGGGAGTTATGTCGCATGGATGCTGAGCAGAGCGTGGTCCGCGCGGCGGTCCCGGCGGACCTTGAGGATGTCGCGGCGATTTACGCGCACTACGTGACCACGAGCGTGGCGACCTTCGAGGAGGTCCCGCCGACGCCGGCGGACTGGCGGCTCCGGCTTGACGACCTGGCCGACCGCAAGCTGCCGTTCCTGGTCGCGCAGGCCGGCGCCGCGGACCGGCCCGTCTGCGGGTACGCCTACGCCAGCCCGTGGCGGCCGAAGCCGGCGTACCGGTACACCGTCGAGGACACGGTGTACGTCTCCCCCGCGCACACCGGCCGCGGGCTGGGCCGCGCGCTGCTCGGCGCGCTTCTCGCGGCCTGCGCGGACGCCGGGGCACGGCAGGTCATCGCGGTCATCGCGGACACCGGCAGCGAGGCCTCGGTCGCGCTGCACCGCCGTTTCGGCTTCGTGCAGGCGGGCCGGCTGTCCCAGGTCGGCCGCAAGCATGGCCGCTGGCTCGATACGGTCCTGATGCAGCGAGAACTCTGGTGAGCACCGCGTTCACGGGCCGGGAAGGTCGCTGGCAGGCCGGCCTGGGGAAGCTGAGGGACGTGGTGCGCCAGGAACTTGTCACGCGGCAGCTGGCCGCGGAACTGCCACCACCGCCCGTTCGGATCATGGATTGCGGGTGCGGTCAGGGGACGCAGGCGCTGCGGCTGGCGCGGCGCGGGTACGAGGTGACCGGGGTCGATGCCTCGGCGGAGCTGCTGGCCCGGTTCGAGCGCGACCTGGCCGCCGAGCCGGCTGAGGTCCGCGCCCGGGTGCGGGTCCGGCGCGATCTGCTCGAGAATTTGGCCGAACGACCGTTTGCTCCGCGGTTCGCCGCCGTGCTCTGTCACGGGGTGCTGATGCTCATGCCGGATCCTGAATCACCGCCGGACCTGCAGGCGCTGCTCGCCTGCGAGGAACGGGCCGGGCGCACCGATCCCTACCGCCAGGTGGCGGCGCTGCTGCACGTGATCGCGCGGCGGCTGTGACTGAAGAGCTATGGCCGGGGTTGCTGGCGCAGGCGTGGGCGGCCCTGACCGATGACGCCGTGCCGTCGACGAGACTCGAGATCACGGGCGATCCGGGGCTCCTGCCTTCGCGCCTGCAGGTCGAGGATACGGCCATCGCCTGCGCCGGGGCTGCGCTGCTCGCCGCCGCGGCGTGGCGGGACGGGCGCGGTGACCGGACTGCGCGGCTGAACCGGGCTCACGTGGCGGCGGCCTTCAGGAGCGAGGCCTACCTGCGGCTGAACGGCGAAAGGGCCGGGGCGGGCTTCGCGCCGCTTTCCCGGTTCTGGCGGGCCGCCGACGGCTGGGTGCGGACGCACGCGAACTATCCCTGGCACCGCGAGGCGCTGCTCCGGGCGGTCGGGACCACGGGCGAGCCGGAGGCCGTCGCGGCGGCCATCGCGGGCCTGGGCGCGCGCGAGGTCGAGGAGCAGGTGACCGGCGTGGGCGGGGTGGCGGCGGCGGTCCGGACCGAGGCAGGGTGGCAGGCGGAGCCGGCGGGCCAGGCGGTCGCCGCCGCCGGGCTGGTCGAGGGGTGCCTGCGGCGAGACGCGCCCTGGGACGGGGTGTTCAGCTTCGGCGGCGCGCCGCCGCGGCACCGCGCGGCCGGGGAGTTGCCCGCGTCCGGGATCAGGGTGCTCGACCTCACCCGCGTCATTGCCGGGCCGGTGGCCACGCGCTACCTGGGGGCTCTCGGGGCCGATGTGCTCAGGCTCGATCCGCCG
>Ga0187782_10001928_pt1 | contig 15233 bp, 16 predicted proteins | sample 0715_SJ02_MP15_2_FD_132454 | JGI IMG/M metagenome (GOLD analysis project Ga0187782, IMG submission 132454) | Tropical peat soil microbial communities from peatlands in Department of Meta, Colombia - 0715_SJ02_MP15_20_MG | ecosystem: Environmental > Terrestrial > Soil > Wetlands > Peat | place...
AGGGACCACGGTGGATTTCCTCAACAGCGATCCCGTAGGCCACAACGTTTATTGGCCGAACATCAGCGGGAACAAGAAGCTGGCTCACAATCTGGGGACGTGGCCGCAGGGCCAGACAAAGTCTTTCACCTTCAATGACCTCGGGGCCGCCCCGTTGCTCTGCAACGTGCATCCCGAGATGGCTGGCTATGTCGTCGTAGTTCCCACGCCCTACTTTGCCACCACAAACAGCCAAGGGGAGTTCGAGATCAAAGACGTTCCGCCCGGCAGCTACACGTTGAAGACCTGGAGTGAAGAGGGCAAGCCTTCCACCCAGTCCGTGACTGTGCCCGGTGACTCGACTTCCGTGAGCATCACGGTGTCCAAGTAGGCGTAGTTTTCCCGAGTTGTAGCAAGGCTCTTTGATCGGCAACTCGGCGGGGGAGAAACGGCGCAACGGCAACCCCGACGGAGCAAAGAGCAAATGAGTCGGAGCGGCAAGTTGGCTAAGCAACCTACCAAACTCGTGGACCTGGGCTGGCTGGAATCGAATTTTCCCTGCATGCAGGCATGTCCCGTTCACACGCAGGCGGGGCACTACGTTTCCGCCATCGCGGAGGGGCGATTTGAAGAAGCCTACCGTTACGTCCGCCGGCCGAATCCCCTGGCTTCGATCTGCGGAAGAGTTTGCGGCCATCCCTGCGAGACAGCCTGCCGCCGTGGCCAATTCGATGCCCCTATCTCGATTCGTGCTCTGAAGCGGTTTGTGACCGAGCGATACGGTCCGGAATCACGCAATCCTCTTGATCTCTTTCCCGAGAAACCCAAGGTGACCCATCCGGAGCGCGTCGCCGTCATCGGCTCCGGCCCTGCGGGACTGGCCGCTGCGCACGATCTGGCTCTGCTCGGTTACGCGGTGACGATCTTCGAGGCGGCGCAAGTGCCCGGCGGAATGCTCCACCTGGGAATCCCCGAGTACCGTCTGCCCCGCGACGTTGTGCAGGCGCAAGTCCGGGAGATCCTCGCATTGGGGCCGGAGCTGCGTTTGAACAGCCGGCTGGGCGACTTCTCACTCTCTGACCTGCACCGGGAGGGATTCCAAGCCATTCTGCTGGCCATCGGACTGCATCGCAGCCGCGACCTGATACTTCCGGGGCGCGACTTGGACGGCGTCATCACCGGCACTGACTTCCTGCTGAACGTGAACCTCGGCTACCAGTTCTCTATCGGCAGGCGGGTGGTGGTGATTGGCGGCGGCAACGTGGCCATGGACGTAGCGCGCACGGCACTGCGCCAGCAGCAGCGCCAGACACTTGATGCGCTATCGAGTTCGGTCCTGCCTGACCAGTTGACGGAACCCGAGCGCGACGTGGTGATGAAGGAACTTATGGACGTCACTCGCACCGCGATGCGGCTGGGCGCGAGAGAAGTCCACATGGTATGCCTGGAATCGCGCGAGGAGATGCCGGCTTTCGAAGAAGAAATCGAAGAAGCGGAACTCGAGGGGTTGAAGATTCATGCGTCAAGCGGCCCAAGCGGTTCGTTGGCAAGGACAACGAACTGGCCGGGCTCGAGACGGTTCAATGCACCTCCGTTTTTGACGCCCAGCACCGCTTCAGCCCGGTTTTCGCGCCGGGGACGGAAAGTGTTCTCGCATGCGATACGGCCATCCTGGCGATCGGCCAGACCTCCGATCTTTCGTTTCTCGCGCCCGAGGACGGGATTGAAACGACTCGGCAGGGGACGGTCAAGATTGATCCCCAGACTCTCATGACCACGGCACCAGGCGTCTTTGCCGCGGGCGATATCGCTTTCGGCCCGCGTCTCATCATCAGTGCTGTCGCTGACGGGAAAAAGGCGGCGGAAGAGATTGACCGCTTCCTGCGCGGTCCGGCCTGGAAACCTAAACCGCGCTACGTGCAGATCACGGTGCTGGATCATCACCAGATGGCGCAGGAGTACGACGAGTACTCACGCTTCTCTGTGCCCACCATCGCCCTCGACCGCCGCACCGGCATCGCGGAAGTCGAAGCGGGATACACGGAAGAGCAAGCTCGGCAAGAGGCGACGCGCTGCCTGAAATGCTGGATCAACACCATCTTTGAGGGGAACGAAGCCGACGGCACTGAGTGTATTCTCTGCGGCGGATGCGTGGATGTATGCCCGGAGAACTGTCTGCAACTTGTACCGCTGAGTCAGCTCGAGATTCCCCGGACCGAGATGGGAAAGGTCCAGGAGTTACTCAAGTCGGATCCAATCACCTTGCAGCACCTTACTCCCGATGAACTGCCGGATGGCGAAGGGTCCGTCATGGTTAAGGACGAAACTATTTGCATCCGCTGCGGCCTCTGTGCCCAGCGCTGCCCCGCGCATACCATCACCATGGAGGGCTTCGAGGTCTTTGACCACGATTGCGAAGCGATGGAAGCGTTGTAGTGCCGACCTATGAGTCGGCAGGTGCCGACCTGAAGGCCAGCTATGTGGCAGGGAGAAATAAAAATGGCCGTGGAAGACCAATCGAAAGCTACCAGGAAACCGGGGATCAAGACTCCCGTCACTCGTCGGGATTTCATGAATGAGATTGCCGGCTGCGCATTGGCCATTGCAGGCATCGGCGCCACCGTAGTGACCGTGGAATACTCGATTCCCAACGTGTTGTTCGAACCTCCGACGACCTTCCGAGCGGGGTCTTTGGATGACTATCCCGTGAACTCCGTCACCTACATTCAGGACCAGCAGGTTTACATCGTTCGGACCGAAAAGGCTCTCTGGGCGATGACGGCCGTGTGCACACACCTTGGGTGCATTACGCAATGGAAGCCGGAATCGAACCAGATTGCTTGCCCGTGCCACGGAAGCAAGTTCGAGCGGGACGGAAAGGTACAAGCCGGCCCGGCTCCGCGCGCCCTGCCCCACTTCGCGGTGCGCTTGACGGCGGACGGAGCGCTGGAGGTTGACAAGCTCGAAACAGTGAAGGCAGGAGAAACCCTCCGAGTTTGAGGACTGCATGGCGACAACAACAACAGCTTGGGCGCAGCGACGATTCGAGCAATTAAGAGGCACGCGCGTATGGCGCTCCGTCTTCCGGCGCGGGCCGGCGCGGACCAACCGCACTCTTAGCTTGGCAATATTCGGCAACCTTTCGCTCCATCTGCTGCCTGTCAAAGTCCGCGAGAAATCGCTAAGCGTTCGCGCCACCTACTATCTGGGATCAATAGCGTTTTTCCTCTTCTTGATACTGACCGTCACCGGAATCCTTCTGATGCTTTACTACCACCCAGCCGTTCCGGACGCTTACCGCGACATGAAAGACCTGATTTACGTGGTTTCGAACGGAGTCTTCCTGCGCAACTTGCACCGGCTGGCTGCGCAGGCAATGGTGGTTGCGGTCTTCTGGCACATGTTCCACGTCTTCTATCGAGGCGGCTACAAGCCTCCCCACGAATTCAACTGGGTGATCGGCGTGGGACTGCTGCTGGTCACACTTCTTCTGAGTTACACGGGTTACTTGCTCCCCTGGGACCAATTGGCATTTTGGGCGATCACCGTAGGGACCAACATCATCAGCTACGTTCCCCTGTTAGGGCGGCCTCTCCGATTTCTGCTGCTGGGAGGGCACATCATCGGGCAGAACGCCTTGCTTCGATTCTATGTGTTGCATTGCTTCATCCTGCCGCTTGCCGCCGTGGCACTGATTGCCGCGCATTTCTGGAGAATTCAAAAGGACGGTGGGCTGACGGTTCGAGAAGATCATGAGCGAGACGAATAAATACCAAGTTGGTTTCGGGTCGGACGCGACCAAGGACCCCCGCCGAATCGTCTTCATCACGCGGAAGACGTCGGCAAAGGTCAAAGGCGAGGCGGGACCGCAACTGATGTCCTACCCCCACTTGGTCCTGCGGGAGGCAATCGTCCTCCAGGTTTTGACCATCGTGCTGGTGGCGGTGGCGCTTTTCTGGGATGCTCCGCTCGAGCAACTGGCCAATCCGCTGCTCACGCCCAATCCTGCCAAAGCGCCATGGTACTTCCTCGGCCTTCAGGAATTGCTCCACTATTTCCCGCCCATTGTCGCGGGCGTTTTGATCCCTACGCTGGTGGTTTTAGGCCTCGTGGTCATTCCTTACTTCGAAATCAACGTGCAGGGTGAACCCCTTTGGTCCGGCAATCAGCAACGTCGTGCCCAGGTTCTGGTGGGTGTTGTGATTCTACTGGGTGTTCTTTTGGCAGTCTACGACGCTTGGACTGTCTTGGTTCCCACAGTGCTGGTGGGAGCTTTGGCCTTGCTTCCTTACTTCACGGCGTCCAGCCCCGTGCGGTTCGTGCAATTCCTAAGGTCGCGCACGGTTTCGTGGTGGGTGATGACCTGGTTCATTGCGGTGGCGCTGACACTCACCTTGGTAGGCACTTTTCTCAGGGGTCCGGGATGGTCTTGGGTCTGGCCCTGGAGTCGACATGCTTCCTGAGGAGATGGGCAAAGTCACGAAACGCTTTCGCTGGGTTTTCGCTGCGTCAAGCGTCGTCTTCCTGGCGGCGCTGGCGATTTCGCCCGTCCGCGAGCATCTTCGGTCGTGGAAGCGATACGAAAGGGACTATGTCCGCTTCGCCCAGACTCGGCCCGACACCAAGCGCCTGTTGGCCGATTTTCGTTTCGAAATCAGACAGATCTGGATCCCGAAAATGGAGATTGTGGATCGTTGCACCACCTGCCATCAGGGCATAACCGACCTGAGCCTTCTGGATTCCTCCGTGCCTCAGCCTTTCCGGGTCCATCCGCCCATTCCGCACCAAGTGCGCGATTGGGGATGCGTTGTTTGCCATCGTGGCCAAGGTTTGGCAACGGAAGTTCGTGACGCCCACGAGACCACGCTCGCCTGGGAGCAGCCCATCCTGCCCGTCGAGTACATCCAGGCTTCCTGCGGTGTCTGCCACCGCTCCGAGCTGAGGGAGGCCCCGCGCCTCGATCGGGGCCGAGAGATGCTGGTCCGGCTCAATTGCGTGGGTTGCCATCGCCTCCAGGGAGTCGAACGTCCGGCGATGCTAGGCCCCGATCTGAGCAACATCGGCAGCAAGGTCACCCGCCAGTGGATCTACAAATGGCTGAAAGAACCGCGCACAATTACCGCCAGTGACGGCAGCGTTGAAGTCGATGGCTACGAGAACGAAGACGAGCCGCGCATGCCGAAGTTCCAGCTCAGCGAGAACGAACTGGTCGCACTCTCCGGATACCTCAGCACCCTCCAGAGCCAGAAAATCCAGCCTTACAAGTTCGACCCCCGATTCGTGACGGCGTGGGAGAAGCGGCCCGACCTCCTCGACCAAGGCGAGACCCGCTTCCGCCAGATGTTCTGCACCACGTGCCACTCGCTGGCCGTGACCCGTGCCGGCGAAACCAAGCTGATCGGCGGCGATATCGGCCCCGAACTCACCAAGGTCGCAAGCAAAGTCAACCCGGATTGGCTGGTGGCCTGGCTCCGCAATCCGCAGGAGTATCTCCCGCACGCGGAGATGGCACGCTACCAGTGGTCGGACCAGGACTTGTTCACGGTGACTCGCTATATTGAAGCGAAGCTGACCGACCCGAGCCTGTTGAGCGACGTTCCAAACCTTGGCACACCCAACCCCGCGGAAGTCCAACAGGGGAGGCGGCTCTTTCTCGAAAAAGGCTGCGGAAGTTGTCATGTCATCCAAGGGGTAGCCCCGCAGGCGGATTACGGACCAGACCTCTCGAGTCTTGGGCGGAAGACCAACTCGCAACTGGAATTCAGCAACTCCAAGATTCCCCGCACGCTCGTTGCTTACATTAAGGCCAAGGTCACGAACCCTCTCTCGGTCAATCCCGCCGCACGAATGCCGCAGTATGCGCTCAACTCAGGCGACCTCGCCGCCCTCACCACGGCGCTGCTGAGCATGTCGGGCAGCCCCACGCCGGCCGGACTGGAGGGTCTGATTCTGCCCTCCCAACACCCCAAATTCCGCCCTGCCGGAGCCTTCGGCGAGCTCTATGAGCGTTACAAGTGCTACGTGTGCCATCGCTTCAACGGTTACGGCGGCACGCTGGCACCCGACCTGACATTCGAGGGCAGCCGCGCGCAGCACAAATGGATCGTCGAGTTCCTGAAGAATCCGCAGACGCTGCGGCCGACGCTGACCTTCCGCATGCCGCAGTTCAACATCCCGACGGAAGAGGCAACCGTCCTCGCGGATTACATGACCATGGTCATGCAAACTCCCAGCGTCAACCTGGCCGGGACGGACTCGAAGGCTTTCACTCCTCAGATGGTCAGCCTGGGCAAACAACTGTACGACGTGAAGTATCAGTGCCAGTCCTGCCACACGATCGGCTCGACCGGCGGCTACGTCGGACCCAACTTGACGAACGTGGGTAACTGGATGAACCCGGCTTGGATTGAGGAGTGGCTCAAGGATCCGCAATCACTCGTTCCCGATTCCATCGAGCCGCGACGGAGTTTCACGGACGAAGAACGAACAGCGCTGACGGCCTATTTAATGACGCTGAAACAGATCGGCTCCAGTCGTGCCGCCGCAGCCGGGAGGGGTCAATGAAACCGAAACTCAGCATCGCGCTGCTCCTGGTCGCGTGCGCGGCCCTTACAACTGCCTGCCACAAGAAAGTGGCGACGAAGAAACCCGATCCGCTCTCACGCGCTTACGATAGCGAGCAGGATTGGAACGATCCCCAGCAAGTGATTCCACTCAACTATCAGCAAGCGCAGGGAAAGCGGGTTTTCTATCACTACTGCGTCTGGTGCCATGCGGATGCGACGCCGGCCGGTCCGTCCAATCGTTCAAACCTCGACCCTATGCCGCCCCTCGCCAATGACGGCGCGGCATTCAATTCTCTCAGCGATGATTTCTTGCGCAACACCATTACGCTGGGCGGGAGCGCGGTGGGAAGATCCGCGCTTATGCCCCCCTGGGGCAGAACCCTGAAACCCGACGAGATCGACGCGGTCATCAGTTTCTACCGCGTGATCGCTCAACCTCCTTACCAGGCTCCGCCACAACCCGGGCCTAAATACTCTGTGAAGTAAAACATACAAGGAGAGTGCTTTATGAAAAGACTACTGATAACTTTAGGCGCGTCCATTCCGGCGCTTTTTCTGGCATTACTGGCCACACTGATTCCGCGCAGCGTGCCTGCTGTCCCGAGCTATGCACGGCAGACGGGGCTGCCGTGCAGTGGTTGCCACTACACGCCCCCGGAACTCAACCCTGCGGGGCGAAAGTTCAAACTGCTCGGTTACGTTGATAAAGACAAAGAGAAGAAAGGGATCACGGACAATTCCAGTAAGAAGCATGCAGGGCTTGATCTTCTCGCCTCACTGCCCCTTTCCGTGGCCCTGGAGACCTCATTCACAGCGCTGAAAACACCCCAGCCAGGGACACAGAACGGCAGTTTTGAGTTTCCTCAAGATGTGTCGCTCTTTCTTTCTGGGGCATGGACCTCGCATATCGGTAGTTTCCTTCAAGTAACCTATGATACTCAAGCCGACCATTTCAGCAGCGATAACACCGATATTCGCTACGCGAATAAAACAAATCTCACGGGCAAGGAACTCGATTACGGCGTGACCCTCAACAACAATCCAACCGTAGAGGACCTCTGGAATGATACGCCGGCATGGGGTTTCCCGTGGATCGCGAGCGATTTTGCGCCTACCCCTACTGCCACTCCCATCATTAATGGGCCTCTGGCGCAGGACGTCGCCGGACTCGGTGGCTACGCAATGTGGGACAATCATCTGTATCTGAATGGAACGGTTTATCGCTCGGAGCACGTGGGTGTTCCTCAACCCAATTCAGGAAGCGGTCTTGCACACAATATCCGTGGGGTTGCGCCATACTGGCGCGTCGCTTGGCAGGAATCAACGCCGACGACCCAGTTTGAGGTGGGCAGCTATGGAATGCACATGGGGTCGACCCCCGGCGCGATAGTCGGTCTCGAGGATGAATACACGGACTGGGCAATGGACTTTCAGGTCGATCGAACCTTGTTCAGAAAGGACGTGCTTTCCCTGCGCGGCACGTATATCCGCGAGAATTCAGATTTGGCCGCATCCTACGCTGCCATGGCAGCCCTACAACCCAACCACCACCTGAACACAGCTTTGGTAAACGCCGAGTATCACATCGGCAACCGATATTCTGCCACATTTGGTTGGTTCGATACCGGAGGGACTGTTGACCCCTTGCTGTACGCACAGAGTCCGGTGACCGGCAGTGCCAATGGCAACCCGAGAGGCGCCGGGTATATCGCGAACTTCTCGGTGTGGCCGATGCAAAATTTGCAGCTCGCCGTCCAATATACTGGATACACCCGATTCAACGGCGCCGCCGTGAACTATGATGGGGCGGGTCGCAACGCGAGCGGCAATAATACGGTCTACGTGGATGTGAAATTCGTTTTCTGAAAAACACGTGAGCGGTAGTCTTAGAGTTCTCTCTTGAGGCTCGTTAAAGGCGTCTCTGCCTTTCACACCATAGATTTACGTGCTCGAATACCGGAATGTCATCTCAATTAAGGGCCCTCGAGAACGGCGATCTCGTTGCCGTCGTCGGCGGTGGGCCTGCCGGTTCGTTTTTCGCCATCCATCTTCTTCGGGAAGCCAAGCGCCTCGGTCGAAACATCGAAGTCGTCATCGTCGAGAAACGTGGTCCGACGGCTTTCAATGCCGAGGATGCAATTTCTGCGCTGGCCTTATCTCACCCAGGTTGAATAAGATACTGGAGGAGCAGGGCCTCGTCATTCCCGAGGAGATCATCCAGGGGCGCATCAACTACGTCTGGATACAGGGGCAGTGGAAGAACTTCCGGCTTCGAGTTCCCAAAGAAATGCAGATGTACTCGGTCTTCAGGGGTTCCCTACCTGGCAGAAGGAGCGGCGAACCTGGGGGGTTCGACGGGTTTCTGCTCGGCGAGGCGGTCAAGGGAGGCGCGCGCTTGGTGTATGGCGAAGTCCAAGCGATTTCCTATGCTGCGTCCGGGATGCCCGGCCTGACGGTGCAGACACAATCGGGACCGCAGGCCTTGCTCGATGCCAGCTTTGTGACTATCGCCACCGGAATCAATGCCCACTGTGGCCTCGATTATGGCGGTGATGCCCTGATCACCGCGGTCAAGAGGTTGAATCCGGCGTTCGTTCCCGCCAGATCCCGAAAGACTTTGATCTTCGAGCTGGACGTGGGTGAAGACTATCTCGAGCGCAATCTCCATCGCGAAATATACTTCATCGAGTATGGCTCGAAACGCCTGAACCTGGACCACAGCGCGCTCAATCCCAAAGGCAGCTTCTTGACCGTCGCCATGATTGGCAAGTGCATCGACGGTGCGGACTTGCCACACGAGAGCCGGCGGATCGCTCACAATTTTCTGACCCTGCCCCAAGTTGACCGCATCCTGCCAGGCATCGCGGCGGCTCCCATCGCCTGCTCTTGTATTCCCAGAATGAGTGTGGCCACCGCAGGCTCCCCTTTTGGTGACCGGTTTGCCATCATCGGCGACGCGGCGGGATCGCGGTTGAACAAAGACGGCTTGTTCTCGGCTCACGCCACCGCAAGCCAATTGGCGGCGACCGTGCTCATGGACGGCCTCGACAAGCAAGCTCTCGCTAGGGGATACGGGAAGACCATTAAGTGGCTCGCGGCTGACAATCGCTTCGGACGGATGGTCTTTGGCACTAGCCGGGTAGCGTTCACCCGGCCGTTGGTCAGCCGCATCATGTACCAGGCGTTTGCCACCGAGTGTAAGGTACGAGACGAGCGTAGCCGGCCCTTGAGCGTCGTGCTCTGGAAGATTGCGAGTGGCACCGCGGATTATCGGGAAGTGCTCTGGGAAATGTGTGGTTACCGTGTGCTGCGATCCATCCTTATCGGTGCTGCGGTTACACTGAGGAACCTGGCATTCGAAGTGCTCTTCGGCCTGAAATGGGGGGCGTACGGTCGGTATCCGACCGTCGTGCTGAGAGAGAAGCGCGAGGTGCTCAAGGGGGAATTGGCGTCGAGCTTGGGGAGGGAGCTCGACGAGTCGCCCGACTTCGAACGCATGTACGCGATCAAGATCCGCGGTTCCGAGCGAGAAATCATGGAGAAGCTCGCGGATTTCGGCCGACCGGCTGCAAGGTTCGTCAACCTGCGATTCGTCAACGTTCGACAAATCCGTGGTGTTCCGAACCAGGTCGGATCGGTGATTCGATACAGCATACCGTTCTTCGGATTAAGCTCAGAAATGCAGCTGACCAAGAGAGTCGGCTTCGAAACCCTGCTCTTTCAGGTCGACGAGCGGCTTGTGAAAAACGGGAAACTTATTTTCAACGTCGCACAGACTAAGGACGGAAACCGCAGGCTCGCCATCTACACATCATTCCGATACAAGAAGGGCATCGTGAGTCAGCTTATATGGGACGGTGCCAGGTTGTTGTTTCCAGAATTTGTGCATGACATCGTGTGGAACCATGCCCTGTGCACCATCAAAGAAGAGGTCGAGCGCAACCACAGCCAGGCCCTCGGCCAATAGCCGGCCTTTCGAAGACCACAGCTCTGGGGTTGCGCGCTCCTGGGCCTGAAAAGTGGCCAGTGCGCTTAGAGGTGGTCGCACATTCCGATTGCAGTTTACCCAAGGGAATCGTCTGTATCAACGTACATTTTAGAGTATTTCCATTTATTATGTAGCGCATCGGGCGCTAAAAAGGAAGCCTTTGCAGTCTGCGACGGAAATGGACTGGAAGGCCTTTTTCGCTGCACGCAGCAGTTGTTCGTCGCTCCGGGGAGCGTGGCCGCGGAGGATTGGTTTGATCTTGCTCCACATGGGCTCGAGGGGATTGAAGTCCGGCGCATACGGCGGCAGATACAGCAACCGGGCGCCGGCGGCTTCCAGAGCTTCCCGGACTCCCCGGATTTTGTGCGTGGCCAGATTGTCCAGAATCACCACCTCGCCAGGGCGCAGGACGGGCGCCAGCCCCTGCCTCACCCAAGCCAAAAACATTTCGCCGTCCATGGGGCCTTCAAAAAGCCAAGCAGCGCAGGGACCCTCCAGACGGATGCCGGAGATCAAGGTGCTGCTCTGATAGTGTCCGTGCGAGAGGCGCGCCAAGAGTCTTTGCCCACCCCGCGCCCGGCCCCGCCGGCGCGTCATCTGGGTGTGGGCTCCGCTTTCGTCCACGAACACCAGATGGGTCGTGGGCTGGGCCGCCAACTCCTCATGCCAGCGCGCCCTTTTTTCGGCCCCGTCGGGACGTTCTTGTTCGGCGGCGGCTAGAGTTTTTCTTAAGCTTCCAACCCAGCCGCCGCAGCCAGAGATCGACCGTGGAGGTGCGGAAGGGGCGATCCAGGCCCGCGCCCAACTCGGCCAGCGTGGCGTCGGGCTGTTGGGAGAGAAGCTGGTGCAGACGTTGTTTTCGCTCTTCGCTCAGCAGCGTCTTGCGTCCACATAAATACGTCCGGGGTTCCAGCGTGCGGCGCTCGCGAAACTGCTGGCGCACGCGACGCACCGCCGCGATGCAGAAGCCAGAAAACTGCGCGATCTCCCGCGTGCTCCGGCCGCGTTCGTAGAGTTCCAGAATGCGCTTGCGGATCGGAATCGGTATGGCTCGCATGAGCACACTCTGCCATAAGAGTCTGCTCTTCGCAAGCCATATTATTTATGGAAATGCTCTAACTCGATTACGCCCTTTGCGGACACCAGGCGGTACTTCCTGGATAAGTGTTGGGAAATCCCCAACTAAACCACATGACCGGCTTCGCTGGCCGTCCCCAGAAATGAAAATAGGCACGAGTATGGGCGGGCAGTGTAGGATGGGGGTGTGATGGGGAGGGCGGCTGGTACTGAGAATGGCGCGCAGTTGGTCCCGACAAGTAAACTGGCAGGTTGACGTGTGGCGTCCCCGATTGGAGTAGTTGAGCCGCGGGAGAATTTCAGCCCAGAGACGTCAACTGCTCCCTAGCACCGAAAGGAGCTGCAGATGATCTCTGCCGAGATTGAGCGTTGTGCTGGTATTGACGTGGGCAAGGAACAGTTGGACGTGCATGTCATGGTGGGACCATGAGCTGGGGAACCGCGGTGCGAATATCGAGAGTTCGGCACGGTTAACGCCGAACTGCAACGCTTACGCCAGTGGCTCGAAGCCGAGGGTGTCACCCACGTCGTCATGGAGAGCACGGGCTCGTAGTGGAAGCCGGTGTTTAACGTGTTGGAAGACGGGTTGCAGGTGTACTTGGCCGACCCGCAGGAAGTGAAGAACCGGAAAGGGCATAAGACGGACAAGCAGGACAGTTGGTGGCTGGCGCATCGGCTGCGGCATGCGACGATTCTGCCCAGCTTCGTGCCGCCGTGCGGCTTGCGCGAACTGCGCGATTGGCTGCGCCGCACGCTGATCGAATCTGCCTGGGCGGCTGCGGGGAAGAAGAACTGCGTTCTTAAGCAGAAGTTCTGGCGGCTGGCGACCAACAAACAACGTAAGCCGCCCGCAGCCATGGCCATTGCACACACCCTGTTGGTACTCTGTTATCAGGTGCTTAACAGCGGGCGACCCTACAAGGAACGCGGCCTGCCGGTAATGGGCCAAAACCAAAGAGAGCATCTGATCCGTCACCATGTACGGCGGCTGGGCAGGCTAGGCATTCGTATTCGCTCGCTGGCTCTTGTCGAGCCCCTCAACGTCTAGAAGCATATAACAAGCCGTTTGGCGGACAACGAGATACACGTATTTTCAGAAGAACTCGCAAAGTTCTATTGGATACTTGGGCTGTTATCAACAACTATTGCTCTGCGCCGTCTGATCGAAAGCGGGAGCAAACCAAGCCACCGAAGGCACCGTCAATTCCACTTTACGGCCATGTGATCGCTGCACTGACGACCATCGGTTGAGGCTCTACATTGACAGGCTAAGAGCTAGGCTGATTCGCTGGAGGACCCTTGGAGCTGGTCGGCACGTCGACCCGTATCTCCCTCGATTGCTCGCGCTCCTTGCCACTTTGGCATCCTGAGCGACAAAGACGGAGATTGCGGCCCCCTCCCATGGCGTGACTATCCCCTTCGCCGCCCCGTCGCGCCTGCCGGAGGTAGCTTGAACAAGCCGAGGCGACCGCCGTCTAATAGCAATGGATTTGGAACTCGGCTCGGTTCGAGCGCACGTTGCCGCTGCCGATTTGGGCCCAGCCGTTGTAGTTCTCGCCCGCCCTGCCAAGCCTCCAGGTGAAATGAACCTGGTGCCGCCCAGGGCCGTAGAAGCGGAGCGTTTGTTGTCCTAGGCCCCTAGCCCCATCAGACCGGGTTATGCCATAGGTCACCGTGTTGGGTCCGTCAACGCCGATGAAGCCGTTGAAATGGATCGTCACCGGACACTGGCCACTCCAATTGTTTGGGCTCGCCCCCAAATGCATCTCGTTCACCCGCCCATACTGACCCGAGTTGCCCTAGCGCGGAGTCGCCAATACCAGACATCCACTCAAAACAACGAGCGTCACCAAAATCCTTCTCTGAATTTGCGACATTGCTATGTCCCTCCTCAACGAAGATTGTGGTTGTGTCGTCACCGTACAGCACTGAAATCACAATTCCTCCTTGTGCATATTTCGAAACCCTTCGCAATAACGTCGAACTGTAAGCCCGCCTTGTCGATATCAAGAGCCCTGGGAACCACGACGCAATGAAAACGGCAAAAACATAGCGACGGCATCTTCCGCATTACCTCTCAGCTTGCCCTATCGCCTTCACGGCTCCTTTCTCCTGGACGGCGGGGGCACAACAAGGGAGGGAAACGGCCCGCTGGTATTCTTGCGGGGAAATTTCCTGACTGTCCAGAAGACTGGCGAGAACTGCATCGCGACGGCGCTGAGTTTCAAGGGGCGACTTGTAAGGGTTGTAGAGGTGAGGATTGGCTAACATTGCCGTCAGTAAAGCTGCTTCGCTCCAGGAAAGACTCGAAGCACTTTTACGAAAATAAAACCTGCTGGCCGCGATTTGTTGCGTGAATTCCACTACTGTAGCGGCGGCTTCACACCGCCGTGCCTTACGCCGCCGTCCCCCAATCACTGTCTGAGCTGAGGCTCTTCGCCCATCCTCATCCTTCGCTTCGCTCAGGACAAGTCGGACCCAGAATGAAACCCTTTTTCGTTGCCGTGTACAAGGCAAAGATGTGAAGCTCCCTAGAAGGGCACGCTAGGGCTGGCTCCCTAATTTATTCCGCAGCTGTATAGACTTATAGATCAGGTACGCCGGCGGCTCATAGGAATCAGGATGTTGCAGGGAGAATTCGCTTTGCGCTGTTTGATAAGACTCCAAGGCGCCACGAAGATCGCCGCGAGCTTCCTTCACCTGGGCCACAACGATTTGAGCAGGGATGGAGTGCGGAGTCGCGGCCAGGACGGCCTGGGCAAGTTGCAAAGCCTGCGGCAAATCGTTGGCTGCTTGGTAGTAGTAGGCAAATTGCAGGTTCAGTTTTTCCATTTCCGCGGGAGCCAATTGGGCGGGGCGCGCGACAATCGTAAGCTTCATGGGTTCCGACGCAACGCGGCCGCGCCACAGCTCTGCGGGAAGTTGCGTCTCCTCCTTCACTTCCAGCACCGCGGCAACTTCATAGGTTCCCGGTGAAACCTGCGCTGCCGCCGTTGGAGCCAGCAGATAAGTGAGTTGGGGAGTGGTTTTCTCGTCAAGGATTACCGAGTTCGTTGCGGGCGCCCGAAGGAGTTGCAGTGGCCAAGGAAGGGGTTCTTCCTTGCCATCCGCGGAGCGCAGCACAAAATGCAAGAATTGTGGCCAGGCTGCGTTCTCTTGTCCTAGCCGGATCACGGGGACTTCACGCTGTCGCAGTGTGGCCAGCACATGATCGGCCTGCTGCCGGGAAATTTCGCCGCGGGCAACTCTGGCTTCCAGGGAACTGCGATGAAGCTCGTTGGCGCGGCTTTGCAACATCGCGCTCATGGCGCGTTGATTGCCCAGGGTGATAGAAAACACGAGGGGCGTGCCCTGGTAGACCGTGAGTTCGTCGCCGTCATTATCGCTGATCTGGAGAGCGACATCCGGAATCGGGGGGAGCTGCCATTTTGCGTTGGCGCGTGGAGAGGGTGCGGAGGAAACGTTAGAGCTGGCCCAGTGCCAGCCACGCCAACGATTGCGGAGAGCAAAAGCCCCAGCGAGCGCTCCGACCAGCAAAACGAGACCGATAAGCAACCAAAAAGCTCGAGGCACGTGTGTCTCCTATTAGGGCTTAAACTTACATCCTTGGCTATCGTTGATAC
>Ga0187782_10001929_pt1 | contig 15230 bp, 16 predicted proteins | sample 0715_SJ02_MP15_2_FD_132454 | JGI IMG/M metagenome (GOLD analysis project Ga0187782, IMG submission 132454) | Tropical peat soil microbial communities from peatlands in Department of Meta, Colombia - 0715_SJ02_MP15_20_MG | ecosystem: Environmental > Terrestrial > Soil > Wetlands > Peat | place...
ATACAGGCTCAGAAAGACGCTTTCGGGATCGAAATTGGAGCACGTCAACCGCTCAGCGAATATTTGTAATTTGACGTTATCCCCTACGCGCCGGCCACTCTGGATTCGCCCTGCAGGAGCGACCGCCGCGACACGGTCAGGAGCCGCTGACTGAAGGGAACGAGAGGGAACCTCTTTCCTGGCATGTCGATAGGCCTCGTCCCGAAAATTGGCGATGATCTGCATGCCATGTGAAGACAGTATCGATTCGGGATGAAATTGGAGGCCCCACTTCGGAAGGGTCACGTGCTTCAGTCCCATGACCAGGTCGCGGTCGGTTCGAGCCGTGACTATGAGCTGATCGGGAAGCGACTGCGGACACACGACGAGTGAGTGATACCTCACCGCATCGAAGCTTGGCGGCAGTCCGTCAAACAAGCGGCTGCCGTCATGATGAATGGTCGAAATTCTGCCGTGAAAGGGAACCGGCGCGTGCTTGATCTCGCCTCCGTGGAAGTACGCTAGTCCCTGATGGCCAAGGCAGATGCCTAACACCGGGATGTCGTCTTGCTCGAGTGCATCTCTGGAAACATGGACGTCATTTGGGTTGGTTACCGTTCCTGGACCGGGAGAAATGAGAACACAGCCGAACGACTCGCGGGAGGAAATTTCGCGCCAGGTGTACCGATCGTTGCGCACGACCAGCGGCTCGGTGCCGAACACCTGGGCCACGTAGTGCGCGAGGTTCCAGGTGAACGAATCGTAGTTGTCTATGATCAGGCAACGCATCTCAGATGCACCGGCATTGGCCAATGTTTCAATAATCCTGCGACGAGCTGCGGGCAGATCCGCCGCCTAACGCGAGTCGGATACGGGAAGCGCCACGAAGTCAAGGTCGTCCCGAAGTTCTTCGAGAGCGATTAAAACTAGTCTCAAGGACTGATGTCGCCGTCTGACACTGAGCGGACATTGCGATCGCGCTTAACGAGTTCTGCTTTCGAGGAATGTCGCGATAGCTTTTCGCGACTCCATTTGGCGCGGTGCTGACCGTGCGGCCGGCAGTCCTGTGCGTTGTGGAAGTGCCGGGGCCGTAGCGGGCATGCGTTGGGCTGCGGACCCCGCAGTCTTGTCACTCGCGCATTTGAAAAGGTTGTGGTGACAGAAATTCACCCCGGCCGCCTAGATCCGGCAACTCCTTTCATCGCAAGGGGTTCCGTCAAACAAAAAGCCCCGGCCGAGTCCGTCCGATTCGGACCGAGGCCCAAACATAGCGGGCTCAAGACAGATCCGACCCACAATTTGGTCAATCGACTGTCCCAATTGGGCTCGATCTTGCTGGCGGGGGGGCGCGGGGTGAGCACATGAGACGCAGCATAACAGCAATTATGCTTCTTGCATTCGCCATTGGCTTGGTGACGGTCAGCGCTCAAGCGCAAGGCACGGGCGGCATGGGTGGCGGTGGCATGGGCGGCGGCCACAAACACCAAAAGCAAACAGATAAGAGTGATCCGCAAAAGCCCAAAGCTGACGATAAGGCTTATAATGCCGCGCTTAAAAGTTTGCCGGACAAACCGTTTGACCCGTGGCAGAATGCACGCTGAGGTCCCCGCGGCTTTTGATTGTTACCTTCTGGGGCGCGGCCGGCTCGCTTGCCGCGATCGTCGCGCGCCAGTGGGGCTTGGGATTAGGGCCAAGTAAGACAATCCAGCAATTTAATTGGCCCTTAAGTTCCTTATTATTCCTAATCTTTGCCACGATTCGAGTCGATCGAATCGATAGGTCCGCGTCCGGGCCATAAAATTGGGGGGTACGGGTGATTAACAAATCTATCGCGTTGTTAAGTGCTTTTTGCTTCGCGTGTGGGGGATGCGCCTATAACGGTCCAGCCACTCCATCGTTCGCGGCCATGCCCGGTCCGCACAAGTCATATGAGTCCTTCCAGGCAGACGATCAGTACTGCCAAACTTCCGCTCAGCAGGCGATAGGGTACCAATCCCCCGGCCAGGCGGCCAATGACGCTGCAGTTGGTAGCGCCGTTGTTGGCACCGCACTCGGCGCTCTGGCAGGTGCTGCACTTGGATCAGCGGCGGGACATGTGGGGACAGGCGCGGCAGTTGGCGCTGGTACTGGTTTAGTTGCAGGCAGTGCAGTGGGATCGGGAAATGCCGCCGCCGCTGGTGGCTCACTGCAAGCGAGATATGACACCGTTTATGCTCAGTGCATGAGTGGCAAAGGCAATCGAATTCCAGGACCACCTGTTGTTGATCCAGCCTACTATCCGGGGCCCTATTACGGGGGTGGATACTAGCTGGTAGCTACGAAAGGAGGCGGGAAACGGCGCTCAAGCATGGGCAATCATTTCAGCAGCCGCCACAGCCCAAGCAGCAATAGTATGTTGAGCGCGGCAATCGCGCCTCAAAGCTCACAGGACCGAACCAGTCGATTTTGCACCATCTCGTCAGCCGTACCGAGCTTAGGCGTCGTGGGAAGGGGGCGGTCGGCCTGACTTTTGAGATGACTATATTCGATATTCGCTGTGACTAGGCGCTGACCGATAACGAAATCCTGCCGAAATTACGGAGCGCCGTACGGCTCTATCTCCAAATCACGGATCTCAGCGGCCAATGTGTGGGCTGTGCTGTTGTCCATCTCGAGGGTCATTCGTCCAGCGCGACCTTCGCCACGCGGTGGATACGGGTCGACAAGCAGCATTGTCTGCATCGAACGGGTGGCCGCTGGCGGCGTCAGCTCGTCCATACCCCATGGCCTGAGCGAACCGCCTTTTAACGAATTGTGCAACTGAGGATAGGGTATTCGCATCCCTATCAACGCTATCGCCACTAATACATTCCGTTTCGCCTGAGCCGACGTCCTTGCCCACCCGCACAAAGCGGACGTGCTTATGGCGTTTAGCGATGTCCGCTTTCGGGGATAAAGGCGGACATCACGCAAAGCACCGAGAATGTCCGCCTGTGCCCGTTCGAGCCGCTATCGCTTCTGTGACCTGGCCTAAAAACGGACCGCGTCGCAGCGCGCGCCCCTCATGGCACGAAATGAACAATACGAGCAGCTAACACTGCAAAAAGAATCAGAAAAACGACTACATAGATACTCACTGTCGGCTTCACGAGTCATTCTCCCGCGTGGCACGGGTTTGCTCTGGGGCACCTACTGACCAAGAGTATGCTGCACTTCGCTTAGAGCCGCCTCGCAGGCGCTCTGATCGCCAGCGCGATCGGCTTCTCGAGCCCGCTCAAACGCCTCCGTGATCGCCGTCACTTGTTCAGGTGATACGATGCCAAGCTTGGCTTCAGCGCCTGCAATTGAGTTCGGCGTCGGCTGGTGATGCGCCGTGGCCGCGGGACTCTCGGGTGCAGACGGCGCAACGGCCGCCCTAGCCTCGAGCTTGGCGTCGAACTTTGCCTGCATACGATCGATCTGTTGCGAACAGGGCACGGCGTAACTCGTCGACACAGATAGAGCGAGAATGATTGCGCTTATCGCCAGTAATCGTGGAACAGCCATCACTATCGGACCTTTCTGCAAAACAGTACCCAAAACGGAAAGGTTCAAAAAGAGCCCCAGACCGCTCCCGAAATCCGGGGCGACTAACCTGAATTGATAAATTTACTGTTTAGCGTTCGTGTTAGTATTCGTGCCCGCCGGGGCCTGCTTAACTTGCTTATGTTTATGGGTAGTCTTTGCGGATGGTCCAGGGGCGGCGGGATTCCCGGCTGCGCCCCCCCGATACCGGCGGCTGGGCGCCTGTGGCGGGACCATTCTGCGCCATCGCTAATGAGGAACCTGCAACGAGCAGCGCCGCGACAATTATTAGATTTTTCAGGGTTGTCATAACTCGCCCTCTAATGCTTGAGCCGCCCTTGCAGGTGAGAACGCCCTTTACAGTGTTCTGTTCCTGTGACGGCGCCAGCGCTTTTGATGGAAGTGAAACAAACTTAGCTCCTAGATCGACTCGCGCAAATCAGCTGACCCCTCCGAACGCAAGTGTTGTAGGCAAAGCGATAAAATAGGCTGCGGTGGTGGGTTAACTGGCTGATTTCTTTGCATGCCGCCGGCACGACGGAGAAGCCGGATGATACCCCACCAGAGGATCAAGAGGGCGAATAAAACAATCGCCAACATAAAACTTGTTCGCGCAGCCATGGCCTGAAATCCATTGGGCGCGCTCGAATCAATCCGAAGCGGCGCGTCACAGTGTGCGACAAGCGCCCCTACCTCTATCTTATTTTATCTCAAAGGATGACGAACATTAATTTTTAGAAATGCTCAAGTTGCGCCAGACGCTCCTACATTTAAAAAAATTAATACGCCGTTCACGTTCCGGCTGGGCCACTTTCGCATTGAAAGTTCAGGGCGACGTACTCGGAGTCGCCCATGTCTACTAATCGCATTGAACTGATCGGACTAAGCGTGCTGGTTCAAATCGCAACCGTAACAATGGCGTTTGCGCAGCAGAACCCATTCCTGAACCCCCAGAACCCTGCAAGCACGCTGCAAAACGGAATTACTTTCAATCTGATACCGAGCACAAGTAGCACGCTCTTGCCCGCACGCACTGAAAATCCGGTTTCTCCGGCGCTTCCCACTGGACTCCTTCCCAACACAACAGGAACAAATCCGCTTACCGGACTACCATGTACGGGACCGGGCTCGTTGTCGGTGAGCGGCGCGGGCACGCTGCCCGGATCGTCGGCGCCGCCTGTGAATGGAAGTGCGATTGGAGCCGCGAGCGGAACGACTACCGAAATACCTGGGTTCTCAAGCGTCTTCCAACCAGGCAATAACTCCGGCGCGTGTTGATCCACTAGCGGGAGCGTGTGCACGATGATGCGCCAAAGGCGTGCGCCCGTGAGGGCGCACGTGATACCGACGATGCCGCCGCGCGGCACGCGCTGGGGATTAGGCAAGGCCGTTGGGCTCCTTATGACCGCGGCTTTGCTCTTTCGGTTTCTGGCTAACGCCCACAACAAATTTTGGTTTTGTCCTTCCCGTCTAAGAGACAATGGAAAAATTCCAAGAGGATTCACGCGCGTGGTTCATATGGCGTGCGTGTTGCCCTGTTAACGGTTTTGGGCTTTGGCGTTGATGTCAGTCTTGTGACGGCGACCTAGCAAGCAGTTTCTGATGTTTCAGTCTCTGTGGTCAGACAACTGGCTTTGTTATGAACAATTACGAACAATTAATGCACGCTTCATTGGGCGGCATTTTATGATCTCGTTCGGGGGTGCCCTTTTTGTGATCCTTAAATCATGAAACGCACCCCTTTGATCGTTGTCTTGCTCATTGCGCTTGGTACTGGATTTTTATTCGCACTTTATCCAACAATCGATTTGTCGATTGCACGACTCGTCTACGAGGCAACGAATGTCAGCAATGGTCAAGTGCCCCGCCTTCTACACCTGACAGACTCCATTTTGCGCAAAGTCGGAACGTGGATCGAAATACTTTTGATCGTTCCGCCGATAATTGCGCTCCTGGTCAAGCTCATTCTGCCGCAGACAAGAATGTTCGTTCCCCGGCAGAGCGATTCTCTTTCTCCTTACCAGCCTGACAGTGGGGCCTGGACTTCTTGTGAATGCCGGACTCAAAAACCACTGGGAACGGCCGAGACCAGGACATCTGTTGCAGTTTGGTGGAAATCAGCATTTCGTTCCGTGGTGGCAGCCGATCGGCGACTGCCGCAAAAACTGTTCCTTCGTATCGGGCGAAGCATCTTCAGCGTTTTTGAGTGTAGCCCCTGCGGCACTAACCCCTCTGCAATGGCGACCGTTGGCCTGCGCCGCTGCCATTTCATTCGGGAGCATTATTTCGCTCTCGCGAATAGTGGTGGGTGGTCATTTCTTGTCGGACGTGATCTTTGCGGGTGTATTTACCTTCCTCATTGTCTGGCTTCTGTATGCGATCATTTACCGGTGGAAGGCCACGCGGCTGGACGACAACACGATCGAGAAAGCGCTAGAGCGTTTCTCTGCTCACTCCGGCATCATTTACCGCCGCATGAGCCGAAGGATCGCTATCGCTGTTGCCCAACACCAGCACCATCATCCGATGCACAAGAGCAATTGCGATGGGCGCGCCAAGCACTGCCTGAGCGATCACCATCATGGTGGGTGTGAACTCGATACTGGATGATCCTAGTTGCCCGATAGACAGCGAGACCGATAGGGAAACAAAAAGCAAAGGCCAAGACGACTTTTTCAAGGGCACGGATGACGCTGGCCGTCGGTCCCAAGATAGGTGCCGGTTTGCGGATTATATGAGCGGTAGCGCTGCATGCAGTAGGCGACAGGGTCTCCAGCGGATTGACTGGAGGCACCGGGCACCTGCGGGGGATAACCGCTAGCAGGGCCGGGGGCCGGCGGCGGATAGCCGTAGGCAGGGGCCGGATAACGAGGATAGCCGTAGGCTAGTGGCGGGGGCGGATAATAATAGGGCGCCGGGTAATACGGACCATAGGCTGACGCAGCGACAGCACTGCCGACCACCACGCCGGCGATCGCACCGGCGGCAACCGGAGCACCCCAACCCCAGCCACCTCCCCAACCACCTCGCCACTGAACCCGCTCAACGGCGGGCGGCGCCGCGTTCTTGATCGTCAGCGGGTCGAGCATCGGTAGGGCCGAAGCAACGTTCGGTAATGACGCAATCCCTGCGCCAACCGAGGCCGCGGCGACAAACTTGCGTATGAGGTTCAGCATGCTCGTTTCTCCCGATTTCGGTTTAATCACTGTAATCCGTCATCGTGGCAATGGTGAGGTCGAGGGCTGGTGGATAGCCGACAAGCCTTTCAATCACCAAAAGCGGCGATACGGAAACCGATCCCTGCTCAAATAGTTTCCCGGCGCTCCCTCAGCTCTTTGTGCGCGCGCGCCCTTACGACCAATGTGGTGGCGATTCGTTGAAACATGATCATGCAAAAGATTACGCAATCGTAATCTTCCGCTTACAGCATGTTTCAAAACTTTAACTTGCGCCGGCGCCGTTCGCGCCGTCTATTTCGTCGGTTTCGTCCAGATGGAGGAGGTCAGGAGGATCGCCATGTTGAAACCGGTAATCGACGCGACAGCGCTTGCTGCGCTCGCGGGTTCTTCGTTGGCTTATGCGCAAGGCAGTTTTCGCGGCGACCGCGGGTTTGGCGACGGCGGTCCGCGCGCCGAGCACCGGCATCATCTGAGCGCCGCCGACATCTCTGCCTTTGCCGATGCGCGCATCGCCGCGCTGAAGGCCGGCTTGCAGCTCACGCCCGATCAGGCGAAGAATTGGCCGCCGTTTGAACAGGCGCTGCGCGATATGGTTCAACTGCGCATCCAGCGTCTGGCTGCTCGCGAAGCCGGCGACCAGCAGCAGCAGGCGGCCACGCCGTTTAATCGGCTCGCCCGACGCGCCGACAATATGGCGAAGACGAGCGCCGCACTGAAAAAGATCGCCGATGCCGGCGCGCCGCTTTACCAGAGTCTCAACGACGATCAGCAAAATCGCTTCGTCATGCTGGCCCGCATCCTGCGGCCGCATCATGGCATGCGCGGCGACCGCGAGGACGGCGGGGCCGGGGAGCATGAACGCGGTTAGCGCCACGGCGTGCGACGCCAGCCACTTGTCCTGATCGCGTCAATACTGCGAGCACTCGCTGTCCGCGATGTCCGCTTTTGTGGCTACAGCGGACATACGATCGACGAGCTTCAATGTCCGCTTATGACCCAAAGCGGACATGCCGTTCACGCCTGTGAAGGCCCGCATTGAGGGCTAAAGCGGACGTCATAGCGCGTTCGCCGTGACGGGCGGCGGTCCTTGAAAGGTGGCCGAATTGTTTAGCCCGGCGGCAATCTCAGGCGCCGGCGCATAGACACGGATGATCAGGTAGAACGGATCCGTTGAGATCGGCAGCCAATTCGATTCGCGGTCCTGTCCGGGATGGTCACGCTGCACATAGAGCGTGAACGAGCCGTCTGCGTTCCGTTTCAGGTCGTCATCGCTACCCAGCGCATAGCGACCGATGGCATTGGGAATCGTAAAGCCGGTAGAGGCATCATAAGCGGTTATTGACCAGATGCCGGGCGGTACCGCCTTGATGCACTGCATCGGCTCCGTAAATGTCAGGCTGTTTCGTTTAGCGCCAGAGAGTGGCTGCCCAGTGCTGTCTGTCACGGAGGTGTAATAGATCGACTCGGTCGGCGTATTTGATGTTAAGCCAAACACCGCAACGATTGCGCGTGATGGATAGTCCGCACCGGGCAAGCCCAAGTTCGCCGGCGGTATGTTCCAGCCGTTGGCTGTGTTTCCCAGGATCGGCAACAACGGCATCATCATCGGGCCGATGCTTTTGGCCGCTGCAGCCATCTCCACCAGAATTTGCGACTGCACGGTTTTGCGCCGCCACGGCTTGCCGAGCTCAATGCCCAGATACTTGAATTGGGGAAGCAACGATTCGATCTCGCCTTTAGGCGGAGGATTTTCGTTCATGGCCGCTGAGAAAATGTCCCAAAACTGCAGCGGATCGAGGAACTGCATCTGACTGCTGGCGACCTTAGGATTAATCCTCGGGGTTTGGTATTTGTAGTCCACTGGCGCGGGGGCGCCGCCATTGTATTCGACGAGGCTTTTCACCCTAATGGCGCGCAACACTTTCTGAGCACCAGGCAGATCGGCCGCAGTTTTGACATGCACGCGGGGCTGCACCTCAACCCAGCGTGTCGGGCAATCGATCCGCCTGGCCTCTGGCGGTAACTGTCCCTGCCAGCCCGGCCCGACCAAGGCAAATATGCCGCCCTTATACCCGGTGGCGACACCGCCGACGTAAGCGAACGCATTAGCCCACATGTCACAGATTTCGACCATGTAGTAGCGACCCTCGGAGTCCGGCACGCGCAGAATAATGGGCTGTTGGCCGAGATCCATGAAGCCGAAGCCGTAGATGACGTTGACGTTTGGGGTAACGTAACCTGCCTGCTCGGCAATCGTCGGATTCGCGATCTCCTCGATGCGCCAGATTTCATTCGCTCGCACTTTGGCACCTGGGCCGATGCAAGTTGCATCCCTGAGGTTGTACATCGCGACGATTGGGACCGCGTAAGTCGCCGCTTGAAGTGCAAGCGCAAAGACCAGCTTTGCGGTCCCAAAGTATTCGCGTTGACATTACCTCCTTGGCACGGCACTTCATCCGCATAGGCAGGCGAGATCGATAAAGCTCCGACCACCGGCAACGACTCCGCGCCGACTTATCGTGAGGCTCCCGGGTGTTGCGTTGATCACTGTCCGCTCCGAAGATTAACGAAGTACAGGGAAGCCTTTTTCTCGATCGCATTGATGGTTGTGTCACGCGAAGGCCATGGGCCGCAGAGGCGCGTACCCGATCGTGTGGTCAGCGCAAGAGATAGCTCAGGACAAGGTCCGCGATCCGACCGAAAGGCGGGCGCAGCAGACCGGCAAAGTTGAATCGGGATTGTTCAAAGATACCCTTCGCATGGCTCAAGGCTTTGAACCCTTCTTCGCCATGATAGGCGCCGATCCCGCTGGCACCGACGCCCCCGAACGGAAGATCCTCCACGGCATAGTGAAGCATGGTGTCGTTGACAGTGACGTTGCCGCTTGTCGTGCGCTCGAGCACGCGGCGACGGGTCTCGCGGCTGTGAGCAAACAGGTAAAGTGCCAGCGGACGCGGATGCGCGTTCACATAGGCGATCGCCTCGTCGACGTCGCGATAGGCAACGATCGGCAATATCGGTCCGAAAATCTCTTCCTGGAGGACGGCCATCTCGGGCGTGGGGTTGAGTATAAGGGTAGGAGGTAGCGTCCGTTCGCGATCGGCCCGGCCGACTGAGCCGATTTCGATAATACTTGCACCCTTCTTTCTCGCGTCATCGATCGTGGCGGATAGCCGCGCCAAATGCCGGTCATTGATGATCGACCCATAGGCGGGATCCAAGACGCCAGCGGGATAGAGTTTTTGCACCGCTTGTTTGTAGGCCTCGGTGAAGGACACGATGTCATTTTCCTGCACCAAAGCGTAGTCGGGCGCGATACAGGTTTGCCCTGCATTGGCAAGTTTGCCGAATGCGATGGATGCTGCGGCCTGTGCAAACGGGAAGCCCGGTTCGATGATCGTCGGCGATTTGCCGCCGAGTTCTAAAGTGACCGGAACCAAGTTTTCGCTGGCCGCACGCATCACCGAGCGGCCGACTTTGGTGCTGCCAGTGAAGATCAAATGATCGAATGGAAGCGCCGCGAACGCCGCCCCAACGTCGGCGTCGCCATCCACGAGAGCGACTTGGTCTTCGGGAAAGGTCTCGCGCAGCATCACCGTTAGCAGCTTGTTCGTGGCGGGCGTGAATTCTGACGGCTTGAGCATGACGCGGTTGCCGGCTGCAATGGCTGTCGCCAATGGCATTAACGCAAGCGACACCGGATAATTCCACGGCGACATGATTCCGATGACGCCAAGAGGCTGGTAGAGGACGCGGGCGGCACCGGGTTGGAAGTGCACGGCGACATGCCGACGCCGTGGGCGCATCCATTTCCCGATATGTTTATGCAGATAGTTGATGCCGTGAATGAGAGGGACGAAGTCTAGAATCGCCGTCTCGTAGGCCGACCGATGGCTGAAATCCGAATTGATCGCTTTTGCAAACTCTTCGCGTCGCGCCAGTAGCGCTGTCTTGAGCTTCTTCAAGTCAGCCTGTCTTTGCGCCAGCGAAGGTGCGCCATCGCGCAGGAAGCTGGCGCGTTGCCCGGCAAGAAGAGAGGTTAGTTGCATTTGCTCTGTCGTCTCGACGTGGGCATTCATCGTTATCTCCATTGACGACTGATTTCGGTGCGTTAGCGTCGCGGTAGGCAGATTGGGCGCTGGCTCACGCGCTTTCCCTGCGCAGTTTTTCCACGAGCGGCATGGTCGCTTCGGACGGATCCCAATCGCGCGCGAGACCACCGCGGACCACGCCATCGACGAGGATGGTGCGGTAGATTTCGTTGCCGGCGTGCTGCGTGAACTCAATGCCGAAATACAGAGGATCAAGGTTCAGCGCCTCGACGCAGGCTTTGTGCAGGGCCTCCGCCAACCTTGCGCGTTGCTCGGCTGGTCGACCGGCCCGGATATCACAGGCCAGCACGGCGCTCGGGACCGGCCCTGCTGTATCGCAACGCCATATGTTGCCCTCGCCAAGCTCCCGGAAGCTGATATCGACGAGATCGGAGCTTGTCTGCATGATTTCGGCGTAAAGATTACCAAGACGGTGGGCAAGGTCGCGCTTGAGTGGGACTGGATATTGACCTGTCAGTTCAAGTTGAAGGTGGGGCATGGCTTCCTCTTCCAAGTCGGTCGGGGTTGACTCCTAATGTTGACACTGTCAATATGCTCAAATGTTGACGATGTCAAGATCGGATTTGGAGGCTGAATGGCCAGGACCAAACGGGCATCCCGTACGCGCCCCTATCATCACGGCGACTTGCGTGGCGCCCTAATTGAAGCCGCACTGGATCTGGTGACGGAGGAGCAGGATTGGACCTTTTCGCTGAGAGAAGTCGCGCGCCGCGCCGGCGTGAGCCATAACGCGCCGTACAATCATTTCGCTGACAAACAAGACCTGCTGATTGCCGTCGCTGCGGCGGGGTTCGAGCACTTGCGTGATCGTATGCGCGCTGCGGTTGCCCGCGTCGCGGCGCCTGACAAGGCACTGCTGGCATGCGGCAGGGCGTACATTGAACACGCACTGCAGAATCCGGCCCTTTACAGGCTCATGTTTGGACCGGCACTGGCGAAATCAAAAGGTGGGAGGCCAACCGAAGCGCGCGCTGCAGGCAATGATGCAAAGGCCGTGCTGAAAGAGATTGTTGTTCGCGGTGCACGAACCGGCGCATTTGCAGTCTCCCCGGATAACCCGCGCGATCACGCCGAAGTCGTATTTTTCACCTGGTCGCTTGTACATGGCCTAACCATGCTTCTACTGGATAATTTCGCGGAGGCTGATCTGACGATCGAGGATCTCGTTAAGGACATCGAGCGCAGCGTACTCAAGGGACTATTGCCGCGGTAGTTCCAATGGCGGCATTGGCCGAATTGAACGAACCCACCACATCTAATTATTGCCGCTGATCCCAGTCCGTATCCGCGGGTAAGGGTCATTTCGCTAATTGATATGAACGCGAAGTCAGTTCGCTCTCCTGCGGGGCGGGAATGTCTGCTTTTGACCAAAATCGGAAGTCGAGGGATTAAATTTGCTGTGACGCACAACACCGCTACCAGCGAACGATATGGTAGGATGCCATCCTCGGAGGGAGAGGAGCTCCTTGAAGCGGCGGGATTTCATTGCGTTCGCTAGCGCTGTCGCTGCTGGGTGGCCGCTCGCGGGGCGCGCGCAGCAGCCCGCGATGCCGGTGATCGGATTTGTCAGGATCACCACGCCACAAGACTCTGCGCCATTTCTCAGCGCCTTCAGAGACGGTCTTGCTGAGTCCAGCTATATCGAAGGCCAAAATGTTGCAATCGAAGCGCGCTTCGCGTTCAACCAAGTCGATCAACTACCAAGTCTGATGGCCGAACTCGTCTCGATGCGCGTGGCCGTATTGGTCGCTACAGGGGGCACTATCTCGGGACGAGCAGCCAAGGCGGCGACCTCGACAATTCCCATCGTCTTCACGACCGGGGATGATCCGGTAAAGGTAGGGCTCGTCGCCAGCCTCAACAAACCCGGTGGCAATCTCACTGGCGCGAGCATTTTCACCAACCGGCTCGGTTCCAAGCGCTTCGCACTATTGCACGAGATGGTACCTTCCGCATCGCCAATTGCTATTCTGATCAACCCGACGAACTCAGACACTGAGGACGAAGCGAAAGACGTTCAGGAAGCGGCGCGCAGCCTTGGCGTGCGGGTATTTGTAGTCAGTGCTGACAAAGCGGATGATCTCGATGGAGCATTCACCAGGCTCAAGCAGCAGGGAGCCCGCGCGTTATTTGTTGCGGGCGATACTTTCTTTACCGGCCAACGCAGCCAAATTTCGATTCTTGCCGCCCGTCACGGTCTGCCGACCAGTTGGAGTTCACGCATCGAGACCGAAGCAGGCGGGCTGATGAGCTATGGCGGTAGCTTTCTGGATGTTTATCGACAAGGCGGAGTACTTGCTGGAAAGATTCTCAAAGGTGCCAATCCCGCTGATTTGCCCGTCCAACTTCCATCGACATTCGAACTGGTGATCAATGTCAGGACAGCAAAAACGCTCGGCGTCGACGTGCCCCCGACGCTGCTCGCCCGTGCCGACGAGGTGATAGAATGACGAGCTATTTTGCTGTGGTTGCTCACCTCTGAAAGTGGCATTGGACGAGTCTGTTGCGCTCAGGCACCGCTGCCTGTCGCTTAGTGGAGGTCTGTTACGATCTGCCGGATTTCGGCCGCCGTATGCTCGCCGCCGAGCGGCGTTCCGGGAACCAGATATTTGCCCATCGCCAGTCCGCCGATAACGACGGGGTCGAAACCGATCTCTCGGATGAGGCTCGACGCGATATCAATAGCGTGCGAGTCGTCGCCGGCGATCGGAACTCCCACGAGTTCGCCCTGCCGGTGCGCGTCCGTCGACAGCTTGGCATAGTTGATCGCATTGAAAGCGCGCACGATATGCGCGCCAGGCAGGAATTTCGCCGTCGCTAAGCCCGCTCCCCCCTGATCATCGACCCATTTGACGATTTCGGCGCCGTCACGTCGTGCGATCGGGTTGCTCACGTCGATCACCAACGCCTTCTTCGCAAGCGCGTTGCCGTAGTCTTTGCCGATTTGCTCCATCGCCGTATACGGAACGACCACCATCACGACGTCGCCAAATTCGACGGCCTCTGCGACCGTTCCGGCGTGGGCCAACGGACCCAGCTCGTCCACGAGCGCCTTCAATGTATCGGGTTGGCGGGACGAAAACATCACGCGGTGCCCCGCCTTGACGAAGAGCGCGCCGAGTGCGCCTCCCTCTTTCCCGGCGCCGATCGTACTGATGCTGAGAGGGCGGCCACCGGCCGACTGCGCTAGAACCCGGGTCGGCAGAGACCCAGCCGCTAGTCCTACAATGCTGCCCGCGACGGTAAGGAGAAATTTGCGCCGGCCATTCTCAACCCTATGATTTGTCATGGTCAGGTCTCCAACGACAATGGATGACTTGGTATCAGGCGGCACCCGTCTCAAGGTGGGAACGGAGGGTTCCAGACGATACCCGTCGCGCTCAGCCGATGTCTGCTTCTCTAATCGGCCGGTTGGGGTCAAGCGCTTTCAGGCTGTCCGACGTCAGTGTCGATGCCTCGCGGGCTCGCGCTTCTCTTCCGACTCGGCACTAAGGCCCTTCCAGCATGGGGTTCGAAGACGAGGTGGAACAATCTTTTGATCGGCCTTGCCGTCGGACTGACGGCAGGTCCAAGCGGACATACGAACTCACCTCATCCATCGTCCCGCGAGGGACACCCTAAAGTGGGTCTTAGGAACATGAACCGCAGCGACGAATATAGAGCGTCGGGCACCGCAGCGATCATCGCAGCTTGCGTCCGATAATATCTTCGCAGCGCACTCCCTCGGGCGGTTCAGCACCGAGATAGAGGCCCCCCGACATGGCAAATTGCATGCGGTTCGACGGGGGCCCAGCCGTGCCCCAGCGGTCGCCACGGGTCGGCATCACCTTGTCCCAGTATTGCGCATCTTGCGGAACGTGAGTGGCCTCGTCGATCTGATCGAGTTCGGTGGTGTATTCCGCGACAAAGCCGTTCGGCTCGATGAAATAGGAGAACACGTTGTTGCCGGGGCCGTGGCGGCCGACGCCCCATTCGATGTCGAACCCATTCCGCTTGACCCGGCCGGTGCCGCGCATCAGCCCGTCGATGTTAGGTACCTCATAGGCGACGTGATTGAGAGAGGGTCCGCTGCCGCGGACAATCGCGATACTGTGATGGTCGGAGCAGCAGCGCAGAAATTCCATCAAGTGCGTGCTGTCAGAGCGTTTGAAGCCGAGCACGTCGATGAAAAACGGCATCTGCTCGTCGGCGTTGGCACTGTTGAGCACGACGTGGCTGATCTTGGTCGGGCGCGAGCGATCGAGGACGACGTCGGTGTGCTGCGTGCCATCCGACGAGATGCTCATCGGCAGTCCGTCGGGCGTCTCGAGGCGGAAGCCGTAGCCGCCACCGATGGCGCCGGACAGCGCCGCCGGATCGCCCAAAACCTTGACGCCATAAGACTTGGCCTTGGCGCAGAGATGATCGACTGTGGTGC
>Ga0187782_10001930_pt1 | contig 15221 bp, 11 predicted proteins | sample 0715_SJ02_MP15_2_FD_132454 | JGI IMG/M metagenome (GOLD analysis project Ga0187782, IMG submission 132454) | Tropical peat soil microbial communities from peatlands in Department of Meta, Colombia - 0715_SJ02_MP15_20_MG | ecosystem: Environmental > Terrestrial > Soil > Wetlands > Peat | place...
GTGCGGGCGGTAAAGCGATACAGCGCGCGCATGCGAGACTCGTCGAGAGGGGCCTGGCCCGTGCGTCCCGATTTGAGGCGCGCCATGCCGAATTTTATCACGGCGACGCGCAGAAGGAAGGCCCGGAAGAGAGCGGGGAGAGGCTTCCGGGGACGCGGGGCGCTGTGATAGTCTTCCGCATGGGCAAGCCCTGCCGCAGGTTTCACCCTCTTCTCGTCGCAATTCTTGCGGCCCTTGTGGCAGGCGGTTGCCGTCACGTCTCCAGCGATTCCGGTCTCACCAAACTCGCACTCCAGGCGGACTGGTATCCCCAGCCAGAACACGGCGGTTTCTACACCGCGCTTGCGAAGGGCTACTACAAGGACGCGGGACTCGATGTAAGCATCGTGCCCGGCGGGCCGTACCTCACACCGGAGCAGCAGGTATCCACGGGCGCGGCGCAGATGGGCATGAGCTCGTCGGACAAGATTCTGGAGTCGATTGCAGATGGGCAGCCGCTGGTGGCGGTGGCGGCGACGATGCAACACGACCCGCAAGGAATCATGGTGCGGAAGGATTCGCCGATCCACTCCTTTGCGGATTTGAATGGGCACACCGTGGCGATCAAGACCGGAGCGACGTGGTTCGAGTTCATCGAGAAGAAATACCAGCTGACGAACGTGCACGAGATCCCCGCGATGATGAACGTGGCGAATTTCGTGAACGATCCGCAGTACATCCAGCAGGCGTTCGCTACCTCCGAGCCGTTTTTCGCACAGCAGGCCGGAATCGAGACGCGCGTGCTCCTGACGAGCGACGCTGGCTACAACCCGTACCGCGTGATGTTCACGACACAGGACTTCTTGAAGCAGCATCCGGACGCGGTAGCCAAATTCGTGGACGCGTCGCTGCGGGGATGGCGGGACTATCTCGGCGACCCGAGCGCGGCGCACGCAGCTATTTCGAAGCTGAATCCGGCCCTGAATGCGCAGTGGATGGAGTTCACGTGGAAGGCGCTGCGCGACGGACATTTCGTCACAGGCGACGATCCGAGCGGAACACAGCTGGGCAAGATGAATGCGGAGCGATGGAGCACGATGTACGCGCAACTGCTGGACTTGAAGGTGATCGACAAGCAGTTTGATCCGGCGACGGCCTATACGCTGCAGTTTGTGGGAACGAAGTAAGGTACTGGGGGAGACGGCGGCGTGGACCTTTTGATCAGCGGCGGAACGGTGATCACGATGGACGCGGAATTCCGCGTCATCGAGGACGGCGCGGTTGCCATCGAGGGCGACACAATCACGGCCGTTGGCAGGCGCGCGGAGCTCGAGCCGAGAGCGCGCGGCGCGAAGATCATCGATTCGAGCACGGCGCTCGTGACGCCCGGAATGATCAACGGGCACGCGCACGCGGCGATGAGTCTGTTTCGCGGCGTGGCCGAGGATCATTCGCTCGACGACTGGCTGCAAAGGTACATCTTCCCGGCAGAAGCGCGAAACGTGACGGAGGAGTTCGTCCTCTGGGGCACGCGCCTGGGCGTGCTGGAAATGCTGCGCGGCGGCATCACGACGTACGCGGACATGTACTACTTCGAGGATGTGGTCGCGAGCGTTACGAAAGAAGCCGGGATGCGCGGCGTACTGGGGCAAACGGTCGTTGATTTCCCGGCGCCGGACCATAAGACGCCGGCCGCGGCGTTTGCGTACACGCAGAAATTTATCGACCGCTGGAAGGGCGACCCGCTCATCACGCCTGCGGTGGCGCCGCACTCGATCTACACGGTCTCGACGGAGAACTTGAAAACAGCGGCGGCGCTCGCGCGCAAGAATGCGGTGCCAATTCTGATTCATGTGGCGGAGGCGCCGTTTGAAAGCGAGCTGAGCCGCAAGAAATACGGCACGTCGCCGGTGGCGTATCTGGAAAACATCGGAGTGCTGGGGCCCGACGTCGTGGCAGCTCATAGCGTGTGGGTGAACGCGGAGGACATCGCGACTCTGGTGCGGCGCGGCGTGGGATCGATTCACAATCCATCGAGCAACATGAAACTCGCCTCGGGCGTGATGCCGGTGGTGGATCTGCTGGCAGCCGGCGAGCCCATCGGGTTGGCTACGGACAGCGCGGCGAGCAACAACAACCAGGATCTGTTTCAAGAGATGAACATCGCGGCGAAACTGCAGAAGGTGACGCGCATGGACCCGCGCGCGCTTCCCGCGCGGCAGACCGTCGAGATGGCGACGATCGGCGGGGCACGCGCAATTCATTTGGACAAGAAGATCGGCTCGCTTGAAGCGGGCAAGCAGGCGGACCTCATTCTGATCAACACCAACGCGACGCATTCCACGCCGATGTACAACGTTTATTCGCAGTTGGTGTACGCGCTGAACGCGCACGACGTGAGAACCGTGGTGATTGCCGGAAAAGTGGTGATGGACGGCCGCGTGATGATGACGATGGACAAGCCGGGGATTCTCGCGAAGGCGCATGAGTATCAAAGGAAGATATCGGCGTCGCTGGAAGAGGCGCGGGTGATCTAGAGGCGGCTCCGGCACGGCGCCCGAATCACACGGCATGAAGTAGATCCTGCACCGGGCCGGGGACCACATCCTCGGCCTGGCATCACAACCTGTTGTTTAACGGGTGGGCGATTCGTATACTGCCGGCCATTTGCGGCGGGAGGGTGCGCGTAGATGCATCGATGGGTCGGCGTCCTAGGCATGATCACGATCACGGGGCTCGCGTACCTCTTCTCGGTCAACCGGCGCGCGATCAGGCTGAAGACTGTGTGCTGGGGGCTGGGGCTGCAGATCGCGTTCGCGTTCATGGTGATGCGCTGGAGCTTCGGGCAAAACCTGTTCGCGCATCTGGGCCGCGGGGCGAATTGGCTGCTCGATTTCGCCTACTACGGCTCGGAATTCGTTTTCGGCGATCTCGGCATGAAGAACTCACCGAAGGGATTCGCGTTGGCGTTTCAGGGCCTGCCCACGATCATTTTCATCGCGGCGTTTTTCGCCCTGCTCTACCACTTCGGCGTGATGCAGGTGATCGTCAAGTTCGCGGCTTGGGTGATGACGCGGCTGATGGACGCGAGCGGCGCCGAGTCTCTGAACGTTGCCGCCAGCATTTTCATGGGACAGACGGAAGCGCCGCTATCGATTCGGCCTTTCCTGCCCGACGTGACGCGATCGGAATTGATGACGATCATGACGAGCGGTATGGCGCACGTCTCCGGCGGGATGATGGCGGTCTATATTCTATACGGTGTGAAGGCGGAGCATTTGCTGGCGGCGGTGATCATGACCGCACCGGGCACGATCCTGATGGCGAAAATGCTGGTACCGGAAACGGAAAAACCGCTGACCGCGGGGCACGTCCAGATGGCGGAAATGGAGCGCGATCCGAACGTGCTGGGCGCCGTGGCGCGCGGGACGATCGATGGGCTGCATCTGGCGCTGAACGTGGCGGCGATGCTGATCGCGTTCATCGCGCTTCTGAAGTTGGTGGATGGATGCTTCGGACTGGTGGGCCACTGGGTGAAGTGGTTTCCGTCGAGCATCGAGCAGGTGTTCGGCTACGTCTTTTCACCCGTGGCGTGGTTGATCGGAATTCCCTGGAAGGATTGCCACAACATTGGAAACCTTCTCGGGCTGCGCATGGTGACGAACGAACTGGTGGCGTTTCAGCAACTGGGGCCGATGCAAACGCTGCTCGACCCGCGGTCGTTCACGATCGCAACGTTTGCGCTGTGCGGATTCGCGAATTTCAGCTCGATCGGCATTCAAATCGGCGGAATCGGCGCGCTCGCGCCGAACAAGCGCGGCGATCTGGCGCGGCTTGGCGTTCGCGCGATGCTTGCAGGAACGATGGCGAACCTGATGTCCGCTGCGCTGGTCGGGATCATGCTGCGATGAGCCCGGCCCGAAAGAAGAACTCCTCTACCGATGAATTTGCAAAGGCGTCGCGCGCCGCAAAGTTCATTCAATCAAGCACGAAACTGCGGCCCAAAATCGGGCTGGTGCTGGGCTCCGGACTCGGAGCATTTGCGGACGAACTGGCCGCCGCAACACGAATTCCCTACGACAAAATTCCCGGCTTCCCGCGCTCGACCGTCGAGGGACACGCCGGACGGTTGGTAGTCGGCAGGCTCGGCGACGTGTCTGTGGCTGTGATGCAGGGACGCGTCCACCTGTATGAGGGATATTCGGCGAAGGACGTCGTTTTTCCGATGCGGGTGTTCGGGCGGCTTGGGATTCGCGCGGCGATCCTCACGAATGCCGCAGGCGCAGTCAATTTGGAGTACAGCCAGGGCGCGCTTGTTGTAATTCGTGACCACATCAACCTGCAGGGGACGAATCCATTGATCGGGCCGAACGACGAGCGGTTCGGCGTGCGGTTTCCAGATATGACCCAGGCGTATTGGAAATCGTACCGGGAAATCACCTTGCGCGAAGCAAAGCGCCTGGGACTGTCCGCATACGAAGGCGTCTATGCAGCGCTCGCCGGGCCGAGCTTCGAGACTCCGGCGGAGATTCGGTATCTCAAGACGATTGGAGCGGACTTGGTGGGGATGTCCACCGTGCCGGAAGTGATCCTCGCGCGGCAAATGGGAATTCGGGTACTGGGGATATCGTGCGTAACGAACATGGCCGCGGGGATTCTGGATCAGCCGCTGACGCACGAAGAGGTAATGGAAACGGGAGAGAGGGTTAAGGGACAGTTTGTGATGTTGTTGAAAGCAGTGATTCCTTCCATCGCAGAAGACGTACAGTAGCAGCCCCACGTTCTAGCCACGCACGAAGATCGTTACGGAAGAAAGACAAATATCAGCAGATCCGATGGGAACGATTCGGAATTTGAGTTTGCGGTTTTAGGACCCATCTTGCAGACTAAGTGAGACGTATCAGTGTAGGTAACGGCATCTCGCTTTTCCACGTGGAGAAGGGTTATTCCGCCGCTCTCGTCAAGCGGCGGCGCTGTGGGGCCTAGTTCGGATCTCGGCAGAGATTCCAACGACCCTGCACGGCCTCTACGCTGTTTGGAAAAGGAGATCAAGATGTCTGGGTCCAATGCAGGTGCACTTCGGCAGTCCGGTCTAGAAAGCAGCCTCACGCGAAAGCGTGTTTCGAGTCCTTCTTCTCCCACTGCAACTCGCGGCCAAGGAATCTTTTCGGACGCGATCATCGAAGAAAACGCGCGGGACCGCGGCAAGCGCGCCGCGCGAGCTGGCCTTGCGTTCGCCCTCCAAGCGGGCGTGATCGGAGTAGTGCTCTTGGTGCCGCTCCTCTTCACCGAAGGCATCGACCTATACAAACTCAATAACACCGTACTGATCGCGCCGCCTCCGCCTGCGGCGCCGCCACCGCCAGCCATGCATGTGCAGGCAATTCCCAAGATGTCGCTTGTTCACGCACAGCTCACCGCCCCGACTGTGATTCCACGAAAGATCGCCGAGTCTGCACCGGACGCCGGCGGAGCTCCCGCGATCTCGGATATGGCAGGAGGCGTGCCAGGCGGAACAGGCGACGTAATCGGCGGTTCGCTATCGGGTCCTCCGCCTCCTCCGCCCGCAGCAATCGCAAAACCGAAGGAGCCAGTGCGCATCTTCAGCGGTATGAAGGAACCTGCGCTCCTCTACGCACCGCCGCTTGTCTATCCCCTTATCGCGAGACAAGCACACGTTTCCGGGACTGTCACAATCGAGGCGGTGATCGACGACAAGGGCAACGTGACGCAAGTGAAGGTGGTCAGTGGCCCGCCACTGCTATTGGACTCGGCGCTGAAGGCGGTGTCGGCGCGAAAGTATCAGCCGACGATCCTCGACGGGGTGCCGGTGTCGATCCGATTCGACGTGAAGGTCCAATTCAACCTGGGCTGACCAACACTGGCCGCGAATCCGAACGGCGGCGAGTCTCAGCCGCCAGCGATCGCTCCGATCACCATGAAGGGCTCGCGGCCACTGCAGACTTCGTCGGGCAGAGGAGTGTCCGGCGACTCGTGGGACCAATCCTCCGCGCAGACGAAGAACCGGAGGAACGCGCGGCGCTGCAGCGTGTCGTGGTCGCGAATCGTTCCGCGGAGCGCCGGGTAGGCGGCCTCAAGCGCGTCGAGGACCGAGCGGATGGTCGCCCGGCCCTCGACCTCGATTTGCACATCGCCATTCACGCGCGCAAGCGTGCGCAAATGCTGCGGAAGTTCTACGCGAATCATGCCAGCGTTTGCACCTCAACGGAAAGCACTGCCGGAAGATCGCGGACGATGGGCGTCCAAGTATCTCCGGCATCAGCGGAAGCATACACTTGGCCGCCGGTGGTGCCGAAGTAGATGCCGCAGGAATCGAGCGAATCGACAGCCATCGCTTCGCGCAGTATGTCGACGTAGCAGTTCTCCTGCGGCAAACCCTTGGTGAGCGGCTCCCACTCGTTTCCGCCGGTCCGGCTGCGGTAGACGCGCAGTTTGCCATCGAGCGGGAAATGTTCGCCGTCGCTCTTGATCGGAACGACGTAGATGGTTTCCGGCTCGTGTGCGTGAACGTCGATGACGAAGCCGAAATCGGTAGGCAGATTGCCGCTGACCTCGCGCCAGTTGTCGCCAGCATCATCGGTGCGCATGACGTCCCAGTGTTTCTGCATGAACAGCACGCCTGGGCGCGATTGGTGCATGGCGATCCGGTGAACGCAGTGGCCGACCTCTGCATCCTGATTCGGGAGGTACGGCGATCTCAGTCCTCGATTGATTGGCTTCCACGTTTTGCCGCCGTCATCGGTGCGGAACGCGCCGGCGGCGGAAATGGCTATGTACATCCGTTGGGGATTGCTGCGATCGAGAACGATCGTGTGCAAACCCATTCCGCCGGCACCCGGCTGCCATTTAGGTCCCGTGCCGTGGCCACGCAGGCCCGAGACCTCTTGCCATGAGTGCGCGCCGTCCGTCGAGCGGAACAAAGCGGCATCTTCCACGCCCGCGTATACGGTGTCAGGATCGGTGAGTGAAGGCTCAAGATGCCAGACCCGCTTGAATTCCCAGGGATGCTGCGTGCCGTCGTACCACTGATGCGTAGTAAGAGGCTTGCCGGTTTCGGACGAAGTGTCGTAGACAAACCGATTGCTCTCGCCGGCCGGCATGCGACCGGCTGCCATGGTCATGCCGCCGCCCGGCGTTTCCCACGTCTTGCCGCCATCGCTGGAGCGCTGAATGATCTGGCCAAACCAGCCGCTGGTCTGCGACGCGTAGATCCGATTCGGGTCGGCAGGCGATCCCTTCATGTGGTAAATCTCCCAGCCCGTGAAGTGTGGACCGCTGACCTCCCAGTTCTCGCGTTTGCCGTCCGACGTGAGAACGAATGCACCCTTTTTTGTGCCAACCAAGACTCGGACCTTGCTCATCGATCGCTCCTTTTCGACGTGTATGTTAGCGTCGCCCCAGTCATCGAAATCCCTCGCCCGAACCGCACAGAACGAGCCTTATCTCACCACGGTAGCCGCCACTCGCCGTCCACCTGCAGTGGGGCGGGATCACGGTCTTTCCAGCGCCGCCAGACTTCGGCAAGGATCAGGTCACGGTGCTTTGCCATGCCGTCGACGACGGCACAAGGCGCCGCGGTCGCATTGTGGCGAGCGCCCCAAACAAGTAGCTCCAGAAGAACCGGGGCCAGATCGATTCCCTTCTCCGTCAGGCGGTAACTCACCCTTCTGTGATCCGCCTCCTCGATCTCGGAGGTAATGATTCCGCTGGCCTCGAGTCTCTTTAGACGGTCGGCGAGGATGTTTGTCGCGATGCCCTCGCCCGACTCCTGAAATTCTTTGAAGGTTCGAAACCCTCGAACCATCAAATCCCGAACGATCAACAGCGACCAGCGGTCTCCGAAAACTTCGAGCGAAACGCTCACCGGGCAGGTGGAACGGCGCTTACGCTTAGGTTTCCCCGACACGATGCGGGAGACTAACAAACTAACTTGCATACTGCAAGTAATGTTCTGAAGCGCCTATTCGAGCCGTGCGTTGAAGAAACTCCCGTCGCGTGACGCTTGGAGCCAGAGGCCGGCGTCCCGCACGCGGCCAGTCCTCGCGATGATTTTTTCGGACTATTGAATGGGCACAGTATGCTCTACGGGTTTGTCTCTGGAGCCGAGGCGGCAATCGTCCGAGGGATGCTCAATGAGATGGCGCTCTTGAGCCGGATGTCATCGACCGAGCGGCCGACGGAAATGATGAATTTTCCAGGGTCAACGCGCCACGCGTGGCTGTTCGTATCAAAGTAGGCGAAGGCTCGACTATTCAGAAGCACCTTCATTCGGCGCGTTTCTCGAGGGCGGAGATCGACTCTCGCAAATCCCTTGAGCTCCTTCGCAGGACGCGGAACCTGAGGATTCACCTCACCGACATATACCTCCGCGACGTCAGCACCCTCTCTGTGGCCCGTATTCGTAACATTGAAGGAGACTTCGTAGGTTAGGCCCGACTCTTCGGGCGAGCCGAGAGCTTTCGCGGGCGCGACCGACCGCACGGAGAGATTCGCGTACTCAAAGGTCGTGTACGAGAGACCGTAGCCGAAGGGGAAAAGCGGTTTGGTGCCGTTGCGCTCGTAGCCGCGATAGCCGACAAATACGCCTTCTTTGTATTCGACTTGCTCGGTGCCAACTGTCGGGTAGTAGCTGTCGTGGACCGGGTTATCCTCCCAGCGGTGCTCGAAGGTCACAGGCAGGCGGCCGGAGGGATCGGCGTCCCCAAAAAGGATTTGCGCGAGCGCGGTGCCACCTTCTTGGCCCGGGTACCAGGCTTCCAGCAGAGCCGGGACGCGATCGATCCAATCCCGCATGTCGAAACTTCCGCCCGAAGTGACGACGACAATGGTGTGTTTGTTCAGAGCCGTCATTCTTTGAATCAACTCGTCCTGCCCAGGAGGAAGCCGGAACGTGCGATCCGCGCCTTCGCTTTCCGTCTCGGGATTGAAACCAGCGCAGACCACAACCGCATCGGCTGCCGATGCAATCTTCTCCGCAGCTGGACTGACATACGTGCCTTGACGCACGATCCCAAACCGAAACCTCCCGCCCAAGAAACCTGGCCTGCCGTGATGCTCAACCACGATCTTGTGCGAACCCGCGTTGAGGTTCATGGTGGCAACTCCGACCAAGGCCCGGGCTTCGGTCCAACTATCCAGGATCGTTGCGCCATCGACGTACACGCGGTAATAGCCGCCAGCTTCTCCTGTAGCTTGCACAAAGAAGTCGTACGATCCGTTCTCAAGAGCCTTGTAGTAACCGGTCCAACGGGCCGAGCCTACGCCGGAGGGATAAGCAGGCGGGCTGTAACCAAGGTCGGCGTTCGGATCTGCTCCAAAATTGATGTGCAAGTCGGTGCGGTGTTCGATCGGATCGCCCTCCAGAGTCTCATTTGAGAAGTACTCAGCGATCACTCCAGAACTGGCTCCGGATTCGGAGGTCGAGAGAGCGGTTCGCTGCGCGAGATCGCTTAGCTGGGGAATTCCCAGATCGTAAAAAGTCGACACTGATGCGCCCAGTTCGGTCGCGATGCCCTCCAGGAAACTCACAGCCGCAAATGGCCGGACGCCTGCGCTGCCTCCTCCCACTGGAACCGCGGGATATGCACCGGGTCCGATCACGGCAATGGATTTGATCTTCTGCTTGTCGAGGGGGAGAACGCCCTTTTCGTTCTTGAGAAGGACCATACCTTCGCGCGAAGCCTCAAGCGCGACCTGGCGGCCTGGCAGGTTGTATCGCGGAATTTGAGGATCCGTCCCATCCTGTTCCGGCTGCGAGGCAAGTGCCAATCGGAGAATGCGCCGGACCTTATCGTCGATCGTCGAGACAGAAAGTTTTCCGCCATCGACCGCGGGAACCAGCGTGGTCCGGTTCATGAATGCGCCCACCGGCATCTCCAGATCGAGACCGCTGTTGGCAGCCGCCACGCCGTCGTAGGTGGCAGACCAATCGGACATGAGCACGCCCTGAAAACCCCACTCCTTTTTCAGGATTTCCGTGTTCAGAAATGCGTTTTGCGTCATGTGAGAGCCGTTGACGAGATTGTACGAGTTCATAACAGCGCGAACGTGAGCCTCCTTCACGGCTGCCTCGAAAACTCGAAGGTAGATTTCGCGCATCGTCCGTTCATCGATGATGTCGTTCGTCACGTGACGGGCATATTCGGAATTGTTGCCCATGAAATGCTTGACTGTCGCGCTTACGCCTTCGCTTTGCACTCCCTGTATGTACCCAACAGCTATGCGCGAAGCCAGGAACGGGTCCTCACCGAAGTATTCGAAATTGCGGCCGTTCATCGGCGCGCGGCAAATGTTCAGGCCAGGACCAAGAAGAATATTGACTCCTTTCGCCCGGGCATCACGCCCGATTTGTTCGCCGACCCGCTGCGCCAGACCGGGGTCCCACGTGGCGGCCAGATTGATGCCACCTGCCATCGCGGTCGCAGGGCCAAAGTTGCGCACGCCCATTGGTCCATCCGCCATCTTCAGGCGCGGCAGATTCGACGCGGACACCGCGCGCGTATAGAAGCCATCGACCCCGCCAAGCAGGTCAATCTTTTCTTCGAGGGACATCTGCGCGAGGATCTTTTCAACTTGCTGCTCGGTATTCGTGTCCCGCGAGAATGACAACGCGGGAAGGCCGCAAAACAAGATACAAATCAGTGCGGCGTTCCGCAGCGGTCGCCAGTTCTTTTTCATATGGACGCGCAGCATCTCCCCGTCTCGAAAATGTCGGGCGAAGTGCGCCCCGGTCGTCGATCGACCAACAGGCCAGCCTCGTCCGCGCAAACTACTTCCGCCAAAATGCTTCGATCTCTTCCAGCGTGCGACCTTTGGTCTCGGGCGCCAGGTAGTAGGAAAAGATCCATGCCCCGACAGCCAGGACTGCGTACAGCCAGAACGTCCGGCTGGTGCCGATCGTTTGCAAGAGGGTCAAAAAGGTCAGCGAGACTACTAGGTTCGAGGCCCAGTTGAACGTTGCCGACAGACCCTCGGCGGAGCTTCGCACTCGGAGCGGATAGATCTCGGAAATCAGCAGCCAGAAGATGGGGCCGAGGCTGATGGCGAACGACGCGACGTAAAGCATCATGCTGACCACGGCCACCCAAGCCAACGCTCCGCTGTGCGCTGAAACTTGAAACGAAAGGCCAAGCACACTGAGCGTCACCACCATCCCGGCGATTCCAGTGAGCAAGAGCGGGCGCCTTCCCACGCGGTCGATGAGCCACATCGACACCACGGTCATCAGGACATTCACCAGACCGATTCCGGCCGTTGTCAGAATGGCGGCCGAAGCAGAAGGTATCCCCGCCGTCTGAATAATGATGGGTGCGTAGTAGATCACCGTGTTGATTCCAGTGACTTGCTGAAACACGGCGAGGCCCAGTCCGACGATCAACGCCGCCCGCAGAGAAGGATGCAGCAGGTCCGACAGCCTGCCTTGCTCCGTCGTGAGCTCGAGACTGCGCTCGATCTCCGAGAGCTCATCTTCTACCCGCGGCGTGCTACGAATCTTCTGCAAGACGCCCCGCGCATCTCCGATCTTGCCCTGCTTGACCAGCCAACGAGGGCTCTCAGGTAAGAAGATCATTCCAAGGCCGAAAACAACCGCCGGAATGATCGCCAAACCGAACATCCAGCGCCAACCCTCGATGGCCGCTAGGGCGTAACCTGCTATGTACGCGAGCAAGATCCCGACCGTGATTGAGAGCTGAAAGAGAGAAACGGTCCAACCGCGCGAGGCCGGCGGCGAAACCTCCGAGATGTAGACGGGAACCGTGCTGGACGAAAGCCCAATTGCCAGCCCCACGATGATTCGGCCGCCGATCAAAATCGCAGGTGACCCGGCCGCAGCGCAAAGGATCGCGCCGATCGCGAAGATACTGGCTGTTACGATTAACAGCACTCTCCGGCCGAAAAGGTCAGCCAGGCGCCCGCCCACTAAGGCGCCCGCAGCGGCGCCGGCCAACACTCCACTGACGATTACTTCAAGCGCGAGCGGAGAGAGTGCAAACTCCTTCTTCAAGAAAAGCTCGGCGCTCGAGATCACTCCGGTGTCGTAGCCGAAGAGCAGGCCCCCGAGTCCCGCAAAGGCAGCGGCCACATAGACGAACTTGCCTGCGGCGGAGTGAAGATCAGCTGCGCTTGCGTGCAGGGATTCTCCCGTCTTCACCACGCCTCTCCCTCGGTTTCATGTTCGGCGGCAACCTCTGCGTTCGCGAGTGCGAAACTGCGGTCGCATCGATCAAGCCAGTCCGAGTGCCTTACGCTCGTCCCGATCGGGATCGTTCTTCGCTTCGCAGATGTTGTCGAAGATCATCACTGCCTTGTCACTGGCTGTGAAGGCCGGCCACTTCGGAAGACCCGGATGATTCGGGTCGCCTCGCCTCGCAAAACTGATCCAAGCTTGGCTGACCTTCGCGGCGATCGCGCGGGGCCCAGGCCCTCCGCCGGTCATCGGCGCACAACGGTCCGTATTGTCGAAAACAAATGCAAGTTCCGAACAGTGGAACGCTCCGGGGCGGCCGTCCAATACGGGCGTGCGCCAGCAGAACCAATAGCTGTATACAGGCGCCCCGCCGAGCGCCGCCTGTCGCTCGGCTTGTGTGACTGCGCTCTGGCGGACCGGCGAGGCCGAGATTCGCGACATCAATTCGCCCGGTGTCGCCTTCGGATGCGCTGCTCGAAACACGCCGATGATATGGTCACTCTTGTCCTTGTATTGTGCCGAGACGCGCTGCTTCAAATCATCTTCGGCGAGTGACGCAAGCTTTGGATCAAACATCGCTGACGAAAACTCGTTCAGCACCGTGCCGACGAGCAGCGGCACGTGCGCGGACATTGCGGGGGCAACGGGATCGAATGGCTGCGACGGGAGATTTTTGGCATCGACAGTCGGTTGCCAACCGATCCGCGGGAGACGGAACGTCCCGCCCGGTTGAAACGGAGGCGAGAGACTCCTCACGGCAGAAATGCCCGCCTGAACGAGCTGCTCCACTGGCACTTCCTGAATCTTGTCGATCTGCGAACCGCTCAATCCGAGTTGTTGCACCACGGCCGCTCCCAATTTCGCAGAGTCTTCCGGGCTTGAGGCGTTCAGCAAAGAGCCGCTTTGTACGGCGGCTCGGTGAAAGAGTCCTTTGGCCGCAGGCATCGCCATTAGAGTGTTCACTTTCCCGCCGCCGCCGGATTGTCCGAAGATCAGCACGTTGCCGGGATCGCCTCCAAAGTTCGCAATGTTGTCACGCACCCACTCGAGGGCGGCCACGATATCGAGCATGCCCAGATTGGCAGAGTCGGCGTATTTCGCGCCCCCGACCTCAGCGAGATCGAGATAACCAAGCACACCGAGCCGATGGTTGAGAGAGGCTACGACGACATCTCCGCGCCGGCTGAGATTCTCACCGTAGTAGGATTTCAGCTCGTGGCCAGAACCAGCCGAAAAGCCGCCGCCATGCAGCCAGACCATGACCGGGCGCTTCTTGTTGTCGTTGACGCCCGGAGTCCAAATGTTGACCCTCAGACAATCCTCTCCCGGCCGGCCGTCGTCCCAATCGAACATCCAGGCGACTTCGTCGTTCGCCCATCCGGCTCGAGGCTCCTGCGGACTCACGAATCCGTACTGCATGGAACTCCGAAGGCCTGCCCATGGTGTGGGCTTTGTCGGTGGCTGAAATCGGCCAGTTCCGGCAGTCGACCCTGCATAGGGAATGCCCAAGAAAGTCACAATGCCGTTGCGCGTGAAGCCTCTCACTTTGCCCGCCGTCGTTTCGACGATTGCGTTTTCATTCGAGGCGACAATTCGGACGTTAGAGATGCCAGGCGGCGAGAGAGAAGGTGTAGCAGTCTTAGTCGCATTGGCCGCGCCGAAGGTCGCCGCACCAGACACGCCGACTGCAAGAGCCGCACCTTTCAGCAAGTCTCTTCGTCCGATGGATGGACGCGCCGACGAACTGGCAATCTGCGGCGGTTCTTCACGTCCTTGAAACGACTGTTTCTTCTTCATCGCTCTGCCTCCGCGCCGGAGCCAGCGCTACTTAACACAAAACAAGCGAAATGCATCCAGTTATCTTGTTAAACGGGCAAGGCCGGAGCGTGGTGCGCGCCGCGCGCTCGTTCAGGAACGACCGCGGCTCGGCTGAGCCACGGTGAACTATGGCGGCATATCAAGACGTGATGCGAGTGCCGATCGCGGCGAGCCCGGGACTCATTCCCACCCGGTCTTGGAGTTGTACGGCATCGAGAAGCCCATCGCTTCGATTTCGTGCATCTTGCCGCCGCTGATTTTGAAGATGTGCGCCGCGGGCAGATCGAACGGGTTGAAATTCATGGGCACCGTATCTACGCCGGGCACGCCAACGATCTTCACGCTCTTTTCCACCATCGGATGGCGGAATTGCGAGAGGCCGAAGACAAGTCCGGTTTCGGGATCGGCAATCCACACGCGGCGAGGCTCAATGCGCTTGATGTAATCGAACGTGTGCGTATGCAATTGAGCCTTGCAGCCCATCGCGCCCATGATCTGCATGTTGGTGGCCCCCGGCTTTGGCGGGGGATTGCTGGTGGTCTGCATTCCATTTTCCCGGCGAACGCAATCGTCGGCAAACGGCGCGTCGTTGGCGTCGGCAGTGACCAGCGCCTCGTAATACGAAGCTCCGATCGTCAGCATCTGTTCTCGGGGAACTCGCTGGTCGGGCGGAACCGTGGCGAGCAAGCCCGGACGCGGCACCACCAGATTCGCCAGGCTCGTTGCGCTCAGATTGCGCGCGATCAGATGCTCGGCTTCTACGATTTGACCGTCGATGATCTTAAGACGAAGGGCGAGCTCAATCGGCCGATTGTTTTCCTCCATGACGCCCAAGAATCCGATTTGCTGCGCAACCACATCAGGCACATAGATCTTGAAAGTCGTTGGTATGGCGGACGCCGTCTTCCAAAGGCCCTCGCCCGGCTTCATCGGTACCGTGTTCTCGACGAACTTTACGTTCGGCGAAAACTTCACGATCGAGGCATCATGCGCCACGAGACCGGCCAAATAGATGTTCGTGGTCATGATCAGACACGCGCGGTCGCACTGCGCTGAGGCAGCTTGCGGCCCATTTCCAGCCTCGATCGCGCAACATGAGAGAAGAACGATCACAACTGCTTTCAGTGTCGCTTTCAATGGATTACCCCCCTGGCTTCCGCAAAATCACCTCGGGCCCGAAATGCTGAAAGGCACGTTCTAGGGCGTGTGCGATGCA
>Ga0187782_10001932_pt1 | contig 15217 bp, 9 predicted proteins | sample 0715_SJ02_MP15_2_FD_132454 | JGI IMG/M metagenome (GOLD analysis project Ga0187782, IMG submission 132454) | Tropical peat soil microbial communities from peatlands in Department of Meta, Colombia - 0715_SJ02_MP15_20_MG | ecosystem: Environmental > Terrestrial > Soil > Wetlands > Peat | place...
GTCAGACGATAACCGTGCTCGAAGCTGGCATTGGCGTCGAAGACGTCGGGAAGCTGGAGAACCAGACCGGAGTCGAGTTCCATCTTGGTGGATTGCGCGAATTTCTGAATACCGCGCCAACGAGGCGCACTGTCAATCAGCCGCTTGGGGCCGCGAATGATGGCGACGCGGCGATGACCGCGTTGATAAAGATGTTCAAGCGCGAGGCGGCCACCGGCTTCGTTATCGACCATCACCGAACTGACGCGATTGCCGGGAATCTCCCAGCCAATGGTAGCAGCGGGAATGGCTTGCTTGTTGAGGTCAGCGAGTACGTGAATATCGACGAACAGCCAATTGGCCACCACGATCAGACCATCGACGTGACGCTCGAGAAGCATTTCGAGATAGCGTTCGAAACGGTCGCGCTTATTGTGGGCGTCGGCAAAGATAGGCAGGTAGCCGAGTGGATAGAGAGCGTTCTCGATGCCGCGGAGAATGGGGGTGCAGAAAGGGTCGGTCACGTCGAACAACATGACACCAATGCTTTGACTGCGGCGGCTGCGGAGGAAGCGAGCCATGGCATTGGGGCGGTAACCGAGACGTTTTGCAGTTTCTTCAATGCGTTGCCGTGTGGTTGGAGCGATGTAGCGAGCCAAAGGAGCGTTATTGAGAACAATGGAAACGGTAGCAGGAGAGAAGCCGGTACTCTGAGCAACATCGCGCATGGTGACAAGCCTGCGCTTTAGGCCGGTCTTTTTCATAGGGAAAGCCTCGCGAGCACATCATCGTTCGAATGCGGCCCCGTTTGCAACGCGAAAGCGCGAAAGGGTCAGTCCTCGGGAGGAAGCTCGAAGGACATCGGCTGGCGGAAACCGCGGGTTTTCCAAACGCCAAAGATGATCCCGGCGGCCATCCAGATGGAGCCGACGATAATGGCGGGCTTGCTGAGGTTCAGCCACAGAGCCAAGCATATGAGGGAGCCTAAAACCGGGGGGATCAGGAAAGTCATTTTCTTTTCCGGGGCGCGCACGTAATAGCGGAGGAATGCGGCGACGTTGACCCCCATAAAGGCAATCAACGCGCCAAAATTGAGCATTTCGGCGCCAAGGCCGTAGGCTTCGCCGCCGTTCAGGATTTTCTTCAGGGCATCGAAGGTGAGCGGAGAGCCGTGCAGGGTGGTCTTGTAACCGGCGACGATTTCCAGGATGAAGGCACCGAGGAGAGCCACCACGCCCACGACGAAAACGTTGTTGCGGGGAATACGATGTTTGGGATCGACGGCGCCAAAGAAGCCCTGAGGAAGAGCGTTGCTGCGGCCCATACCGTAGAGCAAACGGGCGGCGCCGAGTTGAGCGCCAAGGCCGGAGCCAAAATTAGCCAGCAACAGCGTGAAACCGACAATGGTGAAGAGCGGGGCCCAGGCACGCCCAGCGACATAGGAATAGGCGGTGTTGACGTCCGGAAACGGTTGGGACGCGGGCCAAATCAGTTGGGCGACATAAACTTCCACGGCCGAGAGAATGCCGATGACCAAGCAAGTCAGGACGGTAGCAAGAAGAATGTTGCGGCGAGGATTTTCGGCTTCCTCGGAAAGTGTGGAAATGCCATCAAAGCCGATGTACGTCAGAACCGCGATGGAAGTGCAGCCTAGTAAGCCACCAAAAGTGAATGTATGCGGGTCGTAAAATGGGCGGGAGAAGTAAGCCGGATCATGCGGGGCGCCAAAGATATAGCGGGCGCCGGCGACAAAGATGGCGACGACCACCGCACCCATGGCAATGGCCATGCCAGTGTTGATGCGAGCAGAGGTTTTGACGCCGCGAATGTTGAGTAAAGTAAAGACCACCGCGAAAAAAATCTTCCAAATCCAAGGCGGGACGCCGGGAGCAAATTGGGCAGCTTGACCGGCACACCAGACGGTACAGATGAGCGGATTGAGCATGTAATCCATGACCATGCTCCAACCGGTGATGTAGCCCACGGCGGGATTCACTTCCTGAGCGACATAAGTGAACGCGGAGCCCGCACTAGGGTAGGCACGGGCCATACGACCGTAACTAATGCCGGTGAACAGCATAGCGACCATGGCGATCAGAATGGCAGTGACCACGTGACCGCGGCCACGATCACTGAGGACGCCGAAAACGGACATGGGCGCGACGGGCTGAATGACGATAACGCCGTAGAGGATCAGGTCGGTAAGAGTGAGAGTGCGCCGCAGGCGCACGCCTGCAGCAGGACTGGCGGTGAGTTCCGCGCTCAAGCACCTCTCCTTTTGCCCGCGCGTGAAGCAGCGGAGGACAGAACGACGGCACGGGTGAGATTCTTCGGAGCGTCAGGGTTGAGACCCTTGCGCAAGCCGACGGCTGTTCCCAAGAGATGTGCGGGAATGGCCGTCAAAGCGTAACGCGCAAATTCGGGGCCGTCCAGAGCAAGTTCCACGAGAAGATCGGAATAGGCCACCAAGTCGGGGGTGGAACGATCGACCACAACGCAAGTGTGAGCGCCAAGTTCCTTGAGTTCGCGGAGCAGAGTGGTTTCGGCTTCCTTGGCAGGGTCGGAAATATAAAAAGTGATAAGAGTATCGGGACCGGCGATGGAACGGGGCCCGTGGCGAAACTCGAGAGAATGATAGACCTGGGCATATGAGGAAGACATTTCGGTGATCTTCAAACCCGCTTCTTGGGCAATCCAGTAATGCACACCCTGGCCGAGGAACACATAATCGGCAAATTTCTGCTTGGAGGCGAAAGTCTGGATTTTGCGGGCATTGCGGTCGAACCAAATTTGCCCTTTGCGTGGCAGTTGGTCCAATGCCGAGGAGAGTTGGTTGTCGCCGATGAACTGCAGGGCCAGACGCTGGAAGGCCAGCAATATGGCGGTGAAAGAGCGAGTCATCACCGTGCTTTTTTCGTCGGCCCAGTCGAGCTTGAAGGTGTGGGTACAGAGATTTTCGAGGAGGCTTTGAGGGTTGCAGGTGACGCCCAGAGTCTGGACGGTCTTGTGGGACTGAAGGAGCTCGGCGGCCCGCAGGACCTCGGTGGTTTCGCCCGAGCGGGACATCAACACAATCTGTTCGGCGCCGAAACGATGCAAAATTTCCTCCGGGGCGAACAGCAGCTCGGAGGCCGGGACGGCGGTGGCCGGTATGTAAAAGTGTTTAGTCCACAGAGCCGCGATGAGGTTGGAAAGGTAGTAGCTGGAGCCGCATCCGATGAACAACCAGGGACTGCGCGGAGAAAAGGTGTCGGAGAGGCGCTCCAATATTCCGGTTTTTTTTAGCTGTATTTCCGTCTCAGCCCAAACCGCAGGCTGAGAGAAGATTTCCGCTAGGGTGTGCTCGGCCGGACGGGGATGATGATTGCGGCCGTGCGGGTTGCGGGAGGCGGTGAACTTCGGCAAAGCAAAGCTCCTTTTATTGAAACGATTCAATAGGAGATATTTTGAGGAACAAAAGGGAAAGGCGCAAGCCCTAAATTATGCCGGGATAGGGATTCGAAAAATCGGGGCATGGCGAACGCAGCGAAACCATTTATCCACTGAATACCAACAGCCTGTCCGGGAGTACAGTTGTTTGCCTAAGACTGTGGCAGTATCTCTTGACTCACAGAGGCGAATAAGACGCGCAACAGCTTAGATTGAATTCGCGTCTAATGGATGTAAGCAGGCAAACGCCGGCTCTCCAGCCACTCATAAGGGCGGAAGAATGGGCGAATTGGCCCTAAACGCGGATCGCCAACACGTTCGACGACTGCTGGTACACACGGCGGGGTTCATCTTGATTTTTGTAGCCGCCGACTGGCTGCGCGGCAGCAACCTGCGTCCAGACCCGCTTTTGCAAGGATATCTGCAGATCACGACCGGTTTGTTTGCGTTTGTGTTCGCGGCGGTGGCACTGGTCCGATTCCAAGGAACGCAAGACCGGCTTTCGCTGATTTTCGGTTCAGGCTTCTTGCTGTCCGGGGCGACGCTGACGGCGTCGAGCGTGTTGTTCTTCCAGATGAACCGCGAGGTTTCCACGTCGTTTTTGTGGGCGCCAGCGGGGTGGTGGATCAGCCGGCTAGTGCTGGCGCTGCTGTTCGGGGTGGCCCTGCTAGTGGAGCATTTCATCCCGCGGTCGAGACATCCGAAACTGGAGATTGGCGGCGCGTTATTTGCGGTGCTGCTGCTGACCTATCTAATCTCGGCGTCACTGCACAAATTGCCTCCTGACGTTTCCGGGCACCCCAACGCGGCAATTCCCAATCCACTGCAATTGATACCGGCAGTGATTTTCCTGGTGGCGCTTTACGGGTACCAGCGACGCAAGTATGTAATGAACTCAGCGTTCGACCGCTCTATTTATATGGCTGTATGGCTGAACTCGGCGGCCCAGCTGGCGGCTTGCCAGTCGGTACGACTGCTGGACGGACCTTTTGTGTTCGCGCAGTTGATGAATGTGGGCAGCTATATCATTCTGCTGGCCGGGTCGTTATTGGATAGTGCGCGGGTTTTCGAACAGGTGCGGCACCTGGCAGCGAGTGATCCGCTCACCGGTTTGGCGAATTACCGGAAGCTGCTGGATGTGCTGGACACAGAAACGGAGCGGACGCTGCGAACCGGAAGGTCGTTCGCGGTTCTGCTGCTGGATTTGGACGGACTGAAGAAAATCAACGACAGTTATGGACACCTGGTGGGCAGCCGAGCGTTGTGCCGGGTGGCGGACATTCTGCGGGTGCATTGCCGCGCGATCGATACAGCGGCCCGGTACGGGGGGGACGAGTTTGCGGTAGTGCTGCCGGAAGCGCGAGAGGAAGAGGCGCAGCGGGTGGTGGCCCGGATCCATGAGACCCTGCTCAATGACCGGGAAGAGCCACCCATTTCCGTGAGTATTGGAACTTCCGTATATCACGGCGAAGGCGAGCGGGTGGAAAAGCTGCTGAAGGAAGCGGATCAGAATTTGTACGACGAGAAGGCCCGGAGGAAGAGCGATACCCGGCAAAGCAACAGTTCACGGGGAAAAACGCCGAAAAAAAGCTAGGCGCAACGCTTAGCGGCTTCCAGCAATCCTATTCCAAAGACAATCAATGCACCGTGCGGTTTTGATGAGTTTGCTTGGTGGCCAGTGAAAAGCGCGGCTCCGGGGCTTGCTGTTGCAGAACCAAGGCTGCGGTGTACTCCCCAAATGCCGGACCGTGCTTGAAGCCGTGACCGGAACCTCCACCAGCGAGCCAAACGTTCGAACACTCCGGATGACGATCGATGAGGAAGTCACCGTTGGAAGTGTTCTCATATTGGCAAACGCGAGTTTCGATGATGGGGGAGTGTCGCAGCGCCGGAAAACGGCGGCCAACATAATGCGCAGCCCACTGGGCGCCGTCCGGCGAAACCAGGCGCGACTGAGTATCCGGGTCGACCAGCGGTCCATGGGCGTCGCGAGCCAGCTTTAGCCCGCGGCCTTCCGTGTCAGGTGCGCCGTAGACCTCATCAGCCTGAAAAAGCCAGGTAGGCAATGCTGGAGAAGTGAAACGCGGGTCACCAGGGGGCGCAGCGAAGAAAAATACCTCCTGGCGAGTGACAAAAATACGCGCTGCCAGGATTTCCGGGAACATTTTTCCCAGCCAAGGGCCACAGGCGAAGATGTAGGCGCCCGCAGAAATGTGTTCACCGCTGGTGGTTTCGATGTAATCCAGTTCTTGCTTTATTCGTGGGATGGCGATTTGGACGATGGCCCAATTCACGCCGCTGCGAATGGCAGATGCTACGGTGCAGGCGACAGCGCGGCGCGCCAGCAGCAAGCCGCTGTCCAGCTCAAGAAGGCCGCGGGAAATTCCATCGAAGTTGATTTGCGGGTAGCGTGTTTGCAACTCCGGGAGTTGGATGACTTCATGCTTCACTTGATGAAGGCGAAGATTCGAGATGGACGGGTCCAGATTGGGTGCCGGTTCAGAAGCAAGCCAGAGAACACCGGTCTGATGAAACAAATTCTGTCGGGCCGAGGAGAACAGTTCCTGCCATTGCGTGAGAGAACGTTTCGACCATTGCGTGTAGATCTGGTCGGCGCCGTAGCTCATGCGGATGATGCGTGTTTCACCACCAGAGCTGGCGCGCGAATGGGCGGGAGGGTAAGCATCGACGAGCAAGACGCGCTGTTTGCGTTTCGCGAGATGCAAGGCAGTCCAGGCGCCGAAGACACCAGCGCCAATCACGACCGCGTCGTAGGTACGATGCTCAAGCATAGGAATGTGACATTTTAGCCGAGGTTAGGGTGGACAGTTCCGGCTTAAGAACGGGAGGGACATCTGCTGGGCTCCATTTTCAGCTTCGCGAGCCAGTGGGAAAGATGGTTCATGGACTCCAAATGAGTGGGATCCAAGTGCAGGGGAGTGATGGAGGCTTCACGCGCAAAGATGGCGGCATAATCGGAGTCCGAATCGATGCCCATGTCGCGATCGACGCGTTGTTCGCTTAACCAAAAATAAGGCACACCCCTGGGATCAGCGCCTTCGCGGAGAAGGGTGCGGGTGATTTTCCTGGACTGCCGGGTCAATCTGACTTCGCCTTGCCAATTTTCCGGCACGTTGATGTTCAAGAAGACCTGCTCAGGGAGATTCTCGGTAAGAACGAGCTGCGCGATCTGACGGGCCAGGAATGAGGTGGGAGCAAAATTGGAATCCACACGCTTGGAGCAAAGGGATATGGCAAAGCCGGGCACATAATGAATGGTCGCCTCCCGGGCCGCTCCGACGGTACCGGAATAGTAGACGTTTTCGCCGAGATTGGCGCCGTGGTTGATGCCGGAAATGACCAGATCGGGCTTTTCGGGAAGCAACTTGTGAAGCGCAACGATGACACAATCCGCGGGAGTGCCATCAATAGCCCATTCATTTTCGGCGATCTTATGGCAGACGATGGGCTGGCGAAGGGTCAAAGACTGCGCCGCGCCACTGCGCTCCCAACTAGGCGCGACAATCTGTACCTGCGCAAAATCTTTCAGTTCGTCGGCGAGAGCGCGCAGGCCGGCGGCTTGATATCCATCATCATTGGTCAGCAGTACACGGGGCTTGTTGGCGGTCACCAGGGACACTCCCAGTAATTATTTTACATGGTGGCGGACACGAATATATGCGTTAGACGCAGATTCCAGGTGAACGTGTGCTTAATCGGATGCGACAGTCTGCTCTGCGTGTTTGGCCCGTTCTCCAAGGAGCTGGTTCACCTTGGCCATGACTTCGAAGGCATCGGCAACGTAGAGGACGTCGGCCTTGCCGCGAGCCCAGCCACAATTGGGATCGAGGTTGATAGCGCGACGCTCGTTAATGAAGCGCCACCCTACCACGTGAGGTTCCTCACCATGACAACAGGTGGACAAGCCCTTGGGATGACGGGGCGTGGCGCCGGTCTGGCCAACTTGATTCAAATGGGTCATGAACCCGAGGACGGCCTGGTTTTCACCGCTTTGATCAACCAGCGATTTGCTGCCGCCAAGGGAAGCACCGGAGTGGCGAAGAAAATCCAGGATCAAATGTTCCGCTTGGTTAGCACGAACCTGACCGTCGGGCTGCTTCTTGGTCCAGCCGGCGCCAGCGACGAAAAGAAGCTTGGCATCAGGACGAATGGTCTGCGTATCCGTTTGTGGGGCACGAATTCCTGTGACCACGGTGCGCTTGGCCGCTGCCGACAGCGAAACGGGAACTTCGTCCACGACTACGTTGCCAGGCTCGGGACGCCAAGGTTCGTGACAGCCCGAGTCAAGCAGGACGATCCAGGGCCGCTCGTCGCGGGAAAACACAGCTTCGAGGCGTTGCCGATAGAACCAGCGGGTTGCCACGAGGGCGCCGTCGACAAGCTGCAACGAGGTGAGGTGCGTATCGACTCGGCCGCGGAGACGATGCGCCAGGACCGGAAGGGCGCGGAGAAAGCGGGAAGTCGCCGGCGCGAGGATGAGTTCGGGATTGGCCGCGTGACAGACTACTTCGGCCGCATGAGCATCGCTGGCCGAACGAGGCGAAGCGAAGTCGGTACCGGAGACAGCGATGATCTTTGTCGCCGGCACATTGGCGAAGGCTTGGGCAGCAGGAAGGGCGTGTTCTGCAAGCAAGCCGATGACCAGCACGGCGTTGGTTTGCTGGGCGAGGGCGACGGCGGCACCAAGGGCTTCGTACGTGAGTTTGGGCAGTGTATTGCCGGATTCGTCTGCATGAGCAAGGAACAGGATGCGTTTGATCATGGAATTACGCAGCTCCAGAAGAAAGACGCAGCAGTTTGCCGAATGGGCCAATCGAATGGCGTGCTGCCAACGGTTCCATTAGTGAGGACGAAAGCCCTGCCACAGGAGCAAATTACGTAGTGATCCATTGGACGATCTCCAGCGCTATGGCGTCGGTGGTGGAATTTTTGACGATACGAGTTTGGCGCTGTTGTTTGGGTGGTGTCACGCTGCGATATTTCAGGCTGCTATGGGCAAGCGAAGTGGTTTTGGCGCGTTGCAGTGCAGGCATAACGGTGCGCATGTTGGCCATGCCGACCTGCGGATTATTGCGCGGCTCCGGCAGGTTGCCAGTGGCCCAGCCGCAGAGCGCTGGAGGAGCTGGGCAAACGGAAACCTGGTGGCGGCCGCCTTCGATACGCTCGAGTATTTGCAATGAGCCGTCAGGCTGGACGGCGAGTTGGTCGACGCCCAGGAATTGATCAAGAATGCCCAGATGGGCACCGATCAGTTGCAAAGTGACGCCCGCGCCCCGAGAGGCCGATTCCCAGCCACCGAAGAGAAGGAGACGCGTGATGTCGAGGTTGTTTATGGATTGGATGGCATTGGCCAGGACTTCGGCAGTAGCGTGAGCATCGGTGAAACCGCCGCCGGGACAATCGATGGCCACGAATTCGAAGGCGACTTTTTGGGCGACGGTCATCATTACTTGTTGAAGTTTCGCTTTTGGACCGAGGCTGACCAGCCAAACCTTGCTTCCGGGATGATGTGCTGCGAGATTTGCAGCCTCGTACAGGGCGTGGCTACCCCAGGGATCCAAAACGGCCGGGAGCATCATTTCATTTTTCAAACCGGGACCGGTGGCAGCCTCAATGGGCTCGAGGGTTTGCAGCGGATCCGGAACTATACCGGCACATACGACGATGTGAAACGACATGCTCATTTTGCGAACTCCTCAGTTCCCTTCCCTTTGCGAAGTTCAGTTCAAGGCGGAATGCAGCCCGCCAGCGCCTGCGCGGAAAGCAATATTGCCGGGCGCGCCGTCGACCGGAGTGCTGCAGTTCCACAAGCACGCGCCACAGAAAACGCACTTTTCGCGGTCGAACTGTGGGACTCCTTGATCCCCCCGCGTAATGGCCTGGCCGGAGCACATCTCGACGCAAAGTTTGCTCTGGCATTCGCGGCAAAGTTCCGGGTGAATGAACAAAACGTGATTGGCGTACCCTGAGGGGGCTTGAACGCCGCCGCCCATCAAGAGGGCGTCTTGGTGAGAAACGAGGAGCTTGCCATCGTAGGGAATGTCAGGCCAGCCGCAACGGGTCATGACGAGGTCATAGAGTGGGTGGCCCTCTGCGGAAGCTTTGTTCTTAAGTTCGCGCAAGTCTGCCGCGGGAATGCGTTCCGCAAACGCTCGTTCCAGGGAAGGCAGTGTGTCGCTTCGAGAGGAAGCTCTGGGCAGAGACAGGCGACCACACGTGAACCCTGCCAAGGCCATCCCCAAGAGGCCACGGACAACCCCGTGGTGAAAACCGTTTCGGGCATTGGCGGCGGTCAGAGACTCCCGCTCGAGCCAACTGGCACGGCGACGGCGAACATAGGTATTTTCGAGATTCTCTCTAGTGAATGGCAGCTTCGCGTGCAGTAATTCGATCACCGCTTCAGCGAGCAGCGTCCCAGTGGTCCAAGCTTCATCGACTCCCGAATTGGTGAGCACATTGGTACTCCCGGAGCCTTCCCCAATGCGCGCGTAGCCGTTGCCCACCAAAAACGGTTCGCCATAACGACCTGATTCCTGCAGGGACTTGGCGCCCCAGGATTTCAGAGTGGCACCTTGCAAAAAGTGCCACAAATAAGGGTGCATGATGAAATGCTGCAAATAGCGGTAGGCGGTTCGGACGGGACTGCGAAACCAGGAAGGAATGAAAATTCCTACGGATGCCAGTTGATTGGTATGCGCATAGAGAAAGCCGAAAATTTCCGGTTCGGGGAAGCCGAGAGTGTGAACCACGGTTCCCGGTTCGAGGCCGGAATGTTCACGAAGCTCGACGACCATCTTCATGCCGAGCGCCCAGTCGGTATGCGCATTTCCGTTTGGCAGACCGAAATGGGCATCAACTGCGCGGCCAACTGCGCCAACGGGACCATCTCCAATTACGGTGAGACCGGCGCGAACATCCATGCCTGGTAGAAAACCGGGTTCGGGTGAGCCGTATAGATTGGTGCCCTGATCGGCTAAACGAACACCGACAACAGAGTTGTTTTCGATCAGTGGTTCACTGACCGGAGTACCTGGCCAAATCTGGACGAGTCCGGAGGCGGTCAATTGCTCGGCAACCCACTGATTAAACTGCCCGAGGGAAAGGACGCAGCCGTCATGCTTATTCAGGAACTCGGGAATGATGGGCAGTCTGAAGGCTTGATGAGTGATGGGGAACTTCAGGAGGCGAAGACAACGGTCGGCAAGCCGAAAACCGAAGGAGCGGTGACTGGCGCCAATGGGATCGAGCAGGTAAACCAACTCCTCCTTCTTCACGGGTACGGCCATAGGAATTAGCGAAAGATCCAGATTCGGGAAGGTGGCCCGAATGCCGCGACCACGAGTGACCGCACCGGAAACTCCGAACCCTAGCCCGTCGGCGCGCTCGTAACAGATCACCTGGATAGGCACACCGGGGATTGAAGGGCTTTCTAGCTTGGGAGTGCCATCGGGATGCAGCAAATCGCGCGACAGAGTGGAGAGGAATCCGCCCATTGCCGGGCCAAACCCTACGCAGGCAATGTCGACATTGATCTGCTGGCGTACGGATTCTTCAACACTCATGCCGGATAATCCAACACTTCCGGAATCATGATCTGAGAGATGGCTTCAGCAGCGCGGTCTTTGGCAAGCCTTGCACCGGTCAGGCATAGATTTAGACGGCTGTGCATGGTCAGAAACTGCTCTGCGCCATTGCACTTCGCACACGGACCAGCTTTCGGTGGATGTGAGCCGTCGTTTTCAACAACGTCGGAGGCACAGGCTGCGATTCCCGGGATAAAGCCTTCGAGTTCCTCGAGTTCGTCCCGATAAAAGCAGCCTTGGTATCCTGCTTCGTCCCAAGCCGGGTGGCGGTTGTAACCAAAAACAAGTTCGGCACAAATGCGGGCGGCTTCGCCGCTGGCGCGCGCCGACTGCACGCGGCACAAGTCACTAAAGAAATTCAACAGGCCGGTTAAACCTTCGGCGACTGAGGGATCTTGCGGTCCGCGATCCTCAAGTTCGAGAACATCAAGGATCTGAGAACGAGCGGCCAGCAACCAACAAAGCGCGTCGGCCAACGGGAAAGTCACACCCTGGCGAGCGCTTTGGTAGAGCTTGCTGCCGTCGCCGTCTGTGGAGTGCTGCAACCGTTCCAGCGACCACATCCACATGGTCATCGCGGTTGCTAGAGTACACGCGCCAGTACCTGGATGGCTGGAAGCGATGGCGCGCATCTCCTTGATCCACCTACGGAATTGGGCGAGGAAGAGCGGGTTGGTCATGGTGACTGACAGTTGACGGCGCTGGACGGCTTCGGGGCCTTCGTAGGTGGCTTCCAGTTGCGCATCCATCCACTTGTTGCCGAGAAAGCCTGGGCAATCTTCAGTGATGCCGTAGCCGCCCATGAGGCTGACGGCTTCGCGCATCATTTGTGTACCGTAGCCGGTATTCCACAGCTTGGCAGCAGGGCAAAGGATATCGGCAATGGAGTCGAGCATCACGAAACGATAAAGTGGGTCGGTTTGCAGGCGGGAGCGCTCGGGAGCCTCGGGCGGGAGTTGCAACAAAGCCGCTGCCTCTTCGGAAACTTGGCGGAAGAGCTTGGCACGCGCGCGAGCACCGGTGACGGACCGTTCGGTAACGAGGGTGTCGACTTCCTTCTCGAGCGGATCCAACTCGTCAAACACATGAGCAGCCGAGAAAGCCAGTGAGGCGCTGGCCTCGCCGGTGGCCCAAATGTCCACCAACCGATGGAGCGCATCTTCGCGAGCTTGCAGGCCCATTTGATAGCGCACCGAACCTGGTGTAGCGGTGGAAGCGCCCCGGAAACGGCCCCGCTGGTAGCGGATAATCGGTTCCACGGCAGAAAGCAGTTTGGCGGCGGTCATCACTCCGACAGTGACACGAGTGCGACGAAAAACCGCCTCAATCACTTCGCTGTGACTAAAACGTGGGATAAGAACGCCATCTTTGACATCGTAGCCGCCGATGATGCGATCAGCGGGAACGCGGAGGTTAAACACCGGATCGCCGGTGGAAGAAAGCTGGTGAACGAGTTTCCTGGTCGCGGTGCCACGATCGAAGATGCCGGGGTCGGTTTCTTCCAAAATGACCATGCAGCTACCTTTGATTCGAGGATCGTCCGAGTCTACGGCGGCAGTAACAAAATTGGCGAAACCAATGTTGGTAATGAAGCGGCCGCGCTTTTCCACTTGCAGGACCGGAGGTTGGTTCGATTTCCATTCGACAATACGCACTTTACCGTCAAGCATGCCGGTATCTACACCGACGTAGGGAATTGGCTCAGTGAGGCAAAATGCGCCGCGCCACGGCTTGCGGTTTTCCCCCGGTTGAGCGGGAGCGGCAAGCTTCATGTAGTGTTCTTCCTGTTCGGGGGTGCCGCGCTCATGAATCGGGGCAAGCGCCAGGCATCCCGCCAAGCTGGCCGTGGCCGCGCCACCATCTACCCAGGCAAGCTCAAAAGCGACAATAGCCAGGGCCAAGTTTTTCGGGCCGGTTAAGAAGCCCCCATATTGTGGATCCAGGAACACCGCGGTAATGCCGGCACGGTCAAAGGCTTCCAGCAGTTCCGCTTTGGCGGGTGTCCATTCGTGGGAGTTGCGGCCGCCTTGCGCAACCAGTTTGGCGACAGGTCCGCGGGCGACACCCCGAGCAGATTGCACGAGCATTTGTAGATCGTAACGATCTGCGAAGCGCCATTGAATCTGGCGAACAGCGTCGGATGGCAAGGTACGCAGGAGTTCCCGTTTGTGGGAGGTGGCGATGGACATAGACACGTCCTTCTTGAGGGAGACAAAGCAACTGTTTCAGACAAGCGATACAGGGGTCTGTGAGGTTTGTCACGATGGGGTGTGAGCAATTACCTGGGTGGGGTTAGAATGCGGTGCAAATGCGTCTAAGTCGCTGGTCGCAAGCGGCAAAGGCTTGTGATTGAAATCTGAAACGTCAATCGCGGAGGAGCATCAAAGGGAGTTATGAATACACCGGAAGAGAGAATGGGATGACGGGACGATAGCCATGGCTAATGCAATCGCGGATTACGCGCTGATTGGCGATTGTGAGACGGCGGCAGTGGTGGATCGAAACGGATCGATCGACTGGCTCTGCGTGCCGCGGTTCGATTCGCCGGCTTGTTTCGCGGCATTACTGGGAACTCCGGAGAACGGCCAATGGCGGTTAAGTCCAGTGGGAAAGTTCAAGAAAACGCGTCGATACCGACCGCACACACTGATACTCGAAACGGAATTTGAGACCAGCACCGGTAAAGTGATACTGACCGACTTCATGCCGATGCGAGCGAGCACGCCGAGAATCATTCGAATCATTCGAGGGAAGAGCGGAAACGTTCAAATGGAGATGGACCTGGCCATCCGGTTCGACTACGGATTAACAGTGCCCTGGGTGACCCAACAAAAGGGAACACTGGTGGCCGTAGCAGGACCCCACCGACTGGTTTTGCGTACCGCCGTTCCGCTGAGAGGCGAAGGACTGAGAACCGTGAGCGAATTCACGGTAAAAGCCGGGGAGAGCGTTTCGTTCGAACTCCAATATGGAGACTCGTTTAAACCTATACAAGCCGGAGTAAGCCCGCTCGGAGCGTTGAAGAAAACAGAGGAGGCTTGGTGCGAGTGGCTGTGCCGTTGCAGATATAAGGGGCCGTACGCGGACACGGTGGAACGATCATTAATCACGCTGAAAGCGTTAATTTACGGGCCGACGGGAGGAATAGTGGCCGCGCCCACGACGTCCTTGCCGGAGAAACCGGGTGGCCCGTGGAATTGGGATTATCGATACTGTTGGTTACGAGATGCCACGTTCACTTTGCTGGGATTGATGCATGCGGGATATCACAGCGAGGCACGCCAATGGAAGAACTGGCTGGTGCGTGTCGCCGCGGGGAACCCCGATCAGATGCAGATCATGTACGGGGTGACTGGGGAGCGATTGTTGCGAGAGTGGACGGTGCCGTGGCTGGAGGGCTACGGGCATTCTTCCCCCGTACGCGTAGGGAACGAAGCCAGCGAACAGTTGCAGTTGGACGTGTACGGGGAGTTGACGGACGCGTTATTTCAGATTCGAGAGCCACAAAAGGAACACAGCATCGACATCAGACTGCAGATCGCGCTGCTGAGGCACCTCGAGAAGATATGGCGTGAGCCCGACAATGGCATCTGGGAGATACGCGGCCAGAAGCAGCATTACACGCACTCCAAGGTGATGGCGTGGGTGGCCTTCGATCGCATGATTCGAAATTGCGAAAGAGACGGAATCAAAGCGCCCATTGAGACCTGGCGAAGGGTCAGGCAAGAAATTCACGACGAGGTCTGCCAGAAGGGATTCAATCAGCAACTGAATAGCTTTGTGCGGTGGTACGGATCGGAGGAGATGGACGCAAGCCTGCTGCTGCTACCGTTGGTGGGATTCTTGCCGGCCTCAGATCCGAAAGTTCTGGGCACGGTGGCCAGAATCGAAAAGAGGCTGATCCGGGACGGATTCGTGATGCGCTACGAGGGCGCGATGGGAGACGGAGGGACCGACAGGCCCGAAGGGGCATTTTTACCGTGCAGTTTATGGCTCGCCGACTACTATCAATTGGCAGGGCGGACCGCCGACGCCTTGAGGACGCTCAAGTCGTTGGTAAAGATACAAAACGACGTTGGATTGTTGTCGGAGGAATACGAACTGGGAACGAAGCAGCTTGTCGGCAATTTTCCCCAAGCGTGGTCCCATGTGGGACTGATGAACACGATCATCAACCTGCATACGGAGTACGGCCCCGCACACCA
>Ga0187782_10001933_pt1 | contig 15215 bp, 12 predicted proteins | sample 0715_SJ02_MP15_2_FD_132454 | JGI IMG/M metagenome (GOLD analysis project Ga0187782, IMG submission 132454) | Tropical peat soil microbial communities from peatlands in Department of Meta, Colombia - 0715_SJ02_MP15_20_MG | ecosystem: Environmental > Terrestrial > Soil > Wetlands > Peat | place...
CAGGCGGTTATGAGTTGCGAAAAAATGGAAAGCCGGATTCTGAGCTACATCGATGGCCGGCTGAAAGAAAGCGAGCGGCCGGAGGTCGAAAAGCACTTGGCGGGGTGTGCCGCGTGCCAGCTGCGCGTGGAAGAGTTCCGCGCCGTTGCCGGACTCCTCGACGAACTTCCGGTGATCGAGCCTTCGCCCGCGTTTGACGCGCGCGTTCATGCGCTTGTCGCCGCGGAACCGGTCAAGCAGGACTGGTGGGCTTGGCTGCACGTTTCGCCCCGCGTGGCTTTTGCCGCTTCCATGCTTCTGCTCGCCACCCTCTGGCTCGGGTTCTACAACCGGCCGGCTCCGACGGCGTTGCCTTGGGATCCGCAGGTTGCCGATGAGCAGATGATGCAGGATTTGCCGGTCCTGGAAGATCACGACGTGCTCTCCAATTTTGAGCCGCTGAAGGAGTTGCCGCCCCCGGTGCAGGCGGATCAGGCTTCCGAGGTACAACAGCAGATGTAAGGCTGCCGCCCGGAAAGAAGGAAAAGAATTTGTGGCGTTCGACTTCCGCTTGTCTTGATTGAAGGAAGACGGACGCAATAGAAAGCGGACCAGGTCGCAACGGAAAAATGCGGACGAGATTCCAATTCGGTGTAGCCATTCTGGCCGCGTATTGCCTCGCGTTTTCAGGAAATGCCTTGGCCCAGAAAGCCCATCCAGATCGCCCTCCGCAGGCCCAACCGGCACCGCATCCGCAAAATCAGAACCGCGATGGGAATCGGCCTCCGGCGAATCGCAACCGGTCTGCTGAGCAGGCGAGACCGAATAACGCCCCGCAATCGCACGTTGCGCCACAAGCGAGCTACAACAACGCCTACCGGCCGCCCAATGGCGGAGCGAACCTGAACCAGCGGCAACAGTTGGGCGTGGGTTCCCCGCGTCCATGGGTCGACACGATGCGCGATCTTTCACCGGCGCAGCGCGAGCGCGTTCTGCAGAACAGCCGCGCGTTTCAGAATCTCTCGCCGGATAAGCAGGCGAAGATCCGGCAGCAGTTCAATCAGTGGGATCACATGAATCCCAACCAGCGCTCCGATCTGCGCGCCAAGGAGCAAACCTGGCGCAATCTGACTCCGGAGCAGCGCAATCACATCAAGAACGATGTGCTCCCGCAAATGCGGCAGATGCCTTGGGATCGGCAGCAGTTGATCAATCAAAAGCTGAGCGTTCTCCAGAATATGCCGGAATCTGCTCGCAATCAGCGCCTCAATGATCCGAACTTCACCCGTGGAATGAGTGACCAGGAAAAATCCGTTCTTCACGACCTCGCTCATATGCATGTCGGCGGCGCCTCTGAACCTCCCAGCGAGTAGCCCAGTTTTCGATCGGCAGTTCTCGGTCCTTGGTTGCGGGGAAAGAGGGTTGTGGGGCAGGGCGATCTTGCTCAGAACGGTATCTGTTATTCGATCGGACATCTGATACCGTTCGCCGATTACCGAAACTGCTTTCTCCTCTCCCGTCACGTTTTCCCTGTAAAATCATCGAAGTAAATGGTGAACTCCATTCTCGACCTGTCCACACGGTTCCGTGCCCTGAAGCATCGCAACTTTCGGCTTTTCGTTATCGGGCAACTGATTTCGCTGATTGGCACGTGGATGCAAAACCTGGCGCAGCAGTGGCTCGTCTATAGCCTCACGAAATCGGCGTTTCTTCTCGGCGTGTTCGGTTTTGCCAGCCAATTGCCCATGCTGTGCCTGGCCTGGATGGGAGGCTATGTCGGCGACCGCTACAACCGCCATCGCGGGGTCATCACCACGCAGACCATCTCCATGATCCTTGCCTTCGTTCTGGCGTTCCTGACCCTCTCACACCTCATCAAGACCTGGCACTTGATGGTCGTCGCGTTCCTGGTCGGGATCGTCAACGCCTTTGACGTGCCTATCCGCCAGGCCTTCTTTGTTCACATGGTGGGGAAGGACGATTTGCCCAACGCCATCGCGCTGAACTCTTCGATCTTCAATGGCGCGCGGGTCATCGGTCCCGCGATTGCCGGCTTCACCATTCTGCTTGTCGGGGAGGGCTGGTGCTTCTTTCTGAATGGCCTGAGCTTTGTCGCTGTGATCATCGCCCTTTTGATGATGCGCATCGAACGCACCGAAAGCAAAAAAGCCAGCGAATCACCTATCCGCAGCTTCATCGAGGGCTTCCGCTTTGCCACGCAGGATCATCCCATTCGCTCGGCGCTCATCCTTCTCAGCTTGCTCAGCTTGTTTGGTTTGCAGTATTCGGTATTCCTTCCGATTTACGCGAGTGACATTCTCCGCGGCGGCGCCGGAACCTTAGGATGGTTGATGAGCATGGCGGGGGTGGGAGCCGTTCTGGGCGCTCTTCAGTTTGCGGCTCGCACCGAATATAAGGGCCTGTCCCGATGGATCGCCTCCACCTGCACGGCTTGTGGCCTCGCCCTGCTCGTCTTCGCCTTTTCAACTTCCTTCTGGCTTTGCGCCGCGTTGCTCTTCGTCGTGGGCTTTGCCGCCACATCGCAAATGGCAGCCACAAATACCATCATTCAGCAGCGCGTCCCGGACGAGATGCGCAGCCGTCTGATGGCCGTCTATGCCACCTTGTTCATGGGAGTGATGCCGATTGGCGCTCTCATCGCGGGCAGCGTGGCCAAACACATTGGAACACCGCACACCGTACTCCTCTTCGGCATCGCGGTGCTGGTCGGTTCTCTGGTGTTTATTGATCGCGTGGTGATGAAGATAAAGAGCGAAAAACCCGCGCCTGCCCTGACCTAAGGGGTTGATCGGAAACCGCAAAAGCGGCGGCTCCAAAACGGTCGGCCTCAATACTCGATGGCACGCTGGTCGTGCAACAACGCCAGATAATTCAATAAATCGTGGGTGATCCGGGGGGGCTCCGCCTTTGCATAGAGCGAGTGCAACTTCTCTGCTATTTGTTGAACGCTATGCTTCCCGTCGCAGAGCAACACGATCTCTAGGCTCGGCCCGCTGAGCCGCAGTTCGCGCCCCTGCATTAACAACATCCGGGGCTGCTGGCTCTTTTCGTTCAGGCGAACCCCGGCAGCGAGTCGCGGTAACGCCGTCAGTTCCGGTTTGATCATTGGTTCCCTCACTCTCTTCAAAAATAGCATGGGCTGGGAAAGCCGTGTTCACAATCGGCGTGGCGGCTCTACGACACCGATGGTTGTGTTCGCGGGTCTTCAACTCGCCATGAAATAACGGAGAACCTGCGCCTTTACTTCCGGTTTTTTCGAACGCAAACACGCCACTATCTGTTGCGAACCATCCTCAGACATACACACCGTAGGTCGTACGCAAAAGACCAGATTTTCTGTTTTGTTAAAATCAACAAATTATCCACACGATTTGCGGATTTCTCTTGACATGGGCCGTAAACCGGGTAGGCTGTGGTCAAAAGTGGTATGAAGTGGGTTAAAGTAGAGTTCAGTAGGGGCGAGTAGAGCTTTCTAGGGGGCAGTGGTCTTGGTGGTCTACCTGGTCCTCCAACGAGACGGGATTCATGAAATTACGGGGCAACTATCCGGCGAAAGTCGACGAGAAAGGTCGTCTCAAAATCCCCGTTTCCTTTTTGGAGGAGCTGAAGGAGTACGGAAACCAGTTCTATATCACCAGCCCCACGGGGGAAACGGCCCGGATCTACCCGATGAAGGTTTGGAATGAGATTGAGGACAAGCTGGCCAAGCTGCCGAGCAGCAACAAGTCCAAGCGGAAGTTCCTGATGCGGACGAGCTATTTCGGACAGGCGGTCGAGTTGGATGGGCAGGGCAGGGTATTGCTCCCGTCGGTTCTAAGGGAGAAGGCGCAGACGAAGGGCGACGTGGCGGTGTTGGGCGCGCTCGATTATCTGGAGGTTATCAATAACGCGCGAGCCTTGGATCAGATGGACAAAGACCCGTATACGGACGAAGACGACAAGGCGCTTGGAGATTTGGGCATATAGCAGGCTCGAGGGGGCAGTCTGGGGCTTCGGGCAGTTGTTTTGGGCGGCGGGCATTCGGGCAATACAGGCAAACGCAATTGGACGAACTGCACACGCCGGTGATGTTGGAAGAGGTGTTGGAATGGCTGCAAATAAAGCCCGACGGGATCTACGTGGACGCCACAACCGGCGCGGGCGGGCATTCGGCGGCCATCGCCGGCCGGTTGTCCTCGGGCCGGTTGATCAGCCTGGACCGGGACGCACAGGCGCTGCGGATCGCTCGGGAGCGGCTGAACGAGTTTGCGAACAGGGTGAGTTTCGTCCAAACGGCATTCTCGAAGATCGCGGAGGCCGTGCACGGGTTGGGGATAGCGACGGTGGACGGGGTCTTGGCCGACTTGGGAGTTTCGAGCATGCAGCTTGACCGTCCGGAACGGGGATTTTCGTTCCGCGAGGCCGGGCCGTTGGACATGAGGATGAGCGGCGGCGCAGCCGAGGAAGACACGCTGACCGCAAACGAGATTGTGAATCGCTGGCCGGAAAAAGAAGTAGCCGACCTGCTCTACCGTGAGGCGGAAGAGCACGATTCCAGAAGGATCGCCAGGGCAATCGTGAAAGCGCGGCCCATCAGGGATACAGCGCACCTGGCAACGATTGTGGCAGGCGCCCGGAAGCAGTGGGGAAGGCAGAAACTGCATCCCGCGACAAAAACGTTTCTGGCGCTGCGGATAGCGGTGAATCGAGAGTTGGAGGAACTCGGGCAGTTTCTTTACCGGACCCCTGCCACATTAAATTCTGGCGCCCGCTGGGTGGTGCTGACCTACCACTCGCGGGAGGACCGCCCGGTGAAGCGCGCGTTCCAGGAGGGCGAAAAATCCGGAACCCTGAGGGTGCTCACCCGGCACGTGATTGTGCCCAGCGAAGACGAGCAGAGGGCGAACCCGAGATCGCGTAGCGCGAAGCTCAGGTGCGCGGAGAAGGTGTGAACATGGCGACAGCATATCAATGGGGCGGGCAGGGGAACGAAGAGCTTCTGGCCGCTGGGCAAACCTGCAGACCCGAAACAAGGAATCCGCAATTGGTCCCGCGCACGGTGAGGCAGATTGCTTTGGGGGGAAACCTGGCGAAGAAGCCGGCGCTTGTGGAGTTCCACACGGCAAAGAAAATTGACAATTCGCGCCTCATTCGCCGCGTGGAGCCCGTGAAGATGCGCAACCTCTACAAGACCGTGGTGCTCGGCGGAATTGTCGCCGCTTTCTGCATGCTTTACATCTATCAGCACTTCCGTTGCATCGATCAGGGCTTCCAGCTCGAAGACCTGAAAGCGAAAACGCAACAAGCGCAAACCCTGAACAGCAAGCTGAAACTGGAAATTGCCTACCTTCGGGATCCGCACCGCATCGACGTGATTGCGCGACGCCAGTTGGGGCTGACGCAGCCTGCTGCCAGTCAGGTCCGCGAATACGCGAATCCAGATGGGTCGGAAGTCGCCGCCGTCCAGTATGTGCGGCCGAACCGGCTGCCTTAATTGCAGTTTGTGTAGCGGTGGGTTGATCCTGCCGAGGATAGCGGCGTGGAAACGCTGCTAGGCAGTAAACGGCGGTCTTAGGAGTGGAAAGGAACGAATTTTCACGAACGACGGAAATCCGCGGAGCGTGAGCCGGAAGCTAGGAACCATGGAGCAAGAAAAAGTTCACGTTCGCCTGCTGTTTCTTGCCGGGTTTGTGCTTTTCTGGATGACCGCAGTGTTCGGCCGAGTCGCGTACCTTCAACTCTTCCTTCACAGCGAATATCTGACCCGTGCCGCCCGCCAACAGCGCCACACTATCGACATCTATCCCAAGCGGGGCGTCATCTACGACCACAACTTGCACCCGCTGGCAATGAGCGTACCGGTGCAATCGGCGTTTGCCGTTCCTTCGGAAGTGAAAGACCGTGGCATGGCTTCCCGCCTGCTTGCCGGAGTCCTCGACATGCCGGCCGAGGATATTCGCGAAAGACTGGATTCTGGAAGCACCTTCGTCTGGCTCAAGCGGAAATTGACGCCGGCAAAGTCGGAAGCTCTCCAATCCCTCAACTTAACGGGAATCTACACCCAGGAAGAGAATCAGCGTTATTACCCGAAGAGCGACCTGGCCGCGCACGTCCTGGGGTTTGTGGATGTCGATGAAAAAGGTCTCGGAGGCATCGAGCACGAGTACGATTACCTGATCCGCGGTAAGGAAGAGAAAGTCGTGGTCATGGCGGATGCGCGCCAGCGCCTGTTCGAAAGCGGCGAAGCGCAGCGCGACCGCGGCGTGAACGTCGTGCTCACGCTGGACGAAAAGATTCAGTACATCGCGGAAAGGGAACTCGCTGCGGCCATCGAAAAGACTCACGCACCCGCAGGCACGGTGGTCGTTCAAGATCCCAACAGCGGCGCCATTCTCGCGCTCGCAAACTGGCCAAAATACAATCCCAATTCGGCAACATCCGTTTCCACGGAAACGCGCATGAATCGTGCCATCAGCGCGATTTACGAACCGGGTTCCACATTCAAGCTCATTACCCTGGCTGCTGCTTTCGACCAAAACCTCATCCACGAGAACGAAGTCTTCAATTGCGAAAACGGCGCGGTTACGGTTGCCGGGCACCTCATCCACGACCACAAGAAATATGGAATGTTGACCGTGGCCGATATTCTCGCGAACTCGAGCGACGTCGGAGCCATCAAGATTGCTCTGCGCCTTGGCTCACCGAAATTCTATGATTACATCCGCGCTTTCGGTTTTGGCACGCCGACGGGAATCGATCTCCCCGGCGAAAGCCGCGGGCTGGTGAGCCGCCTCGAGCATTGGGGCTCCTACTCGATTGCTTCCATTTCCATGGGGCAGGAAGTGGGCGTTACGCCGCTGCAGATGATCACGGCGGTCTCGTCGATCGCCAACGGCGGCCTGCTCTACAAGCCTCATGTCGTGCAGGAGATGAAACGCGGTGAAGTGGACCTGCCTCTCGAAGGACCTTCCGCGTTCGCGGAACCAAGACGAATCATCCGCCCCGAAACTGCTGCAACGCTGCGCAGCCTGATGGAGGGAGTTATTCTCCACGGCACGGGCAAAAATGCCCGGCTCGATGGCTGGACGGCCGGGGGAAAAACCGGCACGGCTCAGAAAATCGATCCGCAAACCGGAAGATATTCGCCGACGAAGGTCATCGCGTCCTTTACGGGATTCATCCCCATCAACAATCCGGCGGTCACGATTCTCGTTTCCATCGATTCGCCCGGCGGCTATCCGCACGGCGGTGGAGATGTTGCGGCTCCCGTGTTCAAGCGTATCGCTCAGCAGATTCTGCCGTATCTCGACGTCCCGCAGGACGTGCCGGTCAATCCGCAGTTGATCCAGGCTGCCTACAAGAAGAGAAACGACACCGCCGAGGACAACTCGCTCGATGATTTGTCGGCAACGGACTTCAACGCGCAACCCGAGGTGACCGAAGAGGCCCGGGCTCCCCAAGCAGCCAAAACAAAACAGCCAAGTTCCCCCGAGGTGCTAATGTCCGCGGATATGGGTGGCGACATTGCGGTGCCCGATTTTGCCGGGAAGACCATGCGCGAAGTTTCCGAGGCCTGCCTGCGCCTGGGACTGAATCCGGTCCTGGTTGGCAGCAATGTTGCAATTCAACAGATACCAGAGGCGGGAAGTAAAGTGCGCCGCGGCACGAAGATGACGGTAGAGTTTGGCGACCCGCCGGCGCATTCGGCCAAGTCGAAATAAGAAAAGGATTTACGTCGTCGATGCCAAGAGGAATCGGTTGTACATCAGAATGGGAGAAGGTTGAAGGGCAGTCCGGAGAGGCAGAACGGGAACAGACTGTGTCTCAGCGGGAACAGACCGGATCAATTCCATTGGGGACCTTATTAGAGGGAGTGTCCTTGAGCTCGGCGCTTCCTGCGAATCACTTGGCGATTCGCCAGGTGGCCAACGATTCGCGCAAAGTGCAGCCCGGTGCTTTGTTCGTGGCGATTCATGGCGTAGCCACCGACGGCAATCTGTTCGCAAAGGATGCCGCTGCCCGAGGTGCGATCGCGATCCTCAGCGAAGACCTTGCGCCGGCAGATTGGCCCCGCGAAATCCCTTGGCTTCGGGTCAACGAGGGCCGAAAGGCCCTGGCTATTGCGGCAGCAAATTTCTATGGACAACCGGCGAAGGCCCTGAAGTTGGTTGGCGTCACGGGGACCAACGGGAAAACCACCACCACTTCGCTTATCGATTCCATTGTGGGCGCTTCCGGAGCAAAAACAGGATTGTTCGGCACGATTGCCTACCATACGCCTCTCGGTGAGCATCCAGCTCCCAATACCACGCCTGAGTCACTCGACCTGCAGAATTTTTTTGCAGAAATCCGCGATGCTGGCGGAACGTACGCCACACTGGAAGCCAGTTCGCATGCCCTCGCTATGGATCGCCTGTGGGGTTGTCACTTTGCCGTGGCTATCTTCACGAATCTGACACGCGACCACATCGACTATCACAAGACCTTCGAAAACTATTTCGCCGCCAAGAAGCGGCTTTTTGAGGGTACGGGGGCCGGTGCTCCCGATGTCTCCATCATCAATACGGACGACGAATGGGGAAAAAAACTGACGGGCTTGGGCAACAGGACCCTGACCTATGGGTTGCAGAATGGTGCGGACCTGAAAGCCAAGAAATTTCAACTCAGCTTCAAGGGACTGAACTTCACCGCGCAAACACCGAGTGGGGCCATTCAGGTGGAGTCCTCGCTCGTCGGCCGCATCAATGTCTACAACATCCTCGCCGCCATCGGTGCGGGCATCGGACTTGGTCTCTCGAATGACGTGATCGAAACCGGGATTCGCAACCTTCACGCCGTTTCGGGAAGGTTCCAGCGCGTCGATTTCGGTCAGCCCTTCCTTGTGGTTGTGGACTACGCCCATACCGACGATGCGCTCGAGAACCTGATCCGCACCGCTCGCGAGTTGAACGCAAGGGGCAGGATCATCACCCTCTTCGGGTGCGGCGGTTCGCGTGACCGCACCAAGCGCCCAATCATGGGCGAAATCTCTGGCCGCCTGAGCGATCTCTCCATCCTGACGAGTGACAATCCCCGCCAGGAGGATCCGCTGAAGATCATCAGCGACATCGTTGTCGGCATGCAGAAGTCCGGCGGCAAATACATGATCGAGCCAGATCGCGCCAAGGCCGTTCACCTGGCCATCGACGAAGCGCGCGCGGGAGACATCGTTTTACTGGCGGGCAAGGGCCACGAAGACTATCAAATTTTTGCGGATCACACGATTCACTTTGACGATCGCGAGGTGGCCGCGCAGGCGCTCGGCGATCGAGGGTACACGGCAGTGCCGCAAGGCGGCACAGGGTTTGGCACGTAGCGCGCCACGTCTCGCTCAGAAGAGACGAGGGCCTGCGGGCCAGAGCAGTGACTCGCAGAACAAGGAGGAGCCCTCAACCGGTGAGTAAGGACAGGAAAGTGCCTTCGTACGGTCGAGATCAATTCCTCGGCCGGAACCTGGAAAGAACCAACCTTCTGAGGAAACTATGCGCTGGACGGTTACACAAGTGGCTGATGCGGTGGGGGGCCGAGGCGGGCACGCACTGGACCCCCTGGCCCGGCTGGCCGGCGTCTCGATTGATTCTCGCACGATACGTCCCGGAGAACTGTTCATCGCCATTCACGGTCAGACTCACGATGGACACGACCACGTGGCCTCTGCCATGGAGAGCGGAGCGCTGGCGGCAGTGGTGGCGGAGGCCCTCGTCTCGCGCTACCCCGGCTGGCTGCAGGACCGCTGCATCACCGTGGCAGACACACTCGAGGCCCTGCACCACCTGGCGCGTGCCGTGCGTAAGGAATGGGGCAAGAAAGTTTGCGGGATCACGGGTTCGGTGGGCAAAACCACCACGAAAGAGATCGTGGCGGCACTGCTTGGTTCGAAGTTACGGGTCCTGAAGAGTGAAGGGAATTTCAACAACGAATTTGGGCTGCCGCTGACGCTGCTTCGCCTGGAAGACACGGACGATGTTGCGGTGCTCGAAATGGGCATGTCTTTTCGCGGCGAGTTGAAGCGGTTGGCTGCAATTGCACTTCCGGACGTCGCTATTGAAACGCGCGTCACCCCGGCGCATCTGCTGAATTTCAGCTCCGTCGAAGAGATCGCGCTTGCCAAGCGGGAGCTCATCGAAGGTTTGCGCGGCAGCAGTTCGGTGGCGGTGCTGAACGCGGATGACCCGCGCGTGGCCGCCATGGCTACCGTCGCACCGGGCCGCGTGATTTTCTATGGCGTGGACAAGCCCGCGGAATTCTCCGCCGAAGAGATTGAAGATCGAGGCGCGATGGGCAGTTCGTTCACGCTCGTGCATCGCGGCAAACGTACGCGCATGGAATTGCCGCTTCCGGGGAGGCATGTAGTCTGGAACGCGCTCGCGGCCGTTGCTGCGGCCAGCGTCTGGAATATTGGCGCCAGCGATGTGCAGGTTGCGCTTCAGAAGATGCATACGCCGGCGATGCGCGGCGAGCTGATTCGCTTCACCAATGGCTTTACGTTGATCAACGATTCCTACAACTCGAGTCCCGCGGCGCTTCAGGCGATGATCAATCTCCTTGGGGCCACCCCCGGATTCCAAAGAAAAATTCTCGCCGCCGGAGAAATGCGCGAACTGGGCCTGAGTTCCCCGCAACTGCATCGCGAAGCCGGGGAACACGCCGCGAAAACCGGCAAAGTCGATTACGTTTTCGGGGTGGAAGGAGACGCCGCACAGATTGTTGAAGGGGCGGTGGCCGCAGGAATCCAGCGCGAGCACACAAGATTCTTTGCCACGCCTGTGGTAGCCGCGGACTTCCTGGCGGACTTTGTGAAGCCCGGGGATCTGCTGTTGGTTAAGGGCTCACGCAGTGTAAAGATGGAGCGCATCGTCGAGGTGCTGCTCGGTCGCTTTGCTCCTGTTGAGGCCCCGTCCAGCGTGGGAGGAGCACACTAGATGCTCTACTACCTCCTCTACCACGTTTTGCAGAAATATTTCAGCCCGCTGAACGTGTTTCGCTACATCACCGTGCGAACCGTTTACGCCAGCCTGACCGCTATGTTCCTGGCGCTGGTCTTCGGCCCGTGGTTGATTCACAAGCTGCGGGAACTGCAGATCGGACAGTATATCCGTGAAGAAGGGCCGGAGGAGCACAAGAAAAAAGCGGGCACGCCCACCATGGGAGGAGTGTTGATCGTGCTTTCGACGGCGGTCCCCGTGCTGATGTGGGCGGACCTTTCGAATGCCTTTGTCATGCTTTCGTTGTTTGCACTCCTTGGCTTCGCGGCCATCGGCTTTGTCGACGATTACGCAAAGGTGGCGAAGCGGCGCAATCTCGGACTGACCGGCAAGAACAAGATCATTTTGCAGGTCGCCGTCAGTTCTTTCGTGGGTTTCGTCCTGCTGCTCCTGGCAACGCACAGCGCGTATTCGACACAGTTAATCGTTCCCTTTTTCAAGAGGTTCCGACCCGATCTCGTCATTCACAGTCTGCTAAATGCACCGCACCTGTGGCCACTGGCATTTTTGCCCTTTATGGCATTTGTGGCGCTTGTGATCACCGGGAGCTCGAACGCGGTGAATCTCACGGACGGCCTGGACGGGCTTGCCATCGGCTGCACGGTCATCGCTGCAGGCGCGCTGACGGTGCTCACCTACGTCAGCAGCAATTTTCGCTGGGCAAACTACCTCGATATTCAGTACATCCCGCGCGTCGGAGAACTCACTGTCTTCTGTGGGGCGCTTGTGGGTGCGTCGTTGGGCTTCCTCTGGTACAACGCGCACCCTGCCGAAGTGTTCATGGGCGACGTAGGCTCCCTTTCCCTTGGCGGGACATTAGGTACCATCGCGGTGATCATCAAGCAGGAAGTGCTCCTCGTGTTTGTCGGCGGAGTTTTTGTGCTGGAAGCGCTCTCGGTGATCCTGCAGGTTGGCTCCTTCAAGTTGCGTGGGAAACGCATCTTCCGCATGGCGCCGATCCATCATCACTTTGAACTTCTCGGATGGAGCGAAAGCAAGGTCATCGTCCGCTTCTGGATTGCGGCGCTCGTGTTTTCTTTGTTTGCGCTGACGACCCTGAAATTGCGATGAGTTTGCCCGGGAAATGAGGGGCAAGAATGCCCGGATCGATTGAGCTGAGGAAAATGCACGTGCTGGCCGTGGGCCTCGCGCGCACAGGGGTAGCGACGGCTTTGTTCTGCGCGAAACACAATGCGATTGTGACCGCCACGGACAGTCGCCCGGAGAGCGAGCTCGGCGAGGCCCCGGACAAGCTGCGCAAGGCGGGAGTGATCCTGGAGCTCGGCGGACACGTGGAAAAGACTTATCTGGCGCAGGACCTGATTGTTCCGAGCCCTGGCGTGCCTGCCGATGATCAGCTTCTGCTGAAAGCGCGCTCCAAAGGCATCACAGTCTGGAGCGAGATCGAACTTGCTTATCGTTTTCTCGAAGGAGAACTGATCGGCATTACCGGATCCAACGGAAAAACGACCACCACTACGCTGGTGCATCACATTCTGCAGGCGGCCGGCAGGAAGTCGATTCTCGCCGGCAATGTCGGAACCCCGCTGATTGCCTGCGTCGATGCGATGGCTGCGGACACCTTTTCGGTCGTCGAGCTCAGCAGCTTCCAGCTGGAATTGACCGACAAATTCCGCCCGGATATCGCCTTGTTCCTGAATCTCACACCGGACCATCTGGACCGCCACAGGACTTTGCAAGCTTACGGTGCGGCAAAGGCACGCATTTTTGCAAAACAGACGGAACTGGATGCCGCGGTGCTGAATGCGGACGATCCACCCACTCTGGCACTGGCTCCGAAGAAGCCGCAGGTTTTCTGGTTCAGCCGCAAGACACGCGTGGGCCAGGGAGCTTGCCTTTGTGGTGACGATGTCGTGATTGTTCACGACGGCAAAGAAGAGTTTGTCCTCAAGGTCGCGGAGATTCCTCTGCCTGGTGCGCATAACCTCGAAAACGTTTTGGCTGCGGTGACCGCGGCGCGGCTCGCCGAAGTCGATGCCGCGACAATCGGAAAAGCCGTCAAGAGTTTCACGGCCGTCGAGCACCGGCTGGAATTCGTTTCAGAAATCGGCGGCGTACGCTACTACAACGATTCGAAAGCCACCAACGTCGACGCCACCCTAAAGGCCCTCGACGCGTTTCCCGGACGAATCCTCATTATTCTTGGGGGCAAGGACAAAGGCAGCGACTATACCGTCTTGCAGAAGCCGCTGCGTGAAAAGGCGATTCTTGCGCTGCTGATTGGCGCGGCATCCGACAAGATCGAAAAGCAGATTGCGGGCACTGTGGCCATCGAACGTGCAGGCACGCTTGAAAACGCCGTCGCGACTGCTTCCCAGGCGGCAAAGCCGGGGGACATGGTTTTGCTGGCGCCGGCCTGCGCCAGTTTCGATCAGTTTCAGAGTTACGAGCACCGCGGACGCGTCTTCAAGGAACTTGTTCACGGGCTCGAGCAGAATGCAGCAGGAAATTCCTCCTCGAAGGGATAACCGAAGTGGCCAGACGCTCAGACACCGACCGTTGTTTATTTGGAGTGACGCTGATGCTGTGCCTGCTCGGCGCAGTGATGATCTTCAGCGCGTCCGCCGTCACTGCCCAACAGCAATTCGGCCACTCTTATCATTTCGTCCTGCGCCAGGTGATGTGGCTCGTGGTCGGGCTGCTCGGCATGTTTGCTCTCATGAAGCTCGATTATCACAAACTCCGCGAACCAGCGGTGGTCTATTCCGTGCTCTGCGCGGTTGTCATCATGCTCGTCTGCACGTTCTTCCTGGACAAGTCCCACGCCACGCATCGCTGGATCAAGCTGGGGCCGGCACAGATTCAGCCGTCCGAACTGGCCAAGCTGGCGGTGATCCTTTACCTCGCATGGTTCCTCGATCTGCGCCGTCGCAGCGCCACCAGTTTGGAATTTCGCCAGGAAGATCTTTTGCATACAATTCTTCCCGCTGTTGCTCCCATACTGGTCTGCGTGGCCTTGATCGTCCTCCAGCCGGACCTCGGCACCTCAGTTGACATCGTGCTGATCATGACCGCGATCCTCTTCGTCGCCGGTCTCTCCTGGAAATGGCTCGCTGTGGGAGCAGCTGCCGCGATGCCGATCCTCATCATCCTGATTACGCACGTGTCTTATCGCCAGGCGCGGCTTACGGCGTTCCTTCATCCAGAAAGCGATCCGCAAGGGGCAGGTTTTCAGCTGTTGCAATCTCTGATCGCCGTGGGCTCCGGTGGATTTACTGGGGTCGGCTTGATGGAGAGCAAGCAAAAACTCTTCTACTTGCCGGAAGCCCATACCGATTTCATCTACGCCGTGATCTGCGAAGAGTTGGGATTCATCGGCGCGACGATCGTGATCTCACTCTTTGCGGTCTACGCGTGGCGAGGCTTGCGCGCCGCATTCAGCGCGCCAGACGGATTCGGCCGCTCTCTAGCGCTTGGCGCGACAGCCATGGTGCTGTTTCAGTCGCTCATCAACTTTGCCGTCGTGCTCGGCATGATGCCGACCAAAGGAATTCCGCTCCCCTTTGTAAGCTATGGCGGATCGAGCCTGCTGGTGATGCTTTTGGCCACCGGCGTGCTGCTGAACATATCGCAGCAGGGCGGCAGCAACGCTGGCCTGCAGGCGTGAGAGGCCGAAGGTGAAATTGCTAATTGCCGGCGGCGGAACCGGCGGACACGTGTTTCCGGCGATCGCAATTGCGCAGGAGTGGCTGTCGCGCGGCAAGGAGCGGGAAGTGGTTTTGGTCGGCACGCAACGCGGCATCGAAATGAAGCTTGTCCCGGCGGCCGGATTGCCGCTGGAGACCATACGCGTCGCGGGATTGAAAGGGAAGGGCGGCACCACGCTGCTGAAGAATCTGGCTATGCTCGGGACAGGATTATCGGATGCGTTTAGCGTGTTGAAGCGTCACAAGCCGGAGGTCGCGTTCGGCGTGGGGGGCTATGCGGCCGGCCCGGTGTTGCTCGCCGCGTGGCTGCGCGGCATACCGAACGTAATCTTCGAACCAAACGCCGAGCCCGGGCTTACAAACAGATTGCTGGCGCGTTTAGCCAAGCGCATTGCCACCGGGTACGAAGCCGCCGCGCAAGCCTGGGGTGCAAGATCGGTCGTCACGGGCTGCCCGGTCCGCCCGGAGTTTTTCGCTATTACCCCACGCAAGCCGGCGAAACCGTTTCGCCTGCTCATCACCGGCGGAAGCCAAGGCGCTCTTC
>Ga0187782_10001934_pt1 | contig 15214 bp, 15 predicted proteins | sample 0715_SJ02_MP15_2_FD_132454 | JGI IMG/M metagenome (GOLD analysis project Ga0187782, IMG submission 132454) | Tropical peat soil microbial communities from peatlands in Department of Meta, Colombia - 0715_SJ02_MP15_20_MG | ecosystem: Environmental > Terrestrial > Soil > Wetlands > Peat | place...
CAATTGCCGCCCGAGAATGAGTACGGCCCCGACGGCGCCATCAAGGTCATACCGCAGTGGTTCCTCGAAGGCAGGCCCAAGCCAGCCGGCGCGCGAGTCACTTTCGCCACATGGAAGCACTTCGCCACGGACTCGCCCCTCCTGGTCTCAGGCCTCGTCGGCCCTGTCCGGCTGCGCACCGCAATGCGCCGGCGGGTTAGTTTGTAAGCTTCCAAGGGTGGCGCCTACGTCGCGACGGTTTGTTTCGCGATGTAGGCGCCACTGGAAGGGCATAGTCCCCTGGCGCCAAAGGCAGGACCACCGGGGGCGCATGACCAAGACCAGGCGCGCATACATCCCGACCAAGAACGTCGGGACGTATGCGCCACCCACGATTTCGCGACCAGCCATCTCGCCAGGGGCGGGCGCGCATTTTTGCGGATAAGAGTGTAGGAAGAGATGATCCGGGTATGGTTGCCTTTAAGCGCAATATTGAAGGGCTGAAATAGTGTGGCGTCCTACGTAACTATTTACAATCGACACGCGCTCACCACCCCTGACCCCTCCTCAGAGAGGAGGGGAATCGCCTGGCTGGCTCGCCTCCTTAGTAAGGAGGGGGTAGGGGGTGGTTGTTGCAAAGAATTAGCCGGGACATCACACTAGAATCCCGCGCCTGAGGTCGCATGTCTGTGCTTGAACCGATCATTGCATTCACCAATGTCGTTTTCAGTTACGGTCGCGGCGAGGTCCTGCACTCAATTTCCTTTCAAATTAACCGGGGTGAAGTGATCGGGTTGCTGGGTCCCAACGGAGCGGGGAAAACTACTACGCTCAAAATCATCGCCGGCCTGCTGGCCCCGGGCGGGGGGACGGTTTCCGTCGCAGGCCTACCCTTGCCAGAAAGAGCCATTGATGTGAAAGGACGCATCGGCTATGTGCCCGAGGCCGCGCTTCTGTTCGAAAGCCTCAACGGGCAGGAATTCCTGGAACTGTCGGGGCGCCTGCACGACGTCGAGGAAGAAACGCTTCAGGCGCGAATCCACGACCTGCTTGAAACCTTTGAACTCGTTTCCAGCCGGTTGCGGCGCCTGGAGAGTTATTCCAAAGGTATGCGGCAGAAGATTTTGATCGCCGCCGCGCTGCTCCATAACCCTGAACTGATTCTGCTGGATGAGCCGCTTTCAGGACTCGATGTGAATGCCGCCATTATGATCAAAGATTTAATCGCCGCTTTGGCCGCTGAGGGCAAGACCATTGTTTATAGCTCTCACGTATTGGATGTGGTGGAAAAAGTCTGCCAGCGCGTTTTGGTTATCCACCAAGGCAATCTCATCGCGGACGCTTCAGCGGAGAGCTTGAAGGCCACCACGAACGAACCCACTTTGGAAGACGCTTTTCGGAAGCTCACACATTCCGCCGACGTGGACCCTGGGGTGGCCCGCATCATCAGGGCAGTGACGAGTGAGGAGTGACGACCGAGCTACATTCTGTTTGATTGGCGCTTGCGGCAAAGCCGCTGACCGTAGGGCCGCCGTAGGAAGCGATCTGAAATGGAGAAACTCAAGGCCCAGGGCGAAGGCCCTGGGAAGAATGGCCCCACCCCCTTTTGTTCCCCCTCCCCCGCCAAGCGGGGGAAAGGGAAGGGGGGAGACGGTTGCAGCCAGTGCCCACGGCTGTCGCCGTGGGCCAATTTATGTCGCCCGCCAAGGCGGGCTCTGGAGTTTCTACATTTCTGAGTCCGTAGCCATTTCATGCACGAAGGGTCTGGGAGCGCGGGCTTCCAGCCCACATTTCGCATCTGCGCAAGCGGGCTGGAAGCCCGCGCTCCCAGCAATGCCGAAACTCGTGCGCCCGCCATGGCGGGCTGGCTTATGCCACGAACTTGGATTGCAGAAGGCAATGGCTAACGAAAGCCCCTGAAACCTGGCACGTGGCCCCTGGAACCTGACTCTATGCTCATCACTCGTCACTCATCACTCGTCACTGCCCTTTTAAGATCGTGCGGTGTGAACCCGCGCCATTACTGGCTGCTGATGGATCTGTTTGGAAAGCTGAGCGAGCGCCACGAATTCATGACCCAGTTGGGCCGCTCCGGGTTCGCGCTGAAAGCGATGGCGTGGTGGTACTTTGCATTGTCCGGGTTCGTGGTCCTCGTGAGCCTTTTTGTGCAGCCCTCTCCGGCTCAGTATCTTTCCATCTTCTTGGCATTGACGGCGCTGGTTCTCCTCACTCTTCTCGTTTCCGAAACGAATAACAGCTTGGTGAACCCCGTCGAGGGCCTGGTCCTGGCGCATCAGCCGATTGAAGGCGCCACCTACACCGCCGCCAAGCTCTCCCACTTGGGGCGCATTCTTCTTTACGTTGTTCCGGCACTGAATGGAGCTCCGGCGCTGGCGGGATTGCTGCTGCGGGCGCCTTGGTTCTACCCCTTCCTGCACATGCTCGCGGCCTTTGCGCTGGGTTTGGTGATGGCCTTGTTCTGCTGCGCGGGGTTTGGGTGGCTGATCCGGTTTGTGCCGGCGCCGCGGCTGAAGGCCGTCGGAAACTGGACGGAGTTGATCGTGTGGATGGCTTTCCTGGCGTTTCCACAAGCTCCGCGTTTCCTCAAACGCGTCCATTTTTCCGCGTGGTTGCCGGGGCCGGGCGTGCCGCGCGTGGCCCTCGGCGCGGCTGTGACGTTGTTGGTGGTGGGCAGTGTAGTGTTTGGCCTTCGCTCACTGTCGGTTGATTACATGCTTCGCGTATCGAGCATCGTGCACGGAGCTTCGAGCGCCAAGGTTCAGAGCCGCAAATGGCGGAGGAGCAGCGCCATCTCGGGATGGTTAGGAGGTCAACTGGGCCGCGCCGGCTTCGAGTTTGTTTCGAAGATGATGACGCATGACTGGCAGTTTCTTCGCCAAGTCGTGCCGTTGGCGCCCGCGCTTGTCATTGCCGGGGTGGCGATGGCTCTGGGCTTGCGGGTTCCGCCGTCCTCCAGCCGCTTCACCAGCATGCACGTTCTCCCTCATGCCTTCGGCTTCATGCTGTTCTTGATTTGCAATGTCCTTGCCTATGGCAACGATTACAAAGGCGCGTGGCTTTTCCAGCTTGTCCCCGCGGGCGCGTGGGAGCGATTTGCGCAAGGAGTCTTCGCGGGTCTATGGAGCAGGTTCATCGTGATTCCGCACCTGTTACTTCTGGCGCTCCTCACCTGGTTTTGGGGAGTTGGGCCCGCGGCGCTGTTTGTCGCCTACAGTCTGGCCGTCGCTTCGTTCTATCTGGCTCTGGAATTGAGGCTTGTTGAAGGCGTGCCGTTCAGTAAACAACCCCAGGTATCACAGGGCGCCATGCTGTTGCCTTACATGTTGATGGGCGGGCTGGGCGCGGCGTTGTTAGTAGGCTTGCAATATTTCATTCTATTTCGTTCCCCGGCCTCCGCGCTCGCTGCAACCGCCATCGTCGCCGTTGGCGCTTATTACCTGACCCGTAGTTCCCTCCGCAGCTTGAGTTCCGCGATGCGCTATAACCTCGGGCTGGTTTCCGGAGAGTCGTCGTTTCTGTACAAGGAAGCAGGGTAGAGCGGACCTCTACAGCGGGGTAGCGCAGACCTGCTTTTTAGGTCTGCGGCTCTTTGAACGTAGCATTATGAGAGCTGACGCTGCGATTCTGGGGGCGGATGAAACCAGCGGATGTGAAGAGCCGCAGACCTAAAAAGCAGGTCTGCGCTACCCGCTCATGGCGAGGGGTACAGGCGACGAGGAATCTCGCACCTCTTTGGAAATGATCAGAGCGAGATTCCTCGCCCCGATGGGATCGGGGCGAGCTCCGCTCGGAATGACAGTGGCGCAAGGTATTCGCTACAGGTGCTATTTGGAAAGAGCTTTCTTCAGCGCTTCCAGTTCGGGCTCGCCAGGGCCAAGGGGGAGCTTCACTTTGCCGCGCTGTACTACCGAGCGGCAGACAGCCATCATGATCTCGTCGTCGGATGGCGCATACGTCGGGACGCTGTTTGTCGCGATGTATGCGCCACAGGGAAAACCCGCGCTCAGGTCGGTGTCATTCGCTCCTGGGCGCCCCTGGCGGCCTTTGAAGCAACCACCGCAAACAATTTACTTTCGTTGTCAACTCGGCCGTAAGTTGACTTTTGCGGAAGCATCTGCGAGGTTAGATCGAGTGAGGAAGCCTTGAAAACCACGCTGGAAGTGATCAACGGGATGGTGAACGACGGCGTCATCGGCAAATATGCCATCGGGGGGGCAGTGGGCGCGACCTTTTATCTGGAGCCGTTGGCGACTGCTGATGTCGACATCTTCGTGATGCTGTCCACGGCTCCGGGGAGCTCTCTCCTCAGCCTCACGCCCATCTATGATTACTTAAGGACACGTGGCTGCCAGGTAGAAGGAGAACGCGTCGTCGTAGGTGACTGGCCTGTGCAGTTCCTGCCCGCCCACAGTGCGCTGGAACAAGAGGCACTGGCCCAGTCCGTCGAGACTGAGGTTGAGGGCGTTCGGACAAGGGTGCTGAGGGCGGAACATTTAGTGGCCATTGCCTTGAAGACCGGGCGAGCAAAGGACTATGCTCGCATCGTACAGTTCCTGGACCAGGATGCGATAGATGCGGACAGGTTGAAGCGCATCCTTATGCGGCACGCACTGGTTGACAAGTGGGAGAAGTTCGAGCGCAAGTATCTAGGGGGGTAGGGGTGGATAAGGACAAGGAAAGGCGGAAGCGGCTGACGTCGCTTCCATTTTCCGAAAAGCTCAAGATCCTGGCAAAGCTGCGCGACCGCGACAGGGCGATTGCCGCCAGCGGGCTGAGGAAAAAGAAAGTCCGTCAGGCAGTGAGGTAGCGCAGACCTGAATGGCAGGTTTGCGCTCCCGGCAACTCAAGCGAGGGCTCGCTTGAGCGCTTCCAGTTCCGGCTCGCCGGGGCCGAGGGGCAGCTTGACCTTGCCGCGCTGTACTACCGAGCGGCAGATAGCCATCATGATCTCGAAGTCTTTGAATGCGCTCTCGCCGTTGCAAGGGTGAATCTTGGTTTCGTCATCAAGCCAATCGGCGATCTCCTGCACATAAGGCCCCATATCGTGTTCGTAGTCCATGCAGCCGGGGCCGGATGTTGCGCCCTGGCGGGTGACAGCGCGCCACCCGCCTCCCGTCAGCACTTCGGCAAAGCCCTCGCTCCCTTGCGCGCCGATGCGGCACTTGCGCCACCAATACTCGACCTCGGGAACGTCCGGCGCACCTTCGCCGCATTCGATGACGCCGCGGACTCCGTTGGCGAACTGGATGAACCCGCCGATGTAGTCCGGGGAAGGGTGGTTGTCCGCAAATTTCCCCTTGCCGTGCGCCTGGCCGGCCACCCATTCCGCCTCCGCGTAGTCGTTGTACCAGCGGGTGTAGTCGACGAGGTGGGTCATCATGTGCATCATCCAGCCCGTAGCATGGCCATAGACAGTGTGCACGCGGCCCAGCGCGCCACTGGCGATTATCTCCTTGACCTTCTGATAGTGCTCACCGTAGCGGTGCTGGTGGCTGACCACGGTTTTCACTCCCGCCTCGCGCACCGACTTCATCATCTCCAGAGCCTCATTGGTGGAGAGCGCCGTCGGCTTCTCATAGGCAATGAGTTTTACCCCTGCCTCGACGCCTGCACGGACCAGCGGCAAGCGCAAGTTAGGTAGCGTGCAAAAACAGAAAATGTCGGGATGCGTTTTCTTGACCAGGGCCGCAGCGTCCACGCTGGTTTCGCCGACGCCAAATTTCTTTGCCGCCGCCTCCATTCGCCCCATATCAATGTCGCACAAGCCGACAAGACGGAAGCGGCCATTCTTCTGGAATGCTGTAGCGTGATGCGTGCCGCGCTTGCCCATGCCGGCAACCACGACGGTGTATGTACGATTTGAACTCATGGCAAGCCTTTCTGATTGATCCATTGATTCATTGAATCAATGACTCATTCAAAGAGTGCGCCGCACTCGCCAATGAACTAATGAAACAATGAACCAATGGAGAAATGGCTCAATGACGGAATGGCCCAATGAGTCAATGATTCAATTCTTTTGCTTGTCCCAGGCGACGACGGCCTCGCTCACCGCCTGCACTTCTTCCTGAGTCAGCTCCGGGTACATCGGCAGCGAAAGCACACGGGCTGCCGATGCCTCCGCGTGTTTCAGCGAGCCCGCGATGCGCGCGCATTTCCCCCAGGGATACCCCTCCTGCTGATGAATGGCGATGGGGTAGTGGGTGAGTGCGGTGATCCCCCGCGCATTCAGATATTCTTGCAGGTTGTCACGCTTTTCAGTCTCGACCACATACAGATGGTAAATATGCCGGTAGCCAGGGAGCGCATAGGGCAGCTTGAGGGAGGTACCTTTCAGACCCTGGTCATACTGCGCGGCAAAGGCACGGCGCTGGTCGTTCCAGCGGTCGAGGTGCTTCAGCTTGACGCTCAGAATCCCGGCTTGCAGGTCATCCAGGCGGCTGTTATAGCCCATGCTGTGATGGGAACGCTTTAGGGAGCCATGGTTGCGCAGCTTACGAACGCGTTCAGCGAGGTCCGGCCGGTTCGTGACGACGGCCCCGCCATCACCAAAGCAGCCCAGGTTTTTCTGGATGATGAAGCTGGCGCACATCGCGTCGGAAAGCTCGCCCAGACCGAAGTCCTTGCCGCGCGCTCCTATTGCCTGCGCGTTGTCCTCAATGACTAATAGCTTGTGGCGACGGGCAATCTCCGCCACGGCGCGCATGTTGGCGGGCTGGCCATAGAGGTGAACCGGCACGATAGCCTTCGTTTTGGGTGTGATGGCCGGCTCGATGAGGTTCGTATCGATGTTGCAGGTCTTTGGCTCGCAGTCAACGAACACCGCTGTCGCTCCGGCGACCCAAATGGCCTCGGCGGTGGCGAAGAAAGTGTTGGTGGTGGTGATGACTTCATCGCCTGGTCCGATGCCGAGGGCCATGAGCGCTAGCCACAGCGCGTCCGTGCCGGAGTTCACCCCCACTGCTTCCTTGGCGTGGCAATAGACAGCAAGTTCCGTCTCGAATTGCTTGAGCTTGGGGCCCATTACAAAGCTTCCGCTTTCCAGAACTTCGTGAATAGCCGCGTCAATCTCACTTTTCAGGTTGTGATACTGCCGGACGTGGCCATAGAACCCGACTTTCACTGGCGACATTTCTTTCCTCCTTCGTGCTGCGATTTGATGACCAACAAGAATAACGGAGACGCGCGCAACTGTCTAGAGCAGTTGACAGTGCTCCTTCTCGCTCCCAACGAAGTAACTGCTCTATAATCTGCTGTCCAATAGGTGGCCGGATTCCGCAGAGCACTTGGTCATGCCCGTCGGCTCACGGGCACCCAGAAACGATGAAAACGCGCGAGGCGCCTTGGAGTGCGGCGACTTGACGCCGCCTTGGCACTGCGCCGACGGAGGTTTTCTGTAAGAAGATGTCCAATAGGTCGGTGATTGGTCAATCCAGTCGAGGTTCTCGTGTACCCTGATTTTCACCAGCCTGGCTTCTGTTGCCGGGGTATCATTAAGAATAGGGTCGCTCAATGACATTTCCCAGCGATCGGCGGACCCTCGCGGTGTTGATTGCCGAACAACTTCAGGCCGCTTTGTTGAAGGATAGGTTAACGTCTTGATAAAAGGACGAGCACGGCGATGAAACTCAGTTTCCGGACGAAGCTAACCCTTGTTATCGTGTTGGCCTTTGCTACAATCCTCAACTACCTGGATCGCCAGGCCCTGAGTATCCTCGCCCCCACCCTCCAACGCGAGATGAGCATCGACAACGCACACCTCGGGTGGCTATTTGCGATTTTCTATTATTCCTACACGTTACTTCAGTTTGCCGTCGGGCCCGTGCTCGACCGTTTCAACCTGCGCTGGTGTTTTGCTGTTGCCGTACTTGCATGGTCTGTTGTTTCAGGAATGACGGGGCTAGCCACCGGTTTCATCAGTTTGCTGGTCTTCCGCTTCTTCCTGGGAGTGACGGAGGCGCCCAACTGGCCGGCGGGCTTGCGCACCATCGCGCGCACGCTTCCCCCCGAGGAGCGGACGTTGGGAAGCGGCATATTTGAGAGCGGCGCCGCGGTGGGCGCTGTGCTGGCGCCTGCCGCGATCTTCGCGTTACTCGGCCGATTTGGGTGGCGGTCGGCATTTTTCTGCTTAGGCTCCCTTGGTTTCTTCTGGGCTCCAATTTGGCTATACGTGACGCGAGGCCGTAACCTCGCTCAAGTCTGGATCGGAGCACGGTCAGAGACACACGGGATCGGTACACTCGTGAGTATTTATCGAGAGTTTATTCACAGCAGGCAATTCTGGTGGGTCCTGGTTGTCTCCGTCACCGTGAACCCCTGTTTTTATTTTACCGTGAACTGGTTGCCCACCTATTTCGTGCAGGCTCGCGGGCTCGTCCCCGGCGTCCAGCTTGGAGAGATGTTGACGGTAATCTATCTTTCACTCGACATTGGCAACATAGGAGGTGGCGCGGGCACGCTTTTGCTGGCGCGGTATTTTTCTGTGGGCACTGCCCGCCGCGTCGTCTTTATGATGGCGACCGCCCTTGTCGGCCTATGCGCCATAGTTCCGTTCATTGCGAGGCCGTGGGGCGCAGTAGCAGCTTTAGTGGCAGTCAACATGGGTCTCGGGACGTGGAGCTCGATGTACTTAACCATGGCCCAGGAAGTTTCCAGCACCCACGTGTCGACTGCGGCTGGCACGCTTAGCGGGTTTGGCTCACTCGTTGGCGCCCTAGCCATGTGGGCGGTTGGTAACGTAACCGAATCAATCGGCGGCTTCACAATCCCCATGGTCGCCGTCACCGTAGCGATCGCGCTGGCGGCGGTCGCCGGCTGGGCCGCGACCCAGCAGCTAGCCATCCCCCCATCAACGCCGCTTACGAGTCAAGAAGCGTAGGACGATTGTAGAGTAAAATCATGTAGTGTACATCTCGGCCCATCTGACGGCGTTAATTCACTGCGGATACCAAAAACTCGATTGCCGCTAAAGGTTAGGACTGTTGCGTTGTGTAACTCCGGGCCACGCGGTAATCCCAAGGCGGCGTCAAACCGCCGCATTCTAAGGTGCCTTTGGCGCACAGGTTTTCAGAGCAGGAGGAGGTTTCCCTTATGAAAAGCGCTTTTTCTCGGAGAACGGTCCTGAAGGCGGTGGGAGCGGTGACCTTGTCGCGCTCCGTGGTTCCCGCGGCGTTGGCACGTGCGGTAGCTCCCGCGGAGGAGGCCGCGGGCTGGAGCCCCGAGGGCCCCGATACGCCCAAGATCTGTTTGGACATCTCGACGGCCCACCTGGAGGAAGCCACTATGCGCCGGGTGAAGCAAATCGGTGTGAATTACATAGCCAGTAGCGGCCCTCCGATTCCATGGGAAGAAGGCCGTATCCGAGCGATCATGGACACTCTCAAATCCGCGGGCCTGACGCTCGGCAATCTGATGATCGGCGGGTTTCCAAACACGCTCTATGGCAGGCCGGGACGCGACGAGGAGATCGAGAAAGTCCGCCAGTCAATCCGCGCGGCGGGTCGGGCGGGTTTGCCGGTGATTGAATACAACTTCTATGCGCACCGTGCCATCGAGGGCTACTACGAGGAAACCGGAAGAGCGGGCGCGGGCCTGACAGCGTTTGATTATGACCGGGTGAAGGGTCTGCCGCCGCTGGCGAATGAAGGCGCTCATACTCTCGACGAGATGTGGCGCAACATCACGTACTTCCTCAAAGCCGTGGTGCCCGAGGCAGAGGAGTCCGGCGTACGCCTGGCTCTACATCCCAACGACCCGCCTGCCCCGATCAGTCGCGGATCGGAACAGATCATGGGCAGCGTCGAGGGATGGAAACACCTAATCGAGATCGTCCCGAGCAAGTCAAACGGCATCACCTTTGACTGCGGTGTGACGCGTGAAATGGGCGACGACCCTGTGGAAGTGTGCCGCTATTTCGGAGCAAGAGACCGCATCAATCACGTGCATTTCCGAAACGTCCAGGTGCAGGTGGCGAACGAGAAATACACCGAAGTGTTCCTCGACGATGGCCAAGTCAACATGTTTGCCGTAATGAAGGAACTGGTGCGGCAAAAGTATCCACGGCTGATCTATCCGGAGCATCCCCGCGCACTGGACGCGGATCGCGAGCGAGCTGACTTTAGATCGCCCTACCCGGGTGGCGGCTCCTACGTCGGCTTTGTGTATAACGTGGGTTACACCAGGGCTATGCTACAAGCTGCGCTGGCCTTGAGCTAATTGTCGTCCTTGACCAGCGCCAGCATGGAGCCCCACGCGAAAACGAAAGCCCCTTGTCATCCTGAGCCCGCCCTGCTTCTAGGTGGGCGAAGGATGTCTGTCTTTCGGCGTCGTTTATCCTTTGGAGGTCCGTCAGCCTCAACGGGCGGATTCCCGATGCCGGCTCGCTTGAGGATGCGGAGCGCTTCCGGCACATCTGCGTGCCGCGCGCGATCCTGAAAGTAGGCTTCGGTGCGCAAGGCTGAGACCTTCTCGGCCACTGCCACATTGATGAGTTGATTGAGGGCCACCCCCTCTTGATTTGCGGTTTTGCGTGCTTCTTCTAACAATGATGGCGCCAGCCTTAAGGCAAAGTTACTCCGTCTCATCTGCTCCTCCTGGACTCTTGAAGTACCTCACCGGGCAATGCCACAGAGCAACCGAATCTTGCGGCAGGTTCCCCGAAGTCTCGTCTGTTAAAAGTAACAATCCAGTGAGCCGCGCCGTTGGCGGCCGTCTCAAGCACCATATCGTCGTCCGGGTCGGAAAGCGCTGGACGCCACAAAAACGACAAGTGAACGGGTTCTGCCACTGCCGCCACGGCGTCAAGAACAGCGTTCATTTCCCCGGCCGACAGGCCCGACGCCACCAAATGCTCTGACCGCATCAAGACGGCCTCGTACTCGAACATTAGCGGTACTGACACCAGTAGAGTGACGCGCCCTTCTAATGCTGCCACCAGGAGTTGCCTCGAGGCGCCTGAATCACTCCGCAGGGCAGCTACCATGACGTCCGTGTCTAACACAAGGCGCATCTCAAGGGAATGATATCGCCAGCAATATCAATTGTCAAGGCAGAATATACCGAACACTTACGCAGCATAGCCGTGGCTGCGGTACCACTCGACGGCTTTGCGCAGGGCCACGCGCACGGGGGTTTGCGGAAGGCCAAGTTCTCGCACAGCCTTTCCTGGATCAAAGAACTCGCAGCGGCGCGCCAGGCGCATCTTGTCCGGGGGAATGACATGCCTTGGCCGCACGTGATCGGTGCCTCCATCAATCTCGCGAAAGCGGGCGTCCATTGCCCCACGCTGGATTCTCGCTTGCGCGGGAATGACGTGCTGTGGCGGGCGAGGTTATGGGAATCAGGCGGCCCCGCCGGACATAGAACCTCGATTCACGCCACGAGATCCGATTCGAAAACAGTGCGAGCACCCAGATGAAGAACTCGATGGCGTCGCACAAGGGGATCAGCCACCATCTCCTAGGAAGAAGCGGATCCTTCATTCCATAGACGCCAAAGCTGAAGGCCATAGCCAAGCGAGCCGCCAAGGGAATGGCCAGATAGCCGATTGCGGCGAGGCGCGACGGGGCCACCATGGCGGCAGCGAGCGACCAGGGCAAGCCCTTCGTAAACAACTCCCCTATATAGCCCCAAGGGCGGCAGTGGCGTATGACCACAGCCCAGCGAAGGTGATGCAAGATGAACTGCCGGGCCGTGCCAGAAGCGCAAAGCGTCTGGATCGGACAGGGGGTCAGTTCTACACGGTAGCCACGAGCCGCAATACGCCGGCCCAGTTCGTAGTCGTCAGCGGCGCAGTCGGCCAGGGCCTCGAAGCCGCCAATTTCGGCCAGACGAGATCGAGTGACCGCTATAGTGGCGCCCAAGGCAAACTTCACTCCCTCGAGCTTCCGCGCCACCAGAGTGCTGGCCAGCCAATCGGTGGTCAGGTTCAGATCCTCGAGTTCGGACCAGAGGTTTGGGTCTGTCATGCCTCGGTACAGACATGTGACCGCTCCCACCGAGGGGTCGCGAAAAGGCCACACAACGCATCGCAGGTAGTCAGGCTTCACTCGGATATCGCCGTCGCTCATCACCAGCAACTCGTGGCGTGCTTCGGGCAGCAAACGGCAGAGCTTACCCACTTTGTTGTTCGTGGCATGGATTGCCGAGCCTATTACAAGGCGAATCGGCACCCTGGGAAAATCGTGGATGACCCTCTCGATGACAGGAATGGCAGGGTCACGTTCGTCGTCCACGGCAAAGAGGAGCTCGTATTCCGGGTAATCCAGCCGGCAGAAACTCGCCAGGTTGTCGTAAGCTTCACGCTCCAAGCCCTTCAGGGGTTTCAGGATGCTGACCGGGGGCGCGAAGTCTCCGCTTGGTTCGCGGTTCCGCCGGAAAAAGTCCCAGGCGCAGAAGGTGGCCGCCAGGTAATAAACAAGTGGCAAGATCGCTATCGCTAGTACTGCCCACCTTAAGAGTGACAAATGCACGCTTCCTTTCTTCGACCTTGTGATGTCATGACTGCCCCTCCGCGCTTCTCGGAGAAAAGCTGCCAAGAATCAGGGCCATTTCCACGAACGCCTATTCTACTCGAAGGCCAATCCACCCGGTCAACGTATTCGATGACGAACCGCTGATGGTGAACTGCAGGTGCTGCGCCCAATGATCTTGCATGATTTGGCACCTCCGGTATTCGGCCAGAAATGCCGGTCGAGGCCGCCGCCGCGTGAAAAATGTAGAAACTCCGGGCGGCGGTCTATGACCTCCGCATCTTTAGAATCATGCCCTTCGGCGCTCATAAAGCGCCGCTGCAAGTGGCCAGAGCGATTTCTTCGCACCTTCGGAGGCTTTCCGCAAGTCGCAGCGGCAGAGCCGCTGTGAGTTTCGGTGTGTTCTGGTATGGACAGGCGTGCCCCCGAGTCCTCTCCGTAGTGAGGTGAGGGGGTTGAGACGTTTTTTCGTAAACGAAAAACATTGACAATCGAAATGATAAGGAGTAGCTGTTCGTCCTGCTCGTCGATGCGAGGCGGTCGCTTGGGGTTGTGGCGCAGTCGTCTCGCCTGCCATGACTGAAGCGCCTTGCTCCACCTTGCGGGCAGGAAGCCCAGGTCACTGTAGGCGAGACGCCTGCGCAACAGCGTGCAAGGGAAGGAGAGTGGAAATGCAAAGACGCAGCTTCTTCAAAGCCGGGGCCACCCTGGCCGGAGCGCTAAGCGTTGCCAGGTCCAGTCTTACTCGCGCTGACGTACCTGACCACAATTGGGACAGGTATGATTTTGGGCCGGGCCCTCGAGTGAGGAACCGGCTCAACCAGGGCCCCTTTGGAATTGCCCAGGATGAAGGCTGGCTGACCGTCGCGACCACAACGCCTTCCGGCGAGCATGTCAAGAACATCGGGCTGGGGCTGGTGGGCTACGCGTGGGAAGAAAGCGGCCCTTCTGTTGCCGCACGGCAGGGCAAGGAGACCCTTGAGCAGCACGTGGAGAAATTGGCGACTCTGCCTTTTGTCGACGTCCTGTATATCCGCTGCGATTGGCGCGACGTGCAGAAAAGGCCCGGACGGCTTGACCTTATGCCTGTCTGGAAACTGGCGTTTGACGCGGCCAAAGCTTACAACCTGCGAGTCGGCTTTCGCGTGCAACTCTCCAGCCCCAATATCCAACCCAAACTGGTCTCGATGCCGGACTTCGTTAAGGAGAAGGTGCCTCTTTTCAATATCGGAAGAAAATCCAAGGAGCGCACAACCGATTTCGACTTCTACGAACCTCAGTATGACCACCCGGAGTTCCAGAAGGCATTCCGTGAACTGACTGAGTTATTGGCCGCAGAGTTTGATAACAATCCGCTCGTGGAATTCATGGACCTCATGATGTACGGCTTCTGGGGAGAAGGTCACACCAACGATTATCGCCCTACCCCCTTTCGCGATTACCTGACTGCCGAGCAAACCTTTTTAGGCATGACCCAGCTTCAGCAAGAAGCCTTTAAGACGATTCCTATCGTGGTTAATATGCAACCGGATATCAGTTGCGTCGGGAATCGCGAGGTGCAGGACAGGGTGATTCGAGAAGGCGGCTGGCTGAGGTCCGACAGCATCATCATGGACGAACCAATCCAGATCGAAGAACTGGGCAATCGCCCGCCGTGGCTCGCGACCATTCTCGAGGACGGCGCAAATCGGCACTACCTGCTCCACGACGCCACCCACGGGGACGAAGATGACATGGGTTATAGGATTGACGAACGCTATCGCGAAGTTACCGGTTTGCATGCTCTTGACATCGGGGCGAACTACTTTGCTTTGTGGACCGAGGCGGACAACATAAAACGCTATTACGAGAAGTATCCACGTTCGCTTGAGATGATGCTGCGCAGATTGGGCTATCATGTTCGCCCCTCATGGATCTGGCAGCGCAAGCGCTACGACACGGCAGAACTCATCTTGGGCATCGCCAACGATGGTGTCGCGTGCGTCCCGGGCATCCTGGGTGTGTACGCAGAAACCCCCGATGGAAACGTAAGGGTTGGCGGAAACCTGGATGCCGGCCAGCCGTACGCCGGAAAGGTTCGCCAAGCCTCTTTTGTATTGCCCAAGGGTCTAGACGGTAAGGAACTACGTCTACGCGCCGAGATAGAAGTGAAAGGACTACGCCACCCGGTTCGGTGGGCGTGCCAGGAAGCCCTGAATCCTGATGGCTCGTTGACGGTGCGACTCCGGCAAAACGACGATCCACGATTCCGCAAGGGAGTCTGACCGTTTCGACTTTATGGGGGGAATTCACGGGAACATGGAATAAGGAACAGGGACTAGAGTTCTAGCTGATCTCGAAAGGAGTCTGTCTGATAACCCTGCCTATGCTGTCATTCCGAGCGGAGCGAGGAATCTCGCTCCAAGTGTTTTCAGGGCACTGCGAGATTCCTCGTCTTCCCGCGGCTGCGGGACTCCTCGGAATGACACGCAAACTGAGGTTATCACCAAGCCTCGAAAGGAGTGTACCTCATGAACCGGCGAAGCTTCTTCAAATCTGGAGGATTGGCTGCCACCATCACTGGCCTTGGCGCAACGACGGCTAGGCCCTTCGTTCCCGCGCACAATTGGGATAAGTATGATTTCGGGCCGGGCCCCACCATTACGGATCGTTTGGATCAAGGTCCGTTCCCGCAATATCCGCCGGAGGAGATATTTCCGGGAGGCGAGGTGGTGATGGCTACGACCCCTTCCAGCGAGGTCGTA
>Ga0187782_10001935_pt1 | contig 15211 bp, 16 predicted proteins | sample 0715_SJ02_MP15_2_FD_132454 | JGI IMG/M metagenome (GOLD analysis project Ga0187782, IMG submission 132454) | Tropical peat soil microbial communities from peatlands in Department of Meta, Colombia - 0715_SJ02_MP15_20_MG | ecosystem: Environmental > Terrestrial > Soil > Wetlands > Peat | place...
CGACCGCGTCCAGCAGTCCGCTGAACGATTGCACGAGGGTGCGGGCCAGGCGCACGGTCTCCTCCTGGTCGTTGACGACCACCCCGATGGAGGCGACCGTCCCGAGGGACGCGATGGTCGGCATCTCGTCCCTCCGTCCGGGTCGGAGGTCGGCGAGCGCCTGGAGCCAGAGGCGGCGCGTGGGGTCCTCCCGCAAGACCCGCGACGGGTTCGATCGGTAGGCGTAGAACGCCCACTGGCGGTCGAACGCCGTGTCGCCGGTCTTGAACCCGGCGAGGCTCCGGTCCACCTTCTTCTGCCGCTCGATGATCCGCTCGAGGTCCGGGCTCAAGCGTGAGAAGATCCGCGGGCGACCCCCGATGAAGAGCCAGGGGGTCTCGTAGAGGATCAGCCGCTCCGGCGGGTCCCACCGGATCGCCGTCACGAGGCTGACGAGCTGGTCGGGGGAGAAGGTCGTGGGCCGATGGTAGATGACCTCCCACAGACGCCCGTAGGCGGGGCCGATGAGCGGCGGGTCCTTCATCGGGGACTTCGCCCCGCCCGGGCCGGGGGGCGTGTAGACCGCGTCCCGGAACTCCGGGTTCGCCCGGATCATCGCCGCCCGGATCTGGGTCCACTGCGGGTCCCGGTCGCGTGGGATGCCACCGAGGGGGAACGCCAACATCTACCGGGTCCTCGCTCGGGAAAGCAACCCTTTCCAGCAGAAGAGCCTCGCGGTCCGGCCGGACCGCGTGGGATCGCGGCCGCGGAGAGGAACCGCCCCGGGCCACCCCCGGCCGCCCACCGGGGGAGGAGGTTAATGACCCGGAGCCGGCCGGACGCGGATGCGTTGCACCAGACGGAACGAACCTCGGTCGCGTTGCTCCAGTTGCTTCGTCGAGACGATCGCGCCGTAGGTCCGGGCGGTGTCGAGAAGGGCGTCCAGCGACGCCGGAGTCAGGTTGCCGTAGATGCCCCCGGAGGCCTCGAAGAACAGCCGGCTGCGAACCTCCTCGCTGGCCGTCGGGTCGGCCCGCCGATCGTCGATGTCGATGCGAAGGCCGGGGTCCTTCCAGCTCCAGGAGCGCGCTCCCTTCCAACGACGCTCGAAGGTGATCCCCGACGCATCGCCCCGAACCACGGTAACCGGGTTGATGAGGCCGGAGTTGAGGCTCACGTAGGAGATGGCGGCCCCGAGGACGACCAGGAGGAGCGCGATGGCGTACGAACTGGTCACCCCACCGGAAACGAGCACGCTGACCTCGTAGATCCCGACCGCGATGAATACGAGCCCGAGCAGGAGCCCGGTCCCGGCCACCCGGAACCGCTGGCGAAAGAACCGGTGCGCCTCTTCGGTGAGGTCGGCCTTGAAGCGGCTCACCAGGGTTACGCCCGTTGCCGGAACGTCGTTCGCCGCCGACATCGCCGAGGAGAGGGCTCGCCACGATATAGGACGATTCCTCAAGAACTCCTGACGCGGGAACGACCCGCGTCCGTCCTACGAGGGGGTCGGAGAGGGCGGGCCGGTCGAACCGGTCCGCAGGTCGAGGAGCGCAGGGAGGCTCGACACCGCCCCGTCGACCTTCCCGCCGGCCGGAAGAGGTCCATACCGGGCCACGTGGACCGTGCGGAAACCGAGCGCTCCGGCCGTGGCGAGGTCGTACTCGCAGCTCGATGAGACGTGGGTCACTTCGCCGGGGCGGGTCCGGTTTTCCTTCAGGAACCGGATCCAATGCGGGGGCGCCGGCTTGTAGGAATGCACGTCCTCGGCCGTCACGACGAAATCCGCCGGGATGCCGTGGTGCGCGAGTGTGCGGCGCAGCATCTCCCGGTCGATGTTCGAAAGGATCCCGAGCCGGAGCCCGCGGGACTTGAGCCCGGCGAGCGCCTCGGCCACGTCCGGAAAGAGCGGCCACTCGGGGACCGAGTCGGAGAGCTCCTCGGCCCGCTCGGTCGCGAGATGGCCGCCGTTGGCCCGGACGGCCCGAACCAAGGTCTCGGCCATCACTTCCCGGTACGGACGATACGGACCGGACTCGACGGTCGGCTCCGCGGCGAGGTACTCGTGGAAGAGGCGTTCGCCCTCCGGTCTCGATTCCGCGACGCCGATGTTCCGCACGGCGGTGAGAAACCCCTCCTTCCAGTCGTCCAGCGTACCGTAGCAGTCGAAGGTGAACCAGGGACGGTCCGCCCCGCCCTCCGCTCCCGCGGTGGGAGTCACGGGGACCGGGCGACCATGGGTGAGGTCGAGGAGCTCGCCCGAGGTAAGGCGACAGACCGCGTTGGGATGTCCTGCCGCGGCCCAGACCTCCCGGAGCTCGAGCAGGTCGTAGTCGATGTACGTCGGGATCGGTGCGACGTGGCCGGCGGGAGGGACCCCCCCGATCGCGTAGCCGGTGGCCGAGCGGGCGAACTCGGGGTGCGCCCGCTCGAGGTGCTCGCCGAGGTATCCGGCCATCCACGGTTCGTCGACGCGGTTCGCCCCGGAGACGAGGATCAGGACCGGGTTCCCCGAGTCGCGCCCCCGGAACACGAGCGATTTGACGATCTGGCGGAGCTCGCAGCCCACGGCCTTCGCCGCCTCGGCAGCGGTCCGGGTCGACTCCGGAAGCTCGACGACCCGCCCGGTCAGCCCCCGGGCGACCAGCACCGCGTCGAACCGGCGGGCGGACGCGCTTCGCAGGGTCGGCAGTTCGGGCATGTCCTGCCGAGGGACGGTTCGAGCTTAAAGCGGTGATTCCGGTCGGCCGCTCCGGCGAGGAGGCCCCGTTCTGCCGGGCTCGGGTCCGCCGTGGAGGCGCCCCGGGCGGTTTCGTTTCGAAACGATAAAGAGGGCCGCTCCCGGTCGCCGGGCCCGGGCGCGGGAGAATGACCGATACCCCGTTTCGCGCGGTCGTGGTGCAGGCCGGGAGCGTTCCGTTCGACAGCCCGGCGACCCTTCGTAAGCTCCTCGGACTCATCGAGGCCTGCGCCGCCCGCGGGGCGAAGGTCGCGGTGTTCCCGGAGGCGTTGCTCGGGACGTACCCGAAGGGGATCACGTTTGGGGCGGTGGTCGGCGACCGCCGACCGGAGGGCCGAGAGTGGTACCGTCGCTACTATGCCTCCTCGGTCGAAGTGCCGGGAGCCGAGACGGCGGCCATCGGGAAGGCGTGCGCGGCCGCCGGACTGACGAGCGTCATCGGGGTCATCGAGCGCGACGGGGGCACGCTCTACTGCACGGCCGTCTTCTTCGGGCCGGACGGGAAGCTCCTCGGGAAGCACCGGAAACTGATGCCGACCGCTGCGGAGCGGCTCGTCTGGGGGTTCGGCGACGGCTCGACCATGCCGGTGGTCGACACTCCCCACGGACGGCTCGCGTCGGTGATCTGCTGGGAGAACTACATGCCGATGCTCAGGATGGCGATGTACTCCCGCCACGTGCAGCTCTACTGCGCGCCGACCGCCGACGACCGGGAGACGTGGCTCCCGACCATGCGGACGATCGCCCTCGAGGGTCGCTGCTTCGTCCTCTCCGCCTGCCAGTTCGTGACCCGGGGGGCGTACCCGTCCGACTATCCGTGCGAGCTCTCGAACGACCCCGCCTATGTGATGATCCGCGGCGGGTCGTGCATCATCGACCCGGCGGGGCGGGTGCTCGCCGGCCCGACGTTCGATGAAGAAACGATCTTGGACGCCGAGATCGACCTCGCCGAGGTCGCCCGCGGGAAGTACGACCTCGACGTCGTGGGCCACTACTCGCGGCCGGACATCTTCCGCCTGGAGGTCAACGAGAGCCCTCGGACGGCGGCGAAGTGGCGCACGGAGCCGCCCGGGTAGACGCGCGCGCGCACGAGCGGCAATCCGATCGGAAAAGCGGCCCTTACGCGTCCCCGATCCGGCTTACAGCTCGTACTGGGCGCGGTCCTCCGCGACCGTCGCGTCCGGGAACGCCGCCCGGGCCTCGCGAAGGACCTCGGAGTCGGTCCCCTCGCGACTGCCGATATGCGTCAGGAACAGCCGCCGGGCCTTCAGCTGGAGCGCGGAGGCGGCCGCCTGCGAGGCCGTGGAGTGGCCGAACTCGTAGGCGAGCTCGGCGTACCGGTCGGCGTACGTCGCTTCGTGGATGACCACGTCCGCGCGGAGCCCGTCGGGGACCGACGGCTGTCGGGTGTCACCGGTGTAGAAGAGGGAACCGTGGTCCGCGCGGAGGACGTAGCCGAGGTTGTAGACCGTGTGATGGAGCGGGATGCCGCGGACGTGCCAGCGGCCGACCTGCGCCTCGGGCTGCAGACCTTCGATGAGGCGGAAGTCGTAGAGCTCCGCCGGGTCCTTCACCATCGCCCCGGCGGCGTTCATCGCGCGGACGATCGGCGCGAGCCCCGGCGGCGAGAGGATCGTGAGCGGGCGGGTCCGGCCCGTGATCATCGTGTGGAGCAGGAAGTCGAACAGGCCGGCGATGTGGTCGGTGTGCAGGTGCGAGACGAGGATCCCATCCACGTCCGCGAAGACGCCCGCGTCGTAGAGGCGACCCGTGGCCCCCGCACCGCAATCGAGGAGGACCCCGTCCACGAACGCGCTGCTCATGTGACGTCGGCTGCCCTGGAAGTTGCCTGCGCCGGTGCCGAGGAAGGTGAGCTTCAACGGTCGAACCTCTCCGGAAGAGTCCCGGGGGCCAGCATGATGGGGGTTATCTCATCCCCCCTCGATTTTCCAGCGGGTCCCGATGCGCGGGAGCACGGCGGTGCCCTGGGACCGGGTCAATCTATTCAGGGGAGGAGCGGTGGGTACCTTGTGACGCCACCCCGCCCCTCACGGGAGGCGGCCGACGCGGACGGTTCCCGGCAGGTGGACGTCGGGGGCTACCGCCTCTGGATGAAGGTGACGGGGCGCGGTGCGCCGACCGTGGTCTTCGAGAACGGGGCCGGCGACAGCTCGTCCGTCTGGCAATCCGTCGAGCCTGAGGTTCGGCGTCGGAAGGACGTCCCGACCGTCCTCTACGACCGTGCGGGCCTTGGGAAGAGCGAGCGGAACACCGGGCCGTATCGGATCGACGACGAAGTGGTGGCCGTGCGCTCCGCCCTCTCCGCGTGCGGTGTGCGCGGGCCGATCGTGCTCGTGGCGCACTCCTACGGCGGATTCGTGAGCCTGCTCCTGGCCGCGGAGGACCCGAGGGTCGCCGGCATCGTACTGGTGGACGGCAACATCCCCGGCTTTTTCACCGAGGCCGAGGTCACTCGGCTCATCGAGCGGGTCCGGCCCGAGCTCCCGGCGATGGAGCGTAGGGCCCCCGTGATCGCGAAGACGATGATCCCGGTGACCCTGGCCATGCCCGAAACCGCCCGCCGACTGCGGGGCGTTTCCGTTCCCCGGTCGCTCCCGATCATCGATATCGTAGCGGAAACGACGTGGGTCCCGACTCCCGAAGAGGTCGCCGCGATGCGGCGCGAGCATGCGTCCTTCGTGGCGGCGTCACCCCACCGGGAGGCGGTCTTCGCCTCGGGGAGTGGACACTACGTCATGCGGGACCGGCCCGAGGTCGTGATCGACGCCGTCTGCCGGATGATCGACCGCCTGCGCGATGTGCCGGAGCTCCCCCGAGCCGGCGCATCGCCCGCGGCCCGAGGGCCGCCAAGGGCACGGTCTCGGCACGTCCGGTAGAGACGCTATCGGACCGGGTCCGCCATCGGGGTCGGCCCGTCCGTTCGTCGCAGTCCCGGGACGAACAGGAACGCGGAGGCGAGACTGCCCGCGGCGGCGATGACGAACACCGTCGGGATCGACACCGCGTACGCGAGCAGGACCCCCGCGAGGGCTCCTCCGGTGAGCCCTCCGAGGTTGAACGCGGCGGTGACGAGCCCGACGGCCCGTCCACGCTCGGCCCCCTGGCTCAGGTACGACGCCTCGCGCACGCTCGCGACCGTGAAGAACACCGCGACCGGCAGGATCCAGACCGCGAACACCACGAGGTACGTCGGGGAGGCGGCGATGGCTCCCCATATCGCGGCGTAGACGAGCGAGAAGACGAACAGCCCCCGCCGCCGGCTCCGCACCGAGTCGGCCCACTGACCCGAGAACGGCGACGCGGCGATGTTCAGCGTGGAGGAACAGGCGACCCAGACGGCCAGCTGTGCGGTGGTGTTCGCCGGTACACCGAAGAATCCTCGGTTCCCGAGCGAGGCGGCGAGGTAGACCGGGATCGCGGCGACCGCCACGTAGCGGAACGTGGAGACCGCGGCCGTCGCGCCGGCGAGCCTGAACACCCCGGGGTGGGAGCGCGGAGAGAACGGTGCCATCTTCGAGGCCGACCGGCTCCGCGGGATGTCCCCGGCGAGGGAGAAGACGACCGCCGCGATTCCCGTGAACAGCGCGAGCAGGACCGAGAGCTCCCAGCCGGCGGTCGAACGAAGATGGAAGCCGGTCTCGACGAGGAGCGGGAACGCCGCCCCGACGCCGAGGAGCATCCCCCCGTTCTGGGCGAGCTGGAGCCGACCGAGTCGGAACGCGGCGACGGCGTCCCGTTCCTCGGTCGCCTGGGTCGTCGCGAGGACGATCGAGCCGAACAGCGCGCTCTGGACGATCCGGACGAGGAAGAGCGTCAGGGCGCCGAGAAGGGGGAACGTCAGGAAGAGCGGGAGTTGCAGCGCGGTGGCGAGGACGAGCGGTCCGCGTCTCCCTCCCGTACGATCGGCGAGCCATCCCCATCCCCACGAGGAGAGGGTCTGGGCGAGCAGGGGCGCTCCCAGTACGAGGGTAGCCAGGATCGGGCCTCCTCCCTCGGAGAGCTCCGCGATGGGGAGGACCGCGAGGAGGATCCCGAAGCTGGTGTAGGTCAACCAGGTGCCGCCGAACAGACGGGAGAACGAGAACGGCCGAGAGGAGGGGGCCGTCGCGACCGGCGGGCGCATTGGCTCCGTCACCGAACCCATCGGGCCCATCGAGCCCGGCCGGGAACATGGAGTTGACTGAACGCCCGGCCCCTGCGGGAGGCAACCCGGCGACCGAGCGTTCCCCGGGGACCGGAACTCGGGCGAGCCCGCGCATGAGCTCGCTCCACGCAGAGCTCAAGCCCCGGCGCACCGATGGTGCGCGCGAGACGATGACGTCGACCCGTCCGACCTGGGCCGAGGTTTCCGAGAGCAAGCTCCAGCACAACTTCCAGGAGCTCCGCCGCCGGGCCGGCACGGACACCGAGCTCCTGGCGGTGGTGAAGGCAAACGCGTACGGCCACGGGCTCGAGGGGTGTGCCCGGGTGTTGGTCGCCGAAGGGGCGCACTGGCTCGCCGTGACCAGCGTGGAGGAGGGTGTCGCACTGCGCGCAGCCATTCCCCGGTCCCGGATCCTTGTCCTCTCGGGAGTCTGGCCGGGGGAGGCCGACTCGGTCCTCGACCACCAGCTCACACCGTCGGTGTGGGAGACGTCCCATCTCGACCTGCTCGAGGAGGCGGCCCGCCGGCGGGGGGTCGGCGCGCGCGAGCTTCCCGTCCATCTCGAGATCGACACCGGGATGTCCCGACAGGGCGTGCAGCCCCGGGACCTGGGAAAGGTCCTGCCGAGGTTCGGAGCCGGCTCGCCCCTCCGCCTCGAGGCGGTGATGACGCACTTCCATACCCCGGACGACGCCGGACCGACCGCCTCCCAGATGCAGGAGCTCACCACCGCGGTCGAGGCCGTCATGCGGGCCGGGTTGCATCCCGAGCTCATCAGCGTGGGGAGCTCGGCGGACGTGCTCGAGCGAAGCACGCTCGCGATGACGGAACTGGCCCGGCGATGCGGGGCCCGCCGGATGGTCCGTACTGGGCTCGCGCTCTACGGCTACGCTCCGCAGCGCGGGGCGGGGGCCCAGCTCGAGCCGGTGCTGTCGTGGAAGGCACGCGTGACCTCCGTCCTCGAGATCGAGCCCGGAACGAAGGCTGGATACGGGGGGACCTTCACGGCCCCGCGCCGGACCCGACTGGCGCTCCTGCCCGTGGGATACGCCGACGGCCTGAACCGGTTGCTGTCGAACAAAGGGTGGGTGCTGGTGCGGGGTCACCGGGCACCCATCGCGGGCCGCGTCTCGATGGACCAGACGATGGTCGACGTGACGGAGATCCCCGGCGTGGCCGCGGGCGACGAGGTGGTGCTCATCGGCACGCAGGGGAACGAACGCGTGACCGCCCTGGACCTCGCGGAACTGACCGGAACGATCTCCTACGAGGTCCTCTGTGCGATCGCGCCGCGGGTTCGACGAGTGATGGTCGTTTGACCGCACCCCGTTCGAAGGAGCCCGGATTCGTTTTCGGGGAAGGGAGGCGGAGCACGGGGATTTCCCCCCGGCCCATCACTTTCGCTTCGCGAACCGCGACCGCGCGTACGCGACGTTCGCGGTGAACTGGTCCGGTTCGGTGAACGACGCGAATCGCGAGGGGACCGCGGGCTCGCGGGCGTCGCGCGCCAGCTCGAGGACGGTCGAGAGGTAGTCGCGCATCGTTTCGAGCGTATCGACGGAGCCGATCGGTCCGTGTCCGGTCACGACGCGTTCCGGTTTCAGCCGCTCGATCTCGTCGAGGACCGTGATCCAGTGTTCGGGGTCCCCGGACGTGAGGTTTGGATGGGTCCCCGAGACGACGAGGTCGCCGGCAAAGAGGATGGCGCTCTTCGGGAGGAAGAGGACCGCGTCGCTGTCGGTGTGCCCGGCCCCGAACGTGACGACCTCGGCGTCCCGGGGCCCGGGGAGGTTGAGCTCCCGCTCGAACCCAATCGTCGGAAGCGTGAGCCTGATCTCCGGAGCCTCATCGAGCAGCGTCCGATTGACCCGCAGGACCGCGTCATACTGGGCGCGCCCGAACTCGGAGCCGGTGGCGGCGCGTTGCTTCTCGAGCTCACGGACCTCCGCCTGAGCTTCTCGCGGGTGAGCTCACCCTCCAGCTCCGCGCGCTTCTCGAGGAGGATTTCGACCGTGCGCCGGGTCGCGTAGATCGGGCGGTCGGCGAAGACCTGGTTCCCGAGCAAGTGGTCGAGGTGCCAGTGGCTGTTCACGGCGAGGGAGGGGATCCGGCCGGTGACCACCTTGGCGGCCTCGTGGATGTCGCGGGCCGAGTGGAGGGTCAAACTCGTGTCGAAGACGAGGGTCGCGTCGCCCAGGTCGACGACCCCCGTGTTCGAGAGCGCCGTCCCCTCCCGCCGCGCCCGGCCGTAGCTCACCCCCTCGTCCAGCGATTCGAAGGAGTAGTGCTGGGAGGCCGGGAAATCGATAGCCTTCACGGCCGGCCGCGACCGTCCCGCGGCTTATAGCATTCGGTTCCGCCGGCTTTCCCGCGGCCGGCTCGACCTCGCGGTCAGCCCGTTTGTCGGAATAGGTCGGTGCTGACGTACCGCAGCCCCGAGTCGACCATCAGGGTCACGACCGTGGCCTTCGGGCCGAGCTCCCGGGCGACGCGCAGCGCCGCGACCGCGTTCGCCCCGGAGGAGGTACCCACGAAGAGCGCCTCCTCCTTCGCGAGCCGACGGCGCATCGCGTCCGCCTCATCGGTGGAAACGGCCTCGATGGCGTGGACCAGCTTCGGGTTCCAGAGCGGGGGAACGTAACCGATCCCGATCCCCTCGATCCGGTGCGATCCGGTCGGCCGCCCCGAGAGCACCGCGGACTCCGCGGGCTCGACCGCCACGATGCGGATGCTCGGCTGGTGCTTCCAGAGCGCCTCCGTGGTCCCGTGCAGGGAGTGCGCGGTCCCGACCGCTTGGACGAACGCGTCCACCTTCCCGTCCGTCTGTCGCCAGATCTCCTCTCCGAGCGCGTGGTAGCCGCTCGCTCCGTCCTCGTTCGTGAGCTGGTCGCAGAACCAGTGACCGGGCTCCCGGCTCAAGCGTCGCGCGGTCTCGACCATGCTCTTGATCAGCCGCTCGGTGATCTGCTTGCGCTCGCTCGGAACGTCGACGATGGACGCCCCGAACGCCTGCATCGTGAACCGCTTCTCGTCACTGAAGGCGTCCGAGAAGACGATCTTGAGGCCGTAGCCCTTCGCGGCGCAGACGAGCGCGAGCGAGATGCCCGTGGTCCCGGCCGTGTACTCCACGACCGTGCCTCCGGGCCTGAGGCGACCGTCCTTCTCGGCGGCCTCGATCATCGCCTTCGCCACGCGGTCCTTCATGCTGCCGGTAGGGTTCGTGAACTCGAGCTTCGCGAACACCCTGCCGGAACCCAGTGGGACGACCCGACGGAGCTCCACGAGGGGCGTGTCGCCGATCGCGTCCAGGACGGTCGCTCCTGCCATCGTCCGAAGTCGTCGCACCCGACCGCTCCCCCGTATATCGCGCCTTCTCGACCGCACCCCTCCGGCGGGGTTCTCCGCCATCCAAGGGGTTAACGGAACCCGGGGATTCGATCCCCCGTGCGGTCACCCCTTCCGGCCACTCCCGAGCTCACGAGGACGTTTCGCCACGTTTGGCCCGGACCCCCCATCCGACGGCTCCGCGTCGACACCGCGGGCTGGACGAACCTCATGCTGGACCTGGACGGCCGCTATATGGTTCGTATCCCGAGGTGGCGGTCGGGCGCCCACTCCCTCCAGCGCGAAGTGCGACTCCTCGAATACCTGGCGAGGCACGTGAGGACCCCAGTGCCCCGCCCGTGGTTGGTGGGCGCGCTGGACGAGCCCGCAGGCTGGCCCTTCCTGGTCTACCCCAAGCTCCCCGGAACCCCTTTGAACGACCTCACCGCCCTCGGTCCGGACGACAAGGTCCGGCTCGCGGATTTCCTGGGCCGGCTCTTCTCCGAGCTCGACCACTGTCCGAACGGCCCGCTGAGGAAGATCGGGTTGCTCCCGGGGGATCCCGCATCGTGCACCGAGCGCTTCGAGCGCCTTCGCCGGCGTTATCGCAGGCTCGGGCGAGGACGCCTTCCGACCGCCCTCGGTGCGCGTGTGGACCAAGCGATCTGCGATGTCCTCTCGGTCCTGGAGGAGTCCCACTACCGTCCCGGCCTCATCCACAATGACCTGTGGCCGAGCCACATCCTCTGGGACGACCCGCCCAGCCGTCCCACGGGCGTCATCGATTGGGAGGACGCTCGTCTCGGCGACCCCGCGGCCGACCTCACGGCGATGGAGGGGTTGGGGGCGCCCCTCCTCCTGCGCATCGGCGAGCGCCGACGCGCCGCGGCCGACCGACTGTTCTGGGCCCGGGTCGCTCTATATCGACGGATCCTGCCGCTCTGGGGTTTTCTCTACGGGATCGAGGTCAAGAACCGAGACATCGCGAATCGGCACCTTCGACAGCTGTCCGCCACCCTATCGTAGGCAGTGCCGACAGTCGAGCGAAATCTCGAACGGTCTCCGGGAAGCCCGTGAACACTCGCAGCGAGTCGTGCCGAGTCATCTCGGCACCTTGTCAGACAACGGACCGACGGTCGACGCGGACGAGACGATGGCCGTCACCAAGCGCTCGGGAAGGGGGTTTCGGGATCAGTCCAACGGAACGCCGAGGAGCGAGGCGAGCCGACCGACCGGATACTCTCCGACCCGGTTCGCCCGTCCCCAGGGAGAACGCTCGTAGAAGAACTCGAGACGGGCCGCCGGATTGCCCGCGAACGCGGGGTCGGACTGGACCCGTCGCTCGAACTCCGTCCGGAGCGCCGGGTCCCGTGCCAGTTCCTCCTTCGCCAGCTTCTCGAGGACGTACGCCTCCCCGGTCTCCTTCTGCTCGAACACCGGGTCGAAGAACCCCCAGCGCAGGGCGGAGTCCGGAGCTTCGGGCTCCAGCCAGTGGATGACCACCTTCGAGAGCCGCTGGTCGAGGGGCACGACCACCGATCCGGCCGGGAAGGTCGCGCTCTCCGTAACGAGGGTGCACTCGCCGAACCGCCCGAACTCCTGCTCGACCCCGCTGCTCCGGAGGATCGGGTATCGACCCTCGAACGGCCGGTTCGGCCGCAGCATCCCGGTGCAGCGGTACCGCTCGACGCGGCCCGTCCAGGATGCGCTCGTGCGGCGGAACCCGACCCCGTGCGCTTCGAGGACCTCCACGATGCGGGTCCACTGCGGTGGGATGATGTACGCCGCCGGAGGCGTCACGGAGACGACGACCGTGCTGGCCGTCTCCATCGGAAGCGTGGCGTTCCAGGGCTGGGTGCCGTAGCGGATCGCCATCGTCCCCGACACCTCGCTCAGGTAGCGGGTGTACTCGACGCCCCGGAACTCCACCGGCGAGGTCTCCCCGCTCGCCGCGACGACCAGAGGGAACGGCTTCCCGCGCCCCGCCTCGCCACCGAGGCGCGAGGCGGCGGCGTCCGCCTCCCGGTTGAGCCGGAGGAGCTGGTCCGCGTCCTGGTTCAACCGCTCCAGCACGGCCTCGAGGACGAGGTAGTTGCCCGTCACCCGCGTCCGATAGTCCTTGAGCATGTGCATCTCGACCAGGAGGCCCGGCCGGTTCTCGAGGATCATCTGGCCCGTGGAGAACCGGGGCGGGTTCTCGAACATGACGAGCCCCTGGGACGGGTCGGTGTCGTCGCGCAGGAACACCTGCCCGGCGAACGCGGCGTGGCCTCCGGCGTTCACGTGCCGGACGATGTCGGGGGAAACCTTCTCCCGGACCCACTCCGCGGTCGGGGGAAAGACGTCGGGGGTCGTGTCGAGCATGAAGGTGACATCGTACTGGAAGTCGCTCCCGTCGGTCACATGGTCGTCGATGAAGAAGTCGGGCAGCCACCGGTGGAACAGACGGAGGAACGCGCGGGTCTCGGGGGCATCCGCCTTCAGGTAGTCCCGGTTCAGGTTGAGGTTCGTGCCGTTCGCCCGCCACCCGGCGGCCTCGGGGCCGTTCTGGTTGATCCGAGTGTGCGCCGACCGCCGTTCGTGCCCGTCGACGTTGTAGATGGGGATGACGACAAGGACCACGCGGTCGAGGAGGCAAGATTTTCCTTTCCGGACGAGATCCCGGAGCAGCTCGAGCGACGCGTCCTTGCCGTCGGTCTCCCCGGCGTGGATGCAGTTCTGGACGAGCAGAATTACCTTTCCCGATGCGCGGATCCGCTCCGGGTCGAAAACCCCGTCCTTGGAGGCGATCGCGATGACGAGGTCGCGGCCCTCGCCGGAAACCCCGAACTTCTCGCACCGGACCCATCCCGGGTACGCGGTCGCGATCCTCTCCACGTATCGCATCGTCTCCGAGTAGTCGGGAGTCGTACGGTAGTCGCTCGCCTCGGAAGGGGTGCGCCAGTCCGCGTCCCCACCGGGCGAACTTTCGGGAGTCCGGTTCGCGACCATAGGAGAACCCGATGGCTCCGAGTTGACTTATCGGATTTCCCCCGGCGCCGCGGCACGACGGAGGCCGCGGTCGTAGCTCACCTTGAGCAGGACGATGACGAGCGCGAGGGCGAAGGTGATCGAGTTCGCGAGGATGATCGGCCACGAATCGATGAGGACGCCGAAGATCGTCCAGACGAACGTCCCCACGGCGAACACCGAGAACGTACCGAGAGAGATCTCGTCCGCGCGCCTCAGGCGATAAACGCGGACCACCTGCGGGATGAACGCCGCCGTGGTGCAGACGGCTGCGACCGACCCGAGGAGGGTCGGCCACCAGGGGGCGAGGTCCACGTCGCCCGCGAGCTCTCCCGGTGGAAGAAGTTGTCGACCGCTCGCCTCAGGGAGGGTTCCCGATCAGGATCTCCCAGGGTTCGATGACCTCGACCAGGATCCCGGACCGGATCCACGGGTCCGGATCGAGGAGTCGGTGCACCTCGTCTACGTCGGTCGCCTTTACGAGGAGCATCGCGCGGTCGCGGTGTCCATCGACCGGACCCCCCAGGAACACGAAGCCTTCGGGGAGCGCGTTCATGAACTCCCGGTGGGAGGGCCACCCCTCCTGCTCGCGCATCGGTCGACCCTGGACCCATGCCGGTCCGTGGTAGGAATTGACGACGAAGTACGCCATGGGAATGTCTTTCTCCGGCCGCGTTCGGGTGTCGGGAAGGAAGAGAGCGGCGTTCCTAGTAAAGGACCCTGCCCGACCTACCGAGCCCCCAGAGAGGCGCCCCCGCTCGCCAACCTCCTCACTAGGGGGATTTCTTTGGGAACTTGGCGATGGCCAGGACGTCCTCTAGGTAGGCCCCCTCGAGCAGCTTCAGGAACGCCGCGCGGGCGGTGTTCGGGTCCATGCCGCTCGACCGGACGTCCCCGTAGACGTCGACCTGCGTCTGGTTTCCCTTCGGCCGATAGACGAGGATAAACTTGCTTCCGGCGAAGTCTCCTTCGACCTCCTCATTGCAAATGCACAACGGCGGGAAATCGGTAGACTTCGAGACAAATCGAGCCCACCGGCCGTTCATGAGCCGGTCTGCGGAAATGACCGCGGTGGAGCCCACGGTCTCCTTCACATCGAAGTTGCGGGCGCTTCCGGCGTGTGCCGGTCCATGATGTTCGGAGGAAAGATACGCCCAGACAAGCTCGATCGGTGCGTCGATGATGTTTCCCGTGTCCTCGAAGTAGGTCATCCGAGATACCTGGAGGGGAGGGACCGCTGGGTCATCTATCTTTCATCTCGAAATCCTAGGGGTGTCGGCGTCGCCCTCAACGCGAGTCGAGCCCCGAAGTTCGAGGCCCGTTCCGTCACCCTAACTCGGATAGGTGATCGTGCCCCAGAATCCGAGCGTTACCGTGGAAGTGGGACCGCAGGCGACGAACCCGAGGTGGAAGGTTGCGTCGCCCGATCCGAGGACGTACCCGGAGCCGTACCCGATCGAACCGTACGTCTCGCCGACACCCGTGCTATCGAACACGTAAACGCCCGAGACCACGAACCATACGTTCACCGAGGCATCGGATTCGTTCTGGGAGAGGGTGTAGTTCATGGCGCCAGGAGCCGGGAACGTCACGTTCTCGGTGACGTTCCGGCCGCAGTCGAGTTGGCCGTTGTAGTATGCGTCTCCCGTCGGAAAGCTTGCCGAGAGGTTGAACGGTCGGGATTGGCCCGGCCCCCACGGCGCCGGGCCGGACCCGGTTCCCAGCACCGCGAGCACGAGGACGATCGCGACCCAGACCGCGCCGACAGCGAGGACTGCGAGGAGGGTCAGCCGGTGCAACATGAACCGAGAAGCAGCAGAGGGGATCCCTCGTAAACAATTTTCCCGCAATCCCCCGCTTACGAGCCCGATGGCGATTACGCCGGTAGGGACGCGAAGCTTCTGTAGCCGGAGGGCGAGTTGGCGCCTGCTTCCCGCGAACCGATAGCGGACCGCGGAGTGAAACCCGTCGGAGGAGCTTACCTCGCGGTTCGA
>Ga0187782_10001936_pt1 | contig 15210 bp, 11 predicted proteins | sample 0715_SJ02_MP15_2_FD_132454 | JGI IMG/M metagenome (GOLD analysis project Ga0187782, IMG submission 132454) | Tropical peat soil microbial communities from peatlands in Department of Meta, Colombia - 0715_SJ02_MP15_20_MG | ecosystem: Environmental > Terrestrial > Soil > Wetlands > Peat | place...
CATGAGCTCGAAGAGGTCGCGCGACTCGGGAGTGGTGTGGATGGATGGGCGAGTTTGGCCGGCGACATGATACTCGATGGTGCCGATGAGGACTGTGGTGCGGCGGGCGGCGTTGAGGAGGGATTCGGCGAGGAATGCGGTGGTGGTTTTGCCGTTGGTGCCGGTGATGCCGATAGCGGCGAGTTTGCGCTCGGGATGTCCGTAGAAAGCGGCGGAGGCCTGGGCGAGGGCGCGACGGCCGTGCTCGACCAGGAGGGCGGGAAGGCCGGGATGAGCGGACGTGAGCTGGGCGAATGCCGAGGTTGAGTCGGTGACGATGGCGAGCGCGCCGGCGGCGAGGGCGGCGTCGATGTAGCGATTGCCGTCGGTGGAACCACCGCGCATGGCGACGAAGACAGCACCGGGTTGAATTCGGCGGGAGTCGTATTCGATGCCGGCGATAGGGGCGGAGGAGCTGCCCGCGGAGGCGAGGGAAGCGACTTCCGCGATGAGGCCGTTCCAATTCATCTCATGGTTGATTGTAGAGGTTGCACTATATGCTCTTCGGATCCGGTTTCGTCCGCTGTGGTTTGCGGTGGGGCTGACGGCGCGCGGTAGAACGACTCGGGGATGCTTGCCAGGCGCGAGCCGTGCAAGCGGCGGCCGAGCCCGTAAAAGTGCTGGAAGCTCATGATCAGCGGCGACCATTTGTCGGGGTCGATGTGGTCGGGCTTGCCTTGAACGAGGAGATTTTCTTCGACGTGAATTTGTTCGATTTGCACTTCAAGAGCGACGAGCCTGCCACGCAGGTTGCCGTTCTCTTCACAGAGTGGATGTGCATGCTGCAAGGTTGCTTCGAGTTGCACGGGGCATTCGAGCACTCGCGGCGGCTGCACGGAGACGGAGGCGATGGGCGTTAATTCCGCGGCGCCGAATTTGTCGGGCTCGTGACGATAGCCCCATTTGGTCTTGTGTTCGGGCATGGGATTGGATGCGGTTGTGAGCGCGAGCCGGTCAACGTTAGCGACGAGATGAGGCGAGGCAAGGTTTAGCACGCATTCGCCGGTGCGCAAAATATTTTGCGGAGTTTTCGACCGGGCGCCGAAGCCGAGCAAGCAGCGGCGCCCGAGCCACCACGCCGAGGACATGGGCGCCAGGTTGGCAGAGCCGTCTTCGTTCAACGAACTCACGAGCACGACGGGCGTGCCGAAGTAGAGAATTCCAGGATCGATGGTTCGATGCATTGCAACTCCTCCATAACCAGGATGAGGAAATGGAGGAATCGCGGCTATCCGGATCTTGCCGTTAATTGCGCTGAAGAAATCGGCGCAAGCGACCGTCTCAGCGCCCGCACCGAATTACGATTCTGGTGGCGGACGGGACGAGGGAACCGGGGGCGGGAACTTGCTGGCGGCATGTGCCGTTGCCGGCGATTTCGACTTCGAGACCGGCGTTGCCGGCCTGCTCGATGACCTGGCGCACGGAAAGACCGATGAGCGAAGGAACGCGGAGCCGGCCTGAGTTGGCGACAGTGACGGTGCTGGCGGGAGGTGTGGACGATTGCACGGGCGAGGCGAAAGAGTTGGTGGTGGAAGCGGCGGTTGCGTTGGGGCGCGCGGAAGGTTGAGCGGGCGGAGCTGGCGCTGCGGGGGCGGTTGCCGGTTTAGATGAAGCGGGTGGGGCGCGGAGGGGATCGTCGCTGGGCAAATCGTTGACGGCGGCATAGAGAGTATCGATGTCGCCGGAGCCGGCGGAGGCTTCGTCTTCGACGACGGGCGAGTCCTTTGCCGTTGAGGGTTTTGCAGGCTGGAGGTCGATGTCGTGAGGAATGCCGAGGTACTCGAGGATTTGCTGCGCGACTTGAGCAAAGACGGGAGCGGAAACTTCGGCGCCGTAGTACTGGCCCTTGGGCGAATCGAGGATGACGGCGACAGAGATGACGGGGTTGTTGACCGGGGCGAAGCCGGCGAAGGATGCGATGTGCATGGTCTTCGAATAGGTGTGGGTTGCTGGGTCGATTTTTTGCGCGGTGCCGGTTTTGCCGCCGGAGGAGTAGCCGTTGAGCTGGGCTAGCTTGCCGGTGCCGAATAGAACGACGCCTTCCATCATTTTGCGCATTTGGGCGGCGGCGAGGGTGGAGATGACGCGATGCGCACCGGAGGGAAGAGGGTTGGGCAGATCGGTAGGGAGGGTTGTGGCGCGGGCTTGAGCGGGCGGCGAGGATTGCACGGCCTGAAGCGGTGCTGAGGGGTCTTGAGTGGCAACGGCGGGAGCGGCGAGTTGGCCGGGCATGAGGACGTGGGGCGGAAGGTAGACGCCGCCGTTCGCGATTGCAGAGACCATGGTGACGAGCTGGAGCGGGGTTACGGCGACTTCCTGACCGATGGCGATGGAGCCGATGGAGGAAGGTTGCCAATGGCTGACGGGACGGAGCAGGCCGCGGGTTTCGCCGGAAAGCTCGATGCCGGAGCGGGCGCCGAATCCGAAGCCGCGGATGTACTTCAAGAAATTGCCGGGACCGACTTTGAGAGCGAGCTTGACGGCGGCGACGTCGCTGGAGACTTCGAGGGCCTTGTGAAGGGGAACTACGCCGTAGTGTTCGCCTTGATTGTCGTGAATGGTGCGGCCGCCGATGGTGATCTTGCCGCCTTGGCAATCGATGGTTGAGTCCGGCGTGGCGACGCGCTGGTCGATAGCGGCGGAGTAGGTGACGAGCTTGAAGGTGGAGCCGGGCTCGTAAACGTCGCTGACGGCATGATCGCGGAGCAAGGCAGGCGTGGTATGGCGAAATTGGTTAGGGTTGAAGGTGGGGCGAATGGCGAGGGCGAGGATTTGGCCGGTATGCACATCCTCGACGACGATGGTCCCATTTTCGGCGTGCGTTTCCGAGATGGCGCGATCGAGCGTGCGCTCAGCCATGAACTGCATGTTTTCGTCGATGGTGAGCACGAGGTTGCGGCCGGGCTCGGGTTCGCGCTCAGTGGAACCGAGGACCTTGCGATGGGCGTCGATGGCGGTGTTGGTGTGGCCTGGGCGGCCGTGGAGGATGGAGTCGAATTTTTCTTCGAGGCCGCCGAGGCCGTTGTCGTCGACACCGACGTAGCCGAGGACCTGGGCGGCGATTTCGTTGTCGGGGTAGAAGCGCTGGAATTCTTTTTGAAAGTAAACGCCATGGAGGTTGAGGGCCTTGACGGCGCCGGCGACTTGAGGCGTGACGCGGCGCGCGATCCAGGCAAAGTTACGGCCGGAATTGAGGCGGGCAGCGATCTGTTCCTCGGTCGTTAGCCCATCCGCCGGATCGGCGTGAACGAGCAGGGCGAGAGTGCGGGCGAGAGCTTGTTTGTCGGCGATCTCGGTGGGATCGGAGTAAATGGAGTCGGCGAGGACGGTCATGGCGAGTTCGCGCCCGTTGCGGTCATAGAGAATACCGCGGCGAGGAGCGACATCGAAACCGCGCTGCTGTTGTTTTTGGGCGCGCTCGACGAACTCAGCGTGGCGGAGGATTTGAAGAACAAAGAGCCGGCCGGAGATGGCGAGCAGCCAGGCGAAGAAGAATAAACAAATGAGCCAAAAACGCGAACGCTTGAGTGGAACGGCTTTTGGCGTCTGCGAGCGGATGCGGATGGCTTGGACGGCGGCAGACATCTAAAAGCAGCTCCTCGCTTCTAGCTCTATCGTGCGGAGGGGGCAAGGGGAGCGACCTGGGCGAGCGTGGGCGCGCCGGAAGTGGGCCGGAGATCGGCGTGGACGACTTGGCCGGGCTGGGGCGAGACGAGACCGAGCGCGCGGGCCATTCGATCGACACGCAGCGGCTGCGTGAGCTCGGCCTGAGCGAGGCGCAACTGGCGATTCTGTTCGCGCAATTGCTCGAGCACTTGCTTTTCGCTTTCGACGCGGTAGCTGCTTTCGATGGCGTAGAAGTGCTGGAGTCCGTAGATCATAATGAGCGATGAGAGGACGACGACGGCGGCGGAGAAGACTCGCATTTGGCGGGCGCGCACGGGGTCGGCGGCCTTAACGAGACGCGAATTATCGAATTGCTTAACGAAGAAAAACTCGGGAGTGCGGACACGACGGCGGCGCTGAGCCTGTTGGGCCATCAGCTCGGCGTTGCGTTCAGCAATGCGCGCGCCCCAGGCGCGGCCGGATTCGAAATAGGTTGTGGCGCATGCCGCCATATATTCTCTCCTTCGGAGAGCAGGGAATAGGGACTAGGGAATAGGGAATAACAAAAAACGAAGCAAGCGAAGCAATAGGCGAGTGCCGTGAACGATCCCTATTTCCTTTCCGCCGATCCCTGCCTTTCAGTTCTTTCCGCGGCGCGAAGCTTGGCGCTGCGCGAACGCGGGTTTAAATCGATTTCTGTTTGGCCGGCGATGACCGGCTTCTTTGTCAAAACCTTCCAGATTCCTTGCCGCGCGCCATCCCGCAAATTGTCTTTCGCGATGCGATCCTCTAAAGAATGAAAGCTAATGATGACGAGCCGTGCAGAGGGCTTAAGCAAACTGGGTGCGGCGTCAAGCAAAGCCCGGATTTCGTCCAATTCGCGATTGACGTAGATGCGCAGGGCCTGAAACGTTCGCGTAGCCGGGTGAATGTGTTTCATTGGCGGGACGGCTGAGGCAACGATCCGGGCTAGCTGCGCCGTGGACGTAACCGGCCGCCCCCGCACAATGGCTCTGGCGACTGTCCGCGACCTCCTTTCCTCGCTGAATGTATAAATGAGGTCTGCAAGCTCGCGCTCACCGGTCTCATTTACCACTTGTTCGGCGGTTGGGCCGGTGCGATTGTCCATTCGCATGTCCAGCGGCCCATCCGCCTGAAAGCTAAAACCTCTGTGCGCCTCGTCGAACTGAAGGCTGCTAGCGCCAAGGTCGGCGAGCAGTCCATCGAGCGAGGCTGGTGGTACGTGCTCCGCGATGCGGCTGAAGGCCTGGCCGACGAAGTCGACTTGCGGCGCCTGGCTGCCAAGCTCGCTCGAGACTTTCTGGAGCCGAGCCTTTGCCAATGTGAGCGCCTCAGGGTCGCGATCGAAACCGATGAGGCGACCGCTGGGGCCGAGCTGCCGGACGATGCCTTCGGCATGACCGCCCAAGCCGAGCGTGCAGTCGGCGACGATTGCGCCGGGCCGCAAGCGGAGAAAACTCAAAACTTCCTGGTAAAGAACTGGCACATGGCGAGGTTGGGGCCGCGTCATGTGTTCCCCTTAGGGAATGCCGGCCGTCTTAGGCGGCCTAAGAATTTGCGCCACGCGATCGGTATCCGGCTCGGTAAACTCGTTGGCCGAGAGCTTTTCGCCGAGGAGCTCAAGGTTTGTGACTTCGAGGTAGGTGATCTTTCCCATGACCAGAACCTCGCCCTCGAGCCTGGCTTTCTCGCGCAGGATTTTGGGCAGCGAGAGGCGGCCTTGCTTGTCGATCTCCGCCTGTTGGCCGTAGTAGCTGGTGAAGGTGAGAAACTTCTTGACCACCGAGTCCATGTTGTGGTCGGCGAGGATGGCTTCGCGCTTCTCCCATTCCGGCAGCGGGTAGATCTCAGCGCTGTTGCCGTTGGTGCTGGTGACGTAAAACTGCTTGATGTTCGCGGCATTGACCAGCTTCTCGAAGTCCGTCGGGAGCTTCAAACGGCCTTCGGTGATTTTGGCTTCGTAGCTGCCGCGAAACATGGAAGTGCCTCTTAGCGAATTTCAGGCCGACGAAGAGCCGGATTAGAGTGTGCGATGTTTGAGGAGCCCGCTGCCGCATTGGCGAGCGTGGTACCGATGCAGCAGCGGGGTGAGAATCCGGTTGTAAGTGAAAGGGACGGGAGTAGACTGGCGTTGGAACCGAAACTGCCCCGGGAAGGCTGTTCATCCGGCGGCAGGGAATTAGGGGTCCGGTTTCCTTTAGGCTCCAAATTGTTCCAATCTACTCCAGAAAAATCCATAGAGTCGATAGTATCTCTGTTCCTGGTCTGCGCCAAGGAAAAATTTGCGAAAGTGGGCAGCAAGGGCGGCTTTTTCGCGAAGAGTTCAACTAATAGATGCAAAGATTTGGAACGCCACAAGATGTGGCGTTAACTGCTATGGTTCATGGTGGAATCACGGCTGGACAAGAGATGGCGGATGTGTTAGGCGAATAAAATACGAAACTCCGGGATGGATGTCCCCCATCGACCGAGAGGAGAAACGCAAGGGAGTCAAGATCCGCGGGAGGTTGAGGACTTGCGAGATGTGGCGCGGTGACGGGCGCGGGCGATGACCAGTTGAAGGAGGTAGAGGAATACGAGAACGTTGATGGAGAAAAGGCCGATGCGAACCCAGGTGAGGCGGCGATAGATTTCGAAGATTTCCCAAGGGAGAAAAGAAGCGGTGATGGCAAGGGTGAGGAACTCGCCCCAGGCTTTTTCGAGGTAGAGGCCGATGCCTTCGGCGAGGCTGACGGCGGCGTAGGCGTAGGCGACGAAGCCGATGCGGCGGAGGATGGGATCGTCGATGAGCGAGGCCTTCTCGAGGACGAAGTTGACCAGGCGGGACTCGGGATCGAAGCGGAGATGGCGGGCGAGAGTGTCAATCTGGTCGGCGATGTCTTTGTGGAGAAGGCGGTGAGCGCCGATGCCGATGGCGATGAACAGGAGCGCGTGGAAGAGCTTGTAGATGGCGATGAGGAGCAGCCAGCGGTTATGGCGCTGGCCTGACGAGCGAGAGCGGCTTGCGTTGCGCGGCATGAGGACGGGAATGGGTTGCTCAATTCAAGGGTAAACGATCGGCGGCGGGAAAGGGCGATACGCGAGTTCCAGAGAGGGTGGGGGCAGTCATGTACATCTCCTCGTGCTCTCGCGGCGCTCCAGTAACCTAGCCGCGTGAGGTAGAATTCTGCGCGAACCCAATCCCGCTTCAGCAGGAGTGACCGTGAACTACACCCACATCGCTCTCGCATCTCTCGGCGCCACCGTTGCCTACTTCGTCTTCGGCTTCATCATGTTCGCCGCCCTACCGGCGATGAAGTCGGAGTTCATGAAGTACCCCGAAGTCTACCGCTCTCGTGAAAGCATGATGAAAGTCATGCCCTACGGCATGGTCGCCATCCCGATCAGCATCGTGGTCGTCGCCATTCTCTACGCGAAGATCTATCCGGCAGGCGGCGGCATCGCCTCCGGCGCGTGCCTCGGCGCTGTCATCGGCGTTTTCTCGGTGTGCACGTTCGTCATTCACAACTATGTGAACCTGAACATCGGCCTCGTGCTGACGCTTTACCAGGGTATCTGCTATTTCATCCAGTGGATCATCGTCGGCGCGGCTGTCGGCCTTATCTATAAGCCATCGTAGATTCGACCATACCTGCCTCCGGCAGATCCAGCAGCGCGAGCGAGATCGGAGATTGCCGGCAATCTTTTGTACAACGAGAAGAAACTGCCGCCGCATCGTAGGCATCATGAGCCGAACGCTGCTGCCAGGAAAACCTTACCCGTTAGGCGCGATAGCGCGCACGAGAGGAACTAACTTTGCGGTCTATTCCGAGGCGGCTACTCGGGTAGACGTGTGCTTTTTCGACGAAGAAGGGCGGGAGACCGACTGCGTGAGGCTGCGGGAACGGACAGCGCTGGTGTGGCACGGATTTGTGCGGGACATCAAGCCTGGCCAGCTTTATGGGTACCGCGTGGACGGGGCCTGGGATCCGGCGAAGGGTCAGCGGTTCAATTTCAACAAGCTATTAGTTGACCCATATGCCAAGGCGGTTGCGGGGAAAGTGGATTGGAAGGCGCCCATTTTTCCCTACGACGTTAAATCCGGCGACGCGACGAAGATGGATAGCGAAGACAGCGCCGATGGAGTGCCGAAGTCGGTAGTGATCGATGGCTCGTTCGATTGGGGCGAGGATTGCTGGCCGGATACGCCGCTGGTGGACTCGGTAATTTACGAGGTGCACGTAAAGGGATTCAGCTACCGCAACCCGGCGATCCCGGAGAAACAACGGGGCACCTATGCGGGCATGGCGCATCCGGCGAGTATCGATTACCTGAAAAAGCTGGGAGTAACGGCGGTGGAGTTGCTGCCCGTACATCACTTCATCGACGAAGGGCACCTGGTGGACAAGGGGTTGAGCGACTACTGGGGCTACAACACGCTGAGCTATTTTGCGCCGATGTCGCGATACAGCTCGTCGGGAGACCGGGGCGGCCAGGTGCGGGAATTCAAGGAAATGGTGAAGGCGCTTCACGCGGCGGGAATCGAGGTGATTTTGGATGTTGTGTACAACCATACCTGCGAAGGAAACCATTTTGGGCCGGTGCTGAGCTGGAAGGGGATTTGCAATTCCACCTACTATCGGTTGGTTAATGACAATCCTCAGTACTACATGGACTACACGGGAACGGGAAACACGCTGAACGTGAGAAACCCGCAAGTGTTGAAGATGATTATGGATTCGTTGCGCTACTGGAGGACGGAGATGCGCGTGGACGGATTCCGCTTCGACCTTGCGGCGACACTGGCCCGCGAACTGCACGATGTGAGCCGGCTGTCGTCGTTCTTCGACACGATCCATCAGGACCCGACGCTGGCGGACGTGAAGCTGATCGCAGAACCGTGGGATGTGGGCGATGGGGGCTATCAGGTAGGACAGTTTCCGGTGCTGTGGGCGGAGTGGAACGGAAGGTATCGCGACACGGTGAGGCGATTCTGGAAGGGCGATGGGGGAATGCTGTCGGATTTCGGGTACCGGCTGACGGGATCGAGCGACCTATACCAATTCGACGGCCGCAAGCCTTATGCGAGCATCAACTTTGTGACGGCGCACGACGGATTCACGCTGAACGATCTGGTGAGCTACAACCAGAAGCACAACGAAGCCAATAAGGACGACAACAAGGACGGGAGCGATAACAACGACTCATGGAACATGGGCGCGGAGGGGCCGACAAAGGAAACGCTCATCAACTGTCTACGCCAACGGCAGATGCGGAACTTTCTGGCGACGCTGATGTTTTCGCAGGGAGTGCCGATGTTGACGGGCGGAGACGAGATCGGGAGATCGCAGCAGGGCAACAACAACACCTATTGCCAAGATAGCGAATTGACATGGTTCGATTGGGATTTGTGCGAGGAGCAGGAAAGGTTGAAAGAGTTTACTTCGCGGGTGATCGCTTTGCGACTGGCGCATCCGAACCTGCATCGCAGGAAGTTTTTTCAGGATCGGGAGATTCGGAGCCGCGTGGGAGACAAGGTGTTGCGGGTGGAGAAGGATATCGCCTGGTACAACCCGGACGGGAACGAAGTGCCCGATGAGGCATGGACCGCGGAGTGGAGCCGGGCCATTGCGTTGCTGCTGAACGGGCAAACGCTGCAGGTGACGGACGAGGACGGGAAATGGCTGATCGACGACAGTTTTCTGTTTCTGGTGAATGCCGCACACGAGGGAGTGGAGTTTGTTCTTCCGGAATCTCCGAGCCGGCGGCCGTGGACACAACTGGTGGACACGGAGAACATCAAGAATCCTTTCGCCGAAACCGACTTGGGGGAAAAGGTGATTCTGGGCGGGCGATCGCTGAAATTGCTGAGCGACGGCATTGCCGACGAGCCGGGGCCGAGAAAGCGCGTATAAGGGGCGAGCGGCGACTTGGGGCCGCAAGGCTTCAGGATGGCGTCTTTGGCTTGGCTGTTGTTTCTTTGGCGTCGTTTGCGGCGACGCCGGTCAATCTCATTTTTTGATGCGCAGCAAAGCGTCGCGGTCGAGGAGTTGGCCGTCGAGGACGATGGAGGAGATACGGCGGGCGTTCCAGATGTTGGCGGCAGGATCGGCGTCGATGACGAGGATGTCGGCGCGACGACCGGGAGCAATGAGGCCGAGCTCGTTCCAGCCGAATTGTTGGGCGTAGTTATTTGTGGCGGCGGCGAGAGCCTCGCGTGGGGATAAGCCGAGGCGGACGAGAAGTTCGAGCTCGGTGTGGAGGGAGATGCCGGGCATGGTGCCCATAGCATCGGCGCCCGAACCGGCGAGATAGTGGGGAAAAGCAGAGAAAATGGCTTCATTCAAGCGCCACGGGCGGAGGGCGGCTTGGGCGGCTTTCTTTTGCTCACTCTCTTCGAGCCAGCGCTGGCCGGTGGCAGGCAAGCGACGGGTCCACAAGGGGAGCGGGTAGACCATTTCGCCGGTGGCAGGGTCAGTGTGCTGGAACATGCGATCGGGGTCGAGGAGCGCTGCGGCGGGCTCTTTCCAGAGATTGCGATGGCCGGGCAGCTCGACGTAGAAGAGGCTGAAGGTGGGCATAAGCGCGGCGTGATGCGCGGCGAGGAAGAGCGCGTAATCGCGCACGTGCGCGTCCGTGGGAGGGATGCGCTGGGAGTAGTCGTAGGCGGTGCTGTAGGCGGGCCCGTTGGGATCGTCGACAAGAGGGCGCTGGAGCTCGTCGGGAATGACGCCGAGGGTGTAGCGGTCCATGTGGAGGAGGACGTCGACGGCGGCCTCGTCAGCGACGCGGTAGGGCGTGGAGACGAAGACGCCGTAGGTGACGAGGTGCATTTCGCGGGCGCGGGCGACAATCCATTGCGAATTGGCGGCGGTGAGAGGGCCGGTGAGGAGGAGGACGCGTGTGCCGAGGCGGGCGGTGTCGATTATCTGGCGAGCGGTGTCGTCAGGGGCGAGTTCGACCCGGTGGGCCCCCTCGCGGAGCTTGGAGACCCATTGCGGTTCGCGGGCAAGGAGGCTCCAATTATCGGTGACGCCGATGGTGTCGATGGGGTAGATGTGGGGGCTGGGGCGGGCGCTGAAGTCGATGAAGCCGCGCTGATTGTCGGCGCGGGCGACTACGGTGGTGACGCCCATGTAGAGGTTGGCATTGGCCTGGGCCTGGGAGTTTAAGCCGGCGTAGCCGTCGATGAGTCCGGGGATGAGGAATTTTCCGGTGCAATCGACGATGCGGGCGCCCTTGGGAATGGAGATGGAGCCGGACGGGCCGACTTCGGAGATTTGTCCTTCGCGAACGATGACGATTGCGTTGGCGAGGTCGCGCGCGGAACGGCCCCAGTTTGTAACGTCGACCACGGTGCCCCCGGAGAGGACGAGCGCCGGAGCGGGCTCAGGTTGCGGACGTGCAAGGACGGTGGACAGAGCAAGTCCGCAGGCGAGAGCCAGGAGAGATCGATAAGGCCGCATAGGAAGTTTCGTCTGATGTGGATTGTCGCACAAGGGACGGGAGGAGGGGAGGGAACATGGAACAGGGAATAGGGAACAGGGAACAGGGAGCCGGTCAGCGGAGCGGCGGGACGATGGGACGGGACTGCGCGAGCGCTGCGGCGGCGGCGACGATGAAAATGGGGAAACACTCGAGGGTGTAGCGGGGCTCGGGATTTTCGATGGCGCCAAGAAGAGCCAGGCGAAGGACGAGGTAGCCGCCCAGCATCCAGCGCCAGGGGACGCGGCCGCGCAGGAATGCGAATGCGGCCGCTGCGACATAGAAAAGATCGATGAGGCCGAGCAGGATCGCCGCAGCGGATTGAGCGGGGTGTTGGCTCCATTGCCACCAAAAGACTTCGAGATAAAAGGCCTCTGTGCGCGGACGGAAAAGCATGTCGGCGACGCGCTCTAGAGGGAATACTACGTAATAGCGGAACGGATGGGCGTGGATACGGTCGCGAGCGAGCGCGGCGAAACGCCGGTCGAGATCGGGCGAGATGGAGTTGGTGCGGTTGTACTCGGCGATGAGAGCCACGGTCTGCGCGCGCTGTTGAGGCGAGTCGCATGCGCTGGCAGGAATGTCGACGGGATCGATGGGGCCGCCGGGGAGATTCCATGCGACATTTGCGGTTGAGACGAACTCGACAGACCAGGTGCGGAGCCAGCGGTGGGCGCCGGAGAGAGGGAGTTCGCCGGGATCGTCGATGTAGCGTGGGGCGAGCGGCTGGAAGACTCGGAAGTCAATCCAGTTGCGGAGGGTCCAAAAAGCGGTGGGAGCAAGGGCGATGCAGCAAAAGAAGGATGTGACGGCGAGGGCGCGGCGGAGGGGAGTGCGGATGCGCGATGTGGGGGCGGTGTATGCGATTGGGGAGCTGGTCGCGGTGGAGCTTACGCGCGGCGCGCGGGCGCGGAGAGTGTAGAAGAACAGGCCTGCGGCGAGCGATGCAAAGAGGAGAATGCCGTCTGGGCGGAGGAGCGCGGCGAGAGCCGAGGCAAGTGCGGCAAGAAGCAGCGCGGGGAGATCGCGGAGACCGGCGGATTCCGCGGCGAGGGCACGGCCTGCGGAATAGATGCCGAGAGCGACGGCGAAGATGGAGAGCGATTCGGTGAGGGCGATAGCGGCGTAAACGGCGGTGAAGGGGCAGAGCGCGGCGAGGGCGAGCGCGAATTCAGCGGCGCGCGGCGAGAGATGGCGACGGGCGAAGGCGGCAATGAGAAGGCAGGAGGCGAGATCGGCGGCGGTTTGCGCGAGGAAGACGGCGTTGAGCCAGTTGTTGGGCCAAAAGCGCGCGAAGAGCTGCTCGAAGACGGCGAGAAAGATGGGATAGGCGGGCAGGCGGAACATGGTGGGAGAAATGCCGGAGCCCGAACCCATGCCGTAGACGCCGTTATGCAGGAGATTGCGACCGAGCTGGAGGTAGTCCCATGTGTCGTCGTCGATGGGGCGAGGGAAAACGATGAAGACGAGGCGGAGGGCGAGGCCGAGAAAGATCCACAACGGCCAGCGGCGCGGCCAGCGCCGAGGGAGGATCGATCGGAGCATGAGTGGAGGATACAGGAAGGCAGCGAGCCTAGCGAGTCAGCAAGTCAGCCAGTCGGCGTGCGCTGTGTGCGTTGCCGGGGCGACGGGTCGCAGGTTAGTAAGTCGGAAGTAAGTGAGTTGACCTCACGTTGTAAGTGAGAAGAGGAGCGATCAAGATGCAACGAGGGTGCGGCGTTGGCGGCGGGTGAGGAGCGGAAGGACTTGGGCGAGGGCGGCTTCGACGGTGAGGCCGTAGCGGGAGCGGAGCCGATCGACTTTGCCGTGCTCGATGAAGCGGTCGGGCCAGCCGATGCGGACGACCGGAACGGAGTAGCCCAATTCCTCGAGAGCCTCGATAACGGCTGAGCCGAAGCCGCCCATTTTCACGTGATCCTCGAAGGTGACGAAGGCGGCGACGCGGGAGGCGTAGCGCTCGATGAGCTCGCGATCGAGCGGCTTGATGAAGCGGGGATTGATGAGGGCGGCGGAGTAGCCGTCGTGCGCGAGGGCGGCGGCGAGCTCGCGGGCCAGCGAGATCATGGGACCGAGGCCGAGGATGGCTACGTCGGAGCCGTCGGCGAGGAGTTCTGCCTTGCCGATGGGGAGGATTTGCGGCTCGGCTTTGCGGGCGACGCCGGAGATGGCGCCACGCGGATAGCGGATGGCGCTGGGGCCGGGAAGCGTGATTGCGGTGGCGATCATGTCGGCGAGCTCGTCTTCGTCTTTGGGGGCCATGAGAACAATTTCGGGGATGGCGCGCAGATAGGCGATGTCGAAGAGGCCGTGGTGCGTGGGGCCGTCATCACCCGAGAGACCGGCGCGATCCATGCAGAACAGCACCGGCAAATTTTGCAGGCACACGTCGTGGACAATGGGATCGAAGGCGCGCTGCAGGAAGGTGGAGTAGATGGCGCAGACGGGGCGATAGCCGCGCGTAGCCATGCCTGCGGCAAAGACGACGGCGTGCTCTTCGGCGATGCCGACGTCGAAGTAGCGCCTGGGGTGGCGCGGGCGGAAGTAATCGAGGCCGGTGCCGTTGGGCATGGCGGCGGTGATGGCGACAATGCGCGGATCTTTTTGGGCGAGATCGGCGAGGGCGGCGCCGAAGGATTCAGCCCAGGTGGGTGAGCCGTCGGGTGTCTTGCCGGTTTCGGGGTCGTAAGGGCCGAGGCCGTGGAATTTTTTTTGGCCGTCGAGGGCGGGCTGGAAGCCGCGGCCTTTTTGCGTGAGCACGTGAAGCAGGACGGGGTGGTCGAGGGACTTGAGGAACTTGAAGCTTTCGACGAGGAGGGGGATGTTGTGTCCGTCGATGGGACCGAAGTATTGGAGGCCGAACTCTTCAAAGAGGATGGAAGGCCAGAGCATGCTTTTGGCGGCTTCCTCGGCGCGGCGCACGACTTTGACGGCGGTTTTGCCGCCGAAGCGCTCGATAAGGCGAGTGGCGCTCTCGTGCAGGTGCTGGTAGCGCTCATTCGTGACGATGCGATGGAAGTAACGGGCGACAGCGCCGACGTTGCGATCGATGGACCACTCGTTGTCGTTGAGGACCACGATCATGCGCTTGGTTTGGGCGGCGATGTTGTTAAGGGCTTCGAAGGAGATGCCGTTGGTAAAGGCGGCATCGCCGGCAACGGCGACGACGTGCTCGTGGCCGCCGGCGAGATCGCGCGCGACGGCCATGCCGAGAGCGGCGGAGAGAGCGGTTCCGGCGTGTCCGGCGCCGTAGCAGTCGTGCTCGCTTTCGGTGCGGAGCATGAAGCCGTTGAGGCCGCCGGGCTGGCGGATGGTCTCGAAGCGCTGGCGGCGGCCGGTGAGGATCTTGTGGATGTAGGCCTGGTGGCTGACGTCGAAGAGGATTTTGTCTTGGGGAGTATTGAAGACGAAGTGGAGGGCAAGAGTGAGCTCGACGACGCCGAGATTGGGGCCGAGATGGCCGCCGGTTTTGGAGAGGGTTTGAATGAGGAAAGTGCGGATTTCTTCGGCGAGCCCGGCCATTTGGACGTAACTGAGACGCTTGAGGTCTTCAGGAGAATGGATGGACTCGAGCAATGTGGCCATGAAATTCCTTCCCCAGGCATGCAGGGGAGAACCCCATCTCTAAAGCCTGCGGCGCGGGGGTGATTCGGACGCGTTTTGCCAACCTTGGCGCCTGCAATTGACTTTCTCGGCCTGCGAGAAAGCGAATCGCAAACTCTAGTATAACTGCGAAGCAAAATCGGGCCTGATGGGTTAGACGCCCGGGCGGGGAACGAAGCAGCAGAAGCGAGGCGGCTGAGAAGGAACGAAACAGCAATGGAAAGAGGCTATACTTGCTCCCGGTATATGGAAAACACTGCGGGAAAACTTGAGTGAGCACGATGGGGAAATGTGCGGGAGTGTTGATGCTGGCGGCGATGGCGGCGCCGGCGATGGCGGCAAAGGGCGTGCCAGTGGAGCAACTGGAACAAGTGCTGGCGACGGAACGTGGAAAGCCGGATGCACGCGTAGCGGAGCATCTTTGGGATTTGGAACTAAGGGAGCGGGTGAGCCCGGCGCGGCTTAGGCGATGGAAAGCGG
>Ga0187782_10001937_pt1 | contig 15209 bp, 7 predicted proteins | sample 0715_SJ02_MP15_2_FD_132454 | JGI IMG/M metagenome (GOLD analysis project Ga0187782, IMG submission 132454) | Tropical peat soil microbial communities from peatlands in Department of Meta, Colombia - 0715_SJ02_MP15_20_MG | ecosystem: Environmental > Terrestrial > Soil > Wetlands > Peat | place...
CGATCTCGATTCCCAGCTCCGAGCTGAGACGGGCACCAAAGCTAACCGTGACTTCACCCCGGTCGCATACTTTTTCGATGTGGCCCTTTGGAGCACCCGCTTCAGTCGTATTTACCGTCAACTGTTTCAGGCCTTGGGACACCTGCATTTTGGCCCGCTCGTCGCAGCACTCGGGTTAGCCCTGTTTGGCGTTGCCGCATTTTTGTGCTGGATGCCGACATCGGAGGGGCGCTTTCGAAGAACCGCCGGTTTTTGTGTTGTCACTATGGGATTCACTCTCATCGGTCTCGAGATGCTACTCCTGTTGGCATTCCAGGCAATCTATGGTTACGTGTACCAGCAGCTGGCAATCATCATTGCCGGCTTCATGGCAGGCATGGCCTTGGGAAGCTGGTGGGGGACGCGTCACGAGGATAGCGGAGAAGTCAGCGGTCGAGACCGAAGAGACTTGCCACTGCTTACGGGGCTGCAATTCGTGGCCGCCTCGTCTTGCCTGTTGCTCTACCTTCTGCTGCAAACTTCCGCTTCGAGCAGCAAACCATTAACTGTTTTCCTCGTGAGCCAGATTGCCTTTCCGACATTGGCCGTGGTGTGTGGGCTGCTCGGTGGTTATCAGTTTCCCATTGCGAGTCGAATCTTTTTTGCCGAGTCGAAAAACGAGATACACAGTCCAGGGACTCTTTATGCCCTGGACCTGGCAGGCTCCTGCCTCGGCGCCCTAATGATTAGTTCCTACCTGATTCCCGTTTTTGGCTTCCTGCAAACCTCCGAGCTTATGGGCGTGGTGAACCTGGCGCCGACAATCCTTGTGTGTTTGTTGGCTTTTGGTCGGGTCCGGGAGCCCCGTGTTCATTGAAGACCAAGGCCGAAAACGCGAAAATATCGGTCGAGTCATCTTGCCAGGCTTGCGGAGGCAGGCCGGCTTTCACACAAGTCTCATCGAGAAAGGTCTTGCGGTCCCATCCAAATTCCGTGGGGACTTGCGGAAGGAGGAGTCCCCTATTGGAGCCCCGGATCATCAGCAGGCCGTCACGACCGACGCGCACGTCTTTGACATCAAGCACACGATGGAAAGGCGTGAGCACTGAGATTTCATATTCGAGTGCTGGTAACTCTCCAGCAGTGACCGGGGAGAAGCGCGGATCTTCGAGCGCGGCCGAAGTGGCGGCGTCGCGGACGCCCAGGTAAAGCGGCTTTTCCGCAGCGATCAGTCCAATACACCCGCGCAAGTTTCCATGTTCTGTTAAGGTTACAAAGACACCGCGCTCCTGCTGAAGAGTGGCAAAATCCGAGGCCGGCGGCCCGTACAGTTTCCTGTCCCGTACAGCGGTTTCGACCGATTTCTTCGCGAGCGCGATTAGGGCATCTTTCTCCGTTTGGCTCAGTGACAGGGGCACCACTTCAGCAGAGGGCTTCTCCGATTTAAGCAGTGCTACAGCCCCATAGCCCACCACGCGGCTGCGATCGCCTGTGACGTCACCTGTGTTTGCATACTTGAGGATTACGGCTCGCCTGGCACCCAGGCGTTCGGCTGCAATCATCGTCGCTACGATCGGACCCCCGCCGCAGGCTTCCCATACTCGCCGCTCAAAGTTCTGCGACATGCTCAGGTAATCCCATTCCTCAATCGCCTTCAGGGTCTTGTGGTCTATCTGCGAGGCTTCGTCATAGGTGTGATAATGGGAAAGATCGGAACTGGCAACGACGAGCGTGTTTGTCCCTTTCACCATCTTAGCGAGCGCGACACCAAGGGCGCGTTCGATCTCGTAGTCTTGATCGCCCATCACGATGGGCACAAGCTTGAATTCACCTAGGGTGCACTGCAGGAAGGGGAGTTGCACTTCAAGCGCATGCTCTCCCTGTTGCTGGCCAGGTAGGTGACCACGGGTCGAAAGCTGGATGAAAGGACCCGACTTGGCCAACCGAGAAGCAAACTCCTTGTCCACTGGAATGTTGCCGAGCGGCGTGGCATAGGCGTCGCCACTGTAGACAGAATTGAAAGGGAACTCCTCGAAGTGGGAGGGGGCGACAACCACCACTCGGTCGAACTTTCGCCCTTTCAACAGCGCGTAGCTGTAGGCAGCTACCTTACCGGAATAGATATAGCCGGCATGCGGCGCGATCAGGGCCACTACCTCACCAGGCAGTTGTGGCACGGTCGCTTCCGCAAGGAACTTGTCGACCATTCGACGCAGTTCGTCTGGTTGCCCTGGGTAGAACTGACCGGCGACGGCGGGCTCTCTGACGGTTAGTTTCTCATCGGCAAAACTACGATTTCCGAAAAGTCTTTCGAACGAAACGGCGCAGACCAAGAGGAATGCGCAGAACAATATTTTTATCATGATGTTTCACTCATGGCGCGGCAGCGCCTCGACACTTGTTACCCCCAAACCCCGGGAATCACTTGCTGGCAGTATTCGCATTTGCCTTTCCGCAGGTGCATCTCGGTGATCGTGAAACCAATGCGCCCAATGACGACACGGCGGCACTTTGGGCAATAGGTGCTTTCCGCTGGGTGTCCCGGAATGTTGCCTAGATAGACGTAGTGAAGGCCCTCGGCATCTGCTATTGCTTTGGCTCGCTCCAGTGTCTCAAGAGGTGTCGGTGGCAAGTTCTTCAGCAGATATTCGGGGTGAAACCGAGTGAAGTGTAACGGCACATCCGAACCCAGGTTGGATTTGATCCACTGTGCCAAGGCGTGGAACTCTGCGTCGGTATCATTCAACGTGGGCACAATCAGGTAAACGATCTCGCTCCACATGCCGAGCTTGCGCATGGTGACCAGCGCGTCGAGCACGGGCTTGAGTTGTCCGTTGACGACTTCCTTGTAGAATTTCTCCGAGAATGCTTTCAGATCCACCTTGATTGCATCCACCCCTTGACAGAGCTTCTTGAGCGGTTCCTGCTGAATGAAGGCGCCAGTCACGACCACACTCTTGATTCCGAGAGTGTGGCCGGCTTCGGCGGCGTCCTGCAGGTATTCGTAGAAAACAACCGGTTCGCTGTAGGTATACGCGATGGAAGGGCAGCGGTTCTGTCGGGCGAAGTTGGCGAGATCCTTGGGAGACAGGTAAGTGCTTCGCACCTGCTCCGGCCTGGACTGGGAAATATCCCAGTTCTGGCACATCTTGCAGTTCACATTGCAACCCGCGGTGGCCACCGAAAACGCCGGTGTCCCCGGACAGAAATGGAAGAGAGGTTTTTTTTCGATGGGGTCGATGTGGGCAGCGCACACACGCGAATAGACCAGCGAGTAGTAGCTGCCACCGTGATTCTCGCGAACTCCGCAGTAACCCCGCTCCCGGTCGTCGATCACACATTCGCGGGGACACAGCTTACAACGAGTTTTCTTGAAGGGCAGCTTTTCGTAGAACTGGGCTTCGACGGTGAATCGCGAATCGTCTTCCGGCAGCGCAGCTGCTCCCAGAACAAGGTTTGGCAGTCCGCCGACGCAAGAGGCTACGCAGGCGGAAAGACAAGGAACGCTCGCCAGCTGCAGAAATGCTCTACGGTCGTGCTCCGTTGCCACAACGCGCGTTAACCGAGAGATCAAGGAGTCACGGGGTAGTGCGTCTGCAAATCCCTCATCACGGCAAGGTTGGCAAGGAGGGGCGCCCCTTTTGGCGCCAAGCGCATTTGGCGATTTCGACATGGCCCTTTCTCACACAGGCTCAGACCTCCACCTGTTCAATTCTGCTTGGCTCATTCGTTCCCAGCCGGTGCAGTGAGTCCGCGGCCGTCGCAATGTAACTGGGTGTCCGTTCGAGCACCTGCAGGGATTTCATTCCTTTTTCGGCTCTCTTGCGCTCGATAATCTGCCAGCCGATGTAATCCAATGCCACGGGATCCTGTGAAAGGAGAATCCCGTTGTAGGGCCAGCTCCATTGCGGCATGTAGGATGGGCCACCTTCGTACTGCGCCGTTGACGCATCGCAAATATTCAACCGTACCTTCTCGCGAATCGGCGGCAGCATGTTGACGTCAGCCACGTAGGGATCGCCAACGTTGAGGTGGTACTTGTTGGGGTTATGGATCGCCCCGAACATATTCTTGAGCGCGATGGTTACGCCAGCAATGCTATGGTCCTTAAGCACAGGTAGGTTGATCACAACATCGCATAGTTGCGTGAGGGTCTTCGCCAGTCGGCAGCCGACGCTGCCATAAACCGCCAAGTCTTCTTCGTAGCCCAGCGTGTCATTTCCGACATAGCGGATCCGGTCGGGTCTTGCGGCAATACGGAATCCCGCGCTCTCGAGGTCCGTATTCAGGCGGTCCCAGATGACAATGTCCTTCCTGGCAACGCCAGCTTCTTGAAGTCGCTCGCAAATCATCTCGACAAGGAGAACGCTTGTCGAAATGCCTCGGCCGGCAAGACCGTTTACCTTCAGGCCAACCGTTTGTCCGGGGCGGACTACTTTCTTCCAGGCTTCTTGAGCGGAGTCGGTCGCGTACAGTCTCTGCATCCCGCGGTCGAGCATTTTCAAAAGCTGGCCAGAAACGATGCTCGATCCCGTGCCCCGGAGCAGCGGATCACGGGAAATCACAACTCTGGATTTTTCTCGCTCGGGAAAAAAAGGACAAAAGGAGTGCCTTCCTCCCGCGATCACAGCACTGGCAATGCTGGTTTTGAGGAAATCCCGCCGGTCGGGATGGAGCCTCTGCCTCATGCTAGGTTCCCGGGGCGCTGACCTGGCGTCTCTAACCCCTTTTTACCACTTTGCAGTAGAGCCGGCGAACAATTTCTGGTGCAACCAGAACTGGGGGCTGTTTATTCCTTGCCTTAATAGATACAGCCACCGTTACGACAGATGCGCATCACCCGGAGAGATTGAGCATAAGGTAAGCGTTCCTGTCGATGAGCTTGCCATGCCGGCCGGTAGTCAGCAGATGGTTTTGGCGGCCCGCAGTTTCCCATAGCCGGGCTTGATTACCGAGTAGATCAGATCACATCGCTGGTCGTAGGGTAGAAAAGCGCTTTTCATGGCATTGATCGTTAATTTTTCGAAGTCGTCCAGGGAAAGGCCAAAGGCGTCCGCCGCTGCCGCGAATTCTTTACTCATGCTCGTGTCGCTCATCAACCGGTTGTCCGTGTTCAAGGTTACGCGGAACTTTTCGCGGTAAAAAATCTTGAAGGGGTGTTCAGCTAGACTGGGCGCTGCGCCCGTGTGCACGTTGCTGATCAGGCAAATCTCTAACGGAATCCTTTTATCGAGTACATACTGGGCGAGGTCTCCCAGTTTCACCGCCCGGCCGTCCTCGACGGCAATGTCATCGATTAAACGCGTCCCGTGGCCGATGCGGTGCGCCCCGCAATATTGAATCGCCTGCCAGATCGATTCCTTTCCAAAACCCTCGCCGGCATGAATCGTGATGTTGAAATTTTCCCGTTGGATATAATGGAATGCGTCCACATGTTTCTTGGGAGGAAACCCGCCTTCCTCGCCCGCCAGATCGAATCCCACGACTCCGCGCTCTCGAAAATCCACCGCTATCTCCGCGGTCTCTAGGGAGACGTCCATATTGCGCATTGCGCAAATGATCAGGCCGGAAGCAATTCCAAATGTCCTTCTGCCCTGCTCGAGACCTCTTAGCACGGCTGAAATCACCTGCTGATGCGTTAGTCCGTTGCGCGTATGAAAAATAGGAGCAAAACGAGTCTCGAAATAAACGACGCCGTCGCGGCTTAGATCCTCGGCCTGCTCGTACGCTACCCGTTCGAGCGCTTCTTCCGTCTGCATCACTGCAATCGTGTGGGCAAAGCCTTCGAGGTACTTCGACAGACTGCCCTGGTTGGCTCCTTGGTGAAACCAGCGCGCAAGCTCATCGGGATCTTCGCTCGGAAGCTGCGTGTAGTTCTCTTTTCTGGCCAACTCCACGATGGTTTTCGGTCGCAAGACACCATCCAGATGTTCGTGCAACAAAACCTTTGGAAGGGCCTTCAGCAGGTCCTGATCGCGATTCATGATCGGCACCCCTGTTTTTCGGGTCTGTCTCACGGATTGCCACTGGATAATTCTCCCGGCACACTTCCGGGGCTGCTGTCGAATATCTCAGAGGCTGCAATCTGAAGCAATGCTAGAACTTCAGGACAAGACTGAACTGAATCTGCCGAGCGCTGCCAATGGTTTTATTGACGTTGCCCAAACCGAACGGACAGTTGTAAAAACCGCTGGTTTCATTCGCTGTGCCACAGCCGGTGGGCAAGGGAGTCGTTCCCTCAACGGGGAAACCGTTGTAATACTGGTTCTGTTCGACGTCGTCGATAGGGATGTCAAAACTGGGCGTGTTGGTCACGTTGAAGACGTCGAAGCTGAACTTAAGAGCCATTCGTTCGGTGAGCTGGGTCATCTTGACAATGGAGATGTCCATCCGTCTCTGCCAGGATTGCCGGAAGATGTTGCGCTGGCCGGTCGTGAAGTTGGTCTCATAGGGATCGTTCGAAGGAATTGCCCCGTTCAGGGCGCCAGGCTGCAAAAGCGGAATCGTGAAGCAGGAGGCCTTCAGTGCAGGGCCGTTCACGCCAATTTGTCCCGTGAGCGCGTTCTGGGGAGAACAGCCCGGAGCCAAAGGAACGATGGGGTTGGTAATTCCATCGGAAACACCGTAAAAGACGCTGCCGACGGCGCCACTGTAATCGATGACGCTGAACGGTTGGCCGCTTTGATAGATGCCGATGCCTTCGAGTGACCAGCCATTCGTAAACTTGCCGGCCCAGGAGGAATCCTGCGCCAGTTTCGGCAATTCGAAAACAAAACTGAAATTAAACACGTGTGTTCGGTCAAAATCTGAACTGCCATACGCATCGCGCAGGTTCAGCGGGTTGTTGCCGTTGTAGAAGAGCCCCAGGGCGCTCTGCTCATCCGTGGCATGCGAGTAGGTGTAAGAGAACCCGACACGGAAGTGATGGCTCATGCGCTTTTCGACGTGCGTTTGCAAGGCGTTGTAAGCGGAGATACCCGCCGCATTATAGCTTTCCGATTCCGAAGAATATCCCACGTAAGGAACCCGTAGATCGATGTTTCCGCCTTCGTAGGTGGAGAGATAGCTGCCTGGCGAGACGCTCGAGCCGGGCACGGCTGGTAAAGCGAGGGGATTGCCGCTCGAGTCGAGAACGGTGTAGCCGTAGCTGTAATACTGGCCATGGATGGGGTGAGACGGCGAAGCAATTTGTGCTTGATTGAAGGGAACAGGAATTACGAGATGGCGCCCGAGGTTCCCTACATAGCCGATCTGAATGGCCAAATCATTGCGCGGCTGCCACTGGATATCCAAACTGTTGTTGATCGTGTAGGGAAGCGTGTTATTGCGATTGTAGACGGCAAACGAAAACAACGGTGCACCATTCATGATCTGGGATGCAGAGGGAAGGTAATCAAGGATATCGGCGGGATTACCGCTCGGAGGCGGTTGCCGCGTGCTCCCCCAAGGAGCCGCAAGTGAACCTCCGGTCGGCGAGTTCGGATCACATGTCGCAATATATCCCTGGTACGGACTGACGAGGGAGGAACAAACCTGCGAATTGACGAATGGCGGCGCCTGATTGAAACCAAAAGGTCCGCCAGCAATCACCCCAGCAGCAAATCCGGGAGACAAATAGGTGAAAAGTTCACCGCGGTCGTAATAAAGACCCGTTCCTGCGCGGACCACGACTTTGTTGTGGAACATTCCGGGACTCCAGGCGAGTCCGAGTCGCGGAGCAAAGCCCCATTGCCGGCCGGTAAGCGTGCTGTTGCTGACCCCCTTGGTCGGATATTCTGTATTGTTACCCCCGACGATAAACCCGCTCGAAGTGACCGTTCCCGTATTCTCGTCATAGGAGTACAAAGACGGATCAAAGTTGTAAATGCGTCCATACTTTTCCGTGAAGCCCCCGTCCCAGTCCCAACGCAGACCGAGCGTGGCGCTGAAATTAGGGCGAAACTGGTAGCGGTCCTGAATGTATAAGCCGGACTCTCCGGCCCGCAAATAGCGGTTGGCATTGCCCTGCAGATACGCGCTGGTGACAAAGCCGTCGGAGGTGTAGGGCGTCACCAGGCCTTGCAAAAACTGCGAAAAATCCGCGATGCCGATATTCCCCTGATTCGTTCGCTGGTCCCTCGTGTTCAGTTGCGTATACGCGTAACTTCCCCCAAACGTGATCGTGTGTTTGCCAAGCGTCCAAATGGCGTTCGCTGAAGGCATGAACCGGTTTTGGAAGACACCCGTGAAGGCCCCTTGCGAGGCGGAGCCTTGCCCTATGGAAAGAGCGGCGTTCGAAACGGGCGCCGGATCGGAGCAATTCGGATTGCTATTCGGACAACCTGTGTTGTAGGACGCGGTGTTACCAAAGTCATCGACAATGGTGATGCCGGGGAAAACACTCGATCCGAATGTGTTGATCCCGAACAGGGAAGGACTGAACGGCTGCGAAATCGTGCTGTACACTTTTTCACGGAGAAAGCCGAACGTTTCGGTGACGCTCAAATTGGGTCGTATGGTCTGTGTGTTGGTAATGGAGGCAACCTGGCTGCCTGCGTCGAGATGTTGCGCAAATCCTGCAACGCTCGAGTAGGCATACGGGGCGACAGTGGGATCATGCTGATAGTAGTATTTCAACGCCACCGTGTCTTTGGAAGTGGCGTTCCAATCGAGGTTTGCCGCCAGCTGATCTGCCGTGAACATGGCAGTCCCAGGGACCACAGCGTTTTCCGGAAAATTCACGGTCGGTGTGTTGCCGTCGGCCGAAGGAATCAGAAACTGCCCATTCGGCAATTTATAGTTCAACAACTGGTAAGCGATAGGATTGATGTCTCCTGGACCGTTACCGACCACGGGGTTGACGGTCGCGGGGAAGTTTCCGTTTACCACATTCGCCAGGGCGGTCGGACTGCGGTCGTCTGTAAGGCCGTAGGGAACCGTCAGGCGCGACAACCCGATCTCCTGGTCCGAAGAGTGGATGTGCTGATAGCTGATAAAGCCGAACAGCCTGTCTTTTAGGATTGGCCCCCCAAGCGTGCCACCCACCAGGTTCCGGTGGAGTTCCGGGTTCTTTTGGCTGGCTGGAATGTTGGGATCCGCGTTGAAAAAGAAAGGCGCTGCGTTGATCCAGTTCGTGCCCCGGTGATCGTAGATCTGGCCATGCACCACGTTCGAGCCGGAAGCCGTGCTCATGTCGATGTGCGCGCCGCTGGTGGAACCCTGCTGGGCATCGTACATGGAGGTATTCACGCGCAATTCCTCGATGGATTCCGGAGCCGGAGTCGGAAGAGCTTGCCCGATCGCCAAATAAGGGGATGCCGTGCTCTGGACGATCGCCGCGCTGGTGCTTGCGGCGCCGCTTACTCCGGTATTGTTTACGACGCGCGCCGAAGCCACCTGGCTGGTGCTCTTCCCGTTGAAAAGATTGCTGGCGTCAACGCCGTTTAGGAGAAAACTGTTGCTGGTGTCACGTTGGCCATTGGCCCAAATGGGTTGATTGCCAAGTCCACTGTTGGCTCCCGTGCCGCTTGGCAACTCTGCATTGACGCCCGGAGATAGAATGGCCAAGCCTGTGAAGCTTCCCGTAGGCAGTGGCGCCGTTTCGATTTCTTGTTTTTCGAGGACGTAGCCGTTGGTGGTGTCCTCGGAGTTCATTAGCGGTATCGCTTCCACGGTGACGGTTGTGCCCACCTGCCCCACCTTCAGGCCGGCGTTTACCGTCGCAGTCCTATCCGCCTGCACCACAATGGAAGGAATTCTCAAGGTTACGAAGCCATCGTGGGAAAAGGTCAACGTATAGGAACCAATCGGCAGGTTCACAAAGTCATAGACGCCGATAGTGTTCGTTTTCTGTGTGCGCATGAGTTGCGTTTGATCACCCACCAGCGAGACCGTGGCTTCCGTGATCGCTCCGCCGGAGGGGTCAGTGACTTCCCCTGTTATTCCCCCCAGTGTCTGCTGCGAGAGGGCAGCCTCAGGAAAGAACATCAATAAAGCACAAGCGAAAAACCACCCTGATAGTAGGAGTGAAAGCTTTCCTGCCACTTTGGTCATTCTGTTGCGCCTCCGAAGGATCTCTTTACAGGTGTTGCCGCAGGCACCGTGCAGAATCGGACCAAACGATTTTGGTTATAGATGAACTTTCCTGGCTTGGCCCCACCTGTCCACAACGTGTTCCGAGGAAACTATGCCAACTCGACGGAGAATCGAAACGCAAACTTTGACTCTCTTCAATCTGTTTTTCTGCTTCTTTGGAGGGCCTGGCCTCGGCGGGGAGCTTTATCCTTCAGCCAGAGCGGTTTTCCGGTTCCTAACCCGTATGAAAAACCAAGTTAGACCTGCGGCCATATATCCCAAATAGATGTAGGGTAGCTTGCCGTAGGGTCCTTCCGGGACAGGATAGAGATTTCCCACGAGAGCCAACAGCATCGCGAGAAAGGCGAGCCAGGGTATGACCTGCGCTCCCCGGTAGTATGCGTTGTGGTCAAGAAGGTACCGCGGCAAAGCGATACTCACCAAAGCATAAGCCATAATGAAACCGTAGGTGGCGAGCGATCCCATCCAGCCATAGACATCCAAACCCGTAGCGCCGCGGGCTGCAAGAAACGCCACTGGCAGGACTGCGGCCGAACCCGTGACCACGATGGCGAGGCTGGGTGTCTCGTTCCGCAGATGCGTTTTCTGGAGCGATTTGTGAACCAAACCATTGTGGGACATGAGGAGAAGTACGCGAGCCGCGGCCGTAATGCAGGCCAGAGTTCCTGCAAACATGCTCACCAGGGCTCCAAGATCAATGAGCACGCCTAGCAGCGGCAGCCTTCCGATTTGGGCAAGGACTCGCATAGGGGCTTGACTCGTGCCCAGGTCTTGCCCGGCCATGCGCAGGCCAAGCACTTCCGCGTAAGCGCACACGGTGAACATGGCACCCGCCAAAAGCGCGCTCAGAATTACGGCACGAGGGATGGTCTTCAAGGGATCACGAGCTTCGGAGCCAAGGGTTGTAGCGCTCTCGAAGCCAACGAAACTGAACAGAGCCAGGACCAAGCCTAATCGCAATCCATTGCCACTCACGTCGCGCAAGTGAAGTTGCCCCTGGTCAAGGTGCCATCCCTGTTTTGCAAGAACGAGCGCCACAACGATCAAAATCAAGGAAACCGAAATCGCCTCTATCCACAACATCAGTCGAGCAGAAATCTCCACATCACGCCAGGCAATCCAGATCGCGATCGCAGTCACAAGCAGCGCCAAAAACACCGCCGAGGTTCCATGACCGGTAGCATCGCGCAGCAACAGGTTCCCATAGTGGTAGAAACCCCCTATGACGCTAGATCCTGTTGCGATGTATGCCAGTAGCAGACTCCACGCAGCGGTAGCCCCAAGGGAGGGGGGCAGGATCATCGATGCGTACGTGTATAGGGAACCGGGCGACGCGGAATAACGTGCGAATCTTGCGACACACAGCGCTACCAGCAGGATCGCAGCAGTCGCCAGTACATAGGCGAACCAGGTGCCGTTGCCAGCAAGAGCGCAAACCAAGGGGATTGTTGCCGCAGGTGTCGTGGTCGGGGCGATTGTAGACACCGACTGTGCAAGCGTCTCGACAGGCGAGAGCGCATCTCGCCGCAGACCATACCTGCTGGCCGCCGTATCCAATCGACCCTCGCTGAGCTGTTCTGCTAAAGGCAGAGCTTCAAGATTCGAGAGGCATTAGACACCAGATGACCGCTAGTAGCGCTCCAAAATTCCGATGGAAAGATGCCGTAAGTTCAATTCATAGGGAATCAGCTCAGGCGATTGGTTTTATGAGCCTGATGAAGGCCCGCCCCTCCACAGCACTGAAACTGTACAAAAAGTGACATTTCCATGACATTTGCCATTTCCAAAGAAAATAAAATGTCCCGAGTTAGGGGAATTCCCCGCAATGGATTCTCATGCTTCACCCCTCGGAAGGGCAGTCTGCGCCCTCACGAAAGGTCGAGAAATCAAGGGCCTAATGTCGATTCTTGTGCTCGCCGGGATCTTCCTGTACCTGAACCTGTTTCTTTTGCCCTGCACTCCCAGGCTCCTGACCGGAGACCAGATGTTCTTCTGGATGGACGCACAACGAATGCTTCATGGCGACCACGTGTATCGTGACTTTTTCCAGTTCACGCCCCCCGGGACCGATTTAGTCTATTTTGCGTTCTTTGGGACTTTCGGACCGCGCCTGTGGGTTACAAACGCCGTCGTATTGCTTCTGGGAGTTGCTCTAAGCGCAGCGTGTTTTTTCGTGGCAAGCGGAGTGATGGAACAGGGACCAGCCGTCCTCGCGACGCTGCTTTTCCTGACACTGCTGTACGGGCGAACTCTGAACGCCACCCATCATTGGTTCAGCATGCTCCTGATTTTGAGCGCTGCCGCTATCGCCATACGAGGGAAGAGCTTTCGAAGAACGGTCGCAGTCGGAATCTGTCTTGGAACCGCTGCGTTCTTCACGCAATCACACGGACTCGTCGCCGTTCTGGCATTTGCGTTGTGGCTCGTCTGGGAAGAACTGCCTTCGAGGAAATCCTGGCCGGATACTCTTAGTCGCCCTGCCGTGCTGATGGTCGCTTTCGCCCTCTCCCTTTTGGCCTTCAGCGCCTACTTTCTCGTTACCAGCGGGGCCAGCGCGCTCTGGTACTGCCAAGTGGTGTATGTAAAGCAGTATATGGTCAGTGGATTATCCGAGTTCCCTGGTTTGGGGGAATACCCAACCTGGCGCCGCTTGCCCGTTGTCGGGCAGTCCCTCTTTGTCTGTACCATGCTGCCGGCCGTGTATCCGCTGGCCATGTTGCGAAGCCAGCGCATCCGCCGGAATCAGAGCGCCACCCGAAACGGCATAATGCTACTCGCCTTGCTCGGTCTCTCACTGTTTCTCGAAGTGCTTAGCAGCGCGAACTGGCTGCGGCTCTACGCCGTAGCTATTCCGGGGATTGGCCTTTTCGTCTGGTGCGCAAACTCATCCGGCCGAATGAGGAAGGCAGCTCTCGGTTTGATTTGGGTGGTGGTGATCGGCCTGGGGCTGCATGAGACACAGGTGCGGCAGCTCGAGAATTACGTTGTTACAGAAACTCCTGCAGGAAAGGTAGCAGTTGAAGCCAGGAACTTCGCCGAGTTGAACGCCCTGAAAGAGCAGACGCGTCCTGGGGAGCTCCTGTTCCAGGCGATTTGGCCCGGTTTCTATATCCCCCTGCGGCTGCTTAACCCCGTGTATGTAGATACCGTATGGCCCAATGAGGAAAGCCGCCCCGAGTTCGTAAAGCGATCCATCGAAGAACTGGAAGCAAAGCAGGTGCCACACATCCTCTGGTCGCAGAATCTCGATTACTCAGATCCGGCAAGTCCGCACTCCGACCATCTTGGTCCGTTGCGCGATTACTTGCACGAGCACTATCGGCGCGTACAGGTCTTTTCCGATCAGGACGAACTGTGGGAAAGAAGGCATTAGCCCTGGACATGCTAAGGCCATCGCGGCGGCGTGTGTTTGTTGAATGGGTTTTGGCCTCATTCTTGTTGGCCTTGTTTGTTCGAAGCGGACTTGTCCCCGCATGGCGCACGCTCAACACGGACTTCCCGAACGATTACCTGGTCGCATCTCTATACCAGAAAGGGATCCCCCTTGATCGGGTTTATGAGTGGGAATGGCTGCAGCGCCAAAATGACCATCTCGGGATTCCACAAAAAGTGGCGGGATTTGCACCACATCCTCCGCTGTGTGCCCTGCCCGTTCTGCCGCTTGCGTCCTTACCAGTGCTTCAGGCAAAGCGGGTGTGGATCCTGCTGAATCTGGGATTCCTGGCGGCTTCTATCTACTTCCTTCATCGAGCCACTGAAATTCCGTTGCGATGGGTCGTTCTAATTGCTTTCCTGTGCCTGTACCCGCTGGAAGTGAATTTTTGGCTCGGCCAGTATTACGTACTTTTGCTTTTTCTCGCCTGCTCTTCCTACTTCGCATTTCGATCCGGACGTGGGTGGTTGTCGGGAATACTGATGTCCATTGCCGCTTGCCTCAAAATCGTGCCGCTTCTTTTCCTGCTGTTGTTTATCCGTAGAAAGGAGTGGCGGGCTGCCCTAGGCTTTGTTCTCGGTTGTGCCGTTCTCACGACCATCTCTGTTGGGCTTTTTGGTGTTGAAGTTCACCGTGTGTATCTCTTTGAAGTATTTCCCCGCACGATCCCGGGCGACCTCCTGAGTCCCTACAGCCTCCACTGGAACTCCTTCTCCGCTGTTTGGCACAGACTGTTTTTATATGAACCGGAACTGAACCCCACGCCTGTTTTGGGTTCGATGGCTCTCTATGTGGCGGCTCAAGCACTGACGTGGGCCGCTCTGTACTTCAGTTTTTTGGGGTTTACGGATACCGATTTGCACCGGCACGGGGAGCTTCAATGGGCCGCGCTTACCTCTTTGTTGCTTTTGCTCTCCCCGATGCCTGCTCCTTATCAATACTGTTTGTTGATTTTGACTGGAGTTCTTGGCGTCGACTGGTTATGGTCCATGGGCAAACGCGGTCACGCAACGATCTTTCTTTTGCTCTTTGTGTTTACTTGTGCCCCGGTGCCAGCGAGAGTCGCAAGGGTGTTTGTGCTTCAGCGGCTGGCAGGGAACCTGCTTCTTTACCTTTTTATGCTCTGGTCCCTGTATGGCCAAAAGAGAGAAAGCTTGCGTGTGAATTGGAGATGGGCACAGCTTGCTGCCCTGAATGCCGGGCTGTTTGCGGTGTTTTGTCTCTGGACGCTCGAAGGACGAAAAGAGGACTTTGGACGTAGGATTCCGGGTCTCATTAGCGGCTACCGGTCGACTCATCCCGTGCTGGCCCAGGACCGGATTTTGTGGGTGAGATCTGCCAGCTACAAGGACGGCTCACAATTGGCTGCTCGCGACATCGATCGCCGTCTCGATCAGCAATACAACGAAAACGCGCTGGCGGTTACCGCGGATGCCAGCGGCTCATCCGTCTATGCGGAACACGCCGGAGAGATATCACTCATTGTTCGACTCTTGCCCGCGACACCTACACTCCTGCCCGTGCAGTTCACGGAAGGCCAGCAACCTGTGCTGTCGAGAGGCGGGAGATGGTTGGCTGTCCTGCGTGAACGAAATGGGCAGAGCGAAGTGTGGCTGTTTAACCTCGAAGAAAACGAGGCTCCGCGCCTGATGCTCGGACGCGAATTCAACCCTCTCGAAGTCACGGTTTTGCAGGGAGGAGATTTGATTGCTTCCGCCGGCAA
>Ga0187782_10001939_pt1 | contig 15205 bp, 8 predicted proteins | sample 0715_SJ02_MP15_2_FD_132454 | JGI IMG/M metagenome (GOLD analysis project Ga0187782, IMG submission 132454) | Tropical peat soil microbial communities from peatlands in Department of Meta, Colombia - 0715_SJ02_MP15_20_MG | ecosystem: Environmental > Terrestrial > Soil > Wetlands > Peat | place...
CCCAATGCCATCGCCCTCAACTCGTCGATGGTGAACGGGGCGCGGCTGCTCGGGCCGGCCATCGCCGGCGTCCTCATCGCCGCGGTCGGAGAGGGGTGGTGCTTCTTCGTCGACGCGGTCAGCTACGGCGCCGTCATCGTCTCGGTGCTTCTCATGCGCCTCGACGCCCAGCCGCGCGCGGCAAGGTCGAGCCACGTGCTGAAGGACATGGCCGAGGGATTCCGTTATGTCAGCGGCTTCGCACCGATCCGCGCGCTGCTCGTCCTGCTCGCTGTGTCGGGGCTCGCCGGCAGGCCTTTCGCGGTGCTCCTGCCGGTGATCGCGCGGGAGGTGATGCACGGCGGCGCCGGGATTCTGGGGCTCCTGCAGGCGACCGCCGGCGTCGGCGCGCTCGCGGGTGCGCTGTACCTCGCCGCGCGCTCGAGCGTCCTCGGGCTTGGCCGTGTGATCGTGGTGTCCGCAGCGCTCTTTGGCCTCGGCCTCATGGCCTTCTCGCGGGCGCACGTGCTCTGGCTCGCCCTGCCGCTGCTGCTGCTGGCGGGCGCCGGAATGATGACGCAGACCGCGGCGAGCAACACGATCATCCAGACCATCGTCGCCGAGGACAAACGGGGCCGGGTGATGAGCCTCCTCGCGATGTCGCTGTTTGGCACCGTGCCCATCGGCAGTCTGATCGCCGGGGCGCTGGCGACTCGCATCGGTGCCGAGAACACGATCCTCGTCGGGGGCGCCATCTGCTTCGTCTCCGCGGGGGCCTTCCTTCGCGTCCTGCCCGAGGTGCGGCGGGTGATCCGGCCGATTTACGAACGACTGGGGATCCTGCCCGAGGCCGAGGTGACGGCGGCGCGGCCGTCACGGCCATACAGGTGAGCCTGCTTCGAGACGAACCCGTCGCCGTCCTGACCGCAAGTTGTCGTGTGCCGACGCAAAGGGCTCTGCCCTGGCGCAAGGCGTCGCGCGCCGGCGTTTTCCGACCGGCGTTTTCCGACCGGTAATTTCCGACCAGCCTTTTCAAACTGCATACCGGCGGTCATTGCACCACGAGGCTCCGGGTGCTGTCGTGACTTGCAACCCGGAATCGCAATGACGACCGGACCTCGATCCCCACGATCGGACCCCGTCGCGCGGCTGCTCGTGCATCGCCGGTGGCTGGTGCTGCTGGCCGCGACGCTGGCGGGGGTGCTCGGCGTCGTGGGGTCGGAAATCTGGGCTTCCCTCGCTCGGTCCGATCGTTGGGTCACGCGCACGTACGAAGCCAAGCTCGCCATCGCCCGCTGCCGGCTCGCCCTTGCACGCGGCGACGTCGCCGCGCTCGGAGAAGCGGAAGAGCAGGCCATTCGCGTGACGGCCGACGATCCGATCGAGCAAGAGAATCTTGCCCGCGCCTCTGCGCTCGACGCACGCCGCTCTCCCGACGAGCTCGATCGCGTCTTCACGGCGATGCAATACGGCGAGGACCGGTTGTTGAGCGATGGCCTGGAACGCTCGGCCCAGTCTCGCGCGACGATCCTTGCCGCGTTCGTCGCGGCGGTCGCGCTGACTTTCATGTGCGGCGCCGGCGCGTTGCTCGTTCTTCGACGGCAGCGCGACACCAAGGAGACCGAACAGCGCCTCGCGCGGGAACGGCTCGCGCGCGAGGCGGCCGAAGCCGAAAGAGGTCGCCTTTTGGCCCTGCTCAACCAGGTTCCAGCCGTCGTCAACTATCTACGGGGGCCCGATCTGGTGCTCGAGTTCGTGCATCCAGGCGCGGCGAAAGTGCTGGGGCGCACGGCGCTCCTGGGAAAACCGCTCCGAGAGGCCGCGCCCGGCATGGGTCAGCTGATCTACTACGACCGCGTGAGACGCGTGTACGAGACCGGCGAGCCATTCTCGCAACACCAGGCGCCCGCAGGATGCGGATCGGACGGAGAGGTCAGGACCGCCTATTGGGACTCGGTGTATCTGCCCGTGCGTGACGCCCTCGGTTCGGTGGAAGGAGTCATGACCTTCGACCTCGACGTGACGGAGACCGTGCGCACGCGTCACGAGATGGAACGCGTGAGCCGCGCAAAGGACGAATTTTTGGCCACGGTGAGCCACGAGCTGCGCACCCCGCTCAACGCCATCTCGGGCTGGGCATCGATGCTGCGCCGCAAGCCGCGCGAAGAAGACAAGGTCGATCGGGGTCTCGAAGTCATCCAGCGCAACGCCAGGGCGCAGGCGCGCATCGTGAGTGATCTTCTCGATGTATCGCGCATCATCTGCGGCAAGCTCGAGCTCAAGCTGAAAGCAGTCCAGATGCTCGCGGCCGTCCTCGGCGCCGCCGACGTCGTCAAGCCCGCGGCGGACGGCAAAGGAGTTCGCCTGATCGTCGACCTCGACCCGCGGATCGGCGTCGCGATCGCCGACCCCGACCGCCTGCAACAAATCGTCTGGAATCTACTGACCAACGCCGTCCGATTCACTCCCCGCGGAGGCCGGGTCACGGTGAGCGGCGACCGGACGGCTTTGGGCATCGTCCTTCGTGTGCGGGACACGGGGACCGGCATTCCCCGAGACAAGCTGGCGCACATCTTCGAACGATTCATGCAGGTCGACAGCTCGACCACCCGAGCCCATGGTGGGCTCGGGCTCGGTCTGGCGATCGTTCGTCACCTCGTCGAGGCCCATGGGGGCGACGTCGAAGCGCAGAGCGAAGGAATCGGCCGCGGCGCAACGTTCACGGTCACGTTGCCGATCCGCTCCCCGCCCGCCGACGGCGCAGACACGCTGGCAGCCAAGGAGGCAGACATGCCGGCCGCCAGCAGCGAAGTCGCGGATACGCTGACGATTGCCGAGGCCGCCGAGGCCCCGGACTCGACTCCCCTACACCCGACCTGAAGGTCGCCGCTCCGAAATGTCGGACCCCTTCCCGTGGGGGCCAGCTGGGATCGGTCGTTCCATTCGCGCAACAGCGTGTTTCAGGAGGCCGAGCACCGCGCGTTAGCGCTCGAGCATCGAATTGATTATGAACACCACCGCAATGACCCCCCATGCACCAGGCGCAAGTGGCCCCACCAGGGCGCTCACCATCGCGCTCTGGGTTGTTCAAGTCGCTCTGGCCTTGATGTTTTTCATGGCGGGCGGCAACAAGCTCGCCGGCAATCCCATGATGGTCGGCCTCTTCGATACCATCGGCTTCGGGCAGTGGTTCCGGTACCTCACCGGCGCGCTCGAAGTCATCGGCGCGGCGGTGCTTCTCGTCCCGCGCGCCTCGGGCCTTGGCGCGGTCCTCCTGGTTCCCGTGATGCTGGGGGCCATCGCGACGCACCTGCTCGTGCTGCACAACAGCCCGGCCATTCCCGTCATTCTCCTCGGGGGCCTGCTCTTCGTCGCGTGGAACCGCCGGGCCCAGATTGCCGGGCTCGCGCGACGCGCGAACGACTGATGTTTCGCCGCGAATCGGGGGCTGACGTCGAGGCGTCGGAGGGGGACGCCTAGCCCGTCTTGCTCGCGAATCCCGAAAGACTCAGCCCTGCGAGGTTCGCCACCATCTTCGTGACCTGGACGGGCTCGACCGGCTTCGACACGTGCATCTGGAAGCCGGCCGCGAATGCGCGCCGCGCGTCTTCCCGACCGGCGTACGCCGTGAGGGCAATGGCCGGGGTGCGCGCTCCCTGGTCGTGAGACAACGAGCGCAGCTTCCGGATGAACGTGCAGCCGTCCATGCCGCGCATTCCGACGTCGCTGACGATGACGTCGGGCTTGATGATCGGCACCATTTCGAGCGCTTCGAGCCCCGAGGCGGCGGTCGTGACGCGGGCATCCCGCTCTCGGAGCGCGTGAGCGATGAGATCGACGGCGTCCTGCTCGTCGTCCACCACCAGGACCGAGAGCCCCTGCAGACTCGGGACGACGTCGTCCCCGACGTCGGACCCGGCGGGCGCCGGCGACGTCTGGTCGATGACGCCCGCGCCCTCCCCTCCCGCGGGCAGCGCCACGATGAACTGCGAGCCACGTCCCGCACCTGCGCTTTCAGCGCGAATCGTCCCGCCGTGCGCGGCGACGATCTGCCGAACGATGGCCAGGCCGAGCCCGAGGCCGCCGTGCTTGCGCGTCGTCGAAGAGTCGGCCTGGCGAAACGGCTCGAAGACGAAGGGCAGGACGTCGGGCGCCATGCCCTCCCCCGTATCGGCGACACAGATGCACAGCTCGGGGCCCTCGCGGAACGTGCGGACCGAGACGTGGCCGCCCCGCGGGGTGAATTTCACCGCGTTCGACAGGAGGTTCCACACGACCTGTTGCAGGCGGTCACCGTCTGCTTTGATCGTGAGCGAGCCGTCAAGGTCGGTTCGAATGTGGATCTGTTTGGCTTCCGCAGCCGGCGTCACGCATTCGACGGCGCTCTCGATGGCATCGGAAAGACGCATGGGAGCGACTTCGAGAGAGAGCTTGCCGCTGATGATCCGCGAGATGTCCAGAATGTCGTCGATGAGCCGGGCCTGCCGCCGTCCGTTGCGTTCGATGACCGCGAGGGGACCATCGAGATCGGACGGATGATTGCGCTGCCTCAGGACGCTTGTCCATCCGAGAATCGCATTCAGCGGAGTTCGTAGCTCGTGCGACACGGTCGCGAGGAATTCGTCCTTCGCCTTGTTCGCAACGTCGGCTTCGTCGCGCAGCAGGCGCTCCTTCGCGCGAGCCTCCTCCGCCTGCTTGACGGCGAGCGCGTTCTCGATCGCCATCGCAGCTCGTCGCGCGAAATCCTCGGCGAAGACAAGATCGTCCTGCGTGTATCGACGACCCGAGCCGGCGTAGATGAACGTGAGTGCCCCGAGAACGCGATCGCGACCGCGCAAGGCAACGACCATCCTCGACTCGAGATTGAGCTCACGGAGGAGGCCGAGGTGCTTCGCGTCCCGGGCAATGCGTTCGAGGGCCGTCGGAGTCAGCTCGGCATGGAGCTCCGACTTTCCGGTGCGAATGACCTGCACGGCGCTTGCGGGCGCATTGGATTCCAGCGGGTATCCCTGCATCAATTCCCGTCCCCATCGGGCCTTCTCGGGGTCCGCATGGGTCAAGACGTACCGCTGCACGTAGCCGGTCTCCGGATCCACGAGACGCACCGCACACCAGTCGGCAAGCTGGGGCACCGCGATCTCGGCCACCGAGGCGAGCGTGGCTCGATAGTCGAGCGACGAGGCGAGCACCGCGCCTGCGCGCGCGAGAAAGTCGCGCTGGGCGTGACTTCGCTTTTCTGCAGTGACGTCCCTGAACACGAGCACGACACCGAAGACCGTGCCCTTCGCATCGCGGATGGGTGCCGCCCTGTCCGCGATCGGGGTTTCGACGCCGCTGCGAGAGCGCAGAATCCTGTGGACCGCGAGGCCGACGATCTTGCCGTCCTGCAGCACCTTTTCGACCGGGTTGTCGCAACGCTCCCGCGTCTGCGCGGAGAAAATCGAAAATACTTCGTCGAGCGGGCGACCGCCGGCGTCGGTTTCGCTCCAGCCCGTGAGCTGCTCGGCCACCACGTTCATCATCGTCACGCGCCCCCCCAAATCGGTCGCAATGACCGCGTCGCCGATGCTTCGAAGCGTGGTCGATAGCCACGCCCGCGCGCGCTCCTCGCGTTCCGCGCGGACGGCCCGAAGAAGAGCGTGTGCACACTGCTTCGTCAGCGTCGCCACGAGGGCGCGTTCGTCGACGGGAAAGCGACGCTCATCGTAGTAGCCCATCGCGAGCAGCCCGACGGGGCCGCCGCCGGCGATGAGAGGGACGCTCCAAAACGCGCGAGCTCGTCGCCCGGTGACCTTCATCCGCGCGAGGCCCGGGTTGATGCGATCGCACTCCGCGGCCGTCTCGGCCCACGTGGTCAGACCGGCGTGCACCTCCGCGATTGTCGCGGGTGCGGTCACGCGACATGCCCGCTCGATGATCTCGGGTGCGGCGCCCCGATGGGCGAGAAGGTCCAACGCGGTCCCCTTGTCGTCGAGGACGTACAGGAAACACGTATCGGCCCGTGCGAGACGCATACCTTGCTCCACGATGGCCGCTGCCACTTCGGGAGGGGTGCGCGCGTTGGAGAGCGCGAACGCGAGCTCCGTCAGGGCTCCGAGCGCGCGATTCGCACGTTCCAGCTCTCGCTCCGCCACCTCCACGCCTTCGCGGGCCGCTCTCTCGCGCTCCAGCTTTCTTTCGTCGTCCTCGGCTTGTCGCCTTGCGGTCAGATCACGCATGACATTCGCGAATCCCGCGATCCCACCGGTCGAATCCCGGCGCGGGGTGATGACGACGTTCGCCCAGAAGCGCGTGCCGTCCTTGCGCACCCGCCAGTTCTCCTCCTCGAAGCGGCCCTCCTTGCGCACGGACTCGAGGATCCGGTCCGGACGGCGCGCCGCTCGATCTTCCTCGGTGTAGAGGACCGAAACGGGCCGACCGATGATCTCCTCCGCGACGTACCCGCTCGCTCTCCGAGCGCCCTCGTTCCAGCTTTCGACGCGCCCTGCCGGATCGAGGGCGAAGACGGCGTAATCGGTGATCGAATCGACAAGATTCTCGAGCATTTCCGTCTCGAGCCCATGCATGGCCGCCGGCGCAGGGCGCCGCGCACTCTCGAGCTCAGCATGACCGCCACCCACCACTTGTTCGGGATGATCTCTCATGGTCGCTGTACCCGCTCCCGGCTCGCCCCCCTTTTTTCCGATTCTGTCCCTGTTTCACGCGGCAGCGGAAGGGGAACTGTCCGTCAACGGAGCGTCACCCGAACTTTTCTGCAGGCTCCTTGTTTCGCGCCCTCCACGCCGCACCAACGCTCCAATCGGCTCCTTTTGCGCCCGGGAGCCCGCGCCGGACGGCGCCGCGAGCGCGGGCTTGTCTCCGCGAACGAATGATCGGACGATGCCAATGATGCGACCGATCGCGAAACTCGTCGTGACCGGAGCGCTACTGTCCGGGAGCGTGGTCGCGACGCACGCGAGCGCGGATGACGTACCCATTTCCGAGGAAGCGCGCAGCCATTTCGCCGCGGGGGTCGCCCTGCTGCAGGATCCCAAGGCCCCGCGATACGAAGAGGCCTATCGCGAATTCAAATCCGCGTACGCGTCCTCGCCTTCCTACCGCATCCTGGGCAACCTCGGACTCTGCGCGATGAAGATCGAGCGCGACACCGAGGCGATCAACGCATACGAAACGTACCTGGCCCAGGCCGGCCTCGAGCTCACCCCCGGCGAACGTGAGCAGATCGAGCGCGATCTCGCGACGCTGAAGGCCGGCCTCGTGAGCGTCACCGTCTCGTCGGATCCCCCGGGGGCCCTCATCATCGACGTGCGCACGCCCGTGCAGGGACTCGACGTCCGCAACGTTTATGGTCAAGTCCTCTCGCCGCTCTCGCTCGGAATCCGCCGCGGCCATCACGTGATCACGGCGCGGTTGGCCGGATACCTCGACCAGCAGTGGGAGTTCGACGCGAACGATCCGGCGCTTCCCCCACACGTCTTCACGATGGTGAAACCCGCGGAGCGCGAGACCATCGTCGCCCGCGAGCGGCCGATTCCCACATCGGCGTACATCTTGGGGGGGGCGGCATTGGCGCTTGCCGCCGGGGGTGCCGTCGTCGGGGTGCTCGCCCTCAACAAGCACGCGGAGTACGAACGGGAGAACGACGGCGTCAACCCGAGCGGTGCCCAATCCATTCGCTCGACCGGACTGGTGCTCAATGCCGCCACCGACGCGCTCTTGGGGAGTGCCGTCGTGGCCGTGGGCGCCGCCGCCTATCTCATCGCGACACGCGCGACGATCGAGAGGCGCATCGCGCAGCAGTCGCCGTTTCTCCCCTTGGACGTGGGCCCCTTGCTGGGCCCGCGTACGGTCGGGGGCGCCGCTGCCTGGCGCTTCTAGCCCGGGATGCATCGTGCTCGGGAACCGAGCGGGGGAAGAGAGACGGAGCGCACTCCCCTTGACGTGATTTGCGACGTGCGGGCTCTGTCGTAGAATGAGAAGCTGGCCGGAGGGTCGATGGCCGATCTGATCGACGGCAAGTACCGCCTTCTGCGCACGGTTGGAGAGGGGGCCTGGGGCGTCGTCTTCGAGGCCGAGAACGTGCGCACGTTCAAGCGCGTCGCCCTCAAGGTCCTGCGTCCCAGGGCCGACGTCAGCGCCGACGTGAACGTTCGATTCGAGCGCGAAGCGCAAGCCGCCGGTCGAATCGGCTCCGAGCACATCGTCGAGGTCTTCGACGTCGGGACGGTGGCCGACGGCACGCAGTACATGGTCATGGAGCTGCTCAGCGGCGAGGACCTTGCTCGTCGAATCCAGCGGAGCGGACGGCTCCATCCGCGCGTCGCCGCGAAGATCGGCGTCCAGGTTCTCGCCGGGCTCGGCGCCGCGCACAGGTCGGGCATCTTGCATCGCGACCTCAAGCCCGAAAATTTGTTTCTGGTTCCAACCCGCAGTGGGGACGACTTCGTCAAAATCCTCGACTTCGGCATCTCGAAGTACAACGACCCGAGCGCGGCCAGCGCAACGATGACAGGAGCCGTCCTCGGCAGTCCCCTCTACATGTCCCCCGAGCAGGCCCGCGGTCTCAAGACGGTGGACGCCCGCACGGACCTTTATTCCGTAGGCGCGCTGCTCTTCGAAGCCGTCACCGGGCGACCCCCTTTCAACGGCGAAAACTTCAACGACCTGATGTTCAAGATCGTCCTGTCGCCTCGCCCCAATCCCATCGAGGCCCGGCCGGACCTGGATCCGCATTTCGCGACGATCTTGGTCAAGTCGATCGCCGTCGAGCCGAACGAGCGCTACGGCTCCGCCAGCGAGTTTCGCAGCGCATTGCTCCACTGGCTCGAGACTCAAGGCGTCTCGTCCTTCCAGGCTCCGGAGCTGCGTGCCATACCGCCGCCGGCCCGCGACGCGAACGTCGAGGCTCAGATGTCGGCGCTGCTGTCGTCACGACGCAGCCCGATGCGGTGGTCGGCGCGAAACCAGGACAACGTCCGCGCGACACCGATTTCCTCCTCGTCCCCGCTCGAGAGCGCCCCGGCCCCCCGCAGGGTCGTCGCCATTGCGGTCGGCGCGACGGCGGTCGTGCTCGTGGCGGCCGCGGGCGTCGAGCTGACCCGCATCTTCGGGTCCGAGCGCGCCCGTGCGGCGGCCCAGGCCGAGCCGCCACCCGTGACCTCCGCCAACGTTTCGGGTCCCGCGTCGGCCGCCGTGCCCGCCATGCCCGTTCAGCTGGTACCGCTCGGATCCACGACTTCCTCCGAGACCCCGGCGGCAGCCCCACCACCGGCCGCCGCCGCAGCGGCCGCTACCGCTTCCTTGGCGTCCGCCGCCCCGGTGGCCTCCGGCGCGCCCGCGGCGTCAGCGAGCCCCGTGGCGTCCTCGGCGCCGCTTGCGCACGCGAGCGCGTTCGAGGTGCCTCCGCGGGCTCCTCTCCCTCAGCCGTTGACGCCTCTTCCACTGGCACCTCCTCGTGCCACCGTCAATTCGGGCCCCCCCATCGTCGCCGCTTTTCCTTCGGCCTCCGCCCCTCCTTCGACTCCTGCTCCGTCCGCGACCGCGCCGATCGGCACGGTGGAAGGGCGCGAGTTTCGAACGGGCCTCTGAAAAGATGCTCCGCCGGTCACGGACACGCCGCGGCAGAAAGTCTTGTGGCCACGAAGCTCGGTCGGACGGCGCTCGGCGGGCTCCACTGCGGTGACCCGTTCATCTCCAGGGTCAGCGCCGCGCCTCCGTCGCTGCCGAACGCGCCGATGTCGAACGCAAACGCGCTGAGCGTGAAGTTGTCGTTCTCTTCGCTGAAGGGGGCAAGAAGCGTGCTTTCCGTCGGTTCGTACGACAGTGTTTGACCCGAATGGAGCATCTGCGCGCCCGGGTCGGCGACGAATCCGCCGTCGAGACCGAGCGAAATCGCGTATGCGGCGTTGGGGTGACCGGGCGTCCCGTTCGTCCCCGTCACGAACGCCACCGGCGTGCTGGAGCATGGATCGACGGCGGGGGCCTTGATCACGGGATCGAAGAACGGAAAGCACCATGAGGTCGTCGGGGTGCCCGTCGACAGCGGGTAGAACGTCAGCATCCCGGTCCCCCCACCCTGAGCCGCCCCGACGGCGACCAGCACCCCCCAGCCTCCGCCGAACAGAAGCGGCGCGAAGCCCACATCGGTGGCGCCCTGCGGGTAACAGACCGAAAGGCTGCTCTGGAGGCTGGCCGAAGTCGTGCCCGAGATGGGATCGTGCGTCAGCGTGTAAGGAACGATCTCCGCGAGCGCGCCGATGCTCGCTGGCGCGCAGACCGGACCCGCTTCGGGCAGCGTGTTTCCGCTCGCTGACCCGCCCTCCTCCTCGCCCGGGGTCGAGCCCCCGTCGTCGTCCGCTCCGCCGCCACCGTTCGCGCTGCCGTCTCCACCTGCCGACCCACCCGATCCGTCACTGCCGCCGCCCGACCCGTCGTCGCCTGCCGACCCGTCGCCGCCGCTCGTCGACGCATCCCCGGCGTCGTTTGCGCCGCCCGAGTCGGATGCGCCCGACCCGGATGCCGCACCACACGCCTGGCCGGCCAGCTTGTACGCAACCCATAGGTTTCCCCCGTAGGTGTCGCCCTGATTGACCGGGGGCGTGGCAACGAGGGCGACCGGCTGGCTCGCTGACTCGAGCCCGCGTACCACCGCGCATTGGATCGCGCTTGGATTGCTGGTGTCGAGCACGATGAGCGCGTAGCTCGTCGACGGAAGCTCGAACCCACCGTCCTCCGTGCAGCCGCCCTCGGCGCCGCCGTCCGGATCCCCGTAGGCGACGTAGCCGACGTAGTTGAGAGCCGCTGCGGTCGTGGCGTACGAAACGCCCGCCGGAATCTCGATGTGGCCGACCTCCTGCCACTGAGAGCCGCTCGGCGGAGGGGTCGTCGTCTGAGCGAGCTGCATCGTGTGCAGCGTGAAGGCTTGCCCCGGCAGGGGAAAGATTTGCCCGCCGCCTGTCGAGAAGACGTACCAGAGGCTTCTCTGGTTGGTCGCGTTCCCGTAGGTATCGTAGACGACGGCCGACACCGTCAGGTCCGTGCGGGCGCCGGGAAATTCAAGGCCCGTGGATGGATCGAGCGCCGTCAGGACGAATTGATCGCCGGCGTCGCCACCGTCGGCGGGGACCTTTCCGCCGACGACGATGGCACCTGCAACGGGTGAAGAAGCCTCGGGCGGAAGCGCGGGGACGACCGCCGGGTAGGAATTGATCAGCGAGCAGGCGATGCCGGCGCCGGACATCACGACGAACGCCACCGCGCAGGATCGCGCCCAAGTCCACGCGGTATTGCGCCCCATCGTTCGTCCCCTTCCTGGGCTTCCTAGTCGGTGTCCACGCCGGCATCGTTGGGACAATCGAGCGCCCCCGATTGAATCCAGTTCTCGATGGCTGCGATCTCGTCCGATGTCAGCGTGGCGCCGGTCTGGGGGGCGGGCATCAGGCTGCCCTCGGCGGGTCCAAACGCGCCTGCGCCGGCCTCGAACAACGGAGCGTCGATCTTGACATAGAGATAGCTGACGTCCGCGTCGTATGGCGCGACGAGATCGACTTGCCCGCCGTCGCGCAACCGTGTCGACGCTGCGTGGTTCACGATGCTCTGCCACGAAAGACCGTCCGAAAGGACCAACCCCCGCGGCGGGTCTCCCGGAACGTGACATCCGACTACGGCGCAGTAGTTGTCGAAGACCGTCTGCACCGCGAAAAAGCTCCGCGCCGCGGTGGTCATCGACTTCTCCACACGGTTGCCGTCCCTGTTGCCCGTACCGTCGCGCGCCCGGACGACGAAATAGACGACGCTCTGCTGGGGCAGATTCGCCACCGTGATCGAGGTTTGCCCCTGGATCGATGCCAGCGGCGGCTCGTCGAAGCTCTCGCTTCCCGGCGCGGTCGCGATGTACACGTCATAGGACATCTCGCCCTGGGGCGTATGGGCCTGCGATGCCTGGTCGTCCGTCGCAGGCGCCCACGACAGCGTCGCGGTCAGGCAATCCGGGTCGCTCTCGAGCCCCTGGATTCCGTCGAACGTCGGCCCGTCCACCTTGGAGGAGCACGCCGTGACGCTCGCTCCGATCAGTGCAGCGGCGGAGACGTCGAGCAAGCGCGCACGCATGGATCGACCCGCGAGCCTAACTCACCTGGCCCGGCGTACACCATCCCCCCGCACGACAATTGCAAGGCATGTAACGAAGAGGTCGAGCCCCAATGACACGACGACCGATTCGCCTCGTCCCCCTGGCCATCGGAGTTTCGGCTGCGCTCGGGGCACAGACGGTCCTAGCGCAAGAGGCCGCTCCCCCTGCGCTGCCCCCGTTGCCACCGGTGGCGGCACCGCCTCCACCCCCACCACAGCCCAATCGTGCCGAGCGCACTCCGGCCCCGTCGACAGCCGAGGTTAGGTTCGAGAGCAGCGAGCCCGGGCTGCAGGTGTTCGCTCCGAGCAGCGCGGCCCCGGTGCCGCAGCTCGTTGGCTACCCGTCTGGCGGCTGGTATGGACAAGCAGCATTCGCGCCCCTCTATTCGCGCGTCTGCAGCGCGCCCTGCACGGCGCAGCTTCCCGTCGGCGTGCACCGGCTCGCGGTGGCCAAGGCGGGCAGCCCGCCGGTGGCGGCGTCGGAGGCGATCTCGATCGACGGTCCCGCGGTCGTCCACGCAGACTACGTGGATCGAACTGGACTGCGTGCCGCCGGATGGATCATCGGCCTGGGAGGAACGATCGGGGGCGTCGTGATGATCTCGGTAGCGACCGTCGATCAGCACACCGCCTGCTACGCCGACGGCTTTTGCTATTCGTACGGGCGGGGCGAGGGGGGGCTTGTCGCCGGCGGGATTGCGCTGATCGTGGGGTCGGCGATCGCAGGATCCATCCTCGCAACCCGCCGCGACGAAGCGCACCTCGTGGTGACACCGCTCTCGCTCTCGCCAGTCGGCACGGCGCGCGAATCACCAGGCGATCGCGGAGGCGCCGCGGCCGGAGCGACGGGTCCCTCGAGCGCGCCCTCCGGTCGCTTTGCTTCAGCCCAGGGCGCGGCCGTTGGATTGCAGTTCTGAGCGACCCTTTGGCGGCCCCCATCGCGAGGCGCCCCAGTTCGTCGCGGGCGAGGAGCCGCGCCTCACATCCGTCCCTCACTGCGCCGCCGCGGAGTGCGCACCCGAACGACTCCCGTGCGCGGGGCTCCCGACGGCGTCGGACGCGCCGCGCCGCTGCTGCTTCGATGCCAGCTTCTCGACGGTGACGAAGAGCGCGGGGACGAGGAAAATGCCGAGCAATGTTGCCGCAAGCATGCCCGAAACGACCGCCGTGCCGAGCATCTGCCGGGCGGCCGCGCCGGCGCCCTTCGCAATCCAGAGCGGCACGCACCCGAAGATGAACGCGAACGACGTCATCAGGATCGGGCGCAGGCGCAGACGCGCGCCCTCGAGCGCCGCATCGATGACCGGGCGCCCGCGCTCGAGCTGCTCCTTCGCGAACTCGACGATGAGGATCGCATTCTTGGCCGTGAGGCCCACGAGCATCACGAGCCCGATCTGAGCATAGACGTTGTTGTCGAAGTGACGAGACCAGAGCCCGACGAACGCGCCCAGGACTGCGACGGGCGTGCTCAGAAGGACGCTGAAGGGCAGCGACCAGCTCTCGTAGAGCGCGGCGAGGATGAGGAACACGAAGACGAGCGACAGGCCCAGCACGCGCGCCGAGTTGCCTGAGGCAACCTTCTCCTGGTACGAGAGCGCGTTCCAGGAGTACCCTATTTCCGGCGGTAGCGTGTTCGCGGCCACGTCTTCGAGCGCGGAGAGCGCCTGGCCCGAGCTGTAGCCCGGCGCCTGACCGCCGAGGATCTCGACGGCGCGGTACAGGTTGAAGCGAACCGTGTACTCGGGACCGACCGTGCGGCGGACGCGAACGAACGACGAAAGGGGCACCATATCGCCCCGACCGTTGCGGACGTAGAACTGACCGATGTCTTCGGGGCCCGTGCGGTACGCGGGCTCCGCCTGCAAAAAGACTCGCCACTGCCGGCCGAAGCGCGTGAAGTCGTTGACGTACGAGCCCCCGAGGAACGTCTGCAGCGCGTTGTAGATCTCGCCGATGGGCACACCCTCCGCGAGCGCCTTGTCCTTGTCGACCTCGGCAAAGAGCTGCGGCACGGCGGGCGAAAAGTTCGGCCGCACGTTGGCGAGCTCGGGACGCTTGCGCGCTTCCGCGACGAACTTGCCCACGTTCTGCGCCAGAAATTCGTAGCTTCCGCCGCTCTTGTCTTGCAGCATCATGCTGAAGCCGCCGGTTGCGCTGATGCCGGGAATGGCGGGAGGCGCCACGGCGAAGACGCGCGCCTCCGGGATCCGCGAGAACGCCGCGTTGATTCGGGCCAGGATCGCGCTTGCGCTCAGACGCGGAGAATGTCGCTGGTCCCAGGGTTTGAACGAGACGAAACCCGTTCCCATGTAGCTTGCCGCCGTCCGCGTGAAAAAGCTGTAGCCCGCGATGCCGTTGTACGTTCGGATTCCTTCCTCCTTGGCGAGGATCGCGTCGATCTGGTCGTAGACGGCCATGGTGCGCTGGAGCGAGGCTCCGTCGGGCAGCTGCACACCGATGACCGCGTACCCCTGGTCCTCGTCCGGGATGAAACCCGACGGGAGCTTTCGCCCAAGGGCCACCGACGCCGCCGCGATCCCCGCCAGAAGGAAAAGCGGGATGGCAACCTTGCGCACGAGCACGCGGTTGAGGTTCACGTAGCCGTCCCTCGCCCGCCCGAACCAGCGATTGAAGCCGTCGCCGAGCACGCCGAACGGCCCTCGGCGCTCGGGACGCGGGCGCAGAAGAAGCGCACTGAGCGCGGGGCTGAGGGTCAGCGCGTTGAACGCCGAGATGAGGACTGACACGGCGATCGTCAGGGCAAACTGCTGATAGAGCCGTCCGGTGACGCCGCTCATGAACGCAACGGGGATGAACACCGCGGCCAGGATGAGCGCGATCGCAATGACCGGTCCCTGCACCTCCGACATCGCCTGCAGCGTCGCTTCGCGCGGCGCCATGCCCTCCTCGATGTGGTGCTCCACCGCCTCGACGACGACGATGGCGTCGTCGACCACGATCCCGATCGCCAGCACCAACCCGAAGAGCGTCAGGTTGTTCAGGCTGAAGCCCATCACCAGCATCACTGCGAACGTGCCGACGATGCCGACCGGGACCGCCACCAGCGGGATGATCGCCGACCGCCAGTTCTGGAGGA
>Ga0187782_10001940_pt1 | contig 15200 bp, 10 predicted proteins | sample 0715_SJ02_MP15_2_FD_132454 | JGI IMG/M metagenome (GOLD analysis project Ga0187782, IMG submission 132454) | Tropical peat soil microbial communities from peatlands in Department of Meta, Colombia - 0715_SJ02_MP15_20_MG | ecosystem: Environmental > Terrestrial > Soil > Wetlands > Peat | place...
AAGCAGGCATTCCGGTAGATCCCGCGCACCGACTCCCGGTGGGTCGAATTCCTGCACCATCGCCAAGGCCTCTTCTACGTCGTCGGCCGAGTAGCTTCCTGACTGGGCAATTTCTTCCAGTGTTGCTGTCAGATAGCCGTTCTCATCCAGGTTCCCGATGATGGCTTCCGCAATCTTGCGAACCGTTTCGCTGCAGATGCTCACGCTCAGCTGCCACGCCAGGTGGTCGGTCAGGCTGGCTGGCGAAGACAGGAATTTGTCGAAGGAGGGCTTTTCAATTTCTTCGTGCTCGCCGCCCGCCGCCCGTGCGGCGCCCGTGTCCAAGTATTGCGTGAAGAACGAGCCGAAATCGAATTCATCAAAGGGGTTGGGGGCCTCGGTTTCGGGCAGCTTTTCTGTTTCCTTTTTCAAAAAGGCTTCGTCGGTGTAGCTATCCACGCCGACGCCGTCGTCTGCCACCTCCTCGAGAACGGGATTCGCCATAATCTCCTGGTTGATCATCTCGCGCAGTTCCAGGCGGTTCAGGGCCAAAACACTGACCATCTGGACGAGCCCGGGCGTCAAAATCTGCTTTTGGGCCAGCCGTAAGTGCAGTTTGGGCGCGAGCCAGTTCATAGGTCAGTTCAGCCGAAACCCTTCTCCCAGGTAGATGCGACGAACATCGGCGTTGGCCGACAGTTCCGCGGGATTCCCCGCGGCGAGGATTTTGCCATCGCTGATGATGTAGGCGCGATTTGTAACTGCCAGTGTATCACGCACGTTATGATCTGTGACCAGCACGCCAATCCCCGACTCACTTAAGTCCGCCACGATCTTCTGGATGTCTACGACGGTGAGGGGGTCGATCCCCGCAAATGGCTCATCCAGAAGTATGAAGGACGGCGACAGCACCAGGGACCGGGCAATTTCCAAACGTCTGCGCTCACCGCCGGAAAGCACATGGGCCTGGTTGTAACGTACTCCCTCGAGTCCCATTTGTGCCAGCAGTTCCTCCACTCGGTCGCGTCTCTGCTCCGGAGTGATTGAGAGAGTCTCCAAAACTGCCACCAGATTCTCTTCGACCGTCAGCTTGCGAAAAACGGAGGGTTCCTGGGGGAGGTAGCTGATGCCGCTGCGGGCCCGCAGATACATCGGGAGGTCGGTGATGTCTTCGCCATCGAGCAGAACGCGCCCGTAATCGGGACGCGCGAGGCCGACCAGGATGTAAAACGTCGTGGTCTTTCCTGCGCCGTTCGGCCCGAGCAGCCCAACTACCTCGCCCTGTCGAATCTCCAGGCTGACATCGTCAACAACCTTCCGACCGCGATACGACTTCCTGAGATCGGCGGCCTGGAGTTTCAACATGCCGGTTCATTTCTCAACCCGGTGCTTCGAAACCGTGCGCAAACCCTCTTCAGAATCAACCAAAATCGTATCATTCGCTACAAAGAAGGTCAACGAATGGCCCGTGGTTGTGTCGCTCGCAGCATTAGCTAAAGTGGGCCGGCCGCCGGACAGTACGAATTTTCCGTCGGCGGCGGTGTATTCGGCCCGCTCTGCCGTGCCTCGGCGGTCACCTTCCTCGACGACCACGTTGCCTTCTGCCAGCACGCGGCTCAACTCGCGGGCGCCCGCCGTAGCGGAGCTGCCAGCCCCCCTCGCTGCCGGCGGCGCTTCGAGGAATGCTTCGAGAGTGCGTGATGCAAGCGAGCCCTGATCGGAGCGGGCCACCACTCCCCCTTCTAGATGGGCCCGCCCTTGATCATTCCAGTAGGTGAAAGACGGCGCGGTAATCTTCCAGAGCGTCGGCTGGGAGGAAGAAGGGGCTCGGTTCGGGTCCGCTCCGGGCAGCGAAGCGAGCGGGCCGGACACTTGCGGAAACACGGCAACCACATCTCCTTTCGCTTCGAGCTTCTTATCATCTCGCCAAATCTCGATCTGCTGGCTATCGAGGACCGAGTCCCCTTGCCACAGCCGTGCATGTCCGCTGTAGGTGACATGGCCTGCGCTCACGGAGCCAGACAGCGCATCCGCTAAGACGTGCGCGGCTCCGGAACCGAGGCCCACCGCGTCTCCCGCGGTGGAGGGGATATAAGTAGAGATGACATTTCCGCTGGCGTGGAGTTCACCGGAGTCTTGGTTGATCGTGATATTCGTCGCCGTCGTCCGGCTCATTGAATCCGAGATTGCCGGCGAACCTTCGAGCATGATCGTGTCTGTGGGGCGCGCGATGGTAGCGCGCGCGGCACTGGCTTGGTGGTCGGCCTGTTGAAATCGGACGTCCCCGGTTTCCTGGACGTTTTCCCACTGACCGCGCGCGTCAAACTTCGCGATCATTTCCGTGGCCAGAACCGTTTGGGGAGCCCCGTTGCCGGCCACCCTTCGGACTTCAACGCCCGAGTGGCCAAAGAGCTTGTCCAGGTGTCCGTCGGTGCCGATCTCTGCCACAAACTGCTTCGCGTGCAACGTCATCGTGTCCTTCGCGCTCTTCGACTCGATCGTTGCGGGTGTCAGCGTTTCTGCGCTTTCAACACGCTGATGCTCAAGCGATCCCGCCGGTGGTTTGCCCTTTGGAGTCGCCTCGGGTTGACCGACCGAGAAGTTCAAGCGCATGGCGTCGGTCCGCAGGATCTGGGTATCGCTCGCTTGGTGCAGCTCCGCTGTGATGCCTCCGCTCGCCGTCATCTCTTTGATCAGATTGCACGCAGGGATCATCGTGAGCTCCACGCGCCCTGCCGAGAAATGGTCGGTGCCGGCGTTGGTCTTCCGAGTTCCGACGATATTCCCCTCGGCAAGGACACGGTCGATCCATCCTGCTTCGCTCAAGAAGCCTTCCAGGCGGTCCGTCGTGATCTGAACTTTTCCACGGGGCTCGTCGGCCTCGATCTGCGGATGCCCCTCGACGACGACATGCCGCGCGTGGTCGCCCGCATCCAACTCGATTGAGATCTTGTCCGCGGAGAGGCTTCGGGCTCCCTCTTTGACAACGGCCGGACCCGCCAGTACTACCGTTCGCTCCTTGCGCCGGATTTCCAGGCTGCTGCCGGAGGCCGTCACGGGAAGACCGCCCGTCTCGTCAGACGGCTCCATTTCGAATGCGACATCCCGTTCCACCCGCACAATTCCTTCCTCGGCGCTGTAGGAACCTCCCAGGCCGTGTCCCTGTCCGGTGGGAAACTGGAATTCGACGGCGTCCGCAGTGGAGGCTTCCCCGGTGTTGCGATTGAATGACAAGTTGCTGGTTTTCACTTCGAGATTTTTCGCCGGGCCGCTCGCGGCACCATTTTGAATGTCGATTTGAACTTGGCCTTGGCAGCGCACGGCGCCGGTATCGGGCTCGTAGCTGCACTCCTCGGTGTGAATGTTGTCGTTGCGCGTTCCATCGCGGCCATAGATCGTGATCCAGACGTCGTTTAGCACGGCGCGATTCTGATCCTTGTACTGGGTGGCACGAGAAGCGCGAATGGTGAAGATGGTGCGGTCCTGCTCAACCTTGGAGAAGGAGAACTGTGCGGACTGCTGCTGCACGGCCAGGGATAGCGCCTGGGGCGCTTTGTGCCGCGCATGCGCTTCGCGAAAGGCTCGCTCGGCGTATAGGGCCGCTACGGCCGTGGCGATCAGGCCGGCCGCCATGGCTGACCAGCGCGCATAGCGCGCTGCTTGCCGATTGCGCAACTCTGGGTCTCCTTATCAGAAAGTATAGGGGAGCGAATGGTTGCGAACAACCGTTCGGAGCGGGCCGAAATCAGCGAACCGTTAGCGGCAGGGAAGAACGCCCACGCCAGCGGCAGCCACGCTGTCGCGAGTCGTGTTCTTGACCAAGTACATTGCTTCGTCAGCCAGATGGAGCAGCTCGGCCTTCGTGCGCGAGTCGGTTGGATAAGAGGCGACGCCCACGCTGGCGGTGACCCGCACGTTCAGCTTTGCCTCCGTCAACCAGAGGGTTTCGCGAATCAACCGGTGCAGCCGATGGGCGACGCCGACCGCGTTCTCTTTGGAGGTCTGGGGTAGCAGCACCACGAACTCATCGCCGCCGTAGCGGAATGCCAGGTCAATCAGTCGGCAGTTCCCCTTCACGGCCTCGCCGATCTCAGCGAGCAGCTTCGAACCCATCAGATGTCCGTGGGTATCGTTTACGCTTTTGAAGTGATCGAGGTCGATGAAGATGATGGAAAACTCGAAGGAGTAGCGGTGGGAACGATAGATTTCCGTATCCAGCATGAAGTTCAAGTGCCGGGCGTTATAGAGGCTGGTGCAGTCATCGGTGATCGTCAGCTCATGAATTCGCTGGACGTGCCGAGCGTTTTCGATGGCGATGGCTGCGTAGTCGGCAAGCGCTTCGAGCAACGCGAGGTCCCGCTGACTAAATCCCTCGGCCCCCACGCAGTTGATCAGCTCAATTACGCCCAGGCACTGGTCTCGAAAACGCACTGGCACTGCGACGATCGAACGAGTGGCTACCTTTGTCTTCTCGTCCACCTGTCCGAAGAAGCGGGAGTCCTTGCTCGTGTCGGGTACGACGACAGCTTGGCCGGATTCGGCTACCCAGCCAGCGAGACCTTGCCCAACCTTAATCCGTATGTCCTTAAGCGCCTCAGCACCCGCGCCCGTGGCGATCTGAAAAAACAGCTCCTGCCTCTCTGGGTCCATCAGCAGCAGAGACCAGGTGTCGGGGTGCAGCACCTCGTTGATCTTCTCCATGATCGTTCGCAGGACCTGGTCGAGCTGAAGCGAAGAGGTGAGAGCCTTGCCAAGTTCGTGGAAGACGTTAACTTCGCCGCCCTCGGCAACAGTCGGCAAAGGCCCGGGGCTGCGTCGGCGCTCCACACCGGCAAAGGATGCTGCGTCGGTTGCCCGGCGCGTCCGGTCTTGCTGCAGGTGGGCGTCTTGAGAATCAGGGCGCAATCACTGAATTATAGTGAACGGTTTTCGCCCGCCGCAATGGACATTCCGGCCCGATTGCCGAAAGGCCAATGTCTTAGTCCCGATGGATGCGGTTGAAAACCAGAACTACCTAAGAAGACGTGACGTGCGCCATCGCTACGGACTCGGCGCGTGGGGAGGGTGAACCTAGAACTTTGCGCGCGGTCTTGAGAACGGAAAGGACCGAGGAAGACGATTCGCCCTTTCGCCACGCCATATACAATCCGATCCGGGCATCGGGGTCCTCGATTGGTATCGCGACGGCCACGTTGGTATTCTCGGCGCGCGTTGTGACTTCGTCGGCCACCACAAACACTCCCTTATTGGCTGCCAGCAAAACTTTGTGTACCTCACTCCCGGACATTAAGTCCGCCTCGAGAGGACTCACCCGGGGGTCCGCACCGGCCTTCGCATATAGCTCCAGGATCTTGTCGCGCAGGCCGCTGCCTACGGTGCGATCCGGAAGAAACAACGTTTCACCCGCAAGATCCTTGATGCGCAACGCCCTGCGCTTGGCCAGAGGGTTCGACTTGCCCACGAGCGCGATCAGCCGCTCTTCGTGGAGCAGCTCGGAGCAAAGCCCAGGGTCCACGGGGGGGCGCAAGAAACCGATGTCGATCTTGCCCTCTCGGAGCGCCTCATTCTGCAGAGTGGAAAAGATTCCCTGGCTTTGGATGTCGACTTCCGGATGCAACCGGATGTGCTCAGCGGCAACGCTGCCAACCTTGTCGCCCAAGTGCAGGCCGACACCGACCCGAACGGTACCCGTTTCACCTTTCTTGGCCATTCGCAGGCGGCCGGAAACCTCTGCGGTGTGACGGAGGAGACCTTTGGCCTCCTCCAGAAGCATTCGTCCGGCGTCAGTCAGCTCGACGCGTCGGCGGTCGCGCGCAAACAGGCGAACGCCAAACTCATCCTCCAATTGGCGCACCTGACGGCTCAGAGGGGAAACCGAGACATGGAGCTGCTGCGACGCCTTCGCGTAACTCAGATGTTCGGCGACGGCAATGAAATAGCGAAGCTGACGCAGGTCCATAAAGACTCCGGCCACCAAACAGTAACCTGCCCTTTTGTGGCCAAAAAAGCAGCAAAACGCTGCTCTTGCTTATTTCGTAACAGAATCGCCCAAAATAAGCAATGGACAGATCGCACCAGCTCGTTTTTTAGTGTCACGCAACGAGCGAAGGGGTGGGCGTTCGCGACTGACTACATCATCGACACGTCAGTACGTTTTTCCCGACGAGGATAGTATTGCGTTTAACTACGGGCTGGGTTTGAAGCCAGGGGGACTCCATGAAATCGATTCGAGTGTTGCTTCTGTGGTTGCTTGCGACGGCATTGGTCATGACAAGCGCCTCGATTCTGATGGCGCAGACGAATGCCACCGGCGCATTGACGGGAACGGTTACAGACCCGTCAGGCGCCGTGATTGCCGGTGCCACCGTGACGCTGACGCGGCTCAGCACGGGTCAAGCCCGAACGACAACGACCGAGTCAAACGGTTCCTACACGTTTGGTCTGCTGCCTCCGGGCAACTACAAAGTGGCGTTTTCAGCCAGCGGGTTTAAGACCGTCGAGGTACCCTCGATTACGATCAACGTGACGGAAACACCCGTGCTCAATCGCAGCCTGGAGGTCGGCACCCAGTCACAACAAGTAACGGTCGAAGCAACGGTCGAGGCGATTCAGACCCAGAGCGTCGCCAATGGTGCGGTGGTTGGTACGCAGGAAATCACCGACTTGCCTCTGGTTTCGCGCAACTACACGCAGATCGTCGACCTGTCCCCCGGCGTTGTTAGCAACGTCGCAACGGCTTCCTCGATCGGGAACGGGACGACGGACGTCGCCGCCAACGGCCAGCGACAAAACCAGAACAACTACATCATGGACGGCGCTTCAGTGGTCAACTACGTAAGCGGTACGGCGGGCCAGACCGGGAGCTTCCCCGGCATCGCCATCCCCAATCCAGATACGATCCAGGAATTCAAAGTACAGACGTCGCAATACGATGCGAGCACCGGACGGAATCCAGGCGCCAGCGTAACGGTCGTCACCAAGAGCGGCACGAACCAATTCCATGGCGACGTCTGGGAATTCAATCGCAACAATTTCTTCAACGCGAACGATTTCTTCTACAAGCGGAGTGAGGCCAGGCTGGGCGTACCCAATACACCCCAGACACTCAAGCAAAACACGTTCGGTGGCACCATTGGGGGTCCCATCAAGAAGGACAAAATCTTCTTTTTCTTTTCCTATCAGGGGATTCGACAGATCAATGGAATCGGTACCAGCGGCTTTGCGGCCGGCTATGCGCCCAATACGCAGCTGCTGCCGTGGAACGATAACGCCGGTGTGGCCAGTGGAGTTTGCGCCAACGTCCGTTGTACGAATAACATTCCTGCCTATCGGGCCTATCTAGGCAGTGTCTTTGCAGGCCAGGTTGGGTTCGACTCCGCGGGGCCCGTCGCTGCCAATGGCTCGAACATCAGCAATACAGCGATCGCGATGCTCCAAGCACCGGGAGTGGTCAAGGGAGGGTTCAACCAAGGCTTCTATTTCCCGAGCGCGCCGCCGACGTGCGCTGGCGTCCCGGTGACGTTGACCGGTTGTACCGTGGCTATTTCTGAGCCCATTACTGCCAACGAAAATCAGTATTTGGCCAACACCGACTACGTTCTCTCAAGCAAGCACACGCTTTCGGAAAAGTTTTTCGTCTCGAGCGATCCGCAGTTCCAAACCTTCAACTGTTTCATCACTCCGGGAAACTGTAACCCCGGCGCACCGGTGAACGCGAACTACACCAACTATGTGGCCCAGTTGAAGCTGACTTCGGTGTTCACGACAAACCTCGTGAATCAGTTGAGGGTGGACTACCATCGCGACGTCGAGAACAACACCGATCCGACCAAGGTCGAGTCTTGCGACATCAGCAGCACCGCTAACATCATCCCCCTCGTGAATAACGGGGTGGGATGTCCGCTCACAACGGGGCCTCCGTTCGGCGCGATCGCGGCGAAATTTCCCGAAATGAACATCGTGCCTCAGCTCGATATCATCGCAGGCGGTTCGGGGCCATGGAGTCAGGGTGGGAACTTTTCCATGATCTCGACGAACTTCATCAACACCTACGGGTGGGGCGATTCTCTATCTTGGAACCACGGCAAGCATTCTGTCCGTTTGGGTTTCGACAGCGAGCGAATTCGGTATAACAACACGATTCCCTCCTCTGGACGCGGCGAGCTGCTGATTTTCTCCACCGCCGACTTCCTGACGATGAGCGCGGGTCCACCAGGAACCAACCCAATGGATCCGACCTACAACGACGGCACGGCCACGGCCACCACCGGCGGAATCTTGCTTGGCTTCGGGTTACAAGGTGCGCTGACTCACTATAACCGGATTGCTGCGTATGACTGGTACGTGCAGGACGACATCAAGGTAACCCGGAAACTGACGGTGAATGTCGGTTTGCGTTGGGAGTATGACGGCTTCCCTGACGACACGAGTGGTGAATTCGCAAACCTTTGGACGAGCCAGGCCACGGCCGGCATCTTCAACACCGGCTCCTTCTTCTTGAACAATCCTTGTGGCACGCTGCAGGGCTTTGTGGTGCCGACGAATTTTGCCTTCTCGAAGTTCGGACTGACCTCGCCGGCACCGTGCAATACCGGGGGCGTCATAGTCAACACCAACAAGACGCTTGTGCCGGGAACTCCTTGGAACAACTTTGCTCCGCGTCTCGGTGTCGCCTGGCAGCCACTCAGTGAGAGATTTGTGGTTCGGGCCGGCTACGGTTGGTTTTACGACCGGATCTATGGCAACTTGCTCATCGATAATCAACTGAATCTGCCGCCGTACTCAGGTGCAGGGTTCGGAAGTTTTCCAGCCAACCTAGCGGCTACGTTGCACAATCCCTGGATTGGCGGCGCGCGGCAGCCAACGCCCCTGATCTGGACACCGCGGACGCTAACTTGTCCCTTCGGGCCAGCCAGTTGCACTTCGTCGGCCCTCGGATACACATCCGATTCATCCCACATGGCAGAACAGCTCCCTCTGATCCAAGAATATACGCTCGACCTTCAATATGAGTTCGCTCGAGGATGGGTTGCTGATGTCGGCTACGTGGGCACCCACGGGACGTATCTCTACAACTGGTCACAGAACATCAACGTCGCCCGGCTTCCCGCCAACGCCCCGAACAATCCGACGGCCGCGTCCGGACGCGTGAACACAGAGATGGTTGCATCGTCGTTGCCGTTCAATGACCCGGCCAATCCCTTTCCGATAACAAACAGTACAGTAACGTGTTTCCCGTGCGGCATCTTTGCGACGAATGACACCCAGCGCGTTGGCATCCTGGGCTTTAGTCCAGGAGGTTTTGCAAGCACTAACACGAACGGAAGCTCTCTTTACGACAGCCTGCAGGCCCAGCTCCGGCACCAGTTCTCGCACGGTCTCTTGCTCCAAGCGTCCTACACGTGGAGCAAGGGCTTCACCAACGTCAACTCCAACGCCGGTAGCGGTATTCAGCCTCCCGGTACCGTGCTGTACGGGGCCACCAACAGCAACGATCCTCTGGATCTAGGTCAGCAGTATGGGCTTGCGGCTTTTAACCGGTCGCAGCGCGCCGTCATTTCCTACGTCTATAACATTCCCTGGAAGTCGGAGGGAGGTGTGACAGAAAAGCTGCTCGGAGGCTGGAGCCTCTCTGGAGTAACCACGATCCAGAACGGGCAACCCTTCACAATCGACGACAGCCAGGGCGCAACGATTTATGGTGCGGGGGCAGCTCGAGCCGCGTTGGCAGATCCCGTCAATTGCCGGAGCAACGGAAACTGCAATTCCGGTATCTCGATCGGCAGTTCCGGCAGCACCACGCAGCGCGCCTTGACGAACTGGTTGAACCCGGCGGCGTTTATCTCCATGTGCACGGTCAGCGGGATCAGTGGCCTCCCGGCTAGCACCTGCACGACTCCCCTCCCGGCGGATTCGCCTTACTGCATCGGGGGAGTTCCCAATCCCGGCGGTTCTCCTACAGCACCTTGCGGGGCGGTTAACTCAACATTCCCTGCGGCGGGAACCGGCTACGGTAACTCCGTGGTGGGTGCCGTCTTCGGCCCGGGGCAGTTTAACTGGGATATGGCGCTTCTTAAGAACACCAAGCTTTGGGAGGGCGGAACGCTGCAATTCCGGGCGGAGGCCTTCAACATATGGAACCACCCACAGTTTAATCCACCCTTTGGAACTGACATTAGCACTCCCACCACCTTCGGCAAGATTACTTCGACATCGACGACGCCGAGGGTGTGGCAGTTCGGCTTGAAGTTGCTGTTCTGATACGGCGCGAGACTAGGCAACCCGGCCAGCGGTTGAAGCTGGCCACCACCCCGGACCAGTTGGGCTCACCCACCCAACTGGTCCTTTTTTGTCGGTTCACGAGGTCCCGAGAGGGGCCAGGATTGACACACCTTCGGCCCGCGCCTATATTTTTGTTGGTCCCCGGATGTCTTCGACACCTTTCGGCGAACACCTCAAGCGCGAGCGCGAGTTGCGCGGCGTTTCGCTCGAAGAAATCGCAGCCGCCACCCGCATCAGCACCCGCTTTTTGGAGGCCCTTGAGAACGAACAATGGGATCGACTGCCCGGTGGTGCGTTTGATCGTGGGTTCATCCGATCGATCGCCCGATTTCTTGGCATTGATGAGGATGGCCTGGTCGCCGAGTACGCCTATGAACGTAAGAGCGTAGACGACCCGTGGGCCGGCGGACACTCTGGAAAGATTCCGCGAGCTTGGGGGTCGGTCGTTGTGGTGGCCCTGCTTGCCGTGGCAGTCATCGCTGGCGGGTTTTGGGGGCTTGAACATTTTCGCGGAGCCATCGCTGCCCGCCTCCGCGGGCGATTTGCTGGAAGCGCGGCGGCCAGTGGACGTGCGACCGCTCCGGTTCCGACGCCCATGACCCTCACGATTCGGGCTATCCAAACGGCGGACCTAACGGTCGCTGCCGATGGCCAGACCGTCTTTGCGGGAATCCTCCAGCAGGGCGATGGGAAGCGGTTTGAGGCTCATGAGACGCTGAAAATCGCCTCGAGCGATTCGACAGCTTTGCAGTTCACGCTCAACGGTCAGATGATCCCATGGGCTCCTCTGCCAAGTGAACCGGGAGAAATGAGATTGACAAGGAACGATCTGCCGAAGCCCGCGGAGGCGTCTCATTAGCGCGGAACTGTGTGCGCAGATACGTTCCGGCCACGCGCGCCCCGAGCAGAAGCTGGCCATTTGCGGCGGCAGTGTACCGCTGGGCCCCGAGGATCGTGTGGAGTTGCTGGCCGTGCTGGCTGCCGATAGCGATCCCGCAATCTCCGAACGCGCCCAGAACGCGCTGCTTACGCAACCGGTTGAAAACTTCCTGGCTGCCTGTAATCGTCCCGACGCCGACAGTCGGCTTTTTGCCTACTGCGCGGACAATCTGGGGGCCCAGCCCGGCATGGCCGACGCTCTGGCGAAGAACGCGGTGTGTCCCACGGCCTGCATTGCGCGCGTAGCGCAACATTTGACGGTACCGGGTATCCAAGCGCTGCTCGACAATCTGGAGCGCTTCGTTTCAGACCCGCAGTTGGTCATTGCGGTGGCCGGGTCGTCTTCCGGTTCGAGTGAACAGCGGGAATTGCTCGGTGAATTACAGAAGGGCGCGGTCGCTCAAAACGAGATGCAAGACGCGGCGGCCGACGCCGAACCAGATCCGGTGAAGCGCGAGACGTTGATGCAGCGCGTTGCGCATATGAATGTCGTCCAGCGCCTCACCCTCGCTCTCAAGGGTGGCCGCACCGAACGCATGCTACTGATCCGTGATCCGAACAAGCTTGTGCAACGATGTGTCCTGCAATCTCCGCGCCTCACCGACACGGAAGTCGAAGCGTTTGCCTCCATGACCAATCTCACCGCGGAAATCCTCCGAACCATTTCGCTTACGCGAATCTTCATGAAGAATTACGCGGTGGTCAGGAATCTGGTCAACAATTCCAAGACGCCGCTCGACGTCTCTTTGCATCTGATGGTGCGGCTCACGGCGACGGATTTGGTGAAACTAACGACCAACAAGAACGTGCCGGAAACCTTGCGATCCGCTGCGGTCAAGCTGAACCGCAAGCGCAAGTCGGGCGCCTCCGGCGACTCACACTAGGAAATTGTCAGCGATCGCTGAACCTTTGTTCCCGGAAGGGGTCGCCGTACATGTTATAGCCGTTCTCCTCCCAGAAGCCGGGCGCGTCCTCGGTGAGGAATTCGATCCCGCGGACCCATTTCACGCTTTTCCAGGCATAGAGGTGGGGTACGACGAGGCGCACGGGATAGCCGTGATCGGCAGGCAGCGGCTTGCCATCGTGCTCGAGAGCGAACAGGGTTGTGGGGTGCATCAAATCATCCAGCGGCACGTTTGATCGGAAGTCGTACTCCGCGTGAACCATCACATACTTGGCTTCAGGCTTTACCACAGCAAGACGGGCCACTTCGCTGAAGGGCACGCCCCTCCAACGTACGTTGAACCGGCTCCACCGCGTGACGCAGTGCATGTCGGCCGTCACTTCCCGCATCGGTAGGCGCGTGAACTCCTCCCAACCCAGCCGAAAGGGCTTCTCCACCCATCCCGTGACGCGGAAATCCCAGGTCCGCGGATCAAAAGGTGGCACGTCGCCGACATGCAGCACCGGCCATTTGAGCGTCGCGGACTGACCGGGAGGGAGACGCCCGGCATCACGCATCACGCGTTCGAGCTGCTTTCGTTCCGAGATTTCGCCGAAGGCCATATCTGGTTCTTTGCTGTGCCTAGAAAGCAGACCACCTATTGTACAACGGCGTGCTGGCTGGCCGCGTCTCGGTGGGAGTTGCTGTGCTATGATTGCCGTTTTCGAACGGTTGAAATATCACAACAGGGAGAACCCATTGTCCGCTCGCATCCTCAACGGCAACGCTATACGCGATGAGATCTACCGCGAGCTCGAGGCGGAAATCGCGGCACTCGCCGAGGCAGGAGTTCGTCCCGGACTTGCGGCCGTACGCGTCGGCGAGGAGCCGGCGTCGAAGCTGTATGTGAACAGCAAGATGGCGGCATGCGAAAAGCTCGGCCTCGCGAGCTTCCCCGTCACGCCCTCCGCTTCGATCACAACCGAAGAGCTACTCGCGCTGGTGAACGAACTGAACCTTCGCGACGAGGTGGATGGCATTCTCGTGCAGATGCCGCTGCCCAAGCAGATCGATTCCAAGAAGATTCTCGACGCGATCGCTCCCGCCAAGGATGTGGACGGCTTTCATGCGGTGAACGTGGGTCATCTTGTGGCAGGACGCCCCACGCTCGTGGCCTGCACACCCGCAGGTGTGATGGAAATTCTCAAACGCAGCGACATTCCGGTAGAGGGCGCAAACGCCGTCGTGATCGGACGTAGTGACATTGTTGGCAAGCCGATGGCGCTGCTTCTGCTGCATGCCAACGCCACAGTCACAATCTGCCACTCAAAGAGCAAAGATCTGCCCGGGATCGCACGCCGTGCCGACATCCTGGTGGCGGCGATCGGAAAGGCGGCGATGGTGACGCCGGAGTATGTCCGACCCGGTGCGACCGTCATTGACGTGGGTCAGATTGTGGTAAAGGATCCCCGAGAGGTGGAGCGCATTTTTGCCAAGTTTCCGACGAAGCTCGAATCCTTCCGCGGAAAAGGTTCGATCCTGGTCGGCGACGTTCATCCCGAAGTCGTCGATGTCGCGGGCGCGTACACTCCTGTGCCCGGCGGCGTCGGCCCACTGACCATCGCCATGCTGATGAGCAACACCGTGAAAGCGGCGCGGCTCAGGCGCGGCCACCAGGTCCCTGCCGCTGCATCCTCGCGGAACTGATGCTGCGCATTGGCCTTACCGGCGGGATTGCCTCGGGAAAATCCACGGTGGCCGCTCTGCTGCGCGACCGCGATTACCCCGTGCTCGACGCAGATGCCTTGGCCCACGAACTCCTGGAACCCGGACAGGATACCTACCAGGAGGTGGTGCGCGAATTCGGCGAGGGAATCCTCACGAGCGGAGGGAGAGTTGACCGGCGAAAGTTGGGCGCGATTGTCTTTGCCGATGCTGGGAAGCGTGAACGCCTGAATCAAATCATGCACCCGCGCATCCAGCAAATTGCCGCGCAGTGGTTTGCAGTTCTCGACCGGCCCGGTGGTCCGGACTTCGCGTTTGAAGATGCGGCGCTGATCCTCGAAGCCCGTGCGAATAGAAATTTTGATCGTGTCGTCGTCTGCTGGTGCCGTCCGGAACAGCAGCTCGAACGGCTCAAGGCACGGGGACTGTCGCTTGAGGATGCACAGCGGCGCATTCAGTCGCAAATGCCGCTGGATGAGAAGCGTCGGCTGGCCGATGACGTGGTCGACTGCTCCGGCTCGATCGAGGATACCGAGAAACACGTCGAGGAGTTGGTCTCCCGCTGGAAGCAGCTTGCCCAGTCCAGAAAGATCTAAAGCGAGTTCATCCCTCCACGCGCGTGTTGAAGGGGCAAATTGGCTCTTGCAACCGGTTCGTTCGCTGTAGAAACTGTCGATAGACGGGGACGGTTTGAAATGGCTCGAGAATCACCCGGACGGCGTGCCATCCGACTGTTGGCGCTCGGTTTGACCGTGGGGCTCATTGCGTATTGGGCCGGGTCAAGATACGGACAGCGCGAGGCCAAGACGGTAAGTGCGCTCCCTGGACCCGCGAACGCCGACGCCAGCCTCGATCCCACCGGGGCAGAAAACGTTCGCATATACAAACAAGCAGCGCCCGCCATCGCCAATATCGTCACGCGCACGGTGCAGTACGAGTTCTTCGAACCGGTGGCGTGGGAAGGTGCGGGTTCAGGGTTTGTGATCGACACCGCGGGGCATATCCTGACCAACTATCACGTGGTCGCGGGCGCGCAGACCATTGAAGTCACGCTCGGAGATCAATCGCGCTTCAAGGCCAAATACATCGGAGCGGATACGCGCAACGATATTGCCCTTATCCAGATCGATCCGGGCAACCACAAGTTGACGCCGCTGCCGCTTGGCGATTCGCGCAATCTGCTCGTCGGCCAGCGCGTGCTTGCGATCGGCAATCCCTTTGGTTTTCAAAGCACCCTGACGACGGGCGTCGTCAGTTCGCTCGGCCGCACCGTAAAGACCGGCGAAAATACGTTTATTGACGAAGCGATCCAGACCGACGCGGCGATCAATAGCGGTAATTCTGGTGGTCCCTTGCTCGATACGCGCGGGGAAGTGATCGGCATCAACAGCGC